>JACCDW010182796.1_pt1 | contig 22671 bp, 40 predicted proteins | sample 7449781 | NCBI WGS metagenome assembly JACCDW01 (sample SAMN15323449, study PRJNA562643) | freshwater metagenome | isolation source: river surface water | place: USA:Blue River Watershed | collected 2017-08-18
ATACTTGTCTATATAATTGATTAGATTTTTTTGGCTTCATTCTCCTAAAAATTTATAATCTAATAGAATTGTACCTTCAGTAGTAACTTTTAAATCTGGATTTAGTTTAATTAGTTTTTTATTGTCTAAATCTTTAATGACTAAATTATTTTTTTCTGCCTTATTAATACAGTTTCTTACTGTTTGTGAAGACTTAAAAATCCAATCTTCATCTGCAGAAGCATCTTGACAAAAATGTGTAAGTTCAATAGGTTGATTGAAGCTAAGTAAAGTCAAGCAATTAAGATCAGAATCACTCATGGTAATTTTGTTAACATAACAATGCGTCAAAATTTGGAACTTAACAATGTCCCATTTTGGCATCTTTACGCGTTTCTGTACTTGATTTACTAAAGCCATGATTAGTTAGTTCTAAGCTTTCTTCTACCTTTTTCTTGTTCAGGTATTGTAGACTCTTCAGAATCAATATCATTATTAGAACCTTCTTCAGATGCTTCTTGTTCTTGTTGAGCCATCATTGCCCATTGCATCTGAATATTATTTCTTCTAAATCTTACTTCATCAATTTTCATAAGTACTTCTTCATACTTAAGTTGTGCTTCTAAGTATGGTAAGGACTCAGTATAAAATTGAAGCATTTGTTCTTTTTGAGCTGCCATTTCTTCTGGTGTCAACTCTCTTTCTTGTTGGTTTTCCATGATATTTAAATTATTGATTTACAACAAATATACAAAATAAGTTTAAATGTATATTGTTTAAACAAAAAAATCCAGGCACAGAAAGTACCTGGATTACAGTATCTTGTATATTACTATCTATTCTTGATAGTAAAGTTTAAGATTGTAAAAAGATAAAAGTCTCTAGATATATCTATCTCAATTGATAAGATGTCAATAAAAGAGAATCTTACTTTAATAGCTAACTTATCCCATTGTTTAGTATAAGTATTCCAACCGTTTCTAAATTTCATTATGCTTCATTTTTACTGATTGCACCTTTAGCACTTAATATTACTTTACGGATTGTTGCAGGTTGTGCTACTTTCCATGCAGTTCTTCTTGCTTGATGTAATCTTGATTTTAATATTCTTGATACTGAAACTGAGTTTCCTTGGTTTCCCCCAAGTACATGATAACAATCTTTATCTTCACCTACATAAATACCTACGTGCCCTCCTCCGTCTCTTTTAAATGTAAGAACATCACCTAACATAGGTTCAGTTACTTTAGTGCCGTATTTAGCCCAATTTAAAGCCCAGAGAGGTTTATCCACTACTTGTACACCAGCTTTGTGAGCACAGTATGCAATAAATAGTCCGCACCATGGAATTTCATCTGCAGTATAAACTTTATCTAGGTCAAGTTCTTTAGCCCAATCCATAATTACTGGATTGTGTTGTTTACCTACAACCTCTTTGGTACCAAGCAATTTTACTGCTTGAACTAAAATTTTTGGAGATTTTTCCTCCTGTAAAAAACTATAACTCATTGATTAGTCTTTTATATTCTTATAAGTATCAGATACTTTTTCTATAGTACCTCTTATTTTCTTAACTACACTATATACAGACTTAAGCATATTATTACCTGTAATATCAAACCAGTTTTCATTGATTGATGATATCTCTATCAATGCAAATATACATAACAAAACATTTGTGTATACAGCTTGTGTTGGAACTTGAAATGAATAATTTAATGCCTTTAATATACCATTGCTAAAAGGAGTAAGCGCATAATAATCTAAAGGAAATAATGCTAATGCAAGAACATAGTATCCGGCAGCTTTAAATATATACCCTCTTCTAAGAATTTTAGATTTGAATACATCTTTATATTTTTTACCTTCTTCACATGCAATCTTTTTAATAGATATTAGTTTGACTATTGTATCTACAAAGATGATTAACATTAATAAAATTGCACATAGCTCAATCGGAGCAAAGAAAGAAAATATAGACAAAGCAAAAAGAGTTATTTTAGTTTTCATTTTATAATCAGTCCAGTAGTTAATAATCCATTTAGCAATAAAGAGATGTTTCTCTGTCTTTTTAATTTTTTAATATCAAAAGCTTGTGATGTAATAATTGTATCCTGGGAATTTATAATGTATCTCTGAGCTACTATAACAGTATCCTGTGCAGCTATAATCTGATCTTTTTCTTTATCTCTACGATATAGGACATGAATCATAGTATCCTGGATCTGGATAATTTTAAAAGTGTCTCTAGCTTTTTTTACTTCCTCTAATTCTGCATGTAAATCAAAAAGTCCGTGATTAAGTTCTGCAATAATTTTTTTACTGTTGTCAATCAATTTACCTTGTTCTCTTATTACAGTCTCCTTACCTTGAATTCTTTTTACAATTGTCTTTTGTTTACTTACTGGATATATTTGTTTAGGACTACGCATAAGCAAAAACAGGCACATCACAATAAGACATACTTGAAGTACTGTAGATAAGTTAATATTAGAGATCTTAATATATTTCATAACTATATAATTGGATTTGGATCTGGTTTAGGTTCAAATTCAATGAGAGGTAATGTTTTGACCCAATCAAAATCTGCATTAACACAACCATTCATTTCTTCTTGACTAATAATCCAGTTATCATTAATATCTTGGATAGGATAGAAATAACTATCCGGTGCATATAGTTGACCTACAAGCTGGTTCTTTTGTTCTTCCGTAAGTAATCCTACATATATCATACGTTTCTACCTAATGTTGTTTGAAATGTATTTACAATAGTTGTAAGGCTAACAGCTTCTGCATCTGACAATCCTATACCAATGTGTGCAAATGCACATTCCTTATTTGAAAAATTTAGTGCCCCAGCATCTCTATTATTGTATGCAAAAAGAAACATATTATATGGTGGGGGGTCAAAACTAGTTGTTCCACTAGCACTAGTTGCACTAAGAATTCCTTTTATAAATAATTTAGTAGATGTAGAACTCCTTGTAGTAATATACATACCTGTACCATCAGTATCAGTTGTAGTTATAGCATTTGGAAATACCCCATCATTATAGTTAACTGCTCCTAGTGAACTATTTGGATTACCTACATATCTAATTAACATTCGGGCAGAAGTTGCTTGAACAGATGGGTTACCAAAACTACCAATTACATTACCACCTGTGACATGGCTTCCACCAGTTCTTGAATAGTAACTCATTGAAATATATGTAGGAATTGGAAAATTGGTCACATCGGAGTTAACAAATGTATTAGCATATCCGTTTACACCATTTGGTAATGCTCCTGTTGCTGAATGTGTTACACCCCCACTAAAAGTTAATCTATAAGCCGCATCACTATCTACTGGATTTTTAAGATTATATTTTTGTGTTGTAGATGTAGTTCCTACAAATGGATAAATAGCAGTCATTTTATTCCAAAGACCAGCAGATTTTAAGTCAGTTACAAGTGTGCAAATAGCATTTACTGTAGTAGTATTAGTAATTCCTGTCGCAAGCAAAAATGCATCTGCATCTGGATCAGAACAAGTCACTACAGGTATTGATAACACAATAGATGTCTTACCCAGATTTCCAAGTACTTTATTCAGACCAATGCGGGTACTCATTATGAAATATAAATAATTAAAAACTCAGTACCTGTGGCTATATAGTCAATAGCATCAAGAGTGTTATTTAAAGCTCCTGCATCAAAATTTATTGTTTCATTTGGTTTCAATGTTACACCTTTTACTGTACCATTTGCTAAACCTACATTAGCAATAGAAACACTAAACTTTCCGGCACTAATATTACCGGTTGAGGTTGTTCTAATAATATTAGTTACTCTAGACTCTGGACCAATACTAACAGTAATTCCTGTAATTGCAGTTAACAAATCTGCAATTCCCTTAAGAACTTTGTATTGAAAGGAGAAGTTATTCTTCTTATCTCCATATGAATTTATATTACCTACTGACATAGTATTTTATTTTTTTAATTATCTACTTATTTCTTCCCAATCTAATGCAACATATGCTCCTAAAACTCCTCCTACAGTATCTATTGCCATTTCAATAACAATCTCATATGGAGTTCCTGTAAAACTATTTCTTTCCAACTGAGAAGCAAATAAAGCTTCTTTTAATATGTTGACACTTGGAGATGCTTGGTTTGAAGAATTTATATATCCTTGAGCTAAAATTCTACCTCCTGTTGCTGATGTTCCAGTTAGATTATATTCCACAGCTGAATCTACAGCTGCCGGTAACCAAGATCCGCCCGTTACAGTGGCGCCTTGTAATATTCTCCATGCATAGTTTTTTCCATTACCTAATCCTAATATTGAGGATGCTGTAAGAATAACAACCGCATCTAATGCTGTAGTTTTTAATCTAATTGCATTTATTGGATAATAAGTTCCAGCAGCAGCAAATGTTTTAGGAGTTGTAATAGGAGTACCAATAGATTGTTGCGCACCTCTTAGTTCATAACCACCTTCAGATATTACACTTGAACATACTTGCTTAAGTGTACTAGAAGATGTAGTTACACCTGTATTAGTTATCTCATATCTTAATGGTAATGATGCTGTAGTAATATAAGTTGATGTAATTAAGTTAGCATGATTAAATCTATGGCAAAGAATAAATTTACCATCTATAACAAAACCTAATCTTACTGTTCCTTCTCCTAACCACTCAATATCCATAAATAAGATCTGAGCTTTTGTAATGTCTAATACTACACCTGAGGGACCTGTACCATCCATCTTATCAACATTCCATGCTGATTGATCTACTATAGATTCAGTAACTACACCTGTAACTAAACTTCTTTCAACAAAACTTAGTGTATTATTATTTAACTGAATATATATACCATTATCTGTACCAAAATAACCTACTCTTTGTCTTAGGTTAGTTTGGGCCGGAGCCATTATAAATGTATTAAGTACTAATAATGATTTACCAGGTTGGTAAGAAAATACTTTGCTTGTTTCACGTAATACTTCTGATCCACTTGTTGTAGTTACATTTAGATTAACTAAACCTTCATTAGGACTGAATACAGCAGCACCACCACTGGCAGTAGAGGTATTCCATAGACCATTGTCTTTATATCTATGTGATGAATCAAATAAGGTAAGAGGGCTAGATACTCTTTGTCTACCAAAAGCATCCGTTGCCATTGTATTAGTATTTAAAACACTAGTAGCAATAATACTATTGTTAATGCTATCAAGACCTAAAAGCATCTTGTACTGCCAAGGAAAATTATTCCCTTTGTTTCCGTAATCTTTTAAATCTCCTATTGACATTATGTATAGTATAAATATAGTATAGTATAATATACTAAAAAATTCTCTTATAAACAAAAAAGCCCTGGTATTCCAGAGCTAATTTTGTTTAAACTTATTGTTATAGACCTATTTATCTTCTTCAGGTACTATTTCAACTAGCTCAGATACTTTTGCTAATGCTTGTAAAATAATTGATGTGTCTGCAAGAGTATACACACCTTTTAATGATGCTGCATTAATAGCATTTTCTAAAATTTCAATTGCTTGTTCTTTTGTCATTAGGCAATGAGTTGGTTAATAATAGTTGTTTGTTCTTCTGTTAAACCATTTGCAAACCATTCTTTTGCAATCATGATTTTAAGATGTTCTACATTTCTATCTTTAGTACTAACTTGTTCTTCAGTAAGAGACTCAAGTTGATTAAGTTCATTAATAAGATTTACACTATCAAATGCTGCTGCAATATGATTCTGAACTTCTTCAGGTGTGTAGTTTTCATGTGGTGCTAAATTATTTTCCATGGGTTAAATTTAATTATATTTATTATGCTAACAAAATTTTATAGGCTGTACCATTAATTATAACAGACCAGGTTTGAGTACTTGATAATGATTCAACAGTTACTACTCCAGCATTATAAGATGAACTACCTACTACAAATTGATTATTTCCTGTAGCTGCAGCTGATCTACCGATAATAACTGAACCACTAAAGTTACCTGTTGCAGCTCCTCTACCTATAATAACATTATCACTTCCTGTTGTATTAAAATATGCAACACTTTGTCCAATTGCAACATTTCCTTCACCTGTTGTAGTACTATATAGTGCACTATCCCCTAATGCAGTATTAAAACTACCATTAGTTAAACTTCTTAATGAACCATTACCAAGGACTGCATTTTGTTGACCACCAATGTTTGTTCTCAAGGCTTCATAACCAACTGCAGTATTGTAACTTGCACTACTACCGGCATTTAATAAAGCTGCCCATCCTATTGCAACATTATTAAATGTAGTTCCTGTTCCATTACCTAAAGCATATGGGCCAATTGCAATTGGTGTATTGTGTTGTACATTTTGTGCAGCATTATTACCAATTACAACTCCATTATTAAGTCCTGCTCTTGCTGCTTGATAACCGATTGCTACTGAAAACGTTGCAAGACCTAATGATGCTTCAGCACCAATTGAAACTGAACCAGTATTACCACTAGTATTATATGCAGCTTGATATCCAATTGCAACATTATTACTACCATTATTAGTAAATAATGATTCAAATCCAACTGCTACATTATTACTTCCCCCCATAGTAGAATATAAAGCTCGGGCTCCAATTCCTGTATTACGAGAAGATGCACATTGTATTAATGTTTCTGCTCCAACAGCTACATTTGAACTACCTGTTATATTTGATGCTAATGATGCTCTTCCTACTGCAGTATTGAAACTACCTGTTGTATTAGCAACTAATGCTGCTGAACCTAAACCGGTATTGCTTGAACCTGTAGTATTAACAGTTAATGCATTACCACCAAATGCTGAATTATATGTACTTGTTGTGTTATCTCTTAATGCTTGATATCCAAAAGCTGCATGACCCAGACCTGTAGTATTATTTTGTAATGCTTGAGATCCTACACTTGTATTTGAATTACCTGATGTATTATTTCTTAATGCTTGATATCCTAGAGCAACACATGCAGTACCAATAGTATTGAAACTCATAGCAGATACACCAACAGCTGTATTAAAATTACCTGTTGTATTATTATACAATGCATTATACCCTAGAGCAGCACATCCAGTACCACTAGTATTTGAATACAATGCATATGCACCAACAGCAGTGCTTCCACTATTAGTGTTAAAGCTTAATGCACGGTCCCCAATAGCAACATTAAAACTAGAGTTACCAGAAAACAAAGCACTATTACCTATTGCAACATTTGAACCATTTGAAGTATTAGATGCTAACGCATCTGCACCAATAGCAATGTTATTAAATCCACTTGTATTAGCTGATAAAGAACCCGTACCAATAGCAGTATTATAAGAACCTCCAGTATTACTTACCAATCCATTTGTTCCAATAGCAGTATTTTGAATACCAGTGGTATTCGCTGCTAATGCACCATCTCCAAAAGAGGTGTTGGTTGCTATATCTCCCTGACCATTATTCCAAACAGTCTTGTTAGTATTATTGTATTCTAAGAATGATGGTAATCCTCCTGTATTTGTAATAGTTACTGTTCCAGTACCTCCTACTGGAGAAACACTAATACCTGATCCAGCCACAATTTGTGTTACTCCTGCTCCACCACTAACAAGATCTGAAACTTTAATAGCAACAGGTTGATAAATACCAGGAGTTCTTGGATCATTTACTCCAAGAACTACTAAATCATCTCCTGATGCATTTGCAGTAACTCTTCTTGAAGCTAGTAGATTTGAAAAATTTGTTAGATTATTTAACATAGTAAACTATTTTAGTAAATAACCTTCTCTTACTTCACCATCATAGTATTCAATAAGGATCAGTTCACCAGAAAGGTCATAGTAATATATATACTGTTTGTTTAAGTCTCCAAGTTCTGAATGTTGTACTACAACACTTACAACTTCATATGTACCAATTGTTTCCATTATTGAAAGTATTCAAGAAGTAAATTACCTTGTACACGAACAGAGGTTGGATTTGTAGCAAAAGCAGGAGTTACAAAACTTAATGAAATTTTGTCATTTACATTTACAGTAAGTGGTGTTGCAAAAGAAAGTGAGAATAATGCACTTGAACTGCTCATTGTAATTGTAGTTGATGCAGTAACTGATTGTCCTGTTGTTGAATTATTAAGTTTTACTGTTACATCTTCTGTAGATCCAACTGTACCACCAACAGTAACACATAGTTTAACTGTACTAATTGTACCATCAAAGTCCATAAGAACTCTTCTACCATCATTATTAGTAGTAGATGCAGGAGCAAGATTATATGAATTACCAATAAAATATTCAATATTGTCTCCAGGTGAAACTGAATCACATGCAAATGTGTATAGTAAGTATTTAGGAGTTAGTGGATATAATCCATCTGCAAAATCCTGAACACCCATTGCATATGTCTCATACTGATCATCTTTTACTATAGGTCCTACATATGCTCCAAGCATAACAAGATCTGTATCAGTATTATTAATTGTAGGTTTAATGAAATTTCTGGTCTTTAAATATAACCAATTAACTATATCCATGGTGTTAAAAATTAGATTTATAAATAAGTGTATACATTATAATATACAAAAAATATTTTAATAAACAAAAAAATTCCCAGATAGAACTGGGAACTTTCTTGACAGGGTAGAGGATTTACTAAAGAAGAAGCTATCCTATCATATATCCAAATAAAAAAGATACTACTATCATGGCTCCTATAGTCCAATTAGCAATAACTCTTCCTTTTTCATCTTCTTGATATATATTATGCATCTTGTTGTATATTGGTCTTGTCATAGCATTAATAACAATCCAAAAGAAAGCTAGTGTGCCAATTGCAAAGGAAGCCATAAGTATCTTTAACCAAATCATAGTGAATCAATTCTTCTTTGTAAATATACTAAAGCTTTTTCTAAATCTTGTTTTTTTGTTGTCTTAGATTTCTTTCCAGCTCTAGCTAAATACTTAATTACATTACCAAGATAAAAATCTTTATCTAATTCCCAAGCTTCTAGAACATTAAAAACTTCATATGTAGAATCTTTTCCACCATAGTGATCAGGCCTGATAGGATCATTAATAACAATAATCCGGGAACTATAATCAATAGGTTTAGAATTGATCTCCTCTTTGGAACACATGACTTTTTGATACTGTTCCTCACTTTCTTGACTAAAATTTACCATGTGATAGCAATATCATGCTCTCTGATCATAAGCTTAAGAGCTCCTTCAACATCAATTACTTCTGCTGTGTTAAGTGCATTCATCTGAAGATATACTTTGTCTCCAACATTAAACAACTCAACTTCTGAACCTACTGCAAAGATCTCAAGTGCTGTCCACTTAGTTCTCATGTCTGCTTCCAGCAATGCTTTATCTTTTTCAGATAATTCAAATGCTGATTCTTTTACCTCAGGTTTATTTACTAGTATTCTCTTTCCGTGTAGTTTCATTGGTTTATTTTAGTGTGATTACTTTTACTACTGCCATCTGAGCATTTAGTATCTCACCTACTGCATGATCAAACAACAAACTCTTTACTGGTACCTTAGCATCTGTAGAATATCTACGCTTTAATATTTCTGCTACTTGTGCCATTAATTCTTTTACTTTCTGTACATCCTCATCTGCATGTGGCACATCCGGATCTATACCTACCAACTGTTCTCCAAAGCTTGGTAATCTCCTTTCTTCTATACCATATTGAACTTGCTCTTCCATATATTTATCAAATTTAATGCGTGCTTCTAAGTTAGATTCTGACTCAGCTGTTAGTTTGCGCCATATGTCCAACTGTTGTTGGGTCATTTTACAGGCTCAAACTCTTTAGTAAAATCTATAGGATCATATATCTTAATTACTTTATCTTCTGTAAATAATACATAATCATCTATATGAACTTTCTTATGACCGTATGGTAAGAATAGCCATAACCCATTACTCTTACTGTGGAAGCCATTATCTTTTCCAATAAGATCAAATATCTCATCTGCATTCTGTCCATTGAACTGAATTGCTTGCAACTTGCACATAATTGGTTTATAGATGTATACCATATCACAAATATAAAAAAGTTTTTTAAATAAAAAAATCCAGCTTAAGCTGGACTAATTTGAATAGTGTTTGGGGAGATCCAATAAAAATCTACTACCACGTAGGCAGTAAAAACAAGAATACACTACAGGACGGACTTTATTTAACTTCAACAATACCTTAATGACTCATGCCTGGGATCACCCGCGACACTAACTCCTTGCGGAGCTCACCTTAGTAAGGATCTTTTAAACTCTGCCCGTTGCCATTGCAGCATAAAACAGGAGAATCTCCCAAAACACTATCTAATTATTTTCTCTTAATACCCGTTGGTACTAAGTTGTATCTTAAACCTATTACCCCACCAACATTTTTATAGAGTAATACTTGTAGAGCTTCAGTCATTTCTCCAAATAAAACTGGAAACTCAGAGGTCTTATCTGGATTGTCAATACCTATTGCAAACTTAAAGTACACACTTCTAGCAAATTCTTTCTTTCTATTTGCTGGAGTTATTTTATTAAGTTCTTCACCAGGAAGTCCTTTTGGTAACGGTTGTTGTTGACCATACACATAGAATTGATATGGGTCAAAGCCAAATAATGGCTGAGTCATATACGGTTTGTTAATCAGTAAATCAAACTCTGTATTGTATGGGTACTTAGTTGTGCCACCATAGAACTTACCTTTACCTGCATAACCATCTAAGTGTGGTACATGTTTAAATCCTGCAGCTATCTTTTTAACTTTTCTTTTTTCTTTTCCAGTTACAGGATCTATATAGAATACATTTTTCTTTTTCTTCTTGCTGTATCTGAATAAGTAAACCTTTGGATTATACTGTTGCCATATATCAGATTCTCCATTTGGTAAATACCCTACAGAGATTCCACCTTCTAGATTCTGCTTGAGAAATAGTTTAGGAATACTAATACCATTTATAGTTTCAAGTAACTGAGATACCGTAATACCAGATGCCTCATAGTCATTGTTTTTACTATCCTTTATAGGATTAGCAGTCATAATAATTGCCTCACCAACAACCTTATCTGAAAGATTACCTATGTTTAACCACTTGAGGAAATTTAGTATCTGCATGACTTGTATATTAATACTATAATATACGAAAACTTTTTGAAATAAAAAACCCCCAGTAGTACTTGTTGATCAGACAAACTTTCTGAGGGGTGTTACCAGTTATACAGCACTAGATATCTCATGCTGACTTCCTGCTAACCAAATGACCAGATCTAGTGAGCAGTTCTTACGGTATGCTTTCCTGGTACATTATCTATAGTAACGGTGGAGTACTATCCTTGTCCTCTGTACAACTTCTTGTATTTCTTAGAACTTTTGAGTTTAGATGTCTTGGTCTTTGCATGTACACCCGGACGAGAAACTTTCTTCTTCTCTAGTTTAGTAGATACATCTTTAATCTTTGCCATTGTTATAAATTTATAATACTAATATACTAATTTGTAAACTTGTCTAGCTTAAGAAGTCTAACTATTTTATTAGTATACTCTTCTGCTTGAGTAATTGCATCTTCTTCTTTATCCACAATCTTCCAGTTATTCAAGAGTATTGCTATGTGCATAGCCTCATGATTTACTAATGTTATATCAGTAAAGTCTCCTTTGAAGTGTTTCTTATTTAAAAATAGAAACGGTTTATATGGTGCTTTGGCTTTTAACTTTTTGTCCCGGGGATCATAATTAGTCCACCCATATATATAAACACCATTGCCTTTAGTCTTATCAACTTCTTCAGCTTGGGCATCTTTACGGTTTAACCCATGCATCTGATCTACATTATAATAGTCAAAGATCTCAGTAGCATCTTTACCTATTAGCAGAACAAACTTACCCATATCTATTTTCTTCATACTATTAATATACAAATTATTCATTATCATAAAACATTCTATCTGAATCTTCTGTACTCCATTTCTCAAATCCCTCGCAATTGTAATAGTCTTTGTTGACTAAGTAGTCAGGTCTTTCTGGGAATGGCTTGGTCACAAAACTTGGCTCAGACCACTTGATTCTGTTATTAGGTTGAAGAGCTATTTGTCCATTATCAAGTAAAATGATATGATGAGACTTATGCTCTAGTGGGTCTTCTGCTAGTGTAAGATCTGTGTTAGGATCATTAGACCCCCAGTTGATGGTAGCATAATAACTACCCGGGTAGAACTTATGATCCTTCATATAGACCTCTACTCTGGTATCGTATAGGTAAGATAGGTGAATAAGAGTAAAGTTATAAGAGAAGCAGTTCCATATCTGTAGATAATGAAAAGGTAGATCTGGATCTGGAAGCTTTGGCTCATGGAGCAAAGCATGACTTGGTAACTTATCTCTAAGTACGCCATTCTCTAAGAGTACCTGGAACAGTGCAGCTTGACCCGGCATACACCTTACTGATATAATAACCCCCGGGGTCAATTCTCCATGACCTTTCTGATGTTGGTACATGTACTCATTTCTAACAAATACTTTAAGAGGAAAGAAGTTATGTTCTATATATGCCATACTTAAGTTTTATGAGATTCCCCGGGGGAGAACAAATGAAAAAAGAACCCCCGGGGCAATCTACCTGTAGCATTGTAAAGATATGTATTTCTTGGGGAATAAACTAGGGGATGGGTTTTTTAGTATATAGGAGGATGTGGTGACCCCCCTATCCATGACCCCCCGGCCTTCCAGCCTGCGGGGGTGCCCCCCTTTGTCTGTCAGATTGGGCTGCCATTTGCTAACCTGCGCAAACATTTTTTGCAAGCAGAAAAATGTTCTTGCTCCTCTTTTGGCTAACCCTAAAATTAAAAGGATAATTAATTAATTAACCTTTTAAATTTAAATTTATGCTGACAGCAAAATTTATCAATGCTTATACCAGTAAGACTGGTGCTAAGCGTGCCAGATACAGGGTATCAGGCTCAGCCACAGAACTTGAAGCCTATAAGGCGGTTCAAGGTCAGTATCTGACTTATGATGATGACGGAGTAACTCCTATCATCTTTGCAGACTGTCCTTTGGACGAATCTGCAACCTACAAAGTAAAGCTCTGGGAAGCCCAGAACCGTTACCTTGTAGATTTCTCTGCTATCACCAGTGCTGCTGGTGCTATTGAGACTGCAGAAAAGCGTGGTAATTCCCGCTTAGCTGATCAGATTGCCTCACGTCAAGCTGACAGGCTAATGGGCTCTACCATCACTAGTTCTGCTAGTAGCGCTTTGCAAGCAGCGGTTGCTGAACAACCTGAGCCTGCAAATCTTGAACAACCTATTGTGGCTAAAGGCCGCAATAAGTAGTTCTTGAAAAAGAAAGAGGAAGACTTCGGTCTTTCTCTTTTTCTTTTTTAATGCCCTTTTTTTTCTAACCCTACATTTAAATGGGAGAATGAATCAAGTTAGGTTGGTTATGTTTCTATATATATAGAGACTAGACAGCTATACTCCAACTACTACTCCAACAACAGTGATATGCTGTACTCTTTTTTTATTATACTCTATATATATAAAAATGAGACCGGCAAATCCTGAAACCTAGTGTGCATAAGGGATACAGAGGGGATGGGTGAAAACCTATCCTAGTAACTATACCTACTCATGCTACTACAGATTTAGTAAACAGCCTATACTATTACTAGTATATAGCTAGTACTAAGCATATGTTACACACTCATACACTTATATAAAGCACTATATATATTATCTCTATATATACTATTAGTTCTATTACTATTATATGTAAGAAGAGTAAGACAGTAACATCTTCCGGAATTATTCTAAATCTTTACTGTTAGCAAACAGTGACAAACCTGTGGGGCTTCTATTGGGTTCTATATATACTCTGCAAATGTATATGTAGTGCTAAACAAATGGAGATGGTCATTAGACTACCATCTATGCAGACATTTGTAATCCAAAGTTAGTGCAGACTTTAAAACCAGGTATTTTACACGTAGTATATTGATAGAGCTATGTGAGTTTAATTTAAACTATTATATATTATTTCCGCCTGATGGGCCAATGTTATAATATATATAAACTATCTATTCTCCTCCACAAAGATTCCACTTGGGAGAATATAGCTGACTGAAGTGGAATTCAGTTTAATTCAGGTGATGACTCAGCGGTCTAATAGCAATGTAGGATATTGTTATGCACTTGTCATATTATTTAGATATTGATTATGAATCAATATCAATTTACTAACAATTAAGTCCTGTGTACCTAGCACAGGCAAGTCCTCATAACGTTGTTTAAGTATTGTTGCCTTTCCTTTAACCAGGCAACTATCCAGTAAGTTACTGGCGTTAGCATAGCTCAGTAGTCAATGCAGGTTTTAGTCCATACACCTTAAGGACTGAACTAATGCACCATTCTCACTTCCCAAGGGTGAGCAGTTGTAATGCAAGTATTGTAGAGTCTTGCTCTGATAGTTATAGCACAATAAGACTAAAACTATTACAACTGAGTGCAGAGGGGTTCTGATTATTAAACTTTTAATTTATACTTATGAATACAATTAGATTTGTTGGTAGGTTAGCTATATTATTGCTGACTACCGTATTTATTGAGGGCATGATGACTCTTGGCTATGCCTTTGAAACAAAAGCATATCAGTCACCAATGGCTTGGATTATACAGTCATTAATATTTGTTAGTGTTGTATGGGCTGCGGCTGAATGGCAACTATATTCTGAAGATAAGTAAGCTATGATACGTAAACTTATTCTTGGTAAAGTAGTATTGTTATGCTGGTTTGCTGGTGCTGCTATTGCACTCTATGATAATAAATACATGGGCTTAGCTATCATGTTGTTGTCTACTATTGCTCTTATGGGTTGGGTCATTACAATGATTGAACCTAAAAGATAATCAACTCTTGTTAGTTCCCACTATACTCCATGTAGGAAGTGGTCAATTCATTTATATACTTACATTAAATTCTGATTTTAATCATGAAAAATTTATCTACAAAGGGACTATCAATGTCCCAAGCACAGTCTATTTCTAACTTGTGCAACCAACGTGCACAGGAGATGCAACGTGAGTTGGATTCTTACAATGTCTCTAGTCAATCTATTGTAGTTAACTCAGAGAGATTTGAGTTAGAGGCACCATATCCTATGCCAAGTCAAGTCATTGAGCTTCTCAAAGAGAAGTCAAAGTTACATGCTACTCAGGCATTCTTGATGGAAGCTATCAAAGAGAAGAATGAGATCATTGATAACTTACAGTCATCAAGATTTGATCACTCTCATCTTGTAGCACCTGAGAGTCCACATTATCCTGATCTTCATATCAGTAATTCTGTAGGTGAAAGCTGGGGTTGGGCACAGCTTACTGCTAGTGAGTACAATGAGTACTTAATGGCTGAAGCATATGCTGCTCATCTTGGTCAGTTTATCCACAAAGCTGGTAAACTATCACAGATGCGTAAGCAGTTAGCTGATCTTCCTGCTATTGATTGGATGGAGGTAAAAACTGGTGAGAAAACACCAATTAAAATTACCAAGCATCATACTGCACAGCAGTTACTTGCTGTTCATGAGCAAATTGCTGCTGAACATAGAGTACATGAGCAACGTGTAAACTATTACAAAGCCAAGGTTAAGAACTTGGTTAGTGATGAGAATGCACGTATTCAGAAGGAGAATGCTGATAAAGCAAAAGCTTATGACTTAGAAGAGCAGCGTATTAATGAAGAATACAGAGCTGCTATGAATACATACCGCACTCAGTTAATGGCTGAGTCATCATCTTTTAATGCTGACCGTGAGAAGGCAATTAAAGATGCTGCTGCACTAAGAATTAGTGTTGATCCTAGATTTCAGGATGTAATTGACATGTTCATTACTCCAGAGAACTAGGAGCTTATAGGTGAGCAAGAGATAGGCACAAGCTGATTCTCTTGCTCTTTACACCTAGTGATAAAGATCACAGATATAGCAATTTCGGGTTGATAGCCCTTACAACTAAGAAAGAACTTTTAATTCTTAATCTTACCGCTTCTCTTCAAACTTTACTGAGATAGAACTCTCCGTCAGACAGGTTACTGCACATAGATGCAATTGGCTGACACACTCTAGACTTGGATTTTGTTTTTGCCTTTGAAGAAGGGAAGGTCTTTGACTTAGAATTTGAATTTGACTTTGGCTATATATCTTTATCACTAGGAGACTATTATTAATGATTACCAAAAACTGATTACAATGCGTAACAAAAAAATAAAAACTTTTTATACTGATAAACAAGTATGTTTTGATAGTATCCGTGAGAAGTCCTACTCACAGTCTCCACTTAAGCCTGCGCTTTTGATTGAGAAGATTAAACAAGGACCACATGCTGATATGCTTGATATTGTAGATAGCTTTCAGCCAATTGCAAAAGAGGATTATCTACTTGCTCACACTAAAGAGTATGTGAACAATGTATTCAATAAAACAGGTAACTATGCATCTAATTCTTTGCCTTGGTCTCAGAATCTTGTAGATAGTCTACCATATACTACTGGTTCTTTATATGCTGCTAGTAAGTATGCTATAGAGAATCCGGAGACTGTATGCTTTGCACCAATCTCTGGTATGCATCATGCAAGACCTCATGCAGGTAGTGGATTTTGTACATTCTCTGGTCAAGTAGTATCTGCTATCAAAATTTATCAAGAGACTGGTATGTCTTGTGCATACTTTGATCTTGATGGTCACTTTGGTAACAGTATTGAAGACACTAGAGAGTTTAATCCTCTATTGAATAAAGCAATTCCTGAAGGATGTAATATCAATCCTGTAGGATCTAATGCTACATATGTAAGTGATTTTATTGATAGCTTACGTCATGTTGGTCAGCTTATTCTTGCAGGTAAGATTCATTATGTTGTATTTGCACATGGTGCAGATTCACATGATGATGATGATCTAGGTGGTCAAAATGGTACAGCATACTGGGAAATGTGTGCACAAGAATTTGCTAAATGGGTAAATAAGATGTCTGAGATGATGGGTAAACCATTGCCAGTTGTTCTTGCTCTATTTGGTGGGTACCGTAAAGATGATTATGATACTGTATTAAACTTACATATCAAATCATTGTCTCACTGTAGTAATATTATCTGTGGCAATGAATTCAGTACAGATCTTCCAATTAAAATGAAAACCTCTAAAGTTTATTAAACTATGAAGTCAAACACCTTGATGATGCTGGCCTACTTTACTGTAGGCCTGCTATCAGGTTGGTTAGTTGCCAACTCAAAAACAAAACAAGCTCAGCATATTGATACAGAGTATTACATTGAGCTAAGAGCAGATAATTCTGCAATCATAGAAGGAATAGATGGTCACACTTATGTGTGTCCAATTGATAGTATTCCAATTGTTTTACATAAAGATAATTTGTAATGAAAAATATCTGTAAGTTTTGGGTATTATTACCCGTTTGTGCAATTTTTATAGTTGCAACTAGTTCTTGTGCATCATCTAAAGGATGCCATACAAAAGGTGTTTATGTAGACAAGTCTGTCAAGAAAGCACAAGCTAAACCAAAGTCTTATTAAATAAATGTTGAATTATGTTAGGAAAAAAGAAACAACAGTTAGGAGATTTAAAGATTCAGTGGGCTGAATTAGAATGGGAAATTGCAGAAGCTAAAGGTTCTGATATAGATCCTGATGTGAAGTACCATCATGTTAATGATTTAGAGTATACACAGTATCTACTTGAACAACAGATTGATGAACTTGAAGATGAATTAGGAATGATTCCACTTAAACTTATGTTAGGTGGATTTATTATATTTGTCCTTGGTATGATCATCTATATGGTATCATAGTAACCATGGTCCTGTAGCTCAGCTGAATAGAGCAAAACACTTCTAATGTTTAGGTCACAAGTTTGAATCTTGTCAGGATCACTAAGCCTCTAGATAACTAGGGGCTTTTTTATATCTTATTTATTCACTTAAAATTCTGATTATGAATGTGTTAGGAAAATTATTCAACAAGAAGAAAACTTATCCAAAGGATAATAAGTTTGAAGTGCTTATTATTGGTGAGGATAAATCTGATTTCCAAGAGATGCTTGGAATTACAGATAAAAGAAGAGATGAGCTACTAAGACTAGCAGTTGATAGTTATAAAAAGAATGATCTTTTTAGTACTAGTTGCAAAGATGCAGTAGCAGAGTGCAATCATATTAATGAGGTTGTATTCATAATGACTATGCTTACTAAGGTAAGAGAAGTGGAAAGCAATCCACTTTCGGGTTTATTAAGCAAACTTAGCAATGGATAGTAAAATCTTTACATCAGTATTAGGTTTCAATTTTGAACTTGATCTGGTGGACAATGATGGTCAACCTATTAGAACAGGAGCAAGGAGGGTAGAATGTCTATCCTCTGAGACCCCTGATGTAGGTACCAAAATTGGTGGAGAAAACTGGTTTACTAATTTTAATGAACCTCTCTTGAGTAAAATCAGAGATTATAGGAGAAGAAATGACTAAAATACATTTAGCACTAGAAGACACAGATTTATTCAACTGTATTGAAAGTATTATTGATCATCCTAATAGTGCTGAAATAGCAAAAGTTTTAACTTACAGTATTGGTTTTTCTACTGAAGCATCTTCATTGTTCTTTAAGAGTTATTTTGGTGATATTTCTCCAGATATACTTCCTCCTGGAACAATTGTAAAAGTAAAAGCAGAGAATCTTGGATGGGGTATTGACACTGCAAAGATGAAAGCTGATGCATTATTAGATTGTAACGGTAATGCTGCTGTTATAATAACTGATTTCAAAGGTTTTCACAGTGAAGCTACTTACTATGTTAGGTATACTGAGCTAGATAGTGCAGGTACACCACAAGAAAAGACTGGATTTTTAAACTATAAGGACATTGTAGAGATTATTACTGATCTTTAAAGATAGTATATCTGTTGGTATGCTTTTCCTAACAAAGGGATATGGGAGGGACTTATAATCCCTCCCTTTTTCCTTGTGTAGCTATATAGTTATGTATTTTTAATAAATACATACAAACTTAAGTAAATTATTCACGTATATTTACTTAAGTATCAATATGCTATATCAGTTACCAAACGGAAAAGTAGTTCATCTTTCAGTTGAAGAATATCTAGAGCTTACAGATTTAGATGTTCAATATCTTATGTCTATTGACTATGGAAACTACATAATAGATCCTTTTGCTGGCTCAGCTGTAGAAAAATCAGGTGGTAAAACTTATGACTTTGATTTAATTACAGATGAAGATCTTGACAATTATCAGGATATTGCATCAGATGACATACCATTTGATGATATCATAGACTTATCAAATTCTTTGGATAATTAATATTAGAAATAATATTAGCACTTACCTTTTATTGAGCAATAAGAGGTAGAGTATTAATGCTCATTATTTATTTATTAATTATTTTATTATGAATTCAAAAGTAATTGTATTAGCTGATGAAGCAACCAAAAGCGTTGTAAATGTATCTCAGAATAATCCAGAGTATGGATATATTAGAGTACAGCAAGTAAGAACTCTTGTTGATGACAATGGTTTCTTACGTAGAAAAGTTATTACTGCATTGTCTCCGGGCTTAATCTCAGAATTAAGTGAGATGGGACTTTATGCAGGTCAACAACTTGATGGTAAGATTGTAATTGAAGAATCTCTTGAGCCATTCAACAAGGATAATCCTGAGAGAGATCTTAAGATTGCAGGTGAAACTGGTATTGTATGTACATATGCTGGTTTACCAATTTTCCGTAGAACTAAATTTACCTTTGATGCTTCTGCACCAGACATGCTCATTAAACATGACAATGTTGAAGAGTTGCGTGCAGCTTATCAAGCTCAAAAGGCAAATAAGGCAATTGTGCCAAATGAAGAGTTCTCTATTGGGAACTAATCAATAAATGTTGATTGATGATTAGGGGGTAGAAATGCCCCCTTTTCTTATTTTCTGATTAAACCAATGTATATTATGGAAAAGCTTAAAAAACAGGTAAGAAATTACCAGCTGTATACAAGAGAAACTTATATACAGTATGAACAAGATGGGTACACATCCTATCAGAATTATCTCTACAAGAGAGCACTTTATGGTTTAGATGCTCTTACAGAGAAAGAACTAGCTACCATGTGTAGCAAGAAAAAACAACGGATTATTAATGTTTATAAGCGTGCTCAGATTACACTTAATAAGTTTAAGCAGCAATTAACCATTCAATATTCCAATACAATTTTTGAGAGATTCTTTCCAAATAGTCCCATTACACAGTTCTTATTGGCTGATACTGAGACAGATGAAAGATTCAAGAACACTTTAACTTTTAAAGATTTAGGTATTGAGAAGCAAGATATTATTGCTATCTTTATAGCTGAAGGCATCTTACCAAAAAACTTTTTTGATTTAAAAGATGCTCCAGTTACTTTACCTAGATTAAAGAATGAAGTCAAAACTCAAAGAATGTGACGGCTGTGGTAAACAGACCGTTATATGGAAGAACCATGAGGGGTTCAAGTATACTTTTGAGAAAAGAATAAGTTCTCTGACAGCTTGGAAAGACAAGCATTTTTTTATCTAAACAACAAGAACAATAAAACCTTTAAATCAGAATAAGATGACAGCAGTAGAATGGTACAACTCAAAAATAAAATTATTTGAAAATTTTGTTGAGACAAAACAAATTTCTTGGAAAGAATACCATAAGGAAAAAGATAATTTAATTAAACTAGCCAACGCAATGTTTAAGAAACAAATAATTAGTGCTCATTGTGATGGTCAAAGCATAGAAGATACTGGTGGAGTTTTAGACGCAGAACCATACTACAACGAAACCTTTAAATCAGAATAAGATGATAAAAGAATTTGTACCCTATGAATTGTCAGTTAAACTAAAATCACTTGGATTTGATGAAAAGTGTTTTTGCAATTGGGAAGAGAGTTGGTCACCTGAACCAGAAGACGAGATCAGAATGGTTCTGACAACTGACCAGACATGGTTAAGACCCGGATGGATATGTGCACCACTATTCCAACAAGCATTTAGATGGTTTAGAGAGAATTATTTATACCATCCGCACTTCTTTTCTAAAGAAGATGGAACTTTTGTATGGTGTATTAGATGGTATATTGATGGTCTACAAAAAGACACTCCTTACTTTTCATCAAACACCTACGAAGAAGCAGAACTTGCTTGTCTTGAAAAACTTATTGAAATTATAAAACTAACTAAAACAACAAGAACAATGAAAACAGCAATGCAAGAACTAAGAGATGACTTAGTTTTAACTTTAGAAACTGGAAATGAAGCTCTTAATGAAATTAAAGATAAATCAATTAGAGAAAGTTGTCAAAAGGTTGTCCAATTAACATTAGAATCAGTTATCAAAAGGATTGATGAGGAGCTATTAGAAATGGAGAAAGAGCAGAAGATTGATTTTGCTTTAACAGTTTACAGTGAGATAGTTGAAACAGATAAAGACTTTGTTGATGTCATAAAATCTATGAACCTTTAAACAACAAGAACAATGAAGCTAAACAAAATAAGATAACTATGTGGAAGAAATGTATTATATTTGTAGTATAAAACAATTCTTCCACATGTATTATTATGTTTACACTCATACAAATATTGTTGACAACACTGTATTCTATGTTGGTATAGGTTCTTCAGTTAATAAGAATGAATACTCTAGAGCTTATAGTAAGAATAGAAAAAGACAAGTTGAATGGACTGAATATACTTCTATAAATGATTATTCGGTTAGCATAGTTGCTATTTATGACAATAAAGAAGAAGCTTGTCTTAAAGAAGTTGAACTTATAGCTAGGTATGGTAGAAAGATCCATGGTAATGGTTCATTATTAAATAAAGCTCCTGGTGGTCATAAATGGAAAGATTCTACTAGAGTATACCAATATAGATTGAGTGGGGAGTTTATTGCAGAATGGGTTTCAGCAAAAGAAGCTGCTCATGTCCTTAACATAAGTGAAACTTCTATATATCAATCATGTAGAAGTAATTATAGAGCCGGTAACTTTCAATTTAAAACATTTAAGAAGCAAGTTATTGATCCATGGACTGATAAACTATCTAAACAGGTCTTTGTCTTTTCTAAAACAGCTGAGTTCATTACTAGTTACAAATCTATTGAAGAAACATCTAGACAGTTAAGTACTACAGCAAATCAAGTTAGAGAAGCTATAAATGGTAAAAGAGTTACTGTAAAAGGTTACATCCTATCACACAATAGAAACTATTGTAGAGTGAAAAGAATAATTGAACAGTATTCACTTGATGGAATACTATTAGACAAGTTTTCATCTCTTAATGATGTAAAGAAAAAACTAAACTTAACTAGTCATAACTCTATTGATAATGCTATTAAAGGTATTATACAAAAGACTGCTTATGGTTATTTATGGAAAGAGATTTTAAATACTGAAGTCTATGTCAATTAAAAGCAAATTAAAAATCTGTGATGGATGTGGTCTAGAAAGGCCAATCTGGAAGAGTGGAGGAACTGGGGGATTTAAATACTGTAAATATTGTTGGAGTTGCCAAAAAGCCATTAATAGTGACAGTTCACAGAAACCAAACGATTATAAAATCCCTCAGGTTTCTTCTAAAA
>JACCDW010116283.1_pt1 | contig 22653 bp, 37 predicted proteins | sample 7449781 | NCBI WGS metagenome assembly JACCDW01 (sample SAMN15323449, study PRJNA562643) | freshwater metagenome | isolation source: river surface water | place: USA:Blue River Watershed | collected 2017-08-18
AGTTTGCACAGTAGGTCCGTCGGCACTTAACATAGTCGGGCTGGTGCTAGTTATTCTATTTAGGAATGATGACACAATAGTTCCGTTTGGGTAAGTGCCACCGTTGATTGTTGATGCTAGAGCTGTGTCATACCATATGGCTAATCCTGATAACAGGTTAGGAGTTTCTGATGAGCCCCAGGGACGACCTTGGACTAGTCCGCCACTGTTGAGATTATCTACTACTGTATTGCCACTGTACTTAGTTGGCAGTTCTGAAATGTCATAAACTGATCTACGAAGTGTAGCAGCTCGATCGTCAGATGCTAGTTCTAGTTTAGCCTTTTGTCTAAGTTCTTTGGTTGCTAGAGTTGAAATACCGTTTGCTGCCATTAGTTGCTCCCGTGTATTCTTACACTGTTGCCTCGTATATCGTCAATGTGTTTAGGCTTATTAGGTCCGCCGCCTGCCGCTGTAGTCACTGCTTCAATACCTGCATATTCTTCTTTGGGAGTGTTCGAATACTGTGTAATTTCTCCCTTGTCTTTGAGATCAACGATTTGTCTAAATCTTCGCACATCATCGTCGTAGAACTGTTTGTTTGGAACTTCTTCTGTGGGGTGAGGAACATTTTTGCCGTCAAGTACATCAAGTATTCCACGAATTATTTCTGAGACTCTCATTTTATTCCGCCTAGCTGTTTAATACGATCAAGTTCATCAACTTCCTGATCTTCAGCATATTTGTTAGCTTTCATATAGTCTCGAGCTGTGTCTAAGTAATCCATAGCTTTGACAATTTTGGCTTGAACCCACTCTGGAAGATTTTCATCTGCTTTTATGATGCTGTACAATTCCTTAGCAGCATCATTGATTGTGCGTAGATCGTCTTTGGCCATATCGCCTTCGCGATCATATTCGCCAACATTGTAATCAGCGTTAGGATCTTCTGGTCCGTGGTCTTCGTTAGTTTTGCCCTGACCTTTCATAAATTGCACAATGTCGTTGTAATTGCCCATAGTTACTGGGCCATCTTTGCTCATTTTAATTACAATTTCTGCAACATCATGAATGTCTGCATCGTCTTTAATTTCTTCTCTAGATAGCTCTAGTAGTCTGATGAATAAGGGTACGTCTAATTTTACAATATCTGCCATTTGGAAATCTCCGATTTAATATTTAGTGTAAATATGCATACTATGATAAACAAAGAACCTTTCAAACAGTTAATATTAGATCTAAAGAATTCCGGCAAATATCGTATTTTCAACGATATTGTACGTGAGCGTGGCGAGTTTCCTAAAGCTATTTGGTACGGGCCCTATAACATTAAAACTATAGTTAATTGGTGCTCAAACGACTATCTGGGCATGGGTCAACACAAAGTTGTGTTAGATGCTATGCATACAGCTCTAGATCAAACTGGTGCGGGTTCGGGCGGTACTCGCAATATCGGCGGCCACAGTCATTACCACGTTGCACTAGAATACGAGCTAGCCATGCTACACAATAAAGCCAAAGCTCTGTTGTTTAGTTCAGCGTATGTTGCCAACGAATGGACTATTATTGCCCTAAGTAAAATTATTGACAACATACAGTTTATTTCTGATTCAAACAATCACAACAGTTTGATTGTAGGCATACAACACAGCCGAGCACCTAAACAAGTTTTTGAACATAACAATCTACAAGATCTAGAAGATAAATTAGCGGCTAGTAGACTAGCAGGGTTTACTCCTTGTATTGTATTTGAAAGTGTTTACAGTATGGACGGCGATGTTAGCCCTATTAAAGAAATCTGCGATCTTGCTGACAAATACCAAGCTGTTACTTACATAGACGAAGTGCATGCCGTAGGACTTTACGGAACACACGGCGGAGGCAAAGTAGAAGAGCTAGGCTTAGAAAGCCGCATTGATATAATCAATGGAACCTTGGGAAAGGCATTTGGAGTACAGGGCGGATATATTGCCGCAGATGCAGATGTTATAGATGCTATCCGTTCAGTGGCTGCTGGATTTATCTTTACAACGTCTATGAGTCCTGTTACCTGCGCTGGCGCATTGGCCGCAGTCAAATTCCTTAAGGACAATAATCAAGTTAGAGTCCAACATCAAACTAGAGCAAACAAACTAAAACAGTTATTAGTAGAAAACGATTTGCCTTACATGGAATGTTCTACTACTCACATTGTACCTGTGCTAGTAGGCGATGCTAAAAAGTGTAAGGCTATGAGCGATAGATTATTGAACGAGCATAACATTTATGTTCAACCAATTAACTATCCAACTGTACCGGAAGGAACAGAACGATTACGTTTTGCTCCTACTCCGTTTCACGATGATGCTATGATGAGCGACTTAATTGTTGCTCTTAAAGAAGTTTTTAGTAACGCTGGTTAGACTTAAGATATTCTAAGTATTGAGGTATTCCTTGCTCAATACTTAGAAACGATGCTACATCAACTCCTGCTGTTTTCAACCCAGTAACATTTGCTGTAGTATCTGTCTGATACTGTTCTTTTAATTCGGGCGGCATTTCAATAAAATTCTTATTGCCTTTCTTCATTGTTGAACAGACAATGTTTGCTACAGTTTCAAAATCTTTATTCTGTCCTGTACCTAAATCATACACGCCCGGCTGATAGTTTTCCATAAAATAATAAATTGTTTTACAGACATCTTCAACCCATATAAAGTCTCTGCGATATAATCTACTGTCTTTGAAAATGTTTAGTTGATTAGTTTCTTTAATTTGATTATGCCAGTGAAAGATTGTAGATGCCATTCTGCCCTTATGGTATTCATTTGGGCCGTAGACATTAAACAGTCTTAGGGCAACACCTGTCATTTCTTGTTCGCTGGTCTGTTTGCTAAATGCATACTGATTTAGAGGACCATTACTGTTTCCATACACTGCTGCCGAGCTGGCAAATATAAAAGGAATATCGTTTTCATTACAAAACTGATTCCATAATCTAGTACTGTAAACATTAGTTTCATAGATACTGCGCCAATTCTTTTCTAGCGTGTTAGAGTTAGCGCCTAGATGTATAACACAGTCTATGCCTTCTGGGTCTGAAATAATTTCATCTGCAGAATGAATACTAATATATTTCTTGTTGCCTATGTTTAAAAATTGTTCTGGATGTGGCATGTCATCAAACAATACAACATCATCTCTGCCCATTTTGTTTAGATAGCCTAACATTACACTACCGATGAAGCCAGCTGCTCCTGTTAATACAATCATTCTAATTCTTCCCAAGTTGGTGCGTAGACGCCAAAGTGTTGCACAGTTACACTGGCTGCACGTATGGCATACGGGATTGATTTAGCAATGTCTCTTTGTGTTAGATACTCTGAAACTAATGCTGCTAAAAATGTATCTCCTGCTCCAGTAACGTCTGCTACTTCAACGTAGGGTGCAGGAAATGATAAGTTGTGATGCGGAACTGTTGCTCCTTTACCACCTAATGTAATAATAAGACCAGAGCATTCTGATTTGATCTTACTGTACTCTAATTCATTGATCTTAACCCAAGCGCCTTGCATCCGCTCTAAGTCAGTTTTCTTTGTGTCAACAAACACAGGAATTCCAGTAGTAATTAATTCTTCTATGAGTTCGTAGCTAACTGTACCTTTAGCATAGTCGCTGACAACAATAGCATCGTATATTTCTGGGATACCTGTTTCAAACGACATAGGAGTAGATATAATGTCGTTGTCTATTCTAACTATCTGTTGTTTACTGCGTATGTCTACAATTCGAGTTTTAGTCGAAGTCTCACCATGAAGATAATGAACTTCACAACCTAATGCTTCTAAATTGCGAGCAACGTTTCCAGCCATACCCGGCTTGCGTTCTTCATGACTAAACTTGAATACTGGCACAGGTGCTTCGGGACTAATTCTATCCACAGTACCATATTGGTACACGTCGACACAATCATCCCCTACTAATAATATCCTGTATCTTGTTTGTTGTTGAGTATTTTTCAAGTCTGTCATAAAATTTAATTTCTTTGCAATATTGAGAACCAATAATAGGTTTACCTCTGTAGTCTCCGCCCTTGACCATTACGTCCGGAGCATAGTCTTTGAGGTAGTCTTCTAGTTCTTTATCTGTGTCAAATATGTCAACCCTGTCAACAGATTTAAGTGCAAATAAAAAACTAGCCCGTTCATAATCGGTATGAATAGGTCTAGAAGGGCCTTTTAATTCTTTAACACGACGATCGCTGTCTATAAGAACATACACATAAGACTGAGGGAAACTTCTTGCGTATTCCAATAGTCTAATGTGTCCGAGGTGTAAGATGTCAAAAGTTCCATTCACAACTACCTTTGTCACGGAAGACTCTCCACAAACTGCTCTAAATTGTCAAACACTAAAGTTCTTGCTTTGATTTTTCTGTAAGTAAATTTTTGTAATTCTTTTTCTGTTTCAAGACCGTAGCCTGTTCGAACTAACACAGGCTTTGCTCCCATATTCATTGCTGCCTTTAGGTCTTTCATCTTGTCGCCAACATAGTAACCTTCTTTGAACTTAATATCTTTGTGTTCTGATTCACAGCGTTTGAACATTCCGGTATTAGGTTTAGCAAAAGGATCTTCTTTGCGACTGCTGGCTGAATAGTAAAGAGCATCAATGCTAAAACAGCCTGCGGCTCCTAACAATTCAAACATATGCTCGTGGACTTTTTCTACGTCTTCCATTGAGTATATGCCCTTTTCAATTCCTCCTTGATCTGTAATGATTACAATCTTGTAACCTTTACGTCTAAGAGTTGAAATAGCATCTATGCTGCCTGGAATAGGATCAAAGTCCTCAACTTTATAACAATATGTTCCGAGATCGCGATTTATAACTCCGTCGCGATCAAGTCCTATTACACACTTAGTTCTAAACTCTCCGCCAGCCCAGGATATCTTAGGCTGGTTTTGGTTCTGTTGTTGCATGTTGGCTATCTCCGGGGATTATTCTATAATTGTCTTCTACTGAATCAGGAGTGCTAACTTCAAAGATCATTGAATTAGGTTGCATAGCAATTACCTGATGGGGTAGCATTGGAGGGTTTCTCCATACATCACCTTCGTTCAATATCTTTTCATGATACTGAGCAGTCTTAGTATCGCAGTAAATTAATTTAAATTGTCCTGCGTTAATGAACCAAGTCTCGTCTTTTTCTTTGTGAAAATGCATAGAGAACTTTGCTCCAATTTTTTCAAATACTAGGATTTTTCCTGCGTATTTGTCGTTGGTGGCCCAGATAATCTCATAGCCCCAACCCTTTTCTACTTTACCTTCTAGTCTTTGTGTCATGGTCGTTTCTCAATAATTTTGTCGATAAGTCCGTAGTCCAATGCTTCTTGAGCACTCATGAACTTATCTCTTTCCATGTCCGCAGCAAATTGCTCATAGCTCTTGCCTTTGCTGTTGTGCTTGACATAAATCTCTGTAAGACTCTTTTTCATTTTAAGAATTTCTTCTACTTGAATCTGCATGTCTGTAGCCTGGCCGCGAGCACCCCCCGATGGCTGGTGAATCATATGACGAGCATTTGGCAACATAAATCGTTTACCTGCTGCGCCTGCTGTGGCAAGTAGACTGCCCATAGAACAGGCCTGGCCCATGACGTATGTGGCTACATCTGGTTTGATAAACTGCATTGTATCGTAGATACTCATACCTGCCGTGACTACGCCTCCCGGGCTGTTAATAAACAAGTTGATGTCCTTGTCCGGGTTTTCGCTTTCTAAGAACAGTAATTGAGCCACAATCAAATTAGCCATTCCGTCTTCAACAGGCCCGTTGAGCATAACAATACGCTCTTTGAGCAGTCGACTGTAAATGTCATAGGCACGTTCGCCTTTGGATGTTGACTCGACTACCATTGGTACTAGATTCATATAAGTCCTTTGTGTTAAATTGAAAAAAGTTTCAGTGTGTTGTGTATTTTATACGAAATTAGGTTGATTTGCAAGTAATCTGAGTATATAATATGCAAATGGTTAAATATTACTTTGTAGGAAAGTAAACGACAAAATGAGCACACTATTACTGAACGCAGACATGCAACCTGTTAGCCTTCTACCTTTGAGTATCGTAGATTGGCAAGAGGCCATTCGCTATCTCGTTCTGGATAAGGTCGAGGTACTAGAGTGGCATGAAGAATGGGTAGTTCACTCTGCCCGTTGGAGTACTCGCGTGCCTGCTGTTATTATGCTCAAGGAATACCAAAAACCAAAGAGCACAATGCGGTTGAGCAAGCGAAACATCTTCCTAAGAGATGAGTACAAATGCCAATACTGCGGCGAAGAAGTTACAGAATCTAGTGCAACTTTGGACCACGTGCATCCGGTTTCTCTCGGAGGTAAAACCACTTGGGAAAACTCTACAACTGCATGTAAGCCTTGCAACTATAAGAAGGCTGCTCATGTGGGTAAGTTCAAACCCAAAATGGCTCCTTACAAGCCCCACTTTTGGGATCTTGTAGAAAAGCGTAAGCGCCGTGGTTGGAACCATCAACACCCAAGCTGGGCCAATTACCTAGGTTGACAAAACCAATTTTTGGTAGTATAATATAGTTTGTTAGACACAGACTATAAGGACCGCTATGGCTAGAATGATGGTTTATGCTTGGTTCGACAAGGGTCACGAACTTCAAGAAACGAAGTTCGGTGACCACTTTGTTAGCCAAGACTGCACAGAACAAGAAGCAATTGATGACACGCTGAACTATATGCGTACTCAATTTCCTCGTCGCGGTCGTTATTTTGATTCTGATGCTGTGTTAAAACGAGTATGGGATGTCAGTGCTATTGCTGTTAAAGCTAAGAAGTTTTACAAAGGCAGTCACATTGACGACTACATTCGCGACGACGCTATTGGACGCCCAGGCAAGCAAGGTAAAGAATTCCACGCTTTGGATTTTGACGAAGTTGAGTTTCGAGTAAACAACTATGTAAGAAAGTCCGAACAAGCTCTTCCTTATGCAGGTTTGGCTCAGTGGCAGTATGATGCAACTGTTAATGTTCTAGGCGCTATTGCAGACAACAAGAAAACAATTTTAGCAGAACTGTGCGCTCGATTTGGCAAGACCATTTGGGGCGGTGCTCTTAGTATTGAAACAGGATCAAAGCTGACTATTGTGGCTAGTTATGTATTAACCAGCTTTGCTAGTTTTGCCAAAGACCTTTCAGCCTTTGAACAGTTTAGAAATATGGAATTAGTTGACAGTGCTGATGCTAATTACAAGAAAGAAATTGAAGCTGCTATTAAACAGGGCAAACAAGTTACAGTATTTTTGAGTATGTGTGGTAGTAAGAAGCGACAGGATCGTATCGATTATCTTTTCAATTTGAAAACTAATCGTTTGGTTTTGATTGACGAAGCTGACTACGGTGCTCACACTAATAATCAAGCAGATCCGTTTATCTCTGCAAGAAAAGAAAACGATGTTGTGATTTTGATGACAGGTACTAACGGAGAACGTGCTTGCGGCAATTGGGAGATTGAACACTATCTCGGTACAACCTACGCAGAACTTCTTATGGAAAAGGCAGGAGTATGAAACTTAAACATTTTAAAGTAGACCCAACACGAACAAGTAAAATTGTAGATGTTGAGTTCTACCAAATGAATCTTATTCGTGCCCTAGAACAAGCTCGTAGGGCAGATCCAGAGCTGTTCAAAGACAACCCAAATCCTTGTTGGAGTGATGTTGCCAAAGACCCACTGCGAGCTAAGGGCTTTATTACTCGTATGCTACAGGCAGTGTTCCTTGGACAGAACAACCTGCCGGAACTTAACGTGGACTTTCAAGTAGGCGAGATTGAAGATAGCTTTCGTGTTGCTATGATGTTCCTGCCAGGTTCGCTGACTATTAAAGGCAACCATCTTAAGAACTTTGTTAAGATTGCCGAGCAAACACTTAAAGGTTGGCGTGTTCTAGAAATTAGTGGCGCAGGCGAATACCACGGCAAGAAGATCAGTAACAAGAACGCAGAAAAAATTACTAAAGCAGTAGTTGAAGAATGTAGAGAGTCTAAGACTCCCTTGCTGATTATTAGTCGAGGCATGGCACAGCGTTCTTATTCAATTGGTGAGATTACCAGTTTGTATCTTTGCTATGACGAAGGTGATGCAGGCGCTACTACTCAAAAGATCAGTAGGGCACTTACTCCTAACCACGAAGGCAAGATTGGTAGGATCTTTAGTTTGAGCTTTGATCCCAATCGCGATGACAAGTTTGACACTATGTTGATCGCGGCTGCGCAAAACTATGCTCAACGCAAGGATGTAGAAGTAACTGAAGCATTGCGTAGAGTAGTTAATACTATCGATATCTTTTCCTGTGAAGCTAACGGGCGTGTGGACATTGACCACGACACTTATCTGCAACAGATTCTAGAACGTAACAGTCTCAGCAGAATGGTGGGCAAGCAAGCAGACCTAGCGGAATTGGACTATGACGAGATTGTTAAGTTGGCTATGGGTAATAGTAACTACAGTCAAATGGAAGGCACTGATGCTGCTGATAAAAACAAACAGCCCAGTGACAAAGATAAAAAGGGTGTTAACAAAGCTGAATTAGACAAAGAAGCATTAAAGCTCTATGACAAAGCTAGAAAAGTTTTGACTACTATTGTTGAGCATTTGCCTTATTTGGCTTTCATGACCAATACCACAACTGTTCGAGATAGCCTAGTTCGTTGCACAGAAGTCGATGATTACAGTCAATATGTAACCGAAGAGTTTGGTGTTCCTCCCGAAGTTATTTTGGACTTCTTCGACAGAGGAGTACTGAACTACGACCTTGCCAGTTTGCAAAAAGATGCTAAAGTAATCCAAATTCAAGGCAGCTAATGTTAGAACGTATTAAACCAATGCCCGATCTAGTATGCGAAATCCTAGATCAATTGCCTAATGAAGTTTGGACTAGTGAAACTACGACATTCTTTAATCCTTCTATCGGAGGCGGACAGTTCCAGAAAGAGATTGAGAACAGACTGCGTTCTCAAGGACACAGCGATGACAACATTAAGTCTAGAGTATTTGGACTAGAAACTACTACGGCTCTAATTGATATGGCTGTTAATATGTACGGCCTTGTAGGACAATATGCTAAGATGAGTGTTGACGACTTTTTGGCTGCTGAGCCGGGTGTCAAATACGATGTAGTTTTTTCTGCACCAAAATTCAACAGCCTTAGTAAGAGCACAGAAGAATCTGCAGATCCTAAAAGAAAGACAGGCAATAAACTTTGGTACCAGTATGCTTTTAAACTAGATACACTGGTCAAAGACAATGGCTATGTTGCTATGATTACTCCTAATCAATGGCTCACTGGGGGTGTGCAACAACGCAAAGGTAACCTTGGCATCCTCAAAGATATCTTTGCAAAGAAACAATTGTTGGTAGCCAAAGTAGCCGGTGTGACTGAAAAGTATTTCAAAGGTATCGGAGTTAGTATCGGTTGGTGGGTTTACCAAAACACTGCTGTTTACAAAAAGAGCAAACTGCTGCTCGCCGATACTACAGTGGACATAGACTTTTCGGGATTAGAGTTTCTAACTCCGGAGCCAAACGAAACCAGTATCGGAATCGTTACCAAAGTATTGTTGTCAAAGAATACTAAATTTGAAAGCTACTACTTTAACAGTCAATGCGAGAAAGGCAGCGAAACAGAAGAACAAACGGCTGTGAACAAATACCCACATTGGATCTACGGTAGTTCAACTTCAAATAATCTTGTAATCAGATACTTTCCAGAAGTAAAGAACGACAAAGTTAATTACAAGAAAATACTGTTTCCGATGAGCACTAGGTATTGGCAACCTTATTTGGCTGAAGCTAACATCAGCGTGGCCAGTTTGGGTCAAGCATTGAAGGTCGACAATGCAACAACTCAAGAAGGGTTTGAATCTGTATTCTATAGCAGACTGTTTAGATATCTCTGTTTCAATTTGCAAATTGCACAGAATGGATTTATGAAAACAGTTTTGGTTAAGTCTTTGCCAAAATTAGATATGAGTCGAGTTTGGACAGACAAGGAACTGTTCGAACACTTTAATTTGAGCACAGAAGAACAAGAGTATATTATAAATTCAACTACCAAAAAATCAGTTGACAAAAAGAAGAAGTGATGCTATAATAGTATTATTGTAATTGATAGGAGTGAGTTGTGCGTACCCAACCCCAAGTTATTATTCAGCAACTTGAAGCAGACAATAGTCGTCTAGCCAAAGAAGCAATTCTTCAAAAGGCCGCAGACGAAAACCTTACAGAATTCTTTGAAGGCATTCGAATGGCTTTGGATAATCTTTACACCTTTGGTGTGAAGCAAGTTCCTGTTAAAGAACAAGATGAAGGTCAAGGCCTTAGCTGGGACAACTTCTTAGAGCTAGCAGACAGTCTTTATCGCAGACGTCTTACCGGACACGCTGCTCGCGATGCTATTAATCTAGCAATGAATGTGGCTACCAAAGAGCAATGGAATGATTGGTATCGCCGCATTTTGATCAAGGACCTGCGCTGTGGTGTTAGCGAAAAAACAGTTAACAAGGTTCTTAAGAAAACATCAATTGCTCCTGTTCCTGTGTTTGAATGTATGTTGGCACATGACGGTGCTAATCACGAAAGCAAGATTACAGGCAAAAAGATTCTCCAACCTAAGTTGGACGGTGTTCGTGCTCTCACAGTAGTTGACTACGAAAGTCGTACTGTTACAATGTACACCCGTAATGGTAAAGTGCTAGAAAACTTTACACACATCACAGAGTATCTAGAAAAGTTTATTGACGAGATTGGTCGTAGCATGGTCTTCGACGGCGAAGTAGTCAGCAGTTCCTTTCAAGATCTAATGAAACAGGTTCACAGAAAAGAAAACGTTCAAGCACAAGATGCTAGACTGTGCCTGTTCGATGTTGTTCCGCTTGTAGAATTTAAAGCAGGCAAGAGTATTATGGGACAACGTCGTCGTAATCAATATTTGCACAACTTTGAAAACATCTTCAAAGACAGCGGCTTTATTGAAATCATTCCTCAAATTGAAGTTAACCTTGACGAGTTTTTGGGTGAAGTTGAATACCGAGACTACAACAAGAAAATGGTTGAGGACGGTTTTGAAGGTATTATGATCAAGGACCCAGATGCCAAATACGAATGCAAACGATCCACTGCCTGGCTCAAACAAAAGCCGTTTATCGAAGTTAGCCTTCCGATCGTCGAATTGGAAGAAGGTACCGGAAGAAATGTTGGACGTCTTGGCGCATTTGTCTGCGAAGGCAGCGATGACGATAAAAAGATTCGAGTCAATGTGGGTAGCGGTTTTAGTGATCCTCAGCGTCGTGATTTTTGGGAGTCACGTGATACGCTGGTTAATCAAGTTGTAGAAGTTCGTGCAGATGCTATTACACAAAATCAAGATGGCAGTTATTCTCTACGGTTCCCGAGGTTCATTCGTTTCCGCGGTTTCAAGGCGGGAGAAAAGATTTAACTGGATTAGGAATCTCTACGTGCAAAAAACAGCAATCAAAGATCTATTGTACGGTGGTATTAGCGAGCTTATGAAGAATAAGAATTACTACTATCGTAGCAGTGTAGGCAAAGCCTACAGTCATTTTACTGATGATGGGAAGGCAGCACTCAACGAGTTTGTCTTGGAAATTTCAGCTTTTATGACAGAGGCCGATGAAGCTGAACTTAATCGTAGAGCCAAAGAAATGGTTATGGACACACTGAAAGGCAAAGAATGAAAGAACAGATTGGTTATGTACGCTGGGTAGTATCTAAGTTTGATATTTGGCAATGGTTACTTATTTTTAGTTTGATTCTTAATGTTAGTAGTTTTGTCGCATTAGGTTCCGATGTTTCACGCATCATGAATTTGGCAGGTATGACACTGTTGTTCGTAGTATTTTTCAAATGGTTTGTTTGGGATATGGTAAAGCTCAGTTGGTCGAATTACAAAGAACATAGAAACAAACTGCTTACAACAATTAAGGACAGCGACAAATAATGTCAGAATATAATTTTAAAGAACTCGAAAACGTTATGGCCAATTGGGCTGCTGACCACGGACTAGAGTACAACGCTATCGAACCCGAGCCTAACAATGTAGTTTTTATTGCCGGCGGTACAGAAATGCTTAAGGTAGCAGACGATGGATTTTATGTTCGAGGACAAAAAGTTCCTGTGGATGACAACGAAGCAGAAACTGTGTATAATGCACTAAAAGAATTTCTTGTTTGGTCAAGATTACAACGAGAATAATCAATTGCGCTAGTAGCCAAGTGGAAAGGCGGGAGCCTCTAAAACTCCTGAAGCGTGGGTTCGATTCCCACCTAGCGCACCAATAGTATGGCAACATCAATGTTTAGCAATAAGGAAGAAGCCGCTCAATGGCTGCGATTAGTAATGGGTCCTCCTAAGCGTATCCTCCATGGCGAAGAACACGAAAAAGTTTGGTTGATGTTGCAGATGGCCGAGCCTGTTAGAGAAACCAATAATCAGCATAGTTGGTGTGCTGAATACAATCTAGGCGGAAAGATGTATGATGTACATTATTTTCCAAACCAAGAACCGTTCATTGAGGAATACTTAGATGACGCTTGAGGAAGCTGTTAAGATCAAAGAAAGTTTAGAAGAACTAATTGCCGATCCTGAGATTGATTTTGGACCTGCTTATGAGCATGTAAAAATTAGGCAAGCGGAAGCACTAAAAATAATCAAGAGTGAAATTAAGCGTCTAAGAGAAGTATAAATATTTTTGTAGCGGGTGCTACAAACCAACAGAGTTTAATTAACAGGTACTTACTCTGTGTACCGTAACAAGGAAGAAAAATGATGTATGAAAGCAAAATGGCTGCGGCCATCAAAGTCTCTGGCAAGGTGCTTAGAGAATTCAAAGACACTGTCTATGTTCCATTCGGATCAGAATATTCAATACTACTTAAGAACTTACATACGACCCGTGCTGTCGTTAATGTTTTTATCGATGGTGACGATATGGTACCTGGGGGAATTGTACTCAACGCTGGGCAAGAAGTCGACCTCGAGCGTTCAGTTAAAAATGGAAATCTCTCAGAAGGCAACCGCTTCAAGTTTATCGAAAGAACCGGTTCCGTCGAACGGCATCGAGGAACTAAACTCGAAGATGGGTTGGTAAGAATCGAATTCCAGTTCGAGCAGCCTGCTCGTCCTATTACTTGGAACACTACACAAATTGGCGGAATCTATCCGCAGGGAGGAATCCTACGCGGTGTTAACGATGTTCACTACGGAGTGACTTGTTCTACAGCAACTTACGATGCAACTTCTGTAAACTCGGCGCACGGACTGTTAAACGATGTAGGTATTACAGTACCAGGTAGCCACAGTACACAAAAGTTTAGTACTGCATATGTAGGTGCCTTAGAGTCCGCCAAACATTCTATGGTGTTTCGTTTGCTAGGCGGCGAAGCTGTCAAGCAGGCAGTTACAGTTAAGCATAAACCAAAATGCGTAACCTGTGGCAAACAGAATAAGGCTACTGCTAAGTTCTGTACAGAATGTGGCACAGCACTAGAAATTTTTGCATAAGGATCTAACATGTCAAGTCTGGCTGAATACTTCGATAAAGTTACTTACAAGGCCAAATACCATATTGGCGACAGAGTCTACGGAAAATGGAATAAGATTCCTTTTGTAGGCTCTGTTGGCAACGATAGTTGTCCAGACGGCGTAACTCCGCGAGTAAGTATTCATCTAGACTTGCCTGTTAAATATAAAGACAAGGTACACACTATCTTGTTTGTTGAGCATAAAGATATTAAAAGTTATCTGATTAATTATGAAGAGCATACATCACGGAACAGCGGCAGCGAACTCAAAATTAAGAGGAAAGCGAAGTAAACTGTTGACTTGTAAATGCTGTTCATTGTATAATTTTAAACACGATGAACGTGTTAAAGAAGCCAAAAATTTAATAAAGGAGTTTAAAAATGGCATAGATTGAATTTGCGTGTAAAGATATAGTGTTTCACTTCAACAAGAAACACCTAGAAGATCAGACCATTCCCATGTGGGTCTTAAAATTTCATGGCGAAACTTATTATGTCAATCATGTAGATTGTTCAGTTCCTTGGAGTACAAAGGAGACGCCGGACAACTCTCATACCAAAGGCAGCATCAAAGTCAAAGATGTATTATTACAAATCGACGACGATAACTGTGCTAGACTTTCCAAACTAACCTTTGTAGATAAGATACGCCTGCGTAACCAAAAGTTAGGCATTACTCGCATCATTGTCAAAGAAGGACAGGACTTTTGGAAACTCAAAGAAAAGATCAAAGACCAGAACGTCAAACATGGCCCGTTTAAAGGCATAGGCGGCGCCTGTTCTAGTACCTTTTACATTACAGACATTTTGGATAAAGCCCAATTTACTATGTTAGCTTTAAGTATGACAGGCACAACCTTTCGTGTCCTAATGCCAAACGAAGCCTACTACAAATGGTACGACGATCCAAAAAATGTAGGTAAAGATTACATTGATGAAGACGATATGTATTACGATGAACTTGACAGCGTCGACGATTGACTGTATAATATATAGACACAGACACACATTGGAGTAAAAAAATGTCAGGTTACCACACTATCCTTCTCATCCGTAGATTGGAAGAAGAGGTAGACAAATTAGGCCTACGCATGGGCAATAGCAAGCATGGCAACTTTCAACAAGAGTTTGGCGATGTTGTTGCCCTATTTCCTAAAGAAGATGCACTTCCAATTTACAGTCGAGATGCTGAAATTTTTGTAGGCACATTAGAACAACTGCAATGGTGGCTGCGAGGATTTCAAAAAGCTCGAGAATATGATCGTATGCTTATGGGTAGTACCCATGAGAAAAAGCGTGAACGTAAAGAACAAGACTATCGTAATCGAGAACTACTTAAAAAGATTAAACAAGCAGGTGAAGAATCTGAGGAAGTAATGGAGGCTTAAAATGCCAAGAGAAAGAGCAAAACTCAGCGACAAGCAAGAACGTATTCTGGTTCAATGCCAACTTATGGGATTGACTCCGAAAGACATGCAACAAATCTCTAACCGTCTGATTGCTATGCAAAAAGAATCAGAATGGCGTAAAGAAATTGCAGAAGTCTCTGCAGGCGCAACTTGGGAAAAGACTACCAATGGTTGGAAGATCACTGACAGCCAAGGCAAGATCTACGAATGTACCAAAGTGATTAGATCTAGATCTAACAGGAGTTGGTACAGCGATTCTTATTATGGCTGGAACATCAACATGTCCAAGCCTGGCACTAGATATAAAAACAAATCTCTAACAGATGTTAGTATCTATATTGATCCTTACATTACTGCTAGGATCTGTCCGGAGAACAGCAAAGACCTGTTTGGATTGTTGAACAGTATTCACAAAGGAAGGATTTCTTAATGAAAGACTTAAAAGATATATTCGAAGACATCTTCACTGCGGTAGAGGCTAAAAGAGTTTCTAAAGATGTAGATGTAATTGGATATAAAACTGTACACGAACAGGATCGAGAAGCAGTTACCGTTGTCGGTCCTTCGTTGGAAAGGGGTCCTTGGATTGCCGGCGGGGCTTGTCTTCGTTGGTACCAAGGTATGCCTGTGGGAGAAAACGACATCGATGTATTCTGTAAGGATGCTGTACAGGCAGCTAAAGTTATCGAACAAATTAAAAGTTTTGGACGGTACAGTACAAAATACGAAAGCGATAACGCCACTACACTCAGTTACGGTAATGCCAAAGGCGATAGACGTTGGACCTTGCAAGTTATTACACGCAGATATTTTAACAGTCTAAAAGATGTTATTGATAACTTTGACATCACAGTCTGTGAAATTGGTACTTGCGGTAATGAATGGGAATTAGGTGCGTTCACTGCTAGAGACATCCGCGAAAAGAATCTTAGATTCAAACTACCTTTGCAGGCAGATGCTGTTAAACGTCTTACCAAGTATTGGACTTACGGATATCGTCCTGTAGAAGGAACTCTGGATTATATTATTAATAACCCTACAAGTAAATGGGAATATGCCATAGACGAGGATTACAACAATGCGTTCTGAACAAAGTTGGAGTTTGTTAGATCCTAAACCTGTGCTGTTCTACGTGAGTAAGAGCGACGAGTATTTGGTTTATTGGAATGGTATTGCCATGCCCCACAAGATGGCTTTGTGTATGGCAATGGAACATGCCTGTGGGATTTATCCTACACCGGAGATGAAAACTGCTCTCGAACAAGAGTACGAACGACTGTACTATGCCAATGCTTTTGAAACTAGAGCATGGGACGGCAGGGTAGAACATAGTCCGCTATATCCTTATTTGAAAAGGATTATGGCAGAGCATCTCAAAAAGGTTATCGAGAACAGAGATCAAAAAGAAGTGCTTAGTTGGTTTGATTATAAACGTGCTAGAAAGGAACAATAATGCCTACGGTATACACAGAAGTTGAAGTTGATGTGGATCTCAGTGATTTCGACACTGACGATCTCATAGAAGAGCTAGAGCTTAGAGGCAAAGGTATGGACATCTATGAAGGTGCTGGTACCGAATTGATTACTGCTATTTGGCAGAAACGCCGACTAGGTCAGGACTACCAACAAGAGTTAAATCAATTAATTTATGTTGCATTGGGGAAAGTTATATGATTCGAGTAATATTTTTGTTTATAGTGTTGGCTGCATTAGTTTGGGCAGGTATTCTTGGTGTTCAAAAAATGACAGGCAAGCAAGCATTGAGCTTGACCAAAGCCGCGGTTTATGCTATAATTAGTTCATCAGTTGCAGTTGCACTGATGTTTGTCCTGGTAATCTTATTCTAAGGAAACAAAATGGTTATTGAAGTTTTGGGTCGTGTGGCTTATGTCGCACTTGGTTTTATGATTGCCGTTTATCTTTTTTCTACTGGAGTTCTGTAATGAAACGTTCTATTGCAACATTGAGTCTTATCGCCGCCGCTGTTCTTGCTACTGGCTGCACTCGTATTGAAACGGGTGAAGTTGGTGTTCGAGTCGGCTTTGACAAACAAGTCCAACCCGGTGAGCTGTTGCCTGGTTCGTTCAATCAGGTATTGATTGGCGATGTTCTTACTTTCCCAATCAAGGATGTTAATGTCAAACTTGAAGACATGACTCCTGTGGCTAAGGATAATAGCACAATGAAAGACTTTGATGCTGTGGTTATCTACAACATTAATCAGGCACAGGTTGCTGAATTGTACAGCCAGAAAAGCCAAGCCTTCCACGCTAAACACAATGGTGACATCTACTTGATGTACAACTACATTGTTCAAACCGCTCGTAATGCTATCTACAAAGAAGCTCGTAAGTACGAAGCTCTGGACATGGCAGACAATCGTCAAGCTATGGAGCAAGCAATCAAAGAGCAGATCCAAAAGTCGCTTGCTGAAGAAAAGCTGGACGGTAGTTTGATTGTTGGACAAGTTCTAATTCGTAACATTGTGCCTGCTGATTCGGTTGTTGAAAGCGCCAATGCTTTGGTTCGTGCTAAAAACGAATACAAGCAGAAGGAAGTTGAAGTAGCTACTGCTAAGAAAGAAGCGGAACGTATGGCCGCTCTTGCTAACAACTCTGCTAGTTCAATTGCGTTTATGAATGCTCAAGCTGCACTTAATATCTCTGAAGGTATTAAGAACGGTAAGGTACAGACTATTGTTGTACCAAGCAACATGACTGGCTTGATGATTAACAAGTAATGAAGCTGTTCGAAAGAACTGGAGGACATTGGCTATTCTGGACAGGTGCTTGTTACTTTGTCGTAGGAATGGTTGATGTCTTCTTCATTGAAGAAGATTGGAGTCCTTGGTTGCAGATAGCGTGGTTGACTGTTGTAGGCTCACCTTTTCTGTATCCTCCACTAGGGCGTTGGCTTAATTTAGATGTAGAATGGGATCGTAAAATGTTTAATCTTTTTAAGAAGAAGAACTCTAACGTAGTTCCTTTTCCGGAGACTAAAGCTGTGCCTAAATCTGAATATGTTCCTCCGGAGACACCTAAAGAAGAAAAGCCTGCTGTGACTTACTACAGGCTTGGACTAACTGATAATAATCGTGTTAGCTTTCAAATGGGCTATAGTGAGATTACTATGAATGCTCAGGGAATTGATAACATGATTGAACAACTAGAGTTATTTCGAAATCAATTGAGAGAAGAAAATGAAACTGCTTGAACAATTCTTTAATGTATGCGAGTTCCGTATTACCGAAGGCAGTGACTACGGCTGGAGTTGTTATCCTGATTCACATTGCTTAGATTCGTGGAACGGTGAACAGGACGGGCATAGTTTTACTGTGATCTTTAGCACCAAGGATCAAACTGTTTACGAGCTACAGGCACACGACTACCAGCGTAATCGTGCTTATCGTTGGATCAATCCTGATTGGAAATCTGATCACGACGAAGAAGCTCGCAGTCGTGGAGTTGACGTTGACGAAGCTTGGGACGATCTCAAGTACGTGGATCTAGAAGTTGCTGACGACTTCTTTGAAAAGATGACTGCAATTTACGTTGATCAAGACTACGATACTCGTATAAAGGTTCCTGTAGACTTTACTGATTCAGAACTGCTAGAGTACATGAAGCTGGCTCACGAGCGAGACATTACATTCAATCAACTGGTTGAAGAAGCACTCAAAGCAGCTATTGAGCAGTGCGAACAGGATCCGGAAGCATTTAAGCTACGTTTTAAAAAAGAATTAGATGTTTAAATAATCGATGAGATTATTTTTTATTTTACTGTTCGTAACAGGAACAGCCTGGGCTCGCTCTGAGCCCAGCGTTCTTTTGTATGATTTGGCGCAGGATCAAATAGTACGCAGTCAACACATAGATCAAATTAGGCCTATGGCCAGTATTACCAAAGTAATGACTGCCATAGTAGCTCTAGAACTAAAGCATGATCCGCAGGGCAGAGTAGAAGTAGATCGTCGTGTCAGCGGAGTGTTAGCCAAGAGGCAAACTTACACTAGACACGAACTGCTAATGGCTATGTTGATTCGCTCTGATAATTCAGCGGCAGAAACATTGGCTAGTGATCATCCTAAAGGTCGAGCAGCCTTTATGTCAGCTATGAATGCTCGAGCTCGAGAGTTGGGCATGTACAACACTAACTTCGACGATCCTAGTGGTCTGAGCAAGTTAAACACCAGCACTGCTAGAGACATTATGATCATGCTACGTCATGCCATGACTGTGGACAAGATCAGATTAATCAGCACTGTGCATAAAACAGAGATTGAAGTGCAGGGCAAGAAGAATAAGCCAGCAAAGATTCTAATACAGAATACCAACGTAGGTATACTAGATCAATTTAATTCTGTAATACTGAGCAAGACAGGACTGACTACGCCCGCTGGTTGGTGTGTGGGTTTGGTTCTAGATGAAGCTCGCAGTACTTACATTTTAGTAGTGTTAGGAGCCAGTACTAAAGCACATAGGCACGACATAGTCAGTGCCGCGATTAATACAAACATTCGAGAATCATTCTAAGATCTTTGTAGCTTGATTATCGAAATGATTTCTGCAAAACTGTAATTTGCAGATCACAGGCTGCGTGGGCCATTGTATGTTATTCTGGCCTATACTGCCCATATACCCTCCATGCCTACAGTGTCCGCGATACACTCGTCCCCATGCATCTACCACACACTGCTCTAGGCCCGCATAGCAACTCCAATTGGTAAAGCTGTTGACTTTGTCTAATACACTGTGTTGGTAATCTGTGGCTGTTTCTTGTCCTTGATCTTCTTGAATTAGTTCGCCGTCCTGCTGTTTAAAGAACACAATCTGCTGATCAGTGTACTGCTTGGGCTGTGTGTTAAACACAGGATCATCAAACAACATCTTTCTAAATAGTTTTACATTGGGCCACTTTTGTTCAACATACTCGCAGAGCTCATTGGTTTCGTCCCAAGTGGGCTGATCCATGTTCATGTTTATCTGTACATGTACACCCTGCCGTTGGGCCCAATCTACACTGATTAGAAATGTACTGCTGTGGCTGTGTTCCGGGTGGTATTCTAAGATAACGGAACTGGTGTTCTGCATAAGGCTGATCCATCTAGCTCTATCCACGTGCCCGTGACTGCGAAAGCTAGTTTTATAGCCCTGTGTATACGCATAGTTAATCAGTTGATCAAAGTCAGCCCACTCTGTGACTTCACCCCCATTAAAGTGTACACTGGCACCCAAGCTTCTACGTTCAGCCCATAGTCTAGCTTGATCTAGGAATTCTTCACAGTCTCGGATATAGGGCAAGGGTGCAGACCCATTGCGTATTATGTCATGACAATAACTACAGCGCCATTGGCAATGGTTCATCAGCCACCAATCTATGTAGAATAGATTCTGGGGTCTGGTTGACCGTTGTAGCATTTAACCCATCCATGACTCTACGGTCTGCTGTGAACATAGAGAGCAACTGCTACTCCAAAGGTTTTCTGGGTCGTATTCAACTAACCACTGGGGGTCGGGTTTATGAGCCACTAGCCAACTGCTGTTGTGACTCCAGGGCTCACGTCCTTCTAGCTCTGCTTCAAGCTGCCCTGCATCCCAGCTGGCATGCCCAAACATAATACGATAACGCTCTGGGTAGTCACCCTGGGCCATTTTGTTAAACATATGTATGTGGCTAGTTATGGCCCAATGCTGATCAACCCTCATGGTATTTTCCACAGACCACTGGGGGTCATGTAGCATCCATATTGTACTGGCCCCCACAGGGCCACCCCAGTATAGGGTAGGGTTACGATCTAGGGTGATGTCCAAGGGTTCTAGGATATCCTTGAGGGTATGTTCTGTGGGCCTGTTCATGCACAGAGCAAATGCCCCTCTAGTGTTGTGATGTGTTACCAGTAGCACCCCATGTTCGAATCTTGGGTCAGGCATTGTGGGTGGTGCTATTAATAGGTCGCCTGCGCTAACCTTATGGGTCATTGATCAGCTCCAGTCTGGAAGAGGGCCACCGTACTTCTTGCCCTTGATTTTCTTTCCTCTAACTTTGACTCTGTCTGATCCTACTTTGTGACTCTTGTCACCCTCACGGCTACGATAGCCCTGACTCTTGCATGAAGCTAATTGGCTAGCACCCAGGGCTGAATCTGGCTTGCCCGATGTACACAGTGCTCGGCTAGCAGGTTCTTCATCTAGACCCTGATCTTCTTCACTAGAGAGACCCCCAAACATTAGATCGTCGTTGATGGGAAAGTCCAGTTCCATAAACTCTTCGGGTAGTTCACCGGTCTTGATGATATAGTCCAGCTGCTCATCTGTGGGATGTACTTTGAGCAGAACTTTGGCTGCTTCATCGTGTGCTTCACCATTTTCCCAAATGTTAACATCATAGTGGCGTCCGTATAGTTCTGCCACGGCCTGCATGACCTTGTGGTAATCTGTGGTAAAGATATTTTCTACAATAATTTCGTTGATTTTCATGTTACACTACCTGTGCTACTGCCCATACTGCTGCAACCAGCGCGGCCTTTAGAGCCATGTCATCGGCTTCAGCATCTAGTTGATCCATACGTACTAGATCCTGCATAAGTTCGCGAGCTTCATCTCTACTTAGCTGTCCTGCCTGTACCTGCTCAGTGATTGCGATTACCATGGCTGCTCTCTGTGCAGCCCAACCACGATCACAGCCTGCTATTTCATACAAAGCCTGCATACTCATTAAAATCTCCCCAGCACAGCCGATGCTGCACGTTTAGTCTGTTCTATGACAATCTTCTTCTTTAGCTCGCAGTATGTAGGATTGTCCTTGGCAGTCTCTGTGCGTTTGACCCAATCATTAACTGTGTGTTCAATAGGCGCTGTTAAGCGTAGTACATCTGCTTGACGCCAGCCCTTGGCAACACCGTAGGTATGAAACCATAGCAGCTCGCGCTGTAGGGCCAGAGCCTGTGGTCTCTGTGGCTGATCGCAGTTGATCTGTTGAGCACTGACAGATATATCCACAATCTTAGCTGATTGGTTATCGTCCCAAAAGCTGGGTATCTGGCTCTTGATCTGAGCACAGCCCGATAATACTACAATAATAGCTGCTATAAAGAAGTTTTTCATATGAGTATTTAACCTTTTGGAGTTGATTATTCCAGCATTTGATCGTATACTTATACTATGAAGCTGAACAAACACCAACTGATACTTAGAGATATTGCTTGCCAGCATATAGATCGCTATAGAAATTCTTGGGATATTATACAACACCACTGGCGGGATTTCAACGTAGAACACTTGGTAGAACAGGCCATGGCAGAACTGGGCGGCTATGAGTTTGTGGATGCACATCACTATGACAACTCAGATTACTCGGACACTAAAACAGCTTCAATCAACACACACGATCGCTTTGCCACAGTGGGCTCAATACTGAGTCGAGACGGCGGCACAGCCAAACAGGGCGATCTGCGTGTGGTACTGTACAATCCCTACTATGATCGACTGGACTACTACTTTATGCCCAAAGCGGGCTGGGAATCAATCCGTGAATACGGCCAGGCCAATCGCAACAAACTCCGAGCCAAATACAATCCCGATCTAGATCAAGTGTACAAGTGGCATCAGTGGCGAGTGCCCACATTCAAAGATCTAGCTCTAATGCCCTCCACAGTGAAAG
>JACCDW010036927.1_pt1 | contig 22651 bp, 22 predicted proteins | sample 7449781 | NCBI WGS metagenome assembly JACCDW01 (sample SAMN15323449, study PRJNA562643) | freshwater metagenome | isolation source: river surface water | place: USA:Blue River Watershed | collected 2017-08-18
ACTTGCTGCGATATGTACGGGCGCAACTGCAACACAACCTGTTTCTAGCCATGCTGAAGAAGTCCTCATCTAAAAAGGCGTTTGAAAAGAACGTCAAGACCGAAATCGCCGCAGGGAAGCCTGTCAAGCAATCGGTTGCAATCGCATATGCGGTTAAACGTGAGGCTTCAAAAAAGGCGAAGGCTAAGAAGTAATCATGCCGTTGCTGGCCGACATCTTCAGTGCGGGCAACACCGCCAAACGTAAGATGAAGGCGTTCGCCGCTGACCCTGGTGGCACGTTGGAACAGTTTGTAAACCAACTGAATTACCAGGCTGGCGAACACAACCGAGACCTCCAACTGTCTGCGGACGCGTATGCCGCTCGGTTGGAGGGCCGAACACCAACTGCGGAACAGGCCGCAGCCGATGAGCGCATCCAAAACACCCTAGCGGAGGCTTATGCCGGCCCGATGGGAATGACCAAGTTTAAGGGCATCCCCCTTAATGAACTGCTCTACCCTGGCCGCGCAGCAGCAAACCTAACTTCCGCGGAAAAGTCCGCCATCACCAGATTTGAGGGGGCTCTCAAAAACCCCGCGGTGCGCCGCCGAGAGGAAATGCGGATTGGTGGCCAAGACATCGTGACGCCAACACCTGGGCTGACGATGGTGCGAGAAATCCCCATCGATCCATCGAGCCTGGTTGGTAAACGCCTGGTGCCCGTAATGGGTGACTTATCCACAGTCGGCGGTGATGTCAGTCAAATTGCCGGCGTTCCTCTGTCGAGCATAGTGTCTCAGCAGGGAGGGCGCCTGTATCCGACCATTGAGCAAAACGTCCGCCAGGGCGTGGCCTGGGCCTCTGAGCCGGCTGCTGCGTCTAGCAAGACCGCCAACCTTGGCAAATTTGCCCAAAAGGGTGAGGACGTTGTCGGGGTGTTTACGGGTATGTCTCCCCAGGGAATTGACTTCAGCCACCACATGGCCGAGGGCATGATCCGTCAACTGCCGGCCCTGCGGGTCAGCAAAGACGCCTACAAACAATTGAACGCCGATATTCGGAACACCTGGGTGAAAGACCCCAAGACCGGCCAAAAGCGTTATCCGTTTGCTAACTTTGCGGGCGTGGACTCGCCCAACATCGAAGAATTGATTAGCACTGGCAGCAAAGAGTTTGCGCCTGGTGCCCTGCGGACGGCCATTGTCCAGTCAATGAGCAAGGCTAAGTTTAGGGATATGGGCTTCCCACGCTGGGAAGATACGGCACGGGTAATGTCAGAGCCTGGCCTGGTTCAGGGTGAGGCTGGCCGCACTATGTTTGCTGCTAAACCAACCCTAGAAACCATGACGCCTGACTTTGCACACCGTTCATATTCTGCGGGCATCCCTGGCCAATACATGGGTGGAATCGCCATCCCAACCGGTGGCACCACTGGCGTCCCCGTAGACTTGATGTTTCCCAAAACCATTGGCCGGATGCGCCAAATGGGCAAAAAAGACCCTCAAATCATGCGGTCGTTTCAGATGAGTCATCACGGCGAGGTGTTTGATCAGGAGGCTCTGGACAAACTGATGGCGTACTTAAACCAAGCGCCCGCTCAGTAAGAAAGTCCAACTCATCGCACAATTCTGCGATAACGTCCCGAACCACTTGCACCCGTTGCGAGTCATCCATCTCAAGATAAGCCTGGCCATTGCGAACGTATCCGCACCCAGTCTTAGGATTAAACCCACAGTAGAAAACAATCTTCTTGGCCATCTTAATTCCCCTTAGATTTACCGTTTACAGTCTACCATCTTCACAACGAACCGTAAACGAATTATCATTCCACCACTGGAACTTATAGATTGAGTCAATTTATATGGCCGCACCGATTGGAAATAGCAATGCCGTAAAGGGCAAGATGTTCTACGACAGGCTGAGAAAATGCCTGGTTCAAGAACCTCACCGACTTGAGAAAATCGTCAATCAACTGGTAACGCAAGCCGAACTGGGCGAAGCCTGGGCCGTCAAGGAAGTCATCGACCGCCTGGATGGAAAGGCCGTCCAAACAACCGAGATGCAGAACTCCGATGGAACCCCGCTTCTGTCTGGCATCCAGGTCATGTTTGTGAAGCCAACCGATGACTGAACTGCTAGAGCCCGAAGTCCAGCAAGCCATCCCGACTGCGGAATTCCCGCAGAAACTCGCTTGCCTGTTTGAGCCTAAACGCTACAAGGTTCTCTATGGTGGCCGAGGCGGAGCCAAGTCCTGGGGAGTGGCCAGGGCGCTTCTGATTCTGGGAGCCAAAAGCCCAACCCGCATACTCTGCGCCCGTGAATTCCAGGTCTCCATCAAAGACTCGGTTCACAAACTGTTGAGCGACCAGATTGACGCCATGGGCCTGGGTTCGTTCTATGAGATAACCCAGACCACCATCCGCGGCAAGAACGGCACCGAATTCTTCTTTATCGGGCTGAAGAACAACATCACCAATGTCAAATCCTTTGAGGGCGTGGACATCTGCTGGGTGGAGGAAGCCCAGACGGTTTCCAAAACATCGTGGAACGTGCTGATCCCGACCATCCGTAAAGACAACTCTGAAATCTGGATCACGTTCAACCCCGAACTGGAGACCGATGACACCTACCAGCGGTTTGTGGTCAGCCCGCCGCCTAATGCCGTGGTGCAAAAAATTACCTGGCGCGACAATCCCTGGTTCCCGCAGACCCTACGCGAGGAAAAGGACGCGCTGCAAAACCGCGACCCAGAGGCTTACAACATGGTCTGGGAAGGTGTCTGCCGCCAGACTGTTGACGGTGCCGTGTTCGCCAAAGAACTGACCATGGCAGACATCAACGGCCAGATAACTCGGGTGCCCTACGACTCCAGCAAGCCAGTCCACGCGGTGTTTGACCTGGGCTGGGCGGACAATACGGCCATCTGGTTCGTGCAATTCATCGGGTTCGAGATTCGGCTCATCCGCTACCTGGAGGACAACCAGAAAACCATGTCCTATTACCTGGCCGAGATGCAGAAGTTTGGCTATGTGTTCGACACCATGTGGCTCCCCCATGACGCGGAGAACACAACCCTTGCTGCCGCGGGACGGTCAATTGCCGACATCGTGAGGGCTGCGGGTTACAAGGTACAAATCACGCCCAGGGTGCCCGTGGCCGACTCGATCAACGCGGCGCGGACTATCTTCTCGAAGTGTTATTTCGACCAAGAGAACTGCTACCAGGGGCTTCAGTGTTTGCGCCACTACCGGTATGATGTTGACCCAGATACAAAACAATTTAGCAAGACGCCCTTGCACGACATTTATTCACACGGTGCGGATGCGTTTCGTTATATTGGACTGGTGGTCAACGAGCCGAGAAGGCCAGCGCCCAAAAAGCCCGTTTACCAAACACCTGGAAATTGGATGGGGTAACAAATGGCAAAGACCAACATGGGGCCGGACGAGCGGATTCAGAAGGCCCAGGAATTCCTAAAGGCCGCGAACGATGCGGACTCCGAGAACCGCCAAGAGGCGCTTCAAGACCTTAAATTCTCATCTGGTGATCAGTGGCCAGTCGAGGTGCAGAACTCCCGCAACCTCGAAGCCCGTCCATGCCTGACAATTAACAAACTTGAGGGATTCATCCGCCAGGTCTGCAATCAGCAACGCCAGGCGCGTCCCCGTATGAAGGCCCATTCGATGAACTCTGCGGCCAACGCAAAGGTCGCGGACATCATCACGGGCATCTTCAAACACATTGAGGTGAACTCCGATGCTGAAGCCGCCTACGACACCGCGTTTGAGTTTGCGGTTCGCATGGGTTGGGGCTATTGGCGAGTGGTCACGGACTACATTCGTGAGGATTCGTTCGACCAAGAGATTTACATTAAGCCCATCGACAACCCGTTTACTGTTTATTTTGACCCTAACTCTGTTTTGCCTGATGGTTCGGACGCTGAACGGTGCCTAGTCACCGAGGTGATCAGCAAGAAAAAATTCCGTGCCGAATACCCTGGTGCGGACGATGGCGCCAACTTTAACGAGCGCGGCACTGGTGATTCGGATTCCGACTGGGTGATGAAAGATGACATCCGCGTGGCCGAATATTTCTACGTTGAGCGCAAAAAGACCAAACTGTTGCTGCTCTCTGACGGCACCCAGGTGTTCCAGGACGATGCGCCTAGCGCTGACATCCTCGAAGCCGCCGGCATCACCGTGGTGGCCGAGCGCGAGACCATGCGGAAACAGGTCAAGTGGTGCAAACTGACCGGCCTCGAAGTGCTAGAGGAAAGCGTCTGGCCAGGCAAATATATCCCCATCGTTCCCGTGTACGGTCAACAACTGGTAGTTGACTCTAAGCGCACCAAGTACGGTCTGGTTCGCCAGGCTAAAGACCCGCAGCGTATGTATAACTACTGGCGGACGGCTCTGACCGAGTCGGTGGCCCTGGCTCCCAAAGCCAAGTGGCTGCTGGCCGAAGGTCAGGACGAGGGCCATGAGAACGAGTGGGCACAGGCCAACGTCAAAGCAACGCCGGTGCTGCGCTACAAACAGAAAGACATCGAGGGCCAGCCCGCGCCCCCGCCAACCCGCCTCCAGCCCGAACCCCCACCGGCTGGCGTTATTGCTGCATCTGAGTCCATCAACTCTGACTTGCAAACCGTGGTCGGCATTTATGACCCCAATATGTTTGCCCAGGGCAACCAGTCTGGTAAGGCCATTCGTGGCCAGCAAATGCAGATTGACCTGACCAACTTCCATTACTTTGACAACCTGACCCGTTCTCTCAAACAGACGGGCCGGATCATCCTCGACCTGATCCCGAAGATTTACGACAAAGAGCGGGTCATGCGGATCATCGGTTACGACAACACGCCTGAGATGGTCACCATCAACCAGCGCGTGGTCGATGAAATGGGCGCCGAGAAGGTGCTAAATGACGTCACCGTGGGCGAGTATGACGTGTTCATGGATACCGGCCCAGGCTATCAGTCCAAACGCCAGGAGGCCGTGGAGGCCATGGTGCCCCTGCTTCAGGCCAACCCCCAATTGTTCCAGGCTGCGGGTGACTTGGTGTTCCGAAACATGGATTTCCCAGGTGCGGACATCATTGCCGACCGCCTGGCCGCGACTAATCCTCTGGCCCAGATTGACGAGAAGTCCGAGGTTCCGCCCCAGGTTCAGATGCAACTCATGGCCAGCCAGAAACAAATCGCTGACCTCCAGGAGCAACTGGCTGCGCTGACTATGAACCTTCAGCACCAACTGGACGTCACGAAGATCAAAGAGGAAGGCCAAAACCGCCGCAAACTGATGGATGTCACCTCACGGGCCTATAACACAGACACCATCAACGAGGCCAAAGTCAACCAGCAAATCATGCGAACCGAGACCGACCAGAATCGTGGCGAACTCGATGCCATCACCAAACTGCTGCTCAAGGGCATGGACATCCGCCAATTGCAGGCTGAGATTGACCGCCGCGATATGGAGCAAGCCGACACGTTCCAATTCTCTGAGCAAGAGGTCAACCAGAGTGCGAACCCGTTCCTCCAGCAAGAGATGCAGATTGCGACCGCAGGCTTTGAGCCTGGCCCCAACATTGGACAAGAGGCCAACCAACTGGCCGCGATGAGGGCTATGCAAGAGCAACCGCAGCAGCCGATGATTCCTGGCGTACCGATGGGGCCGTCATAGTTGACACCTATCAATTAACGGTTTTTAATAGCACTAACCTACCGATGGGTTCATCGGGTTTATTCTTGGAGTAATCCATGTCTGATGCAGCACAAGTAGTCGATACGACACCGCAACCCAAACAGGCTGCGAATGTTATTACCAGTGAGAATTTGGCCGAATTTACTGCCAAGAAATTGGGTTTAGCCCCTGAATCTGCTCCCGTTGAGGCCGCCAATGAGGCGGAGCCGATGGTTGAGCAACAGGCTGAGAGTGAACCTGAAGGCGAAAAAGAGGCTGCGACAGGTGAAAAGAAGCAAAACCCGAAACTTGAAAAGCGGTTTTCGGAACTGACCAAGCAACGCGAAGCGGCCCGCCTAGAAGCGGAACGTGAGCGCCAGGCGCGGTTGGAACTTGAAGAAAGGCTGGCAAGGCTGGAACAACAAAACGCACCCCAACAGGCGCGTGACCCTGATCCAGAACCCGATCCCGCCCAATTTGAGGACGCCATCGAATATGCGAAGGCGTTGGCCGAGTGGACTGCCGACAAGAAATTGAGGGAGCGAGATCAGGCGGATATGGCCCGCAGGGCGCAAGAGGAACAGACGAGACTCCGGTCGGAGTTTCAGAAGCGCCTCGAAGCAACCAAGGCCGAGATGCCCGATTACGATGAAATGATTGCATCGAGTGACGTTTCAGTATCTCAGCCCGTGACTGATGCAATTATCGAAAGTGATGTCGGCCCAAAAATCATGTATTACCTGGCCGAGAATCCAGAATTCGCTCAGGAATTGGCCCAAAAGTCGATTCCAGCCCAACTCAGGGCCATAGGGCGGCTCGAAGCACAGTTTGAAAAGACTGCGCCCAAAGCCAAGCAACCGACACCTGTTGCAAAGAAGTCAAATGCACCGGCACCGATTACGCCGCTACGCACGACCGGAAGCGCCGCAGACGTCACCCTGGATGCCAACAGGCAATTCCATGGCACGTTTGCCCAGTGGAAGGCCGCCCGCGCCGCGGGGAAAATCAGGTGACGCAAAACTTAACTTATTTGGAGAATCAAAATGGCAAATAACTTGCTAACCATCTCCATGATCACCAACGAAGCGTTGATGGTCTTGGAAAACGAACTGACCTTTACTGGCCGCGTTGACCGTTCTTATGACGATCAATTCGCCATCGTTGGCGCAAAGATTGGTAACACCGTGAACGTCCGCCGTCCTGGCCGTTTCATCGGTACGACCGGCCCTGCGCTGAACGTAGAGGACTTCAACGAAACCTCAACCCCCGTAACTCTGGACACTCAATTCCACGTTGACACCCAGTTTACGACTCAAGACCTGACCCTAAGCCTCGACATGTTCTCGGATCGCGTCCTGAAGCCCGCCATCGCCGCCATCGCTAACAAGATGGACTATGACGGCACCACCATGGCCGTTCTCGAAACTGCTAACACCGTTGGCACCGCCGGTACGGTTCCCTCCGACATCGCTACGTTCCTGACCGCCCAGGCTTACCTGGATGGTGAAGGCGCTCCCCGCGATGGCAAGCGTTCTTGCGTTGTTGACCCCTTCACCGGTGCCAGCATTGTTGGTTCGCTCAAGGGACTGTTTAATCCCCAGGGCACCATCTCTCAGCAGTACGAGAAGGGTCTGATGGGTCGCGACACCATCGGCATGAACTGGTACATGGATCAGAACATCGTGACTCACACTTACGGTTCTTACTCCACGGCCACCATGTCCACCAACACGGCAACCTTTACCGGTTCGCTGACCACTGGCTGGGCTCAGACCTCTACCATCACCATCTCTGCGGCCACGGCCAATGCGGTGCTGAAGGCTGGTGACACCATCCAGATTGCTGGCGTATATGCAGTCAACCCCCAGAACCGTCAGATTTATGGCGGCGGCGTCCTCCGCAACTTTGTTGTGCAGTCTGCCGTTACCATTTCGTCCGGCGGCTCGGCTTCCGTCACGGTTTCGCCCGCCATCATCACGGCTGGCCAATTCCAGAACGTTAGCGTTACGACCACCTCCGCTTCTGCCGTTGTCACACCGTTCAACAAAACCGGTGCCGTCAGCCCGCAGAACCTGGTGTTCCATCGCAACGCGTTCACCGTGGCCACCGCTGACCTGGAACTGCCTGATGGCGTCCATTTCGCTGGCCGTGCAAGCGACAAAGATGTTGGCCTGTCGATTCGTGTGGTTCGTCAGTACACGATCAACAACGACTCCATCCCCACCCGTCTGGATGTTCTCTACGGTTGGGCGCCCTTGTACCCTGAACTGGCTTGCCGAGTGGCTGCCTAATTTGGAGGGGAGTGTTAAGCGGACATAAGAGGATGCGGGACGCCAGGGTTTTTTCCGCTTTCCACCTGGCCTAGTTGAACCGCCCAATCTGCTCCCCACTACAAACTTTCTGAAAGGAAAAATCATGTCAAATCCAGGCCCAGCCTCAGCAACCACTGCAAACTACCTGTTCAACGGAAACGCCTCTGGCGGTGTTCTGTTGGGCACCTCTGGTGGTCTCATTGGTTTTTATGGTGAAACCCCCGTGGCCCAGGCCGGTGCTATCACCGCTCTGGTCTCCACGACTGCTTCAACCGCAGACATTGCGGCTTCTGTAAACGCCATCATCACTGCTTTGCAGAATGTTGGCCTCACTGCCTAAAAAGCATAAGTAGTGCAAAGGGCTGCCCTCACAAGGGGTGGCCCTTTTTTTTAAGGGGAAACAATGAAACACGTTATGGTTGCAATGCCCGCCTACACGGGCACGGTTTGCATGGGAACCATGAGAAGTTTGATGACCGACTTGATCAATTTGATCCAGCGCGGTGACCGCTTTACCTTTGTTGACGATATTGGGAACGCCCTGATTGCTGACTCTAGGGGCGTAATTGCCACCAATTTTTACCATTCGGACTGCGATGACCTCATATTTATCGACTCTGATGTTGCCTGGGAATCTGGCGCCCTGTTGCGTCTTGTTGACCATCCTGTTGACCTAGTCGCGGGCATTTACCCGACCAGGGCCGACCCAATCAAGTATCCGGTGGCCTATCTGGACAAGCCTCAACTATGGGCTGACCCAAAGACCGGACTACTGGAGGTGGCCCAGGTGCCTACGGGATTTATGAAGATTTCCCGCAACTGCATCACCAAGATGATCGAGGCGTACCCGCAGACGTTCCACCACGACCTGGCCAAAGACAAACAATTCTGGCCACTGTTTGAGTCTTATATCGACCATGACCTGGGCTGGAAGTATGGCGAGGACTTTTCGTTTTGCAAGAAATGGAAGGAAATCGGTGGCCAGGTCTGGTGCGATCCAGAGATCAAGATGGGCCACATTGGGCTAAAAGTATTTGAAGGACATCTTGGAAATTGGCTAAAAAGTAGGATAATTCCATAACACAACACCGCGAGGATAAACATGGACTCCCTCAAGATTCTCAGCCCAACCTATGCGTTGTCGCTGACCACCTCCGCATCAAGCGCCCTCCAACTGGTTCCAAACACAACGACCCGCGCCTTCCGCGTTGCCCTGTTGAACACAGGCACCGGCACTGCGGCCATCACGTTCGGCACCACAAGCACAAACATGGACACACCGGCCATTGCATCGACCGGCACTGGTGGCGCGTTTGTGTTGCCCCCCTCGATGTTGGTTCCCATAGTCATCGACTGCGGTTCGCCAAACATCTACGTTAAGGCCATTTCTTCAGGAACCAACGTTCTGTATATGACACTGGTGGCCACCGAATAAGGATTTATCATGGCTAATGACACCGCAAAGACCGTAACGACTAACCTCATTACGGTTCAGGGCACGTTTGAACCGCTGCCGCCATACGAGATTATTTCGTTCATTGGGCCAGGCGGAACGCCGTTTTATGCTCCAGCAGACCCAAATATTGATGGGGCAACAATTACCAACAGTACGATTAACAGTACGACTATCGGTCAAACAACCCCCGCTGCGGCTGCGTTTACCACCGCATCAGCCACCACAATGCCGTCCGGCCAATACGACCTGACGAATAAACTCTATGTTGACGCTGCAATTGCAGGGATTTCATGGAAGCAACCCGTCAGAACCGCAACCACTGTCAACGTCACACTATCCGGCGAACAAACAATTGACACGGTGGCCTTGGTTGCTGGTGACCGAGTGCTTGTAAAGGATCAAAGTAGCGCAGCCGCAAATGGTATTTATGTGGTCGCTATTGGAACTTGGAGCCGTTCTGATGACGCCAACACTTGGGATGAGATGGTCTCTGCGATGGTGTTTGTGGAGTCTGGTGGCCAGTCTGGGTCGGCGTGGTATTGCCCGATTCAGCCAGGCGGAACTCTTGGAACGACTGCGGTCACCTGGTCAAACTTTAGCGTTGCCGGTAACTATTACGCTGGAACCGGCCTGTCTCTCGCCGCCAACACGTTCAGCATCACCAATACTGGAGTCTCTGCGGCCACTTATGGTTCGGCCAGCACGGTTCCAACGATTGCGGTTAACGCGCAGGGTCAAATCACCAGCGCATCCAATACCAACATTGCCCTGTCTGCATCTGCTATCACCTCTGGAACCCTCGATTCCGCCCGTCTGAGCGGCTCTTATGGCGGGATCACAGGTGTGGGCACCCTGACCGATTTGACGGTCTCTAACACCATCACGGGCTCAATTTCGGGCAACGCCGCAACCGCAACAACTGCAACAAGTGCAACAACCGCAACGAATTTGGCTGGCGGTGCAAATGGTTCGCTGCCCTACCAAAGCGGTTCTGGCACGACCACGTTCCTCTCTGCTGGCACCAATGGCCAGGTTCTTACTCTTGCGTCTGGCGTCCCGTCTTGGGCAAACCCTGCGGCTACTGGTGATGTCACCGGCCCTGCCTCATCGACTGACAACGCGATTGCGCGGTTTGATAGCACCACCGGCAAGATTATCCAGAACTCGGCCATCACCCTGTCTGACGCTGGCGCTCTGCAAAACATTACCGAACTGAACTTTGACGTTACCCCGACCGGTGTGGTTGGCGGTGCGGGCTCGGTGTCGTGGAACGATGCAGACAACTGCCAAAGCCTGGAAATGGTCATGGCCGGCGGCAACGTTCTTCAGCAGATTGGCGAGGATCAGTATTACCGCGTCAAGGCATCGAGCGCCATCACCAAGGGCCAGGTGGTCATGTTCACCGGCACCCTGGGCGCCTCTGGTGGTCTGACTGCTGCACCGGCCACCGGTCTAACGGCTGCGACCGGCTCATACATTTTGGGCATCGCTGCTGAGGACATCACGCTGAACTCATGGGGGTATGTGTCCTCGTTTGGCGAGGTTCGCGGGTTTGACACCACTGGTTCCGCATCGAGCGAGACCTGGGCCAATGGGGATGTTCTCTACTACAACCCTGCGGTTACGGGTGGTTTGACCAAGAACGTTCCAGCGGCACCAAATGCCAAGGTTCAGGTCTGCGCGGTGGTTTATGCGGACGCCAACGGAACCGTTTTTGTGCGGCCCACGTTTGAGCCCCGCCTGAATGACCTATCTAACGTCTACGCTCCAACCCCATCGGACAATGACCTGATTGTTTGGGACAACACCGATGGCCGGTGGGAAAACAGGGCACCGTCAACGGTTACCGCGGGGCTTGCAACTAGCCTGGCCGGTGGCGCTACGGGCTCCTTGCCCTATCAGTCAGCATCCAATACCACGACATTCCTGGCTGCCGGAACTGATGGCCAGGTGCTAAAACTGGCCTCTGGCGTTCCAACCTGGTCGAGCGATGCGTCCGGCGTGACGATTGTGGATGACACCACAACCAACGCGACCCGTTACCTGACGTTCACCAGTGCGACCACGGGCAACATCACAACCGAAAACGTAGCGTCTACCAAACTGGTCTTTAATCCTTCCACCGGTAGTGTGGGGATTGGTACTAGTTCGCCAAATGCTGGATGTTTACTAGAGGCTAGCAGCAATATAGATGAAACTAGTCAATACACTGGCCAAATTGCATTAAATGCCGTCACTCAATCAACTGGTAATCTTGCCAGAATTATGTTTTTCCATGGTGGGCATGGAAGTGCATCAATAGCCTCTGATTATGAGAGTAGCGGGTATGGAAACATAATTTTTTCAACCCGTGGAGGTGGAAATCCAACCGAGCGTATGCGTATCGCCTCTGGCGGAAACGTTGGAATTGGTACAAACAACCCAACAAACACACTGCACGTTTATGGCGGAAGCAACACTCAGTTTAAGGTTGAGTCTAGCGGCGCTGAAGCAAATATGACCCTTAAAGGGACATCTTATGCTCAGATCAACAACAGTACTGGTGACTTATACATCACTAACGACACCGCAAATAACATCATATTGCGGACAAATACAACCGAGCGGTTGCGCGTTGGCGGCTCAGGACAAATTGGTTTGTCTGGCGCCAACTACGGAACATCTGGTCAGGTTTTAACCTCTCAAGGCTCTGGGTCTGCGCCAGTTTGGGCCAGCCCGAGTGGTGGCAAAGTGTTGCAAGTAGTGTCTGCAACGAAAACTGATACCTCGGTCAGCACCAGCACATCTCTTGCTGACGTTTCTGGATTGTCAGTAAACATTACCCCATCTAGTTCATCAAACAAAATTCTTGTATTTGCAAGCATCCAGGGCAGCGCTAGAAGCGGATGGAATAATATGGGTATTGTGCTGGTAAGAGGATCAACACAACTTTGTATTGGTGATGCTGCTGGAAGTAGATCAAGAGACTCTGTTTTTATGCCAGGAATGGCAAATGATAGCGTAATTCAATCTGCTTCTATTAATTATCTAGATAGCCCAGCAACAACATCCTCCACCACATACAAAATTCAATTTCGAGTCGATCAAGACAACCCTGGCCAAGGTGTTTATATTAACAGGTCATGGAATGATACCGACTCTGCTGGCATGGCGCGTGTGGCATCAACAATTACGGTAATGGAGATTGCAGCATGACGGATCGAATCTCAGCATTAATGTCTTTGGTTCCTGGCGCTGAATTTGTAATCAATGGGACAGAAGAAACGTGGATCAACCCAACGTCTTGTCCTGTTACTGAAGAAGAAATCCAGGCTGAAATTGATCGCCTAAAGGCAGCCTATGCCGCCAAGGACTATCAAAGAAACCGCGCCAAAGAGTATCCAGACTTTCGAGAATACCTTGACGGCGTGGTAAAGGGCGATCAGGCTCAAATTGACGCATACATTGCGGCTTGCATGGCGGTCAAAGAAAAATACCCAAAACCGGAGCAACCATGACTACATTTGACTGGAAAATTCCTGAAACCGTCATTACTGACGGCGTTCTAAAGTCGGTCAAATACCAGGTCAAAGCAACTGACGGTGACCTGGCCGTTGAGACAGAGGGCTATTGGACAATGCGAACTCAGCATGAAATCACGCCTGACTTGTCTGAGGCCCAGGTCGCACATTGGGTCGATTTGGACACTATCCAAGATGACCGGCATCTAATAAAATCGAGACTACAAGAGCAACTGGATGGTCTCAAGTCAGAAGTGTCAACGAGACCGCCCTGGGCCGTGGACACTTTTGAGGTGACGATATGACGCAACCCATCGACATCATCAGCCGCGCCCTTAAAGACATCGGGGCACTAGAGGCTGGTGAAACCCCCGCCCCTGCGGACGCCCAAGACGCGTTTGATATGCTCAACGATATGCTCGACCAGTGGTCAAACGAGCAAATGATGGTCTTTTACAAGACCGAAATCGTCTATACGCTGACATCGGGTCAAACCCAATACACTATTGGCCCAGGTGGTCAGATTGGTGCCACGGTGACCGGCTCCATCAGCGGCACAACCCTGACGGTGACCAACATCACCCAAGGCGCGATTGCCCTGGGAATGACCATTTCTGGCTCTGGAATCACTGCGGGCACCAAAATTGTCGGGTTCGGAACCGGTGCGGGTGGCAACGTTAACTACGCGGGCACCTACACGGTGAGCGTCTCCCAGACCGTGGCCAGCACGACCATTTCTGCCTATTACGAACGCCCCCTGTCGATCAACTCCGCGTTTGTGCGGGTCAATACGACCGCCAACGGCCAGCCCATCCAGGGCGGTGGCCTGGACTATCCGGTGACCATCCTTAACCTGGAGAACTACGAACTGATTGGTCTCAAGACCATGAACGGCCCGTGGCCCCGTGCGCTCTACTATCAGCCAGGCGAGACCCTTGGAACCATCACGGTATGGCCAAACCCCTCCCAGGGTGAGATGCACATTTTTGCGGACACGATGTTCCAGCGGTTTGGCTCCCTGTACGACAACATTGTGATTCCCCAGGGCTACTACATGGCCATGCGCTGGTGCCTGGCCGAGCGGTTATGCCCCATGTATGGAAAGTCTAATCCGCAACAGATTGCGATGATTAACGCCTTTGCCAGTAACGCCAAGTCCACCATCAAGCGAACCAATATGAAACCCATCCAGGTGGCTCGGTTTGATGACAACCTGGTGGTTGGCAAGAGGGCTGACGCGGGCTGGATTCTGACCGGAGGCTTTTAATGCCTGACTTTGGATTCGTTGGGGCCGCATACGAGGCGCCCTCGATTTACCAGGACGCCCAGGAGTGCATCAATTTCTATCCAGAGATTGACCCCACCAAGTCACCCCAAGAGCGCGGCGTCATCGCCCTGTATCCGACCCCAGGTCTGGAAACTTTGGTCATCTTCCCTAACCAAGAAGAAGTCCGCGCCGTGAGAACCCTATCCGGCGGCACTCAACTGATGGCCGTCTGCGGTGACTTTGTTTACGTTCTCGAATCCGACCTAACCCCCAAAATGGTGGGCCAATTGAACTCCGCCACCGGCCTGGTGGGCATGGTGGACAACGGGGTGAACGCCTACATTGTTGACAACGATTACCGATATACCTGGCGCATTTCTAACCCTTCTGCGGCAATTTTTACTGGTTCAATTAGCAGCACAACCCTGACCGTGACCTCTGTTTTGAGCGGCACAATTGCAATTGGCCAGGCTATTTTTGGCAACGGTGTTGGTCAAAACACCATCATTACTGCCCTTGGCACCGGATCGGGCGGGGTTGGCACTTACACGGTCAGCAAGTCACAAACCGTAACATCGACCTCGATTAACGCTGCGGCCTCGCCGGCCATCGTGACTGCGTCTATTAGCGGCACCACCATGACGGTATCTGGGGTGACCAGCGGCTCCCTAGTGATTGGCCAGACGATTGTTGGCACTGGCGTGACCGATGGAACCATCATTACTGCGCTTGGAACGGGCACCGGAGGCGCCGGAACGTACACGGTCAGCGCGTCCCAAACTGTTTCCAGCACCACTATTTATGCGTCCAACTGGTCAGTTTTGCCGGCCACAGACGGTGCGTTTGAGGGTGGCGGCACGGTAGACATCACCGACAACTATTTCGTTTACAACAAGCCCGAGTCCCAACTGTTTGCGGCCTCTGACCTGTTGAGCCCCATCACCGACCCTCTGTCGTTTGGCTCTAAAGATGGATCACCGGATGACCTTGTGGCCATCATCGTTGACCGCCGCGAGGTTTACCTGTTGGGTGAGATGTCATCTGAGGTGTGGATTGACTCCGGCGGGGTGCCGTTCCCGTTCACGCGAATCCCTGGAACCTCAACCCAGCAAGGTATTGCAGCCCGTTGGTCATGCGCTCGGATGGGCAACTCATTTGCTTATGTGTCCCGCAACAACCGTGGTGAAGCCACCATTGTGCGGATGAACGGATATTTTCCAGAGCGGATCAGCACCCACGCCGTGGAAAATACCCTGGTCGGTCAGAACGTCTCGGACGCCCTGGCCTGGACTTACCAATTAGAGGGACATGAGGTTTATGTGGTCACATTTCCCAGCGTGGGCGAAAACGGCCTGACCTGGGCGTATGACAACACCACCGGCGCCTGGCACAAGTGGCTCTACACCAACAACATGAACGAGTACGAGCGCCACCGTGGCAATTGTTGCGCGTTTTTCAACCAGAAGGTCATGGTTGGTGACTACGAAAATGGCAAACTCTACTGGCTGCGCCAGGACTACTACACCGATGACGGTCAACTGGTTCGCCGGCTGCGCCGTGCGCCGCACCTGACTTCTGACTTGCAGCGCCAGTATTTCCACGAACTCCAGATTCAATTCCAACCTGGCGTTGGGTTATCCACAGGCCAGGGTGAAGACCCCCAGGCCATGCTGCGCTGGTCTAGTGACGGCGGCTCAACCTGGTCTAACGAATACTGGACAACGATTGGCAAACAGGGCCGTTATACAAACCGTGCGATTTGGCGCCGGCTGGGATGGGCGCGTGACCGAGTGTTCGAGGTGGTGGTGACTGATCCCATTAAGGCGGTGATTGTGTCTGCCAACCTAAAAGCCGAGGCGGGGGATAACTGATGGCCGTTCAACAAAACCAGCGGATTCCCACCAGCCCCCTGATTGACCAGACCCAACGCCCTACGCGGGCCTGGCAATTGTGGTTTTTAAACCTATTGAACTTCTCTAGCAGCAACTCCGCGACTGCGGGTTCCGCTACGTTGCCGGCCAACCCTGCGGGATTCATCAACATCACCGTGAACGGTGAGGCCAAAAAGGTGCCCTACTATGACGTTTGAAGTGGATACCCTATCCAAGGTTCCGACCTTAGAGGAAATCAACCGCCTCCAGTCGGCCATGGTCAAGATGCCCCAGGCCAAACTAGAGACTGAGCATTATTTCTCTGGCGGAATGTACTGCCGAAAATTGAGCCGACCCGCGGGAACCCTGATTGTTGGCAAAGCCCACAAAAAAGACCACTTTTTTATGTGCGCCAAGGGTGAAATCATTGCCTGGTCTGAAAAAGGTATGGTCACACTGCTCCCTGGCGATATAATTGAATCCAAAGCCGGAACCAAGCGGGTGACGCTGGCGGTGAAGGACTCCGTAGGGGTCACATTCCACCGAACTGACAAGACCGATTTGGATGAGATTGAGGACGAATTGATCGAACCAGACGAGACGGCGTTGTTTGACTCACATAATGAACTCAAAAAATTGGTAAACAGTAGCGAGGTGCAAAAATGTCTTGGGTAGCCGCAGCGGTAGTTGGATCAAGCCTGATTTCGGGCTACATGGGGTCTAAGGCCGCCAAGTCGGCTGCGGACACAACTGCCGGCGCTACGCGTTACGCGTCAGACGTCCAAAAAGAAATGTATGACCTATCTCGGGCGGACTTGGCTCCTTACCGTGAAATTGGTTACGAGTCTTTAGAGGACATCAACAGGCTCAAACCGTATCTAACTGGTCAATTTAGCGGGGATCAACTAGCCCAATATTTAGACCCCAGCATGGCCTTCCGCATGAAGTACGGAACCCAGGCCACGGAACGGCTGGCCAACGTCTCTGGCGGGGCAATTGGTGGAAATGCCATGCGCGCCCTGCAAGACTATGGCCAAAATTTAGCCGCGACCGAATACGGGAATGCTTTTAATCGGTTCCAAACCGAACGCGGAAACATATACAACACCCTGGCAAACATCGCCGGAATGGGTCAGGGCGCAGTCAATACAGGCATCAGCGCGGGGCAACAAACCGCTCAGAACGTTGGAACCCTTGCCGTAGGTGGTGCCCAGGCTCAAGCCGCCGGACAAGTAGGCGCCGCTAACGCGTGGACGAATGCCCTGCAAGGCCCAGCGAACTATTTGCAACTATCTGCTCTGATGGGACGAAACCCGTTTGGTGGTTTTGGTGGGGCGCCAGCCGCTACAACCATGGCTCCGACTTCAGCCATAGCGCCCCAGGCGGCTTTAACAAGTATTGCGTAAGGACTAATCATGGCCGACTTTGGAATCAAACCAGACATCGCTCTAGGCGTAAAAGGCCCGCAGCAACAGTCACTGTCTGACCTGTTGGGAACGGCCACCAAGGCCATGGAGTTTTCCCGTCTGTCCGAACTGTATCCAGAACTGATCCGCAAGACCAAGGCTGAGGCCGCTGGTGCCGAGACTACCGCGGCCAAGGGTTCTCTGGATTACAACCTTGGTTTAGCAAACACGATTGCCGCTGGCCAGACCAGCATGATTACAAACCCTTTGATTGTAAAAGCCGCCAACGCGCCCGATAGTCTTACATCGGATGAGCGCAAGGCACTGGTCACGTTGGTGACTGACAACTCCATCCAGCAGTCTAAAAATGCCGGTATCCCTTGGGAAGGTCAGGGCCAAAAACTAGCCCAACCCTATATCACCATGGCCATGAACAACCCTGGTGGCCTCAAACAGTATTACACCGAGCGGATGTTGGCCGGTCTCGATTCCGCAACCCGCCTGTCTCGCGGAACCGGAGAGATTCAGTCCGTTGCCGGCCAGCCATCGTTGGTCAACCCCCTGATGCCAAGGCCGGTTCAGCCTATCCCTGGGTTTGCCCCAGGCGTTCCGGTGGCCGAAGGTGGCCGCACGGACATGGGCGCAAATATGCCCGTTGCGCCACAAGGCGTTCAACCCGCGGCTCCAGCACAACCCGCGGCACCAAAGGGTGTTACGTCAGCCGATATGACTCAGCGCCCAGGTGGCCCAGGGTTTGACTTGCCCTATCCGAAGCCACAACCTGGTGTTGCCATGGCGGTCACGACTCAGTATCAGGCGGACGAAGCCGCCGGTAACAAATACCGAAACGGTTTGGCAACTGCACGACAGACAATTCCAGCCGGCACTAGAAACGTGGACGAAGTGTTGCGTGGCGCTGCCGAATTGGCCAAAACGGTCAACTTTGAGACTGGCAAACCAGCCGATATTGAGCGGGCCGTTCGTGTGTTTTTTGGCGATGCCCGTTATAAAGAACTTAGCAAGAACATTGCTAACGCACAGATTGCTATTGCCCAGGCGCAAGGCGCATCAACCGATTCCATGCGAGAACTGATCAGCAAGGCCACGGGTGACGAAACTTACCCGCCGCCAGTCTTATTGAGCATCGCCTCACGTTTGCGCGGCGAACTCAAAGGGCTAGATTTAGAGGCCCAGGGTGCCCAGGCGTTTGCCACCAAGTTTGGTGACGCAAACCTTCCCGCTTACCGTGACGTTTGGGCGCGTAATGCTTCTGACAACCGAGTGTTTGAGGCCATGTCGATCATGGACTCTCGGATGTCCAGAGAGCAACGCGAAAAGGCTCTGGATAAGATTCTCCCGATTGATGCGGCAGAACTGCAAGACTTCAAAACAAGAATTCAAAACATCCGTTCCCTGTCTCAGTTTGGAACGCTGCCTAGCCAATCTAAACCGTCAAAGAGATAAGTCATGGTCACTGATGACTTGCTAGACCGTCTCAAGATGGTGGAATCAAGCGGTGACCCAAGGGCAGTCAACCCTAAAACCGGTGCTATGGGCGCGTATCAATTTATGCCTGGCACGGTCAAAATGCTGGAATCTCAGGGCATCAAGTTTGACCCGTTTAATGAGTCTCAGGCAAGAAATGCAGCCAGGATTTACCTGACGCAACTTGTCGATCAAAATAAGGGTGACGTTGACGCGGCCCTGGCCCAATACGGTGGGTTCAAAACCAAAGACCCATCGTCCTATGTGCAGAAAGTAAAAGGCGAACCCATGGATGACTTACTGGGATTTATTGACAAGCGGATCAAGTCCGCAGCCCCGTCCGACTCAGGAACGCTAGAGGACATCATTCAACAGAGAATCGTCAAGGCCCAACAGGCGCCGATCCAGGCCGCTGCCGAGCAACAACGAATTCTTCAGGCCGCGGTTCCGCAAATTGATGCGTCTGGCCGTTTGATTCGAGAAGCACCTGCCCCAGTAAAGCCCCGTCAAATCCGTGGCGTGAGCGACTTTTTTGAGGCGCCTATCGGCATGGCAGAGACTGCTCTTAATTTGGGGACTGGCGCGTTTGTGGCTCCGTTGGCTGCTGGTGAGCAATTGGTGCGAAATGTTATCGAAGGCCAGCCCAACACCAGGACAGACGTTTTTGCCAAGCGGATGGGTCAGTTTGTTTACCAACCTCGCACCGAGTTTGGCAAAGAAAACGTAGAGCAAATTGGCAAAGCATTTGAGGCCAGCAAACTGCCACCGGTATTGACGCCTGAGTTTGTTGCCCTCCAGGCCGCTAAAGCACCTGTTGCCCGCGTTCCAGTCGGTGAGCCAAAACCCCGATATACCGCACAGGAAGCCGCCCAGGTCAGCCAGATTGTGAAGGGCACCGCCCCATCGTTGCAGCAGCCGTTGCCTGGCATCTCGATGCAAAGCGTTGGCGCAGCCGCTCGGCGTGATCCTGTAAGAATTGAAGCCACAATCGCCAGCCTGCCGGATGCAGACCAGGCCGTGGCTCGTTCCATTCCTGTTGAGCGAATCAACCCCGTTGCGCTGGAAAACCACGCCCAGGCGGTCAACTTACCCGTGCCCGTCCGCCTTACCGCGGGCCAGGCCACCGGTGACATTGTGGCCATGAGTAAGGAATACAACCAGCGCGGCAAAAACCCAGAATTGGCCCTGCGGTTCAAAGAGCAAAACGATGCCCTGGTTGGCAATATGGATGCGTTCCGCGACACCGTTGCGCCGGACATCTTCAGCACCGCTCCCGCCGACCTGGGCAAAATTGTCAAAGAGGGTTACAAAAACTTGGACAACGCCCTAGAGGCTGACATCACCGCCAAATATGGGCGGCTTAGAGATGCAGCCGGTGGCCAATTTCCAATTGACTCCAGAACCTTGTTGGCCAACGTAGAGAAAAAACTCAGCACAGAATTGTTGACCGACAACGCGCCATCCGCCCAGATGAAAAGCCTGGTTCAGATGGCCGAGAACAACTCGATGACCTTTGAGAACTATCTGGCCCTGCGCCGCAACCTTGGCAAGGTCATTGCATCGAGCAAAGACGGCAACGAGCGAATGGCCGCTCGATTGATGCGGGACGAATTGGATGCGCTGCCACTCTCCCCTGGTGCCGCCGCCCTTAAACCTTTGGCTGATGAGGCCCGCGCCGCTGCCAAGGCCCGTTTTGACTTGATGAGACGAGACCAGGCATACGGCAGCATCATCGAAAAAGGCGTTCCAGACGAGTATGTGTTGCGAGACTTTTTGTTTGGCGCTGGTAAAGCAACTCAAGAAAACGTGCGTCAGATGGTGACAAACCTTGGGCCGCAAGAGCGCCAAGCGTTGGCCGCGGGTGTGTTGCAATATCTGCGCGACAAGTCTATCAACGCCGCGGGTGATTTCAGTCAGGCCGCATACATGAAGGCGTTTAAAGAACTTGAACCAAAAATGGCCATCATCATGCCCGCGGAGACGGTAAACCAATTGCGCGCCCTTGGTGATGTTGCAACCCGCGTAAAGGCTCAACCTAGCGGTTCATTCTTCAACAAGAGCGGAACCCTGGTCGGCTCATTGGCCGAGAAGGGTGCGACCGCCGCGGAACAGACGTTAAACGTGTTGGTGCCTGGCGCCTCCATTGGTACGATGGCTAGACAGGCTAGAGCCGCTAGAGCGGAAGCAAAACAAACCCAACAGGCATTGGAACCCTTGGCCGGAACAAAGGGAAAGAAAACTAAACTCAAAGACATCGGGAAATAATCATGGCCGTCAATCTCTCCCCAATCGGTAACGGTTTCCAGTTTTTTGATAGCAATGGACTGCCGCTCAACGCCGGCAAGATTTACACATACCAGGCTGGCTCTAGCACTCCGCTTGCCACTTACACTGACAACGCGGGCCTGATTGCTAACACCAACCCGATCATCCTCGGAACCGATGGCCGGCCACCGTCAGAAATTTGGCTGCTGGAAGGCTACTACTACAAATTCATCCTCAAGACATCTGCGGACGTCACCATCCAGACTTACGACAACCTGTATGGAATCATCGGTGTTGCGCCCACTCCGGCCACGCCCACCCCGTCAGGTGTAATCGTATTGTGGTCTGGTTCCATCGGTTCTATCCCTGCGGGCTGGTATCTTTGTAACGGGTCAAACGGAACACCTGACCTTAGAGACAGGTTTGTGGTTGGCGCCGGTTCGACTTATGCAGTAAACGCCACGGGCGGTTCTGCAAACGCTATTGTGGTGTCGCACACTCACACTGCCACATCAACGGTTCCCAATCACGACCATGACGTTACGGTTTCTGGATTGATTGGCCAGTCCGGTGGTTTTGCGCCTGGTGGTGGCTCCACATCCGGTGGTTCTGCAACCTTTACAACGACATCCGAAGCATTGGCAATTACAACAACTATTGACACCGCTGGCACATCAGGCACCAACGCCAACCTTCCCCCGTATTACGCGCTCTGCTATATCCAAAAGGCGTAATCATGGAGTGGCAGACAGTCATCAATATTGGGCTGGGTGGTGTTTTAGCGTTTGTTGGATGGTTCGCCCGTGAGATATGGGACTCGGTCAAAGAACTGCGCCGAGACCTCCATCAGATTGAGAAAGACCTCCCAGAAATCTATGTGCGCCGTGATGACCTCAAAGAGGTTCGCGCAGAGATGTCCGCACGGTTTGACAAGATAGAAAACCTGATTGGTTCGCTATATGATCGCCTCAACGAAAAGGCGGATAGATGAGCCATGTCAGACCCGTTTGTTGACGCACTCAAAGGTGGCATAAGCAAGGCCAGCGAACTCATTACTGTTGCCGATGACCTGGAAAAGGTCGCGCAGCAAGTGGCTGACCTGGGCAAAAAAGAACGCCTGGCGCGCAGTGCGTGGAGGCGCAAGAAGGCCACCGTCTACGGTGACTATGCTTACGTTGACGCGGTCGATGAGTGGAAGCGGGTTAAAGAGGCCGTAGACGCCAAGAACGAAGTCAAGCGCCACGTTATTGACAAGTGGGGCACTCAAGCATGGAATGAGATTGAACTTATCGAGGCCCGTCAAAAAGATGACCGAGCCAGGCTCTTTACTGAAGATGGCCACGACCGCGAGGCTATGAACCGACTGAAATGGGGCTGCTTTGGTGCGGCCCTTTTGGTAACTATGCTTTTGTGGGGCACCGGCGTCA
>JACCDW010139759.1_pt1 | contig 22650 bp, 25 predicted proteins | sample 7449781 | NCBI WGS metagenome assembly JACCDW01 (sample SAMN15323449, study PRJNA562643) | freshwater metagenome | isolation source: river surface water | place: USA:Blue River Watershed | collected 2017-08-18
GATATGTCTATTTGGGATAAATTCGACGAGTGGTTACCTGGACATCTAATTGCTAAAAAAGAAGCTGAAGAAAGGTGGAAGAAAAGAGAAAAAGAAAGAGCAGAAAAAGAAGCTAAAGAAAGATGGGAGGCTTACCAAAAAGAAGCTAAAGAAAAAGAAGAGCAAGAGAAAACACAGAAAAGACTTGCAAAAGAACTAGATGACCTATTCGATGCTCTAGTTAAAGACTTTTCTAGTAATCCATATAGTGATAAATATTCAACTCCTAAAAGAAATGGTAATGTTTGTTTTGACTACAGATTTGAGAATGGTGATAAATTCAGTATGTGTGGTAATAAAATAGATTATAAAAACTCATTATATACACTCGGTAGTTTATATAGAAACAAATTTGTTAATCTTTGTAATGAAATTGGTTCAAAAGGAAGAACAAGACCTAGTGGACAAAAATCTTGGTCAAGTAATTCATCAGGATCAAGATACTCTTCTAAGACAAAATCAGTTGATCCAAATAAAGACCGTTATGACAAATTAATGGATAATATCAAACTAAGAGAAGAACAAATTAGAAAGATGTCAAAAACGGATTCAGAAAGAACAGCTTTAGAGAATGAACTAGATAATTACAAAAGAGCTGCCAAAAGGATGAAAGACAGATATCAGTTTGAGAATATCAAAAGTTTTAGAGGCTTTTTTATATAAATTCTACTAGCTAAAAATTTGAATTCTAGCATCAACTTCAACTAAGTCAGACCAAGTTCCTAAGTAGGTTACTGCTCTAACTTTTTTATTATCTATCCAAACATATTCCTGACCATCAGAAATTCTTGGTTTATCCATAACAAGACCATGATACTTAAACCCATGTCTTTGTAACCATTCTTCTGTAATTTGTCTATCTTTTGATTCTCTGGCTGTAAAGAAAGTAATAACATGACCTTCAGTGTGCCATTTGTTTATGATTTCTAAAGCTCCTTCAAAAACATTTGCTGTAGCATAAAGGTGACTGTCTTCATTTCTGATATCATCACAGATAGTTCCATCAATATCAATTAAAAATAGTTTTTGAGTAGTATCTCTTTCAAAGATTACTTTTGCTTTTGTGGTGTGAACACTTCTAACACAATCATTTTTAATATAACAATCTGTTACTAATTCAAACTCAACATCATCTCCTGATTTTAATTGTCCAATCTCAGCTCTTTTTATAACCTCTGAATTAGAAGTGTCAGTTAATGTATAACATTCTGAAACTGATATTTTTTCACGTGGACTAATAACCCATCCTTCAATTGAATTAGGCGTTTCTGGACAAGCAGTATAGTAATTAATAATACCTTTCATTTTCATAATAACTCATATAAATTTTGAATAAATTATATACGTATTTTAAATAAAAGTTCAATTAATTGACTTAAGTCCAACTGTGTCTCCAAAATCATTTAAAGAGTTTCTCATAAATACTAAACTTTGGTTATCCTCGGGTTGTTCTAAACTTTGGTAAAGACTGTTCAAAAAGTAAATCACTTCTCCTGTAGAAATTTCAGATAATTCTACAATAGGATAATAAAGTAATTGTAGATTTAAAACATATGATTTATTTACATCAAGTGGTGGTTGAATATATTTTATAGGAATTAATTTCATTCCTAATTTGGCGAATATTTTAATTCTTGATTCTGGTGAAAAAGAATCATTTTTAGTCATCTCAGGTATATTAGTTTCTACAAAAACACCAGTTGCTGCTGAACGATAATTATTAATAAGCTTTGGAAGACCTTCTTTGACTAAAGTTTTTGCACAACCACGACCTCTGAATTTTTTATCAGTTACTAAATAGGTCAAGTGAAAAATTTGATTGTGATAAATATCCACTATCATACCACCGAGTAATTTATCTGATTCAACTTGTAATATAATAATTGTTTTTGGAAAATCACCAAACTTAACTCTTACTAAAATCTCATAAAAGTCTTCTCTTTCCATTTCATCTGGAAAAGCTTCTAAATAGATTTCTTTAAATCTATCTAAGAGTTTTTTATGTGTGTTGACTGAGTTTTTTGAATCGATAAGTATCATTAATTATATATAAACAAAATCTCTTCAAAAAAATATAATATCATATGATTACGAAATTAAAAATATCTGAAAAAGAAAATATGATATGGTTTGAAGTTGGCAAATCAGGACTTTTTCAAGTTTCGGTAAAAAATGGTGATGGTAAATTAATATTTGAAAGAACTTGTTGGGAGTTATCACCGGATGTAAACTTTACAATTAACACAACTTCTGAAATTAAAAATCCAGAAATTCAAATAAATCCATCAGTTCCTATAATTACAACTTCTATCGACTATGTTTCAAATAAGATTTTTATTAATTCTGATGAACACGTCGAACTGAAATTTAGAGTTTATGATACTTTTAACAATCGTATTATCTGGCGAAGTTCTCATAAGTTTAATGGACCTCGTATTTGGCACTCTCCGGTAGAGAAGTTAGCAAAAATTGGACATCTACTATTAGTCATCAAAGATAAATGGGACAACACAATTCACACAGAACACCTAAATAACGAACAGTACACATTCTGTCATATTCCTAAGACTGGTGGAACCAGTGTTAAAAAGGCTCTTAATGTAAGAACCACTCATAAAGTATTTGATAGAAAAAACTCAAACTGTTTTTCATTTGCATTTGTTAGAAATCCTTATCAAAGATTTTTGAGTGCTTACTTTTTCTTAATCAATGGTGGATTAGGAAGCAAGCAGACTATTGAAAAAGAAAAATATATTGGAAACTCTGATATAGATGAATTTATTAAAACTAAATTAATCAATTCATTAGAACAGGAACACTTGACACCTCAACATCATTTTATTCCTGATGGAGTAGACTATTTAGGAAAAGTAGAAACAATGCAAGAAGACTTTAATAAAATTTGTGAAATCATTGGAATTGAACCTATTGAACTTCCACATGAAAACACTACTCCAAAATATGATTTTCAATTAACTGAAGAACAAAAAGATGTCATTTATGAAATCTATAAAGAAGATTTTATAAGGTTCGGTTATGAAAAATAAACTTTCTAATATTTTGTAGTATAACCAAAAAACCTAACAAAAATGAAAAAATTACTCTTTACAATTGCTATTTCTTTAGCTAGTACATCACTATTCTCACAATGGACTTTCAAAACTATCACTAATGGATTTGATGACCCATTTAAGAAAGCTTTTACAGCAACAAATAACAACGGCTGGCTCGCAATGGAAGCTGGCGAATCTCAAGATGTTATTGAATATCCGGATTCAATTATGACAAAGATGTTATTAATCACCGATGTATTGTCAATCAAAGATAGAATCGGTTCAATTCCTTATGTAAAGTCTGATGTCTTTGCTTATCAAAGCAAAACAGCTTACATCAATAAAGTATCAGATAGTTTGAAAAATATTAACTCAGATTTTGTTATTTCGATTATCGCATATAAGGATCCAAATTTTTATTCACTACCTTATGAACTTCAACAAAAACAACCTACATATAAAGTTGTGACTACTTCTGGGACCTATTACATAGGTGATACTGAATATTATACTTCTGGATTTCCAAGATCCTATGAAGTTACATATATGGGTTCTGGTTGGTCTGAACAAAACTTAGAACAAGTTAAAAGTCTTAAAAATTACATGAACAATTATGCAATTAAAAAGACTGTTAAATATCCACTTCTTTACTTACACGGAGCTTACTTTTGTGATGATGTAGTTAACTGTGATATTGTATTTACTGTTGGTGGTGTTGATAAAAAATATGTAGTAGAAGGAATGAAATCATCTGATAATAAAATTCTTTTCTTTGATGATAACTTATTTTCTGATAAAGATTTTAAATCTGATTTCTTAGCGGCTACTAAAGTCAAAATTCGAGCTAATGAAAGTTATTGTGATACCGAATACTATACATTTTTAATGAGTGGTTCAACCGGTGCTTATAATTTTTTAAATAAATAATATGAAGAGATTTATAACTAAAATTATTTTTATAGCCTGTGTATTAGCTATTGTTAAACTTGTATGGCAAAAACCAAGTAACAAATCAAAACAATTCACTCATAATCAGTCAGTTCAGAAAAAAGACAGTATAAGAAAATAATACAGATATACAATAAGCCGATATATAACATAAAAAAAAGTTAAATATGGCAAAGTATAGAATATTATCACTTGATGGTGGTGGATTAAGAGGAATCATTCCGGTATTAATCTTAAAAAGAATTGAAGAAATTACCGGTAAAAAAATCTATGAATTATTCGACTGTATTGTTGGAACTTCTACCGGTGGTATTATTGCAGCTGGTCTTACAGCAACTAAAAATGGTAAGACAACACACCTGGATTTAGACACACTTTATAAATTATATACAACAGAAGGAGATACTATTTTTCCTCAACCAAAAAATATATTTCAAAAGTGGTCAAAAGGTATTAATTCAGTTTTCAATCCAAAATACTCACCAGATGGTTTAGATAAACTCTTAACTCAATATTTTGGTGATTTAACACTTAAAAACACAATCAAACCTATCATAGTAACATCTTATGATTTAAAATCAAATGAGATTATTATGTTTAAGACTAGAAATGCTAAATGGTCTAAACAAAGATTTGATGCTAAATTAAAAGATGTTTGTAGAGCTACATCAGCTGCTCCGACTTATTTACCTTCTTATGAAATGAAGTATGATGGTAAAGATAGAGTATTAGTTGATGGTGGTGTTTATATTAACAATCCTGTATTAGCCGCTGTTTCTGATGTAATTAAGAACTGTGATATTAGGTTATCTGACATCGAATGTTTATCTATAGGAACAGGTATTCACGCTGAAAGTTTAGGTGTTAAAACTGAAGGTTGGGGATTGGTAAATTGGGTTAAACCTATCACAACTATTATGATGCAAGCTTCTTCAATGTCAGTTGATTATCAAAGTGAACAATTACTAAAGAAACACTTAAGACTTCAGATTAAAATTGATGATGATACTAAAACTGATATGGCTGATTCAAGACCAGAGACCACTCAATATTTAATTGATAAAGTTCAAAAAGAAATATTTGATAATGTGGATTTAATGAAAAGGTTAGAAAAGTTCTTTAAATAATGGGTAGAAAATCCTCGATAAACAAAATAAAAAGAGATAATTCTAAATCAAAAAATATAGAAGCGGCTCTGGTAATGTATCTTTACCAGAAGTCGCATTCTCCTATTACAACTAAATTTACAGGAATGGGTCTTCAAGAGTGTGATGTTATTTCTGTAAGTAAATCTGATTACATCTATGAATATGAAATTAAAATTAGTAGGTCTGATTTTAAAAAAGACTTTATAAAAGAAAAACACAATCATATCCTAAATGAAAAATTTACTTATATCAGAAAAGGTGAACAACTTTATCGAGTTTGTAATTATTTTAACTATGTTGTTCCAAAAGATTTGATTTCAGTAGATGAGGTTCCAGAATATGCCGGACTTATTTATATCAATGAAGACTTTACTTTTGATATTGTTAAAAAACCAAGATTGATACATAAAACTAAGGCTACAACTGGTTTCATTCGTCAGTTAGCACATAATTTAAGTTGTAAATTAATTTTCAATAAAGTAAATTAATATATAAACATATGAAGTATTTAATACCATTTAACGAAAATATGGCTCTTGCTAAATCCATCATTTCAAAAAAGATGGATGGATTTGAAAAACTAAAAACTTTACTTAGTAAAAATATTGGTTACATTGGAAAATTTACTGATTATTTAATTAACGAAAATATACCTCTTTCTGATTTAGAGAATCTTTATAAAGATTTAGTTGATTTAAAAAACAAACAAAAAAATATTGATATCTCATCACTTAAGTATGAAGAGGTTATTGATAAGATTCAAGACAATAAAAATGACCTTTCGGTTAACTCATTGATACAACAGTTTCCTTCGGAACAAAAAGAGCTTGCTAGACAATTATTAAATTCTTCTGGTAATGGACCGAATCAAAGGTCACAGACTATTTATAACTTGATTCTTCAAGCTTCTAAAAAAGAAGAAAAAGAAGCACTTTTATCAAAAATAAGTAGATACAAAACAAAGGAAGAACTAAAGAATGCTCTCAAACTATTTGGTAAAACAGCATTTAATAATAGAGATGAGATTAAAGAATTCTTAAATACATCTAAGTCAAATTTATCGTTTGAGAATGATGATGTAATGATAGTTAAAGTTAATTCGTTAGAAGATGTTCAGAAATTAGGATCGGATACTTCTTGGTGTATATTAGGCTCTAGTATGTGGAACTCCTATACAAAAGGAAGATACCAATTTATTATCTATGATTTTAGAAGAGATGAATGGGATCCTCTTTTCAAAATTGGATTTACATTGAATAAAGATTTCACAATTCATGCAGCTCACGATATATTAGATAATTCTTCTGCTCCACAATTAAGACAGTTAATATCCGAACAAGATATTAAATTCTCTGAATTAATTCCAAAAGCTGAGTCTATTGATGTTACATCTGATATGATTGAAAGAATTAATGGAAGAACAACAATTGCTAATCTTCAAAATTACGCTGATAATGTTTCAAAAGATTTACTTCTATCACTTCTTAAAAAGATTGTACAAACAACATCGACTTTAACAGATGGTAAAAGAAAAATAATCATTCAATTAGTTAATACTTACTTTGCAGATGCTGAATATGTAACAAATTCAGATTTAGCAAAGATAGATGAAAGACTTCCAAAGTTTCAATTAGGAAGTAAATGTCTTAGTGGAAGAAGAGTTACTGAAAAACCAGAATTTGATTCAAATAATCTAAACCCAGACACTGCAGTAAAGATGTTAAATTATTGGAAAGAAGATGCACTTATTTCAGCATTTGCTAGTGCTTCTAAGATATCAGATTTATTCAAAATACCAGGAAGCCACTGGTCATACTCCGGTGATGAATTTAAATTTGCTAACTATTGGAATGAAGAAAAAGTAACAAAGGTTTCTGATAAAGTAAATGAGTTATGGGAAAGTGGTAAGTGGAAAAAACTTAACGATTATGGGAAAAATCAATTTAATTTAGTTTATGTTATCTTAAATTATGCTTTAAATAGAAAAGATTTAGTAAAACCAGAAGCAATTTCTAATTTATCAGCAAATAATAAAGTAGAGTATGCTTATCTTTTAAAAATGCCTATTGACCTTTCAGCTAGTAAAGAATACTTTAGAGAAATAAACAAATGGGCTGTTCCATTTGTTGTTAAAAAAGATTATACAGATGTTAAACTTTATTTAGAAAAACCATCAGTAGTTGGTTTAGTTGATAAACTAATTGATAATCAGTTGTATTTTAAATTAAGTAAATCTCAAAAAGATAGAGTCCTTATTTATATTAGAGGACTTAAAGAAACACCAGGAAAGAAAAAACTTATTGATACAATTGCTAAATTCCCAAGAAATGCAAGAGTTGGAAATAAAGTCACATCAGATGATGGTAAAATAACAATTGAACTTTATTAATTAGATTAATTTTCATATCTTTGTAATATGGATTTAATCTATAAAATATACTCAGTTTATCTTTATGATAATCAGTTAAATCATGACTGGCTTTTCTTTTACAACCGTAAGACAGATTTTCTGAGTAATGTAAATATTGATGCTCCTTATTATATGTTTGGATCATCAGAGATTTGTGCGTCTACTCAAATCTATCGAATGGATAAAACGGATCCTAATTTTAAGCAAAAATCTGTTTTACTTATGAGTGAAGTAGCCAAAGAAGAAGGTGTTAAGTTTATTAAGAATAATGATTTCATCACTTTAGTTCCTTGTGGTGAAAGTAAAATTTCCTATTCTGGTTCTCAAGACACTGGATGTTCAGGTGACGTTTTAGAAACTGAAGGTAAGTATAAAGGTCTTAAAAAAAGTGTTTATACTCCATATGATGTGATGTTCAATGAAACTAAGGCTGGATTTAATCCACATGAATTTGAAGTGATGGGTATTTGGAAAACTGGAGATTCTTCGTATTCTTGTTATCGTATTTGGGAAGAGAAGTCAGAAAGAGAAAGTCGAATTCGTGACTACAAGTTACAAGAATTATTAAAATAAAATAAGTTAATCTTTATATTTGAAATTCATACTAATAACCACTCTCAATTCATCTGATTGATTCTTTGTTACAAAATGTGGAAGTGTGCTATCGAACATTGCAAATTTTCCAGCCTCGGATTTCACTACTTCTTGATGTAGTCTGTAAGGGTTACTGTTGTATTGAAAAACTAAATCACCACTATTTGGTGGAACTTGTACCCAGAAAGCACAACTAACTTGAGCCCCATCTTCATAACATTCCATACTTTCGTGAGTATGTAAATTAGTTGATTCATTCTTTTCATGAACGACTGCCCAGAAAGAAGAGTTAGGATCTTGTCCTTCTTTATTTTGCCAACAAAGTTCGATATCTTCATCAAAAGCCTTTTTCCATTCTTCTGCTAAAGTTTTAGCAATTCTTTGAACTTGTGGTGTAAAATTAATTCTAATATCTTCGTGTCGAATATCATCTGGTGTCTTAGCCATATTTCTACCTTGATGATAATTAAGAAGTATCATATCTAATAAAGGTTGGATATCTTCGTTAAGATATCCAACCAAATATTCTTTTTTGTAAAGTGTAACTATTTCTGACATATTAAAGTGGTAATTGAGAATAGTCTACCATATAGTATCCTGATTCGTGAGTTGATACTGCATTTTTATATTTTGTCTCTAATAACTCCTGAGCCATCACACCAGTTTGTTTTTCTTTAGACCAAATGTAATTATATTCATAAACATTTAAGTCAGCTATAACACCAACTAAAGTAATGTTTTCTTTTAATCTAATATCAGAGAATGCTTTTTTAATTGACTTTCCTGTTTTCTTAGCACTATTAGAAATTGATTTACCAGCATCTTTTGCTGTATCTGTAATAGCTTTACCTGTATCATTAGCCGCTTTAGTTGTTGCTGCTGCCGCATCATTTGCTGCTTTCTCTGCTGCCTTTGCTGCATCGTCTGCTGCTTTTTGTGTTGCTTTAGCCGCGTCTTCTGCTGCTTTTGCTGCTGCTTCAGCATCTTTAGCAACTTGATTTGTATCAACACTTACTGATAAGTCTACATCTAAACCTACATAAGCCGCTAAGTCACCTTCAACTCCAATAGTAGCAACACCATCATCAAAAGTTGCTTGACCTCCACCACCTACTGCGAATTGGTCACCAATAGAAACACCAGTACCAGCCGTAACTGAAGCTCCACCTAAATCTGCTGTTGCGGTTGCATCTACTCCTACTGCTGTTCCAGTAGAAACACCACCACCAACATCAACTCCTTTATCACCAACTGAGATATGTCCTTCTGCGGTATCACCAGTTACAACATAAGCGTCTGCTCCTGCTGAAATTCCAACTCCATTTGTATTTGCTTGACCTTCAATTGTAGCGTGTGCTTCAGTTGTATTTGAGTAAGATGCTTCAGCGTAAACATTGTTACCATCAAGACCAGCTTCTGCTGATGCTTCTGTTCCTGTTTTTACTGATACACCTGCTGTAACTGATGCATTGTCATTACCTGTAGTAACACTTGCTCCAGCTTCTACTGTGTTTGTGTAAGATACACCTGCTGAATTTTTATCTGAGTGAGCCTCAGCTCCTTGATTTGATCCAGCACTTGCGTTTGTTTCTGTTGCCATATTTATAATTTTATTTTTTTTATTCTTTTTTATCTGATGCATATTTTACACCCATTATAGTACCTACAATACTAAATGAGTTTGTCAATAAGATTCCAATAATATTTGACCACGTTGAGCCAATAACAGCTGTATCCACTCCAGATAGAAGAGCTACTAAATATATTACAGTTGTAACTATACCAACACCTAAAATAACCCATAAAGCCACTCTAATTATTGAGCCTATTAATTCAAACTGTGTTTTTTTCTGTAATAGGTCTAAATCATTTTCAGCCTCCATTTTTGCCTTCATAGCTTCTTCTTTAGAAACCTCAGCTTCATGTCTTGATTTTTCAGCCTCTAATCTAGCTGATTCGGCCTCATCTCTTGATTTCTCAGCTTGATCTTTTGCGTTTATAGCTTCTTGCTTTGAAAATTCTGCTTCTTCAAGTGCGACTTTTAACTGAGCATTAACTCGCTCATTCTCTTCTTTCCAACTAGTTAAGTCTTTATTTTGTGATTGAACTTGTCTAGTAACATCTAATCTCTTTCTTCGATTATCTTTATCTTTTTCAATAGATTCTTTGATGTAGTTTTCAAATTCTACATCACCCTCTGGATCAATTACTTTTAAAATATTTCCTTCAAGACTAATTTTTTTAGTCTTGTATATTTCTAGTAATTGTTCTTTAGTTTTTTTATCTATTTTAATCATAATTATTTATAAATCTTAAAAGGTGCTGTTCTATTTTTGTAACCATCATAGTCTTTTCTAAACTCTTCTAATCTTGGTTCGATATCATCTGACTTAATGATCCAGAATTGAGCTCCTGCTTTAATAGCATTTGCTTGTTCTTCACTTTCATTTGATGAAGATATAATACCAATAACGACATTATTTCCATACTCGAAGTTAATCTTTCTGATAAGTTCAATACCGTCAAATGATGAGCCGATGATATTTAAATCAACAAATACACATTCTGGTCTTTCTTCTACTGGCCCTTCTCTAAACCATTTTTTAAAAAGCTTTTCAGCTTCATCTGAGCTAGTTAAACTTTGTAAAGATAAAGTGATGTCTAAAAGACTACACGCATCTTCGAAAACTAAGTGGAATAAATCCTCATCATCTACTAATAAAATTGAATCAATCATTTCTTTTCTTTTTTTATTTTTTTTATTTTTCCTCCAACATCTGAATGCTGATTAATAATTTAATTTCTTCACCAACTAAAGCATTTCCTTTTCCTGAAAGTGCGTTGAATGTTAATCCATAATCAGCTCTGTTTAATTTACCAGTTAATTCAAAACCGTGTTTAGTTTGACCATATAAGTCAACATCATTACCATTATAAGTTCCTTCTAATGTAATTGGTCTAGTTATACCTCTGATTGTTAAATCACCAGTAAGTATATAATCATCACCATCTTTTTCAATAGAATTTGATGCATAAGTAATTTTCGGATACTCTTCAGCTGCAAAAAAGTCAGGTGATTTTAAGTGAGCATCTCTATCTGCGATGTTTGTGTAAACTGAATCTACATCACATTCGAAAGTGATTTTAGCATCTGTAAAATCTTCAGTTTCGCTTTCCATTGTAGCGTCAAATTTTTGGAAACAACCGTTAACAGTTGAAATCATCATGTGTTTCACTTTAAAAGCGATGTCTGAGTGTAAAGGGTCAATTTTGTACTTTGCCATATTTATTTTTTATTTTTTATTTTATTTTTATTCTCATTTTTGTACCAGTCTCATTCTTTTCACAAGAAACTTTAAAGCCATGTTCTTCTAAAATAGCAACACAGATGTTAAGACCTAATCCAGTTCCTGTTTCTTTTTGACCTTCTTTTCTTGTGTAAGGTTGAGATAGATATTCAAATTCTGCTTGTGTCATACCTCTACCGTTATCTTGAATAGCGATATGTTGTTCATCTTCCATAAAGATAGCAACCATTTTAGCTTCACTATCATTATACTTTAATCCATTACGAACTAAGTTATCAATTGCCGTACAGAAAAGAGCTTGATTGACTTCAATTGTTGGCAAGTGATCAATTGCTACTTGACTGATATAAGATGTACTTCCTAAATAATCAATTAATATTTGTCTTAAATCATTAGACTCTTTATTAAGTTCAGCATCTTTCTTAACTAAGTTTGTAAATTCATAAACTCCTTTATAAACCTTTTGAGTATGAGCTAGTCCTTCTTTAATCATTTTAAGAGGAGATTCTATTTTTAACTCTTTAATAATTTCAGGAGTTAAACGTCTTTCTAAAGAACTTATACCTCTAGGCATATAAGTATTAATACCAGAGTGCATATCGTGCCTTAAAATCTTAGCGGCGTGTTCTAGATAAGTATTCTTTTTATTAATTTCCTCAATGTTTTTATGTATTTCTTGAGTACTATTAATAACATCTGTTACGTCATAACCAATTGACATAAATCCTTGTACATCACCATTTTCATCAAAATCAGCTTTTATATAAGTGTCTATATAATATAAATCACCGTCTTTAGTTTTGTTAGTTACAACTTCATGCCAGATTTGTTTATCCTTAACTGTTGTTCTAAACATATCTTTCCAGAATGATTTTGAGTGTTCTCCTGAACTAACAACATTTAAAGTTTTACCTTTAACTTCTCTTAGTCTATACTCAGATACTTCTTCAAATCTTTTATTAACATAAATGATATTACCGTCTTTATCTGTCTTACTAACAATTACAGAAGAATCAACAAACTTATCAAATTCTAATAAGTTTGAACTAACCTTATTTCCTTCTTTAACCGAATAAGCAAAAGAGTAAAGCGATGATAACATCTGAGCAAAATCAACCTCACAATCAGTCCAAGTTCTTAAAACTAAACTTTCAATACAGATAACACCAATCACATTTCCTCTAAATATAATTGGAACATCTAACATTGATTTAACGCCTAATGGTTTAAGATACCCTTCTTTAAAACAAGAAGTTGCTGGATGTTTTTCAGCATCATTTGCTACTATAATAGGGTCAGCTAAAAGATGGTCAAAGTAAGGAGTAAAATCTTTTCTAAATAATTCAATATTCTGATACCAATTATCTTCAGCTTTAATGTAAAGTTGTTGACAGATGATTGATGTTTTATCTTTATTATATAACCAAATAGAACATCTATCAGCGTTTATTGTTGTTATCACTTCTTTAGTTAATAATTTACCACCATCAGAAATATTACCTTCATAAAAAAGTGTATTATGAGACTGAGATATAATTACATCGTTTAATTTGTTTAGATATTTATTCTTTTTTACAACTTCTTTACTCTTTTTAAGAAACTCAAAAACAACTACTAAAAAGAAAGGAACAAACCCGATAAAACAAGCATATCCCAAAAGTCCGATGTTTTCAGTATAAGATATGTAATTGAAAACCAAAGAAGATTGTAGGACAAAATAAAATAACATTATTAGTCCAGACATTATTAAAGATAAAATATATTTAATTGACATTGCATTATATATTAACATCAAAATATTAAAATAATTTTTGATACTTATAAATTTATTTGTATATTTGGAGCAATATTATAATTATGCAAGATAATTTCACAATTAATACCAAAACCACTGGGTTTGGATCACCTGCTAGAGCCTATGTTGGAAAGCGATTAGACCCTAATGATTTACTAATTAATGACCCGTATTCTACCTTCTTTTTTCAATGGGAAGGTGAAGAAAAGTTTGACTTAAAATGGGGTGACTATCTTGTTGTTGATAGAGCGTCAACTCCTGAACCAGAGGATTTAGTAATTGTAAATGGTAATGAAAAATTAACATTAGACTTATATAAAAACATTGACCCTGAAAAACTTTGGGGAACTATAACTTGGAAATTATGCCAAATAAAAAAATAGCAATAGTCGATTGTAATAACTTTTACGTTTCTTGTGAAAGATTATTTAATCCTAAATTAAAATCTACACCAACTGTTGTACTTTCTAATAATGACGGATGTGTTATTGCTAGAAGTCAAGAGATTAAAGATATGGGTGTTAAAATGGGACAACCGGTCTTTAAATTAGATGATGAGATTAAAGAAAAAATGGTAAAGTTCTCATCTAACTATGTACTTTACGGAGACATTTCTGATAGAATATCAAACATTCTTAAAAGATTTACCACGCAACTTGAGATATATTCAATTGATGAATCATTTATGGACTTAACTCATATTGATGATAGTGAGTTAATAGATTATATGACACTTATTCGTTCTGAAGTTTTAAGACTTACTGGAATTCCAGTTTCAATTGGAGTTGCTCCAAATAAAACTATTGCGAAGTTAATGAACCATCAAGCAAAAAAGATGGAAAAAGGTGTTTGTTCTTACTTTGATTCACCTGACATAGACGATATTGAAATTAGTGAAGTTTGGGGAATTGGAAATAAATGGAGAAAGAAACTCAACAGTATTGGTGTTGACAAGATTGGTCAGTTTAAAGAACTTCAAGCTTATCAAGTTAGAAAAATGTTTACTATTGTTGGTCTTAGAACTTGGTCTGAACTACACGGTGAGTTAATCCATAAGATTGAAACTAAGTTTAAGAAGCCAAAAGTTGTTACTTCTTCTAGAAGTTTTGGAAGAACTGTTTGGCAAAAAGAACAAGTTAGTGATGCTATTTGGACATTTATTGAAGATGCTTGTAGTAAAATGAAATCAGAATCTATTAAAGGAAGAACCATAGTTTTATTTTGTACAACTAATAGATTTGAAGAAGGTTATTTTGTTTGGTCAAGAAAGATTAAACTTTATACTCCAAGTAATGATGTTCAATCAATTTGGAATGAAGTTTCACCACATTTTGAAGAACTACCTATGAAACTTTGGGCAAAAGCCGGTGTTATCTTTTTAGACTTGATTGATGAAAATATCAATATTAAAACTTTGTTTCAAGAAGATTATCCAGTAGTAAAAAGACCAACGGTATCAAGTCAAATGTGGATGACAAGAAGAGAATTTCTTTCACCAAAATGGACAACTGATTGGAATGATATTCCAAAGTTATCTTAAAAAAATGAATAAGAAATAATTTAATTATATTTGTAATATGAAAGATTCTAAAACAATAGAAGGATACTTAATTAGTTTACTAAATGGTGAATCAATTGAAGTTGATAATCAATACGCAGCAGCTGCTATAGATATGTACCAGTATATAAAAGATTATGGCATTGAGTGTACAAAAGGTACAGCTCACAAACCAAAAGTGAAATCTAAACCTGTTTATTCAACTAAAAGTGAACCAAAAACCGACATTTCATTTGATTCTAATATTGGTAGTGTATACTTATCTTTGAAAAAAGATGATACCGCGTATTTGGTCTCTTGTAATTCAAAAAATGATTTTCTATCTCAATTCATTGAAATACACAACGGGTATAAAATCCTAAAAAGTGATATGATTTACTTTTTAAATAAGGCATCAAATCTGATTAAAAAAGTTCCGAACTTTTATTCATTTGATAGGAACTATTCTAAAAATGGCGTAAGAGATCCTAAATCATTTATCAATGATAAATTTGTCCCAAAGGCTACAAAGTATGTTGGATTTGAAAGAGCTCAAATTTATGGCGAGTATATTGTAGATTGTTATAATGATGATATTCTTCAAAAACAATATCACCGATATCTAACATCAAGTGAGTCATATATACAATTTGTTATGAATAAACTTTTCACAGAATATCCAGAATACACAAAGAAAGTTTTGTTTGAGTTTGTAACTGGTCGAATTAAGTTTAATAACAGTGATTGCTCTTGTAACTTCTTAGTGGATAATGAAGGTATTTATAAGATTGACTCAGCTGATTGTGAATATATTAATAAAGTTTATAATAAGTTTCTCAATTATCCAAAAATTGGAAGGTTACAAAATGTACCTAGAAAAAATATTCCTGTTAAAGTATTAAGGTCTGGTGATATGAAGTTAATTGCTAATAACTTCTCAGTTGCTGATTTAACATTTAAGATTTAAAGTTAAAAATTATAACCTCGTTTGTATTAGTCTCATATTTTACAGAACTAACTGCTGCTGACCAGGCGTTATAAGACATTTTGATTTTGTTTACATTGTATTTTTCGGACCACTGAATCAAATCTTCATTAACAACATTTCTGTGATTGAATGTATTCGATAGTAAAAATTTATATCCTTGATTATCTAGTTCATCTAAATAACTCAATAGCTTCAACTCGTCTTCTTTGTTCCAACCACCATATTGAAATTTAGATGCAATGTATGGTGGGTCTAAATAAATTAAATCCTCATTTTTATCAATTTTACTTAAATCTAAATCAAAATAAGAACCGTTAATAAATTTCAAATTTTTAAGTATTGCTATTTTTTGATGCTCTTCAATTCTATTAAAGTCGACCTCTTTCCTTCCAAAAGGAACGTTAAAACCGTTAGAGCTAAATCTTAAAAGAGAATTAAATGAAAGTTGAACTAGAATGTGTAGCATATGTACGTTATCACTGTTAGTACCTGATATCTTATAAGACTTATTAAAGTCAGTTCTTAGTTTGAGATAAGATTCGGCATTTCTTCCATTTGGAAAATAAAGATTGTATGTTGATTTTATATTATCAATTAAATTTAAATCAAATAGTGAGTTATGAAGTTCAATCACATTTTTATCTATATCAATTCCAATTCCTCCTTTTTCGGAATTATATAAACACACTCCGGAACCTAAAAATGGCTCATGTATTCTTTTGAATTTACTCATATAACTCGATAGAGTAGACTTATAAATTCTAAATTTATTTCCACTATATGAAAATGGTCCTTTAATATCACTCATATATTTTGTCGCTTTTTTTCAAATTATCTTTACATAAAAAGATATAGTTATTATACGATTTATATGTCAATAAGTTCGTTTCATGAAATCGAATTATTCAAATCCCTATAGAAAACAGAATTTAAATTTGCTATTTAAAATAATTTCCGTATATTTGTAATGTCTGATTGAGGAAACGATTTAGATACAACAATCAGAAAAAAAGATAAGGAAATATTTGGTGAAACCAGAGAATGTCCTTATCTTTGTCAAAGAGAATTAATCACTACAAATTTAAAAACGAAAAAACTATGGCAAATCTATTCGCAAAAGCAAAGAAAGCAGCACCCGCATCAACTAAGTCAGCAAAAGACAAAAAAATCCGTCTTCAAGTTACTGACCCTAACTTTTTCTCTAAAATTGAGAAGTTAGAGCAAATCAATGACCGTATGAAGTCTGATAAGGCTATCGCTGACATGATTTCTGACGAAATCAAAGACTTGGCTAAAACTGAGTGGGCTCAATACTACGACAAAACTGGTAAAAATCCAGAGTCTGTTATGATTGTTCAAGAAGTAGCAGGTGACACAGCACAAGTTATGTTTGTCCCATCTGACAAATACATCACAGTTACTGAGGCTCGTGCCGAAGAACTTCGTGAGACTTACGGTGACGAAATCGTTGAAGAAGAAACTACTTTTAGCTTTGATTCACAAATGATCGAAAAATATGGTGAAGTTCTTTCAATGCTTATCGAGAACTGTGAAGATATCTCAGACGCTGACAAAGAGAAAATCATCAAAGCCACAACTAAATACTCTGTTGCTAAAGGAACGATTGATAAATTGAACCAATACGGTGATGTTGTTGAAGTAATGGAAGCTGTAAAACCAGTTGTATCACTTAAAAACGTTGAAGTTATCAAAGGTTAATCTTTGATAACTTTTTTAATATAAAAGATTATGAAACTATTTGCTTACCTATCTCTTCTCACTATGTTTCTAATAGTAGGTTTCTCTGCTTGTGAAGCTGATAGAAAAAATCCAAAAGCCCCAGAATCTAAACGAATGGTGTTAGATAGCACTTCACAATACTCTGACCAAAACTATAAAGTTTTTACTTTAGAAGGTTGTGAGTATATTGTTTATGGTTATGGAAACTCACGATGGGGTTCTCACAAAGGAAACTGTAAAAATCCAATTCATTATGCAACTGACACGATCAAAAACTAATAAAGTTATCGCAGGTGTATGCGGTGGCTTAGAAAAATCAACGGGAATAAATGCTTGGCTATTCAGACTTGTCTTCTTTTTCGGAAGTGGTTTTTGGATTTATATCTTAATGTGGGCTCTTATTAAAGAAGAACAATAAATCTCATATTAATATATAATTAATGAAAGGACTAATAGTATTAGATATAGATGAAACTTTAATATCATCGTCAGTAGTAACTGAAGATGAATTAAACACAATTAACCAAAATAACTTTGATTTTAATTTTACATTAGAGTGGAAAGATACCACTTATTATGTATTCATTAAAAAAAGACCATTCTTAGATGAGTTTTTAGATTACGTTGTTAAAAACTTTAGAATTGCAGTCTTTACAGCTGCTGATAGAGAATACGCTACTAAAATCTTAGAACACTTAGGTATTCTCGATAAACTCGAGTTCTTTAAGTCAAGAGAATCTTTAAGTATTGGTTTTGATTGGTTTAAATTGTTTGTTTACTTAAAGAAACTTAAATCAATTCCAGATATTGATTTAAAAAGAACTGTAATCATAGATGATACAAAAGAAGTTGCTAATCGTAACTCTAAAAACTTAATACATGTTAACGCATTTAAATGGGATAGACCAGGTTGTGAAAATGACTCTACACTTTTAAAAGTAATGTCAACTTTACAACAAATAAAGGATCTTCCCGATTGGACTAAAGTAAGAAAACGTATTTAATTATAAACTATGGAGAACTGGAATAATAATGATTGGCAGGGTCGCCGTAAAGACCAATATGAAACATCTGCAAAATTAGTATTTTATTGTACAGTTGCATTTGTCGCAATCGCTTTGACAACTCTTTTCTTATCATGAGAATACTAGTATTTTTATTATCTATACTTTGTTATTCATCAACTTATGATAGTAAATTAGTTGAAGTTAAAAAAACCGTGAAGAAAGAAGTTAAAGTCTTACCTCAAAAGAATATTATCATAGGTGATTCACAATCTCCTTATGTTGATTGGGGAAGTCAGAGTTTTAATCTAATATCAACTGTAGGTTCTCAAAGTTCTCTTTGGTTAGGTGGTAAAACCTTATCGTGGTTGTTAGAAGCGGTCAAAGTTTATAAAGGCGATTCAACAGTTACTAATTTAGCAATTGTTATTGGAACAAATGGTGGATTTAATAAAAACGATAAGATTTCAGAATTAGTCACTGAATGTAAAGTAAAGTTTCCAAATGCTAAACTTTATGTTGTACAAGGTTCTTGGGGCTGGGGTGGTGTTTCAAATAAAACCGAAACTCAAGTTAAAGATTATTATAAGAAGTTTTCTGAATTAGGTGTTGTGGTGGTTGAACCACCTATTGGAAAGATTGAGCCACACGGAAGAAAGCCAATTTATAAAGTAATTGGTAAGAATTTAGATAGTTTGGTAAATATTTAAAAAAAATAGTAAACAATATAGCACAATTCAAATAAAAGTGTTATCTTTGTATAAAGAAGGTCGAGTGGTGGAATAGGTAGACACGCAGCACTTAAAATGCTGTTCTCAGACGGGAGTGCGGGTTCGATTCCCGCCTCGACTACAAACACTAAAAAGTGGCAGACACTTTTTTTATATATAGTATAAAATTATTTTATTATGACAGATGAATATTTTATACAAATTTGTTTGGAATCTGAAACGATGGCTAAAGCAGCTGTTAAATTAGGAATACACTTCAACACTTTCAAAAGAAAAGCATTGAAGTTAGGTGTATATAAACCAAACCAAGCAGGAATTGGCATAAATAAAAATATGCCTAGGGTTTCTCTAAAAGAAATTTTAGATGGACAACACCCACACTACCAAACTTACAAATTAAAAGTAAGATTGATAGAAGAAGGTATAAAAGAGAACAAATGTGAAAATTGTGGATTAGATTCCTGGAACGGTCAAAGTATCAATTGTGAACTTGATCATAAGGATGGAAACAGAAGCAACCACAAAATAGAAAATTTGAGAATATTGTGTCCTAATTGTCACAGCCAAACAGAGACATTTAGAGCAAAAAATATAAAATAAACGGTCCGGTAGCTCAGCTGAATAGAGCAATTCACTTCTAATGAATAGGTCCCAGGTTTGAATCCTGGCCGGATCACAAAAAAGACTGGACAACTTAAAAATTTGTAGTTTCAAAATAATTATGTATATTTGTTGAATAATATTAAAGATATGTATAAACTTACTTGTAAGAAATGTGGAATTGATAGAAAATTCAAAAACCAAAGATCTATTAATAAAGCTATTAAATTAAATCGAGAGTTTTGTTCAAAATGTAATAGAGGAAAATCTATTGATAAAGTACCGATGAGTGATGCTATTGATTTTTATAGAGAGGAATCAATTAGACAATGTGTGTCAGCTCACAGACTTGACAATTCAAAATTTCCTTTAGGTATACCCAAAGATCCTTATAGTGTCTACAGAGAGGAAGGATTTCAATGGTCTATGGTTGCAAATAGAAATACCGCATCTATCGAGTCTGCTATTGAGTTTTATAAATCTGAGGTAGAAAGACAATGTATAAAATCATATTCTAAAATCGATAAATCAACTTGGATTGATTATCCGAAACACCCACAATCTGTATATAAAGGATTTAAGTGGTCTGATGTCACCGGATTTACAATGGATAGAGAGTGGGTTCCTGTTGAAGTTGCTATTGAGTTTTATAAGTCTGAGGTACAAAGACAAGGTGTATCAAGTCTTAACAACTTAGATAAATCGACTTGGTCGATTGATATTCCAAAATCACCAACTGATGAATATGAAGGGTTTCAATGGTCTATGGTTACAGGAAATATAAAATCTACTGAAGCTTCTAAGGCTATAAGATCTGAAATTGCTCGGTTAATAATTTCTTATGGTGATATGATTGATAACTTCGATGATACACTTATTGCCATGTTATTATCACAACTTGTTGAAAAGTCAAAAATATCTAAGCTTGTTGCTGGTAAAGTTAAAAAACTTATCATGAATGTGGTTGATAATAATGAGCAAGGTAGTAGAAAAGAAAAACTTGAATTACTAGCAAAGGATATATCAGAAGCAGAAACACACTCAGAAATGTTTGATATCTCAGATGGTGTAGATGATGATATAGATGATGTAGATGATTTAGAAGAAACTGATAGTTTAGTTGATAATAGTATCAAATCTATAGAAGATCCAATTGAACTCTCAAAAGAAAAAATAAAAGCAAAGTCAAAAGCCATGGCTCAAGCGGCACTTAATGACGACTTCACCGCAGACTTTAAAGAACTTATGAGAAAAAACGCATTAAAATATATGTGGTATTTGGAGTTTATTAATTAATTTACTACATTTGTTATATGAAAAATGAGATAGAAAAACAATTTGAAGAAGAGAAAAAGAAAGTTGATTCAATTAGTATTGGTTCAAATATTACTTTGAATTTATCTCAAAGATATTTAATCTTTAGACTAAGTACAGATGACTTTTTCATAAACACATCTGGTACAGGCGCAGGTAAAACAATTGCCGCTTTAGCCGCATCTAAATTTTTTAATATGAAGATGATAGTTATCACTAAAAATAGTGGAGTTGATTCATATGAGTCTGTAGATGTTGGTAATGATTGTGATAAAGTAGGTTACAATCGTGATAATATGTTAGTACTTAACTATGATAAATTCTCAAATACAACATGTACGGAGCATTTCATACAAAAATGTATAGATTTCGGGGCTGAAATGATAAATCTTGATGAAGTTCATTGTATTAAAGTAAATGAAAAAACTAAAGAATCTGAAAGAAGTAAAGTTTTATATGAGTTACTAAGTAGAATAAATTATAAAAAACTACTTATACAAACAGCAACACCTGTAGTTAATAATATCTCTGAAACAGAATCACTAATTAGACTTGGTTTAAGAGATTATGATATAAAAGGATTATCGAATATAGGAAGAAAACTTAAAGTTTATTCTACACTTATTGAAAAATCTGTAAGATTTCCTAAAAAATCAATAAAAGGAGGTTCAGAATATAAACCAATCATATATGATAAAAAATCAGACAAAAAAAACTTTATATCAAAGGCAAAATATGATATACACAATATGTCCGTAAAAATGGAGGCAATGATGCCTTATATAGAAAAAGGTACAATTATTTACACAGAATATACAGAAAATATCGTTGATGCGATTGTTTCATATATTCCAAGTAACTTAAAAGTTGGAGTCTACTCTGGTTCTAAAAAAGATAAAGACTTTCAGAATTATGATGTGATGGTCATAACATCAGCTGCCTCTACGGGAACAAATGGTCTACAGAAATACTTCAATAAAATGATTTACTTCTCACTTCCTTATACCTGGGCATCTTTTGAACAATCAGTAGGTAGGATTGATAGACAAGGTAGTAATTTTGAAGCTGTTGATATCATGTTTATGATTGATTCAGGAGAGTCAACTACATTTTCAGACCAAAGAGTATGGCACAAGATTAATAAAAAGAAAGTTGACTCTGATATGATTAGTAATGGTGTAATATCAGAATCATCTAATAATAAGATAACTCTTAAAAAAGAAGCTGAAAAGTTAGCATGATTCAATTAATGGTTCTCTTTTTCTTTTTGTTTATTTCATGACCTCTTATTTGCGGGTTCGATTTCCGCCTCGACTACAAAAAGGCAATCTTCGGAAAGCCTTATAAATAAACGGTCCGGTAGCTCAGCTGAATAGAGCAATTCACTTCTAATGAATAGGTCCCAGGTTTGAATCCTGGCCGGATCACAAAAAAAAGAGAC
>JACCDW010022225.1_pt1 | contig 22647 bp, 45 predicted proteins | sample 7449781 | NCBI WGS metagenome assembly JACCDW01 (sample SAMN15323449, study PRJNA562643) | freshwater metagenome | isolation source: river surface water | place: USA:Blue River Watershed | collected 2017-08-18
CGTGTGAAGACAAAGCTGATGAAGCTGTTGATTCTGCAGCAGACTGTGCAGCTGATGCTGCGTTATCAGCATAAGTCTTTGTTGCAAGTGCTGCTGTATCAGCAATACCGTGTACGTTTGTTGTATCTGATTCGTGAGCAGCTATTGAAGCATTAATCGCTGCTGTTGCTGAAATTTCTTTCCAGTTTGCGTTATTTGTTGCTGGGGATGACTGTAAAACATATGTTGTGCCAGTATCTGTTTGAATTGCAATGTCTCCTGGCTCAACAGTAAGAGCCAAACGAGCTGCCTGATCTGCAACAGAATTAACAGTAACTTTTGCTAATGGGGGAAGGTTAACAGACTTTATATATCCATTATTATCTAATTGTGGAACTCCATCTGCTTGACCAAATAGTCCTGATGTTAAAACATAATCATCTGAATTTGTTAGCGCATAGCTAAGATCATTCCAGGCTGTTTCTCCATCACCAAATTTAAAATTATTGGTATCTGTTTCAATACCAATTTCTCCCGCCGCCAGCGTTGGATTTGCTGAATCCCACTGGTTATATGTACCTCTTCTAAGTTGAATTCTTACTGTTGCCATTTTATCTTATATCCCCTATATTAGAATTATACCACTTGCCTATTTTACTAGGAAATCACTCCTGAATCAAATGTGATAGCAAATGATGAACTACTTGGGGTTCCGCCGTCAGCCATTTTATAGGTGTCAACATATACCCCATCTCCACCAACAGAATATATTGGTGCTCCATTATAATCAATTGCCAGGTCAATATCCATGAAAGATAAATCATTAGAGTCTGATATATCTATCCATTGCCCATTGACTTGGATTCTTAATTTATTATTTTCAGTATTAAATGCTAGGGGTACATCGCCCAACGTAACCTGTCCAGATTGGACTACTAGGTTATTCTTAACTTTAAAGTCTTTATTATTAGTTGCCACGAGTTCAATGTCCCCCGAATTTTAGGTGGGGGCATTTAGCCCCCACCATTTAATATTTAATTGTTAAACAAGAAGTGTAGCGTGAGCCATTACTTCTGTGTTATTATTTGCTGGAGTCACAATAAGTCTTACATTTCCGCTATTAATATCAGCGTCAATTGTCATTAATGATCCATTTGTTGTTGTAATTGCATACTCATTAAGAGCAATATTATCAGATGTATCAAGTGTTATTATTACCTCTGAAACATGTGTATGTGATCCATTCTTTGACTTAACAAGAATTTTAGCAGTTCTATAATCTGCTTTTGGCCAACTCAATGCTGTAGTAGCTGCTGCTGTTACAATATTACCTGTGGTCGCAGCTATTTGACGTGAAACTGAGCTGACGTCAATTGTAGTAAAATCTGTTGTTCCATCAAGAACATCATCTAAGGCATTTTGTGCTGTAGATTCTGCTGCTAACTGAGCCGCTGACTGTGCTGCATCAACATATTGCTTTGTAGCTGCTTCAAGATTATTAACTGGATCTGCATGAAGAACAAGCGCTCCAGTCATTGTGTCGCCAGACTTTGAAACCTTTTCAGCGATGCTGTTAGCTACTGTTGTAAAGTAATTTGAGTCATCATTAATTGCTGCTGCAATTTCATTTAATGTGTCAAGTAGCCCTGGAGCTCCGTCTACAAGATTAGATATTGCTGAATCAACATATGAATTTGTTGCAACGTAATTTGTATCTACACCGAACAATCCATTTGCAGAGTCATAAGTTAATCCCATTCCAGAGGTTACGCTAAATGCACCTCTAGCTAAAGTATTTGAGAAATACTTATTTGTTGAACCCTCTTCAATATCATCTGTATCTAAAGCGTTTATAGCATTATCTGTGTAAGTATTTGCATTTCCTTCTGCATCTGAAGCAGCACCATATGCATCATATGTATTTGCTGTTACACTAATTACACCATCTGCGGAGCTATATGTTATTCCTGTTCCGCCAGAAACTGCATTCCTTGCACGTCCATTTGTAAAGTAGACATTAGATGAGCCCTCTTCAATATCATCTGTGTCTAATCCATTTACTAAATTGTCTGCATAGTTCTGAGCATTTGTTTGTGCAGTAGAAGCAGACCCAGAAGCATCATATGCTGATGAAGTCGCATTGAGTGCTCTTTGGTTTGTGAAGTATAAATTTGTTGAGCCCTCTTCGATGTCGTCTGTATCTAATCCATTTACTAAATTGTCTGCATATGTTTGTGCATTTGATTGAGCAGTAGAAGCAGACCCTGCTGCATCGTAATTGGATGCTAGGCTGTCTGCATAATCTTCTGCATTTGATTGAGCTGTTGCTGCAGATCCTGCTGCATCGTAATTGGATGCTAGGCTATCTGCATAATCTTCTGCATTTGATTGAGCTGTTGCTGCAGATCCTGCTGCATCATACGCAGCTGATGTTGCATCAAGTGCTCTCTGATTTGTAAAGTATAGATTAGAACCTTCTGCAAGGTCACCTGTATCATGATTTGAAAGACTTGAAACTGTACCAGTTACATCACCAGTTAAATTACCAGAAAATGTAGCTGTTATTGTTCCAGCTGAAAAATTGCCAGATGCGTCACGCTTTACAACTGTATTAGCTGTATTGGATGAGGTAGCTTGACCACCAATAAGATCTACTATATAAGATTGATCTGCTGATGATTTTGTTAATATATCATAACCATTTACGGTAGCTGTACTTCCTTCAACTACCAGGCCATTTTTTACTCTAAAATTTTTATTTACTGTTGCCACTCTGACAACCTCCCAATTTAGGACTTAAGTGCTATTCTAACGTATCTTGCCGTAACAGCTGATGTCGTAGGTGTAACACATAATCCAATTATACCTGAATTTGTTTCAAATGTAATAGTTGCAAGAACATTAGTTGTATTTGATATAATGTCTGTTTCTGATACATTTATGTTTGTTCCATCATTAAGTAAAAGAAATGTTGATGAATAATACTCATTTCCTCTTGTTATTTGTAGATCATATTTAACGGTTCTATATAAATCAGCACTAAATGTATCTACTGTTGTCTTATTTTCTAGCCCTGTAATTGTTAGATCGTTGTTTCCGTCTAGGCCAAGTATGCTAAGTGTAGAATCAGACTGGCTGTCTAAGTCTGATAATTGAGATTCTAATTGACTAATTTTATAATCAATAGAATTTGAATTATTGGAGTTGTTTACTCCAACTTTTTCTTGAAGTGCTTCGATTGCATCATTTACATTTCCGTGAAGAGCTGCGTGGCCTGCCATGCTGTCTGTGCCTTGAGGATTTGATAAATTATCTAAGCTTGTTGGGAAATTAGTTGCCAACTTCTCCTCCGTCTAACAATGTCAAGTTTACAAAACTTGGATTGTCATATAATGAATTTGGGCTTCCGCCATCCATTCCAATTATAGCAGGAATTTCTTCTTCTACTGTAGCTGGATCTTCATTATTTATCTCTTTGAATGTTATGGGGTTGCTTACGTCGATAGTATGTACCTCTCCATCATATGTATGAGTGTGCATGTAAAAAGGTGTAGGATCTGTATTCTGTGAAAGAATAATCCAGGTTGTTCCGTTATGAATCTTTAAGGCTTTATCTGTTGTATTAAAAAACACATCGCCAACCGACCCAACTGGGTCGGCGGCTAGTGTAGTTAAATTAAGTAAAGACTTAAATTTTCTTGACATTTTATCCTACAACAACTACTCTATATTCGTTTGTAGCTGGAGCTTCTGCAAATTTGATAGTAACAACAGATGTTGATGTGTGCTCTACATCTGCCTCTACCTGTGCATAAACTTCATTATTTTCAAATATTTGAACGGTTACATCTTTTGTTCCAAGATTGTGTGTTACTGTGTATGATGTAGCAACACCGTTTCCAATATTTGTTACAAACTTTCTTGCAATTGAATGATAATTTGAACCATCATTTGTTAATGTCCATTGGTCATCTGTTTCATTCCATAGTATCTGGACATCTGCCTCTGTTCCACGATGTACCTTAATACCAGCATCTACTGTAGGTGCTTGATCTTCTGGCATATCGCTATTTAAATTAATTACGTTATCTGATATATTAACCTGTGTTGTGTTTACAGAGTTAATTGATCCAGTTACATTAAGATCTCCCTCAATCTGAACATCTCCAGTAATATGAGCTGTCGATGCTGTAAGTTCTCCAGTTACTGTAACGTTATCTGGCAAGCCAATTGTTACATCGTTTCCAATTTTAGAAACTTCTACCTCATCTGTAGTTCCGTAGAATGTAAGTAATGAGTCTGAAACCTGAGAATCAACATAATACTTAGTTGCAGCATCTTGATTCGAAGTAGGATCTGTTAGATTTATAATCTTATTTGAATTTGCATCCAAATCAGATGATAAAGAAGTTCCTGTGCCTAAAGCTTTATTTGTTAATGTCTGATTAGCTTCTTCAGTAACAATCTTGTCACCGAATACCTGAGCTTCCCCATCTGGCTGTAAATTAATATTTCCATTATTTGTGCTTAATATTAAATCAGAATGAGCATTGATGTTTAGATTATTTCCATCTGCATCAATTGTTGAATCGGATGCTCCATCATTAAACTTTAAGGCATCTGAAATTGTCTTATTGCTTAATGTTTGTGAATCTGTAGTTCCAACAACATCTCCAGTAATCCCGTGAACATCACTTGTTGAAGAGTTGTGATTGTTTACCTGAGTATCTACATATTCTTTATTTGCAGCATCCTTGTTATCCGTTGGATCGCCCACCCAGTGGATCTTGTATCCATCCGCATCCAATGCGCTTCCAAGGCTAGTATTTGAGCCTAAAACTTTGTTGGTTAATGTCTGAGAATCTGTTGTTCCTACAACATCACCATTTACACCATGTACTCCTGATGTAGTATTGTTATGATCATTTATTGCATCTATTAAATCTTGAGGATTAACAGATATCTGAACCCATGAGGTTCCATTATCTATAAATAATGTCTGTGTGTCTGTAGCTACATAAAGTATGCCACCTTTTGAAGCAGAAGGTCTATTTGCTAATAGTCCGTACTTTGTTGCTCCACCTGCAATCCATTGTGTACCATCGTAAAAACGAGTCTCTTTTGCTGCAGTATTGTAATAGATCTGACCTGCGACTGGCGAAGATGGGTCGGAAGACAGATTTTGTAATCTAGCATTTAGCAACTCATTTTTATTGAGGTCTAAACTAACTAAAAATTTTCTTGCCATTTCTTTCTCCTTTTATGACAAATATGCTTTCCCAGAAAAGGGTTGCGCCATCGTCAGTGTTATTTTATTTGCATTTACATAGTCAATTCCAGTCTCGACTAACTCGTTTGTACTATCTTTAATAGTTACGTTTGGATAAAAGTTTAAGTCATGCTGTAAATCAATATAGTAATATTCATTATCTTCATCGTATTGAACTTGAGTAAGCTCCCAACTAATAACTCTGGCATAATCAGATGCTGGGTCTTGAAGTAAAAAGTTTGTTGCCCCATCCCATGTTGTTTCTGAAAGTTTAGGACCATAAAATCTTGTAGTTGATATATCATAATAAAAATCTCCAATATAACCTAAGTTTGAAGATGGAGCACCTGTTCCATTTAAAATTGTGCGTCCTCTTGGTCCTTGTGGTCCTGGAGTTGATATAACTACTTTATTTTTATTTTCTGTTACTATTACTTTTTCATTAGCCATTATATAGTTACCGACCTACTCAAAGTCATAAAGCCTTCCACAATCTTGATCTTGTTTCCGTTAGAATCAATGACCATTACATCGTATGATGATTTAGGATAAAATAGCTTATTGGTTTGAGTAGGGGTAATTACTATATCTAGTGTTCCAGATGGCCCATCTATTGTAATACCACCGACAGGTGATGTTAAAGTAAAAGCTAACTTGCTTCCACCCTTTGTATCTCTTACCTGCATTTTTGCGGTTGCGCCAGTAAGGTCGATGGGTGTAACCTCATCGTCTTCTGTATACTGAACCTGAAATTTGAAAGTGGTGTTTTGATCCACTTCCCAATTCTTTTGTACTGCCATTTGCTAAAGTCTCCTAATTGGAAAAGCTCTTGTGACAATTTTATCACAAGAGCCTTTCTAATCTAGTTGGCTAAATTATTACTTTTTCTTAAACCCAAAGGCAGGTTCGTTAGTATTTAATGCCTTAAGGATTACTGGAACGATGGCCGCAATGCCACCCTTTACCAAATCTCCAGGATTTGTATTGCCAGTCATATATAGAGCTAGGACGGCTGAGACAAAGGCTCTTCCGTAAGTTGATAAAGCTGCTAATACCTGTTCTACCATTTTGTTTAGATCTTTCATTTATATCCTCCTATTTCTGAGCACAGTGCTCAGAATTATGGGTTAGCCCATAAATTTATTATACTACTATGCTGTAATATCTACAAGTTCACAGTTTCCATCTGAAGAGCATGCCATTGTTTGAGACCCTAGGGTTCCATCCTCTGTCTCATAAAAAGACAAATCTTCCCAACGAATATTATTAGGCATCTTTGACAACAAAGATTCATATTCTTCTCTTGTTACTTCTTGGTAAGGTGCTTGCTTGTAAGAATGATCTGAATAAGGCAAGAAAGAAATTCCAGACACCTCATCGAAATGCTTCCATACCCATGCTCCTACTTCCATCCACTCTTCATCCTTGACAGATACTGTAATTGATGGCTTGTGTTCGCACCATGCACGTTGGTACAAAAGCCATAGCTCTAGGTGTTCTATGGCTGTTAAATCTTTTCTGAAAGTTGCTTTTTCTGGTGACTTTACTGGAAAAGAAAAAACATAAGTGTTATTTGGGTTCATAAAGTCATCTTCAAAAGGGATACCGATATCCTTTAAAAAGTTTGATAAAGGATCCTTCTTGTCTCCACGAACTGTTCTAATATAGTAATCAGAATGCCAAGGATGCATGCCTGAAGAAACGCCAGTTAGTTGAGAAACTGTTCCAGAAGGCTTAACACATGTTACCGATGCAGAAGGATTGATTCCTATAATTCCAGCTTCAATTACATTTGCTTCTCTAGCACGACTTCTTAATCTCTGAAGCATGTGCTCTAACTTAACCATATTGTCTTCTTTAATATGTAATTCATTATTGCATAAAGACTCACAGCCCTTTCCGCAATTGAAATCGTTTAATCCTCTTGCCTTACCAGAAAATATTGCATTTCCAAACTGTCCAGTAAGTGATACTCCAAGAAGTCTTTCTTCTTCAGTATTCTGCTTCCAAATATCTCTTAGATACTGAAAATTAGTAACTGTAGACTGCCAAGTTCCAAGAATTGCAGCTAATTGAACTTTTCGTGATACAGACTCTTCATTATCATCTTCACGAATAACAACTTCTGATAAATTACAAAACTGATAAGGTCTTAAAATGATTTCTGAACATGGATTAGTTCCATAATGAATTTCTGGATCTCTTCCGTACAAAGCTGCTTGTTTTTGAGCAGCGGCAACATTATAAATACCACGCTCACCAGACTTTGAGTCGTATAAGTTTTTCCATTCTGCAATAAATTGTTCCATAGGTGGTTTTCTGGAATAAGCTACAGAGTTATTTGATAAAGCTCTTTGTGGATTATTCTCCCACCAATTTCCAGATTTGGCATGTGCCATTTCAATATCATTAATGTTAGAAAGAGAAATCATTGCTGATCTTCTAACTCCTCCAACAACAACAATTTCTCCAATCTTGCACATTATGTCATGGCATTCAATTGGCTTTAACTGTCTTCCTGCTGATTCTTTAAAAACCTTAATAGTAAAATCAAATAAATTTACAAGAGGCTGTGGTCCAGAAGATCTACCGCCCATGGTTTTTAATCTTGCGCCAGCAGGTCTAAGATTCGTAACATCAATCATAGGAATTTTTCCAGACCAGAGATTTTCTAAAAGTCTTCTATATGCATCAGCCCATCCAGTTTTTGAATCTTCTACAACAATAATATCTTCTACTTTTTCTAATTTTTCTGGAACTGGTGGTAGCTGATTAATGTACTTATACTCAACAGAGAAACCTACTCCTGCTCCACACATTAGGATATACATAGTTTCATCAAAAGATCTAGGTGAATCTACTGGTAAATAAGAACAATTATAGCCAGCAGCGTTATCTCTTTCCAAAGCTGCGCCTGCTGTCATTACAGCTCTCATAGAAGGCATAACATTTCTTGAGTAAACAGCATTCTTTAAGTTAGAAAGCATGATTGGATCTGGTGTATATCCAAAGTTTTTATTAAGATGATTTAACATAAAGTTAAAATATCTATCTACTGTTTCCTTCCAAGTTTCACGACGATTCTCTTCTGGCATCCATCTTGCGTATCTTGAAATAGCAATAAAATTTTCGTATGGATTCTTAATTAAAAAAGAAGAAGGATCTTCTTCCATAAACTCCATTGGTTTTTCTTCAAAATAATCTGAAGATAGCTTAAATGATTCTAAATATGACATATGCACCTTTTCCTCCGCCTTGCGGTTAATAAATTTGATTGAGATACCAATTCTACCAAAAGAATATATAGAAGGGAAGGTTTTTAAAAAATTTATTTTTATAGATATATGTAATTATTAGTTAACTATAATGTTTATTTTTCAGTTGACTAACTTGACATGTTTTATAAAACAATGTTATGATTATAGTCCGTTATCTCTAATGGAGGAAATGCCAATGGAGAATATAAAAGAAAGTCTAAGCGATGTAATACATCACTGGACAGCAATAGCAATACTAGTATTGTTTTTGTTCTCAGGAAAAGAGACAATGCTACCTGCTGCGGAAGCTCTGATTGTAAAACCAGAGATAACCACACAGGAAAAGATACAACTGAAAAAAGCAACGCTGGAAAAATTCAGCAACACTGTATACAAACCATCTGTATCCCTAACGGATAAAGAGCTGGTAAACCTTCTTAAAGCAGTTGGTTTTGAAGGTAAAGCCCTTAAAATGGCTTGGGCCATAGCCAGGACGGAGTCTAGTGGACGACCAATGGCTTATAATGGTAACAGGAAAACTGGAGACAGTTCCTACGGACTATTTCAAATAAACATGCTAGGTGCTCTTGGCCCTGAACGTAAAGAAAAGTTCGAACTGGACAGTAATTATTCATTATTTGATCCAGTAATTAACGCAGAGATAACGTATTACATGACCAAAGGCGGTATAGATTGGTCATCGTGGCCTAACTCAATAGTTAAGGCAAAGAAATTGTTAGCTCAATTTCCACAGTAGTTAAGGAGATAAATATTAAGATACAAGTAGTGTCTAAGTATTTAACTCTTGCAAGAGAGGGTCTTGTTCCAAGTATGGATTGTCCATTGGATCAAGGCCTTCTCTTTGCAAATTTAGATTTAAAGGATGAAGTTTTTCTATACTGTATATCCTGTGATTATAAAAAATATATTGGGACTCAATTATATAATAATATGAAAAGAATAATAAATGCCAATTAAAAACGAATTTGATGAAACATTAAGAGCAAATTTAGCAAAGAATATCCCATGTGTTCATATGCCTGGCCTACTTCTTGCCGAAAGAGCTTTATATGTAGTAAAAGGTTATTTAGAAGAAGCAAAAACTCGTGGCCTCAATACAATTGATGAGGTTTTAGAGGACATGAAGAATAAAAATGACGAATCAAGCATCTGATAATCTTGAAGATAATTTGCCTATGGTAAATTATATAATGCTTCATAGGATATACGATATGCTTACCTTAATTGCGGATTCATTAGCAAAAGATGAAAATGCTAGACTTCAGATATCAAAAATGGTAGAATATCATAAAGAGGGTTTTTTGCTGGGTCCCTCACCAGCTTTTAGAGCGGAAGAAAACAATGAATAAAGATAAAGAGTCAGTGGTCAATTTAATGGTTGCTGTATACGAAAGTGCAAACAAGTATATGGCAATGATGAGCGGAATGACTGAAGAAGAAACAGAACAAAAAACAACTGAAGCAAGACCTGCAATGCAGTATTTTATGTCAGCTATCTATGATAAGCTAGACGAAAATGATATTTTAAAGTCTGAGTAGTGGTATAATTTAATTATGCCAAGGCATTTTGCTAGACGAATGTACGGGCCATATTTTCCATATGACCATAGTCACCACAGATGCCCAAAAGATTCTAACTGTATTGTTTGTAGAAACAAAAAAGAAAACTTAATAAAAAGAATCATTAAAAAGATTAGTGCTAGTCGAGCCTAGCTCCTAGAACTAAGCACGAAAGTGCAGCAAACCCCGACTGGATCCGCCTCTAGTCGGGGTTTTTGCTATGAGTATCTTTTTAGAGTATCTGTTTCTGAAGCCGTTGGGCCATCTTCTATACTATCAAAATAATTCTCTATTCCAAATTCAAAAGGAATAAATCCTTGTGACGGACCCATTCTCCAAAAATGTGGAATGATATACTTTGGAGCATCAGATTTTTGTGCCTGGTGAACATGATCTGGATCGCTAGATTTAAACATTACAATACTTCCAGCTTTTGGCTTAAATGTTAAATATAGTTCTGGAAAGTTTAATTCGCCACCCTTATAGTTGTCATTTAAGTATATTACATAAGAATGCTCTAGATCATCATAAGGACAGTCAGAATGTAGCCCTCTCTCAGCCCCAATATCATATTTGCCAACTATATAGCCACCAGAATCCATCTTAGGATTGTCATCTGGTACCGACATAATTTCTTTATATATACTAGAAGCTTCTAGTACTGCATTATTTATACTATCAAATATCCAGTGGGTATCTTCTAGTTCTTTATTCGTATCATATTCAGTATTATATAAAACTTTGCCTATGCCATAGTTATCTATGGAGCTTTTTGACTGCTCAATGGATGAAGCATACCTATTGCCCCAAGGTATCCACTTTGTAATTAATCTATTTTCTGTATTTTCTAAAGCCTCTACAACTTCTTTGTGATTAGGTATGGCATCTGTAAAGTAAACAATTCTTTCTTTAAGTATTTCATACTTCATTTTTATCTTTCCCCTATCATTTCTTTTTCAAAAAAATCTTTTTCATAAACAAAACCTGTCAGGATATATCTTTCTCCAGATGTAACAGCTTTGACTCCATGCTCGTACTCCTGCGTTCCTGGATGAACTAATAGCATGCCAGCTTCTGGCTTTAAGGTTATATTTTTATTAGTGTAAACAACTTCTCCTCCAGAAAAGTCATCATTAAAATATATTATATAACCTTTTGTAACATACTTACTAGTACTTTCTCCAGCACCTTTTTGCTTATAGTCAAACTGATCTGAATGTGGGTTTATAGCCCAAGGCAATCCATCTTTCACTACAAATTTTTGAAGCATATTTTGCCAGTTGGCCATATTATTATCATCATTAATCAACTCTTCAACAATTAACCTATACTTATCAGACAATAAATTTTTTGTCTCTTCAGAATATACATCTTCAGATTTTTGATAAAATGATCCAGACTCTCTCCAGCCTTCTGCATCCTTAAGGTCTTTGAGTATTACATCCAAATCTTCTTGTACTATAAAATTCTTTATTACATATATATTTTCATCAATATAAGTCTTATTCATATATATTATCCCTAATAAGTGAAAAAAGTGCGGCGGAAGTGAGTCCGAAAAATAGAGACATCAATATCCCTTATTCTTCCATTTGTTATTATCATATTCACCAAAGGATGCAATTAAGGCAGAACCAATAATTACTATGCCTAATATGGCACCCAGAATGAAGAATATTTCCATGTATTTATTATACAATAAGTTTCACGTGAAACATAGTAGGCCTATTGGGATTTGAACCCAAACTCGATTGTATATAAGACAATTGCTTTCACCAGATTAAGCTATAGGCCCAAAGAATATTTGAAGCGCTATGCCAGATATGATAGTTATTATGGCTATTGCTGTTATGGTGATAAGTAGTCTCATTTTTAGATTTCTCCCGCTTTTTCTTGTATATATAATATATATTATATAGTGATACCTGGGGATATTAGATTTTAGGAAAGCCCCCCTACCCCCCATAAAAAAAGAAAACTTTTTCTAGGAGATAGAGAAGCAAGACACCTGGTACATATTGAGTTTCAGTGTAAGCCCCCACAAACCAAGATTAAGTGTATCATTTAGTTTTTATCAAAGTCAATACTTTTATAAAACTTTAATATTGATAAGGCTTAGTTACAAAATCCTCTGGTAAATCATTTTCTCCAAAAATATCTGTTACTGCACTAGACATCTTAATTGAATTAATTCCTTCATACAGCTGATCATTTTCTCTTAGCTTCTGTGCTTCTGGTAATGAAGCAAATCCAGCAACAATGTATCTAACTCTATCCCCTTTAACTTCTTCTGTATAGTGAGCATATTCTTCCCATCCAGGATGTAGAAGTAAGTCACCCTTTTCTGGTTTATACATAAAGTTAACATTTGGATATGATATTTCTCCGCCATCAAAGTTGCTTATGTAATGTGTTACACCAAATACGCACTTATTATCCATACCTGCAGATTCAGCTAGGTTGTCAGCATGAATAAACATTGATTGGCCTTCTGTCATTCTATGAACAGAGTTCATGCTTTCTACCCAAAGCTCTTGATTAAATAGCTCTTGTAGTCTTACACGCATATGCTTTAGTTCTGTATCAAGTTCTGGATCTTCTACAAAAAAGAATTTACCATGCCACCACTCTCTTTTGTTTCTTTCCCACCAAATTTCTTCACCAAATGATTCTACGTGATTTACTAGTCTGTCGCAAAGATCATCTGATAGCCAGTTTTTTAAAACAACAATATTCTTTTCTATGAGAATAGCTTTAGGCTCTTTCTCTAAAATTTGAGAAAGTTGTTTTTTAACTATTGAGCGATATGGTTCCATATATTAATTATACACCTGTATATATTCTAGTCGACTACAATTTTAGATTTAGAAAAATGTTAATATAAATTTTTATTAATTTCTTCAAGAAGCTTCTTTTTATTTTTTCCCTTATTGAAAAAGTCATATCTTTCAGGTAGGCTCATTACTTTATCACCCCAAATTACAGTATCGTTCTTTACCTGAGCTATTTCTGGAGTCATCTTAAATTTATGAAAGTTAATTTTTTTATCTGTCAACAATTGCAAGTAGAATATTGGATCTCCATGCTTTATCTCAAATGTTGTATTATCTACAGGTATGAAGTAATTTAGGTTAAATGGTCTAAACCATTGTCCTATATCAAATTGCCCACTTGCTAAAAAAGCTCCAGGACTAGGAGTTGTTGGTGGATAATTTGGTGCCATAAATCTTGCGATTAATGGCTCATCAGCAAAGAATACAGCACTAGTTAGATATTCAATGTCGACATATCCATTCATAGAACTTGGTCTTACTATCTTAAAGTCAAATAGATTGAAATGTTTTTTTAATAAAAATGGTTCGGTATGTCTTCCGTGATTATTTTCATAGTTTTCGCTAGATTCCTTTAAATAACCTTCTGGCCAGACAACCTTCTCTGGAAATGTTGAGTTTATTGAAAAAAGATTTTTAAAAAAATCATTAGATGCTGGACATGCTAGTAGGTTTCTAGGATCATCATGGATATTCTTTGTGTCCCGCCTATTTTTTAACATGATCTCCATTACTGGTGTAGGTTCTGAAAAATTAAAAACTGTTGAATAAGAACTCCAGTAAACATTTATTTCGTCTTTAGCCATAACACAATTATACAATAATTAAGCTGCAATATCTAGTATTTCAGTCAACTGCTTTTTAGATTTCTAAAAATGTTAATATAATTTTTTCATGTATGATCCGTAGTAAATAAAAGATTGAAAATCATTATAGTGCGCCCATAATGTCCGAATTGCACCTTATTTTTTCTAAATGTGATGTAACTCATAGTCAAAATGTCCGAATTGTGCCTTTCTCAACTTGAAATTTGTCAGACCCCCATGATAGTCTTAAGACATAAGATAAACAAAAGAAAGGAAGTTAAACAATGACTTCACTAACATTAGAACAAAAGATTTCTAAGGCTGCCCACCTTCTTGCAGAAGGTAAGGTAGTATCCTTTAGAGGTGCCTCCTTCGATACATACATGAAGGTAGAACGCCTTGCTAATCGTATCAAGCAAGAGCGTGAGTTTCCTCAATGCCCATGCGGTGAGTGTGACTAACACCACACCGACACACTAGGCTAAATGCCTCAATTTGTCAGACCCCTATGCTACACTTACAACATAACAACAAAACGAAAGGTCAGAATAAATGACACTAGATGAATACAAGCAAATGGTAGAGGCTCAACGCCTTGCCTCCCTCGCTATCGCCCTAGAGGCACTAACTAAGTCAGAGGCTATTGCTAAGGAGATGAATAAGTAATGACTAAATGGGATACTATTCAAGCAGATGTAAGCGATGCTTACCGCCATTGGGATGATGTCGTAGATGTAGATAATGATGAGGATGATTTCTTCGGATTTGCTAAGGCTATTGAGATTGACCACTTAACAGATGAACAACTAGATGAAATTGACAAAATGTTTGGAGATAAATAAATGATTGAGGCTTTTGATAACTTAATGACTATTGAATTAAATGAATACGGGTTTCAGATTGATACAGCATGGCTGTACTTTGCAATAGATTGGCGATTTATTTTCACCGCTATTGGCGCACTTGTTGCGTACAAGATTTATAAGAAACTAAAGAAGGTATGGTAATGAATAGACTACTAACCACACTAGTGCAATTAGGTATTGGTATCCCCGCCCTAATAATGGGGCGCATGGTGTTGCGTGAATGGATAGATGAATGGCAACACATAAAGTCAGAAAGATCACAGTAATCTAACGGCGTGTCGGCTTGACAAAGTCAAGCTGGCCCGCAAGTACTTGCGGGAGTTATCCACAGCCTTACGGGGTTTATCCACAACCCCTGAAATTGTGAGGTTTATCACAAAAAAAGTTTTCCGACACGCCCGAGAAATGAGCCAATTTGTCAGTGGTCTATGGTAGTATTCCATACATAAGATTAAATAAAGAAAGGTGGTCACCATGACTACACTAACACATACACACACTCCACACATGGAGAGCGTATCTACTACCTATGGCATGGGAGTAGATGTCGAATACACTTTCTGCGAAACTTGTGAGCAGAACATAGATAGAGTTTATTTCTATGATGACTATGACCGCTTACCATTTTATTCTGATTGGAGTTTAACTAAATGAAAACTAATTTTGAGATTTCGCAAGAGATTAACACTCTTGCTAAAACACACTATGGTGACATGGATCTTGCTTTCTTGTGGGGTTCTGCTCAGGCTTTGCTTTCTGTAAAGCAATTAGAAATTATTCTTACAATTCTAAAAGAAAAGGAAACTAACTAATGAACGATTTTTATGATGACTTATTAAATGATTGCTACGGAGAAATTAAACTTGGTCATTTAGTTTTTTCTCCCGCTGAAATTATTAAAGCTTTAGACCCTGTCGCCTATGATCAAGGTTTATTAGATTTCGAAGACATGATGTTGGAAAACATGGAACAAGAAGAAATGGAAATGTTAGAAAACGAAATAATTTAATAAATAGCGGCGTGTCGACTTGACAAAAGTTGATGCGCCCGCAAAAGAGAGGGGTTTATCCACAGGTTACGGGGAGTTATCCACACCCCTGGAATTTGCGACACGCCCGAGATTTTGTGATTTTTATCACATTGCTTGAGCGTCTCATTATTTGGAATTACTGGCTAGTAAGTAGAAAAATGTCAGACCCCTAGGCTATAATTACGGCATAACAAAAACGAAAGGCGGACAAAATGTCAGCAAATCTTTACACTATCGAAAACCTACTCGTAGGAAAAACTTACAAATCAAAAACACTAACTGGCGAAATCGTTTCTGCCGAGCCACACCCTAAAGCGGTTTGGTATGATGGCGCAGAGGCTTATCGTGTAGAAGTCAGAAATCAAAATGGCGGATACACTTATCGCTCAGTAGCAGTTAAGGTGTCTGACTAATTTGTCAGACCCTTACGCTATAATTACAAAATAACAAAACACGAAAGGAAAACTAATGTTAAAGATAATCGACAAAACCGATTTCTATGAAATCGCAGACGAACAGCATTTCTGCTGTGATGAAAGTCAGTTTAAGTATTACTGTGAAAAGCACCTAGAGTTTATGGGTTGCTACTTTTGCCAATTTGACTATGACAAAGATTGCGAGGAGCAACACTAATGGGATTTATTGAAATCTTTCGCCTTGATGAAAATGGCGCAGGTTGGGTTGATTTATCAGAAGCCACACCTGATGAAATGTTTAATTTAGAATTAGGCTTACTTAATGAGGGAGCCTTATTCACCACCCCCGAAGCCGATTAAATGTCGGTGGCGGGTGCTATAATCTGATTAACAACACGAAAGGAAAACTATGATTAACTCAGTATTAACGATAGATTGTCAAGATTGCCACGGACACGGAGTAATCTTTTTTGGTAATGATAATGACTATGATTGCGAGCCATGCGATTGCGTGGAAGAATTGGAGAACAACTAATGACTAACTACAAAATAACTGTCGCCTATGATGAGAGCACACCTCATTGGATAAAGCCGTTTAATGATGAACTAGAAGCACACAAGGCATTTGCCGAATTTACTGATTGGGGATTTGCTAACGAGTACTCAACTGTAAATCTTTATACACCTAGCGGAAAATGCTACACAAAAATTTTCTATCGTGAAGGTAGAAAGGTTGTGACAAAATAATGATGACACGCAAAGACTATGTAGCAACGGCAGAAATTCTAAAGTATGCTAGCGATAAAACTCACCCAGCGTTATTTTCTAAAATCGTAAATGATTTCGCAGAAATGTTTGCGAAAGATAATCCGAGATTTGATGTAATAAGATTTCATGAAGCGAGTGGATACAATGTCCCAAAATTCACTTCTCGATAAAGTAAGACGAATTCAGGAATTGCGCCGCAGTAATGCGGCGCAACCTGTTCGCAATAAGAAAAAATACACAAGAAAGATCAAGCATAAAAAAAGCGCAGTTGGTAAATCAACCAATTGGGATTAGTTGAATTTTCAATTAATCGCCCGCAAAGCTGTGGGGTTTTCCACAGGGTTACGGGCGTCTGTGGATAACCCTGAAATTTTGTGATAAATCTCACAAAATATGCGACACACCGATATCAAATTATAAATTGTCAGTAGGCCATGCTACAATTCCACTATCAAACAAACGAAAGGTAAATCATGAATACAACACTAGACACAACAAATTGGGCGCAATTTCCACTTACAGTAAATGGAGTAAATTTTATTTCTAAGGTGGATACTACTGGCTCAATGTATAAGCAAATCAAAGTGCTTCCTGCTGGTATCTTTGACTCAATGAATAAAGGCGCCATCCTTGAAATTATTGGTGACCCGTCTGAAATGACTTATGATGAATTAGTTATGGAGTTAGAGCGTATCAACGAAGGCGCTTCACAGGCCGTAATTGAATTAGCCTAACCTATATGGGGGGTCTGCTTGTCAGACCCCCCTGCTATAATTCCATAATCAAACGAAAGGATAAACTAATGCTATCAACCGCAACCGCTATAATTGACGCAGTAAGCGACTCAATGATGGAAGATGAAACAATGGACTTGGCTAGATTTATTACGCAAAAGCGCCATGATTTATCTGATGATGAATTCGCTAAAGCAATTTATCTTTATTCTGGAGTGTTATCGTCTAACACAGCAGATAGAGTAACTAAGATACTACTTTCACCAACAGAAATTGCAGAATTGATGATTTCTATTGATGAATTAGAACAAATGAGAAATGAAATTCTAGGAGAGGGAAATAACTAATGGGATACAACACAGCAGTAGATTTATCTAATGAATTAGATTTAGAAGTCGCTATCGGTTATCACTTACAGGGTAATCATTACCCACCCGTCCCGCTATCAATGGTCGAGCCTTGTATTGATGCTATTGATGCTTACTATGATGAGGACTATGATAAGTCTATTACTTTACCTGAAGGAGTATCCTGGAAAGGTAACAACTATGCGCCCGCTTCGGCTATCATCGAGGCTCACCACTTAGAGGCTTGGCTACCGCAGGAGGATTACTAAAATGGATAATCTTTATTCTATCTTAGCTGAGTTACACCCTAATGGAGATTTTACTGAGTCTGATTTATGGGAGGCTATCGCTGAGTCTCACGGCGTTGATGTCAATGAGATCATGGACCAGGATCTAACAGAATACTTGTGATGTAAATCACACAATAACTTTCTCAAATAATGAGATTAGAGTGGGAATTGTCAGACCCACCCTGTATAATAATTCACCTATCGAAAGGAAATAAAAATGGCTACAACACTAACAGTAGGTCAAACCTACACAACTACACAAAGCAAAATCACAGGAGTAATCAAGAAAATTGACAAGCACCCTAGCGGTGTAAGTCGTGTCCTCCTTGATGTCAATGGAACAGACCGCTGGACAAGCGTATCTAACTAATCTAATAAGCAGGGCTCACCGATTTGTCGGTGGGCTCTGCTACAATAACAAAATCAAACAAACGAAAGGGAAATCATGTCAAGAGCAATCACAGTAAAGGTGGCAACACCAAAGGTAATCAAGGCTTTGGAAACAAAGTTGGCAACAATCAAGAAGGACTATGCTGAGCAGGGCGCAAACGAAGCAAAGTTCCAAAAGGCACAAGAGAAGTGGCGCAAGGAACTTCAACAGTATGCACTTGATAACATCAAGAAAGCAGAAAACTTCCGCACAAACTATCGTCAATGGAATAACACTCTAAACATTGACTTTGATTTGACAGTAGCAGAAAAAGATTTGCCAAAAGAGCCTGAGCGTGACTATACAGTTATGCACCAGCACTCATACAATGAAATTGTAGAGGACATCACAAATGCTCTCACAATTCTAAAAATGACAGATGAGGAAACAGTAAATGCTTCTACAATGAAGCAAATTGCTAAGTATCTCTAAATAATAATTGGGGGGCTAGACAAAATCTAGCCCCCCATGTTATACTTTGTATCCCTACTAACAGAAAGTAACAAAATGAAAAATCGTTTTCGTGTAGAAATCTATGATGAAAATAAGTTAAATGATGTAACAATTTATTCTGAACAAGGTGTTGATAAAGAATACTTAACTGAAATTGTATTCTCTAATCTTTCTAAATTCTCTGGCAATGTAAAAGCATACGTGTATGATGAGTTAAAGAAGACTAAAACTGTTGCTTTGTTCTTACCTGAAACAACTGTAACTAGATATGGGCACAAGCAATTAACTAGAGTTGAACTAGGATTAATTTAAAAGCTGCGGCGGGATCTTTGCATCCCGCCCTGGCGCCCGCAAAAGCTAAGGGGTTATCCACAGGGTTACGACAGTTATCCACAACCCCTGAAATTTTGTGAGATTAATCACATCAGACAAATCGGACAAATGATCAATTAGTTTAGACAATGTCAGTCCCCTATGTTATACTCAGTCTATCAATCACAATCGAAAGGATAAATTCATGGCTCATAACCTAGAAATGCATGACGGCGAAGTTGCTTTTGCTCTTCGTGGCGCACCTGCTTGGCACAACCTTGCAAACCGCATCTTTAATCAAGATGAGGATGTTACAACACAAATGATGTTAGATGAGGCAAAACTTTCCAATTGGAATGTTCGCTTGTCTCCACTAACTGACCATATTTCAGATACATGGAATGATGTATCTAATGCTCAATTAGTTATTCGTGACAATCCATTCAATGGCGAAACTGATGTTCTCGCTACTGTTGGAAAGCGTTACAAGCCTGTGCAAAATGAAGAGTTGTTTGCTTTTGCAGATGCAATTCATGATGCTAACGCTGACTGCCGTTGGGAGTCTGCTGGTTCTTTGCGTAATGGTAAAGTAGTGTTTGGAACTGTAGATATTCCACGCACAATGGTATTAGACCCACAAGGTGCTAATGACCAAACCAAACTTTATCTTATTGTTTGGACATCTCATGACGGGTCTGTTGCTGTTCAAGCAGCGGTTACACCTGTTCGAGTTGTTTGCCAAAACACTTTGAACCTTGCAATGCGTAATGCAAAGCAATCATTCAAAATTCGTCACACCCAATCTGTTGAGGGTCGCATTCAAGTTGCACGTGAGACTCTTGGTCTTGCTCTTGGATACTTTGATGAGTTTGAAAAAGAGGCTCAGGCTCTTTATGCTCAATCAATTACTGATGCTGAATTCTCAAAGTTAATTCAGACAATCTATCCAAAGCCTGATAAGGATGCAGCGAAAGTTGCAATCACTAAGTGGGAAAATAAAGTTGTTTTGCTTGATGAACTTTATCATAACTCACCAACCAATGCTAATATCAAAGGCACAAAGTGGGGTGCGTTTAATGCACTTACTGAACGCCTAGATTATTATCGTTCAGGTCGTGGCAATTCTGAAACACTCATGGCAGGTGCATCAGGGTTTGACCCAATTCTAACTGCTGAGAAAAATAAAATTCTCAAAGCAGTAAAAGCGTTTTCATAAAACGCAAATCCTGAGCATGATTTAAAACTGCTCCCGCATTGCGGATCTAGTTGACAAAGCTTGAAAATTGCCCGCAACATCTAAGGACCATTTCGGTGTGTTACGGGTCACATATAAAACCCCTTGAAATTTGTCAGTGCCCTGGTGTATAATTCTCGGCATGACAAGTTACCAGAAATATACATGGGTGTGCACGGGAGACTGTGACGCTTTAATCGAATATACAATTAAAGATGGATATGGCTGGCCAGCAGGTGTGATGGACCTCACATGCAGATGTGGTTCTAATTGCACATTATTGTCAGTGGAAGATGCTACAATACCATACACAGAAACGAAAGGGAATGAAATGGAAACAACAGAACTATTGGTGCCTGAGTCATATAACTCTAATCTATTAGTAACATACAAGAAGATTAATGGTTACTCTAATCCTGAGTACATTACAGAAAAAGTAGTAGACCTTGAATGGGAACTACGCAATGGCCGTGAGGCATCCAAGCGAAATGGCATCTATCAGTCTAAGATTGATACAGTTAAAGATATCATTGGTGAAGCATATGCTGATTCAGATGACCAAGAAACTCTTCAAGCAATTGCTGAAGCCCTTGGTATTGAATTAACTAGAGATGTTGAGTTTACTGCAACTGTTGAAGTTAAGGGAACAATTACATTAAATCTATTAGAAGACTATGACATTGAAACAGAGATTACAGATGCCCTATATGTCGATGCAAACAATGGGAACATTGTTGTTGATGACCAAGAAGTTTGTCACGTTAGAGAGGCTTACTAATGTATTTTGAGTTGACTGCTCCTGATAGGCTTTCTATGGAGAGAGCCTATTGGGATGCACAAATCACGGGACTGGACCCACAAGCAATGTCACCATTGACTTTCAACATTGGAACTGGTAGTATTGAGAAAGTAAGTCGGATTCGAGATAAGTTTAACTTAGTTGAATCTTATGTCTCAGACTATGAACCGACAGGATACATAAGGAGTTAACAATGGATTACCAAGACGGTTTTCAAGACGGTGTAAAGTTTGCTCGTGAGGTTATTATTAATAACATCAGACTGTGGGCTGAATCGTCAGATGATGGCCAGGCATACGATGACATCGCAGACAAAATCGAATTTGGTGAGGTAGACTATGAACTCTGAGGATCTAACAAGATGGATTGCATGTGACAAGTGCACATCAGCACAAGCTATGTATTTAGTTAAATTAGTTACTGGAGAGTTATTTTTCTGCGGTCACCATTTAAATGAATATAAGGAGGCTCTTGACAAAGTCTCATTCGAAATTATAGAATTAAACAAGGTCGAGGATAGTCCAAGACCATTACAGAACGAAAGGATATAAAATGGGAGACAGAGCAAATTTTGTTTTTGTTCAGCCAAGCGGAGAGACAATTGTACTATACGGACACTGGGCGGGCTCAGGAATGTTAGAGACATTGGCGGAGGCTGTTGCTAAGGCACAGACTCGTTGGACGGACCCTTCATATGCTACACGTATTGCTATCAGTCAAATGATTGGTGACACATGGGGCATGGAAACTGGATGGGGCCTGCAGGTCAATGAAATCTCAGACAATGAGCACAAGATTCCTGTAGTTAATTGGCTTGAATGCACCTTTAGTCTTCATGAAGAGGATTCACACTTCAATCAGGGCAACAAGGTACGTGGCATGAAGAACGAAGCAATATTTACCATGGACCTCAGAGAGTTCGTAGAGAAATACTCTGACGCCAAGATTTTGGTATAATATAAGTAGGCCCTAGGCCTTCTAGTAATTTAGGGTGCGGCTAATAGACATTCGTCAAGTCGCTAAGTAAAGCAGTCTTACTTAATTCCTTTCGTTTAACTAGCAGCCCTAAATTTTAAAGGATCCCAGCGAAAGCTGGGATTTTTTATTGCCCGCAAAGATGTGAGGGTATCATATCGTTGTTACGACTGTCAAATATTTTCCCTGGAAATTTCACAATATGAGATCAAGCTTGATCAATGTGGTGGGCATCACAGGGATATTCTATAGACATTTGTCAGTGGTCCA
>JACCDW010329057.1_pt1 | contig 22639 bp, 20 predicted proteins | sample 7449781 | NCBI WGS metagenome assembly JACCDW01 (sample SAMN15323449, study PRJNA562643) | freshwater metagenome | isolation source: river surface water | place: USA:Blue River Watershed | collected 2017-08-18
AGACATTGAGTTTCCGCACTGTGGGCTTGTCATCCTTGGTTACCATTTCCAATTTCTCCATACAAAATTCACTCAAACATTCCTTGGCTCGCTTAATGGCCTCCTGATATTTTTCACCAGGCTTTCTCCCCACAAGACACTCTGCCTTCCTAGACTCTACATTTGTGCTTTCCTCATCTGAGTCTGCGCCACCCACCGCATATGCATCATAAATATTCTCCCTGCGAGCCTTTTTACTGCTTGCAGCTTTGCTTTTTGTGGGTGCCTTGGATTTTTCCTGCTCTTCCTCTTCCTCTGGCTCAGCAGGAGCACCTTTCTTTTCTTCATTTTCAATGGCGTCATCCTCATTTGCTGCTGCTTCTTCAGCCTCCTTGTCTGCCTTGGACTTGCCACCCATTTCAAGTTCCGCATCGTTAATATCTTCAGGCTCTTCGCCGACTTCTAAAATCTCTTCTGCTTCATCTGTTGTGCGTGGACGTTTGACCTCCTCAGGAAATGCAAAATTACAGATTTGACGACTTCCCATACGATAACTGCTCTGTTGCTTCTTCAACTTGATATCATAGATATCATTCCAGATAGACGCCTGTTTTGCGCCCATTCCCTGCTTTTTCCGTGTCTTCTCCTCCTTCTTCTCCTTGTCTATTTCCTCAAGGCGGACTTGCATATATTGTTTCTGCTGGTAGGAACTCATAGGGCACTTTACAACTTCATCGCAAAGGACCTTGGGCATAAGGTCCTCTTTGGACCCACGATAGTAGGAAATGAGACCCGTCATACGCTTGGCCAAGACGATCTCTCTGTCTTTTTGAACAGTGCCTCGCACAGTGTCAATGAATTTCTCATTGAACTCCTTGCTAAAGGGCGGTAGCAAAGGCTCTGCTTTATAGGTTGTTTCTGTAAAGTTCACAGTGCTCTTAAGAGATACTTTGAACTCCTCAATAATCTGTTTGAAATCAGGATAGGGTGTTGAGTCCTTTACACGAGCCACGCCCTTCATTTCACTGCCTGACATTTTTTTGACAGTGCCATAGGGTAAGGGTGTTAAGAGGACAACTGCTCCTTCCCCTGACTTCTTGACCTCTACAAAATCAATGTAAGGGTTTTTCAGGGCAGCATCACGAATGGCTTTGATTTGCGCATCACTGGCTTTCTTCGCATTGAACGTTGCCACCTGAATGTAACCATGGAGGATATTCATCAAAATAGCAATTTCCTCAGGATAGTTGATCAAAGGGGTGCCACTCAAGCCGATAATCTTGCTATTTTGCGCATCTAGAAGCATACGATAGAATAAAAATCCACGCTTGTAATTCTGGATCTGTCCACACAATCCTGGTGTCCAGCGACCTACCGTTACGGGCTCAGGGCGTATCTTACGACGCAGGTTGGCTACACTTTGTAAGTAAGGCTCAATGGTCTCCTGCATTAAACGCACCAAGTTGTGAATTTCATCAATGACAATGACAGCATTGTCAAAGATCCGATTTTTGGGTTCAGCACAGGCCCACTCCTTCAAACGGGTCGCTGTGATACCATTGTAATGAATGAACTTGAACTGATTGTCAATCATTGCTTGGATCTGATTGTAAATCTGTTTCTGCTGAACAGGCTCCAACGTATTGTAATTGGGTGTGTCTTTCTTGGAAAAATCCGGCACATAGAAGGTCTGGTTCTTCTTAATATACGCTTCAGGCAGGTTCAAGACACTGTTTGCAAACAACAAAGCGGTTTCACCCTTGCCTAACTCAACCCAATAATTCTGGAGGCGATAGTGCTGAAATCCACATGTCATCAACTCTTTTGTAAAGTTTTTCCGCAAACTCTTGGGAGTCATAATGACAATCTTTTTGCGTCCTCGCGCAAACAACGCCTCAGAGGCAGCAATCGCTGAACACGTTTTCCCTGAACCAAGGCCGTGATAGACTAAGATACCCCTGTATGGCGTTTCAGAGCGCATATATTCACGAATGAACTGCTGATACAAGTAGATCTGGAGTTGTTCAGCACCCTTTGCGCCCTGTTTCGCACAAGCCTCAGGGTCAGGGGCCTTGAGTTTGGGGAGCTCAAAATGCCGAAACTGTGTTTGTATAAACTCCGCAAATCCACGGCGAGTTACAGGAACAAAGCTACTAGATAAATGTCTAGGGTCACTTGACGGCACATCCGCTTTCAAGTAATAGGGATCTTCAAATGTTTCCTCAAATACGCCCTCCGCGAGTCGCTTGTAACGTGAAGGTAATTCACTAATATCAGGAAGTGCCGCATAGTCTAAGACAACTTTGGGCTTTTCTTCTTCAGCAGGTTTGGCTGCGGGTTTGGCTTTTGTTGCAACCGCAGTTGCGGCTTCAGCAACAACAGGCTCCGCCCGAAACTTAGACTCGGCTTTGGCTATAGCTGCTTCCGCTGGTTTTCTAGAAAAAATAGACCCAACACGTGGGGCCACAACTTTTGGCAATTCTGCTACAACCTCTGCTGCACTTACAATAGCAGCCGATTCCTGAACAGCAGCGGCTGTATCACTGGGAGCAGCGGCACGAGTCTGTTCATATTCTTTTCGCTCAGCCACTGTTGCGAGCTGAGGCCGTGTTCTCATACGAACTTTTGGCGGACCAGCAGGAGGTTTATCAGCCATTCTCTATTCACAAGCCTGGTTTTTTTATACAGCATTAGCCGTAAGCTTCTCCAATGCGAGGCGACTGGCTTCCTGCTCAGCAACCTTCTTGTTTCGTGCTGTGCTTGAAGCAATAATATTTCCACTCAAATCCAAGACACCCATTGTAAAAATCCGATCGTGCGGTGGACCCTGAACATCCACTTCCTTGTAACGTGGAGGCTGATGAAACTGAGCCTGAAACCATCGCAGAAGTTGATCCTTGAAATTGGTATCCTCCGCAATGAGACTTGCAAAGTCCACGTGAGTTTCCAGCAATTTAATCAAAAATGTCTGAATGGCCACAAATCCTTTCCCATTGCCACCTTCGTGCAGATACAAGGCTCCAATCCACGCCTCCAGCATAGATCCCAAAATTCGTAAATTGCGGCGACCATCACACACATCCTCCACGTGACGACTGATAATCAGATACGGTGAAAATCCAATCTTGAGGGCCAGCTGACCCAACATTTTGTTGTTCACAATTCGTGTTCGGAGTCGTGTAAAAAACCCTTCTCCTTGGCCTGCATATCTCTCACGAAGATACAACGCTACAATACAACCCAGCAAACTGTCACCAATAAATTCAAGTTCCTCATTGTCTGCTTCTTGAAGAGGCAGGCAGTTAGAAGGTCGCTCAGCCATTACCATAGGTTCCCCGGACTCAGACTGCTCAGCCCATAAATCAGGACGATCAACATATGACTTATGCACACACGCCTTCTGAAATACTGATAGATCCTGGACCTTGAACTGGGAAAGGCCTAGATCGCGATTCAGTTTCATAACTTGTTCCGCTTTGATTTTTTTGTTACGAGCATTCCAAGGATTAAAAATTTTCTGGCCCTCGGTTGACATTTCTACTGTAATTTTGTCAGCTGTGTTTAAACTTGAATTTTTGTTCATCCTGGTTAGGAGATGGCCTCAAAAGGAAAAAAACCTGTTGCTGATTCCTTCAGTAGTTCACAGCCAGGATACATTTCTGTAGCCGGTGAATCGTTTTTCTTAAACCTGCCAACTGATACTGCGGATACACTGGAGAGTAAATTACACGATGATAGTATCAAAGGAGATATAGCCTTTCAACGATTGTATTTGGGCAATAAACCCAAAGAAGAGGATAAAACTGCGCCCTTCACCAAACAAGAACAAATAGACCTTCGTCGGATCTTTCGTGCTATATTTGGTGTCGGTAGTGGTCCCACGAAGAAGGGTATAGCCTTGCCTTGTAGTAAAAAGGATTTGAATTTGATGCTCAAGGCCTTAGAGATTCGTCGTAAAAATCTCATCGCCCAAATTTCAACCTATGATGCACTTGCTTCACCCGATGTCCACGCCAAATATATGCGCGAACACCTCATTCGGTTGAATAAGCTTATAGGTGAAGAAATTCCTGAGACATTGGCACCCTGTAAATCCACAGATGTAATTGATCCAAATGCACCTCCTAGGCTACCCCTTGATGACGCTCGTATGCTACGACTCTTAGAGATCTTTGCCTATTTACTTGCGCAAGGAAAGGATCCCCTTTCCGCATTTCAAAAGACTCAGCCGCAACCCACTGAGATTCTTCCCAAAATGGCCGTCAAAGATGCTCCAGGACTCAAGGAATATGAAGACGCATTTAGCAAGGCAAATCCACACAAGGTTCCTGAATACACTGAAACTCTCTTGAAAATCAAAAAGATTCTTCAAGGGGACGTAGCAACAGGTGATGCAACTGTTGATAAACAGGTCCAACAAGCCTTTGAAGCCATTGAAAAAGCCTTGGGTATTACTGATACATCGGGAAGTTATTCAGATCGCGCAGATCGTGTTATCAAACGTATCGCTGCTATGGGCGAGGAGAAAAAGGCTGATATTGCGGAACTTATGAAAGCCAGGACAGATCTTGCGAAAAAACAAGAAGAATACGATGCTCTCTTTGCGAAAGAAAAGGCCTGTCAAGAAGAACTCACAAAAGTTAAGGGTGAAAAAGCAGCACTGGAAGCCAGTTTAGCCAAAGCCAATACTGATCTTGCAGCTGCCAATGATAAACTCAAAACCCTTGAAGCAAGTCTTGCTGCGGCCAATGAATCTATTAAAAAACTAGAAGAGGGACTTGCTGCTGCTGTAGAGGCCAAGGCTGCTGCTGAAAAAGCTTTACTGGCCGCAAATGAAGCGAAGGCCGCAGCTGAAGCTGCTCTCGCTGCTGCCAACGAAGCCAAAGCTGCTGCGGAAGCAGCCCTAGCAGCAGCAACGGCTACCATTGCGACTCTTCAAAAAGACCTAGCGGATGCAAATGCTGCGAAAGATGCTGCAGAGGCCGCATTAGCAGCAGCTGACGCAACTATCGCAGATCTCAATTCACAACTCGCAGCAGCAAGGGCGGCTGAAGCTGCAGCAATTGCTGAAAAGAATGAACTTCAACGGCAAAAAGCAGCCCTTGAAGAAACAATTGCTGGACTAAACGCGGATTTAGCTGAAAAAGATATTGAAATAACTGAGCTTACACGTCAACTGAATGCGAAAAAGGCCCAATTGGATGCCTTACTAGAAATTGTTCCTGAATTAAATCCTGGGCGTCTCCGTGAGTTGTTAGACGCTGAAGGTCTTGTTGAAACACTCAATGCTCAAATAGCAGAACTTCGTAGACAATTGGCAGCGTGTCCTCCCGCGGAAGAATTTACAAGACTTCAACGACTTGTGGAAGAATTACAGCGTCGCCCCACACAAGAGGCCTATGACGCCCTTCAAGCAACTGTCGCCGACCTTCGTAGACAACTTCAAGAACAAACAGATAGAGCAGAGAATCTACAACCCTTTGGTGATCTTGTCCGACAACTGGAAGGTTTGTTAAAAGAGGATTTAACACTTGATCGGTTTGCTGAATTATTGCGTGCAGAAGACTCTATTGCTGGACTCCAAGCCAGAATTCGTGAACTAGAAGGACGCCCTGAACCTGCCGACATTGAACGACTTCAAGGAATCATAAATGAATTACAACGCCGACCTACACAAGAAGCCTATGATGAACTTCAAAGGACTACGAATGATCTTCGTAGACAACTTCAAGAACAAACAGATAGAGCAGAGAATCTACAGCCCTTTGGTGATCTTGTGCGACAACTAGAAACTCTGCTCAATGATGAATTGACACCTGAGCGATTTGCTGAATTACTACGCGCCGAGGAGTCTATTGCTGGACTCCAAGCCAGAATTCGTGAGTTGGAAGGTCGTCCCAATATCACGCAGGCTGAATATGAATCTGTAGAAACACAGCTTCGGGATGCGAAGGTCCGTATTGATGAGCTAGAAGGTCGTGGAGATATTAGTCAAGAAGATTTAGAGAAACTTCAAGATGATTTCCAAAAGGCGGTTGATGAACTTGAAGATGCAGTAGAATCATTAAATCAAGCGCAGCGTGCCTTAGAAATCGCTCGGGAAACTATTACAAGGCTCAAATCACAGCGTGCTGAATTGGAGCGGGCATTGGCAGCAGCCAACGCAAAACTTGCTGAGTGTGAAGAGACTAAGAAAAAACTTGCCGACACGCAACTCCAACTTGTCGCTGAACAGACAAAAGTTCGGAACCTAGATTCCAAGATTCTTGCCCTTGAAGAAAAGATCAAAAAAGCCAGTGGTGATGCTGCTACAATACAAAAACTTACAGATCAAATAGCAGTTATTGAAACTGTGCGCGATAAAGCTCTTGCTGATTTGGCAACTGCTCAAGCAACTGTAACGCGACTTGAAGGAGAGCTAGCAACGGCTATTTCTGAACGTGATGCTCGCCCAACAGCTCAACAACTTCAAGAGATGACAGCTGCTCGGAATGCGGCCATTGCGGAACGTGATGCTCGTCCTACAGCTCAACAACTTCAAGAGATGACAGCTGCTCGGAATGCGGCCATCGCGGAACGGAATGCTAGACCAACACAAGAGGCCTTTAATGAAGTTAAAGGACAACGGAATGCGGCGGTTGCCACAACTGCTACCCTTACAGCGAAAGTTGCTACGCTAGAAGAACAGATTCGCACTGGAGGCGTCTATAAAGTTGTCTATACACGGCTCAAGGAGATTTTGGGTATACGTGATGGCATAGAGTTGCCCAATGAGGGTCAAGTGGATGATCTTTTGCGAACTGTTCAAGAACGTATGCGCGGTGCACCGACTCCTCAAGTCAATACATCTCATTTGTGTCTCTTAAATATTTTGTTTACACTCTTACGCCGCCTGACGATTAAACAAGGCATCACAACAGATTCTGGACTTCGGTATACTACTCAACAAGTCAGCGAAATGTTTGTCTCAATCAATGGTAAATCTGCAACAGGAATTAATGATTCAGTTCTAAAAGTGTTTAGCATAGTTCTAAAAAAACTTCTAGAGACGGGTATTCCTATGAAAGGAGAATTTGATGTATTTAGTCCTGCGGAACTTCCTGCATTTGCTGCTCTTTATAGTGTCTTGGATCACCTACTTGAAACGGGTCCATTCTTTACAAATGAGAATAAAGCCGTGGCTTCTGCTTTCTTAAATCAGTTCTTCAAAAATGAATATGATTTTACATCTCTATATCTTCAATCCAATGGTAAAATCGCTTACAAGCAGGACAAAGATTTAGGTCTAGTAAATTTGGCCTCCCTTTTTCTTCTTGTTTTAAGTGCAGCTCAAGATATACTCAATAAGAACCAAGCTGTCATAGAGACGGCAGGATGCGCAATTCCAACTGTGGATATCAAACCTGGCCCTGCGCCTGCGCCTGTGGTGCCTCCTAGCCCTGCTCGTTTAGCAGAAGAAGAACGTTGTAAACCTGGTCTCGTAAAAGGAACCACCTTTATGCGTCAGCAAATGCCAAGCTTAGTTAAGTTTACCAAAGATTTAGCAAATAATGAGCCCTACCTCAAACAGCTCTATGAATACCTCAAACAAATCAAGAATAGCGCTCCTCCAGTCGCGCCACTGTGTAAGAAACCCATAAATAGTGGTGCTTCTGAAGAATATATATATGAGGAACTTATGCATAAGTTTGAAAAGACACCCGTTTTCCGTCGTGGTGGCACACGGAAACGCAGGGCTGTGAAGAAACAGCAGACGAAAAAGCTACGCAAAGCATAGATGGGAAACCAAGAGAAACCCTCCTACATCCCGAATGTAGCCCTTAAAGCCAAATATGCCCTGTATTCAGCCCTTGTCTTTTTTGTTGTAGCAAATCCTGAGACCTATCGCGTAACGCAATCTGTATTAGGACGTGTTCTTACTATTGCTGATGGCAGTGGACACCCTACACCCCTTGGGTTCTTCTTCCATACTTTTGTGTTCTTCCTGCTTTTATGGGGTCTTATGTTATTCCCCCGTGATCCTTGAAATATCTTCTTCAAAGTCCTTTGTATACTGTAAATCCGTATACAAATGTTTGAATACAATGGCATCTGAAAGCGCATAGGCCCTGGCCTCTGAATATCCTTTGTGTCGTGCGGCAATGAATGCAGCAGCCGCGATTCGTAATTGATAGGATGTTATGCGCGGATCTGAACGCAATGACACTGAGGGTTCATAGTGATGCCATTGTCCACCCTGAAAGACACCATACATCTGCTCCATATATAGACTCACAGAATGAAGTTTAGATGGGAATCAAAATTTGAAATCTGTTTTTCATAACAGGTCAAGGTAGAAATGAATCGGATTGTATTCCTAGCCCTTGCTGCTCTTGGCTGTGCCTCTGCTACGATTACTGATTGTGGTAAATCAGCCGCAAAGTTTGTTGTAGATGGCCTTGCTTACTGGCCAGATCCGCCTGTCCCTGGTCAAAATGGAACCCTCAGTTTCCTGTATACTGTTCCTGATGGTATGGATCCCATTACGGATGGCTCTGCAAAGTATAGTCTGACTCTCAATGGAATTCCCTTCCCTGCGACGACTGATCCCCTCTGTGATGATGTGCCTTGCCCCATTGTTCCTGGCACCTTTAATCTTACCAGCACATCTGAATTTCCCACAGGTGTTAGTGGGAAGATTTCTACAAAAATCCAATGGTATGACACTAGCAATACCCAACTTCTGTGCGTGGATCTCACTGTTCGTATTTAAAATTGTGCTCATTCCTTAGAATGAATACATCCAAAGTCGTGCTCATTGCGGGTGCTGTTGTTGTCATCCTTTTGCTTCTGACAGTCATATCAAAGGGAACAGAGGGCTTTATTGCTGGATTTGGAACAGCTGGCGCTCCTCCGGTAGGAACCTTTACGATGTATTATGCTGATTGGTGCCCCCACTGTAAGACCGTGAAGCCTGACTTTGCTGATTTTGCCAAAGCAGGTGTTGTAACTGTCAATGGACGTAATGTAGCTGTCAAGATGGTTGAAGAGTCTGAGAAGGAGAAAATGCAGGGTAAGAACATCAAAGGTTTCCCCACCTTTTTGTTTGAAACGGCTTCTGGACAGTCTGTAGAATACAGTGGTCCTCGCACTCGTGATAGCTGGATGGACTTCTTAGCTGAACAAACTGGTAAGTAAAAGTAGGAAATGTCCAATCAAGATCCCAGACCTTTGCTGGAAAATGAAGATCCAGCAAATGTGCGGAATCCTGCTGTGCGATTTGTAGAGATAGCAGATCGTGCCACTGAGCTTATCAACCAGTTTTTGTCTCAGAATCCCGCACAAGGAGAGACTCAGACCAAAGCTGAGAAAGACAGATTGACTGCTGCATTTGATGCACTGCCCCTTGGAGATATCCGCGGAGCCTACGAGGCTGCTATGGCAATGGAGCCTAGAAACAATGCTGAACGTGCAGATAGACGCCGTGTGAGACCTGCGATTGAAGCCTATCGCCAGGCCACTGTAAAAGCCAATCGTTTGTTTGAACGCAAAGTTGTTGGAGGTCGCCGCAAAACAGTTCGTCGCAGGGTTCACCGCCGTCGTCGGACACATCATCGTAAATAGAAGTTCATTTCTGAACTGCATACTGCTGAGCACGGAAGGGTTCAACAGGATGCACTGGAATATAAGAATGCCCATCACTTGGCAATGTCCGATTGTAGACAAAGACAGGGGTTGCCCAAAATACAGGAGCATACCTCCACCGTGTGAGAGGTTGAACTAAGGGCTGAGTTTCATCAACAATTCCTTCAGACTCTGATTCAACTTGTGGTTTGGGCTGGGGTTGGGATTTGTCCTGTTTTGACTGCCAAAGTCCCATTCTACCCTTTGGGAAAAATTGAAATCCTGCTGCCAGTTCTAGGCAAGTAGAATGGACCATCAAGATTGGAATCCAGTCACTCTGCGCGGTAAGAATCCTACTCGCCCAACAACTAGAGAAGTTCAACCAAAGTCTTCGGGTCTTGGAGCACACCTTGCCAAGATTGAACGCGAAGAGATTGGAAAACAGAAGACCCTTGCCTCTGAAAGCCGTAAGGAGATGATTGCTGCTCGTCTTGCTCTCAAAAAGACTCAAGTAGAACTTGATCGTCTCTGTGCTTTTCCACCAAATACCATTCGTGATCTAGAAGCTGGAAAACTCACTCCTACAACTGCACAGCTCAATCGCCTCAACCGTGAACTTAAACTTGGCCTCAAGCTTGTCTAACCCACTGAGAACCGACGCAAGGGTTTTGGATGATTCTTAGCACTCAAAAAGATATCTGTAGCATCTGCTGCGGCTTGCATTAATTCTGCCTTTTCTTCCCTTGTTGCCTCAAAATTCCAGCTTGGATAGTCACCGTGAGGTAATACAATTGTATTGTGCTTGGCCTCAGAAAGAATTTTTCGTGTTCGTGGCATATACACACACGCAAAGAGTTGATGAAGGAAATCATAGAAATCTGTAATGGATGTATTCTCCGCGTGATCATTTGAAAACATCAAGCCCAGGCTGTGTGTTCGCTCCTCAGGCGTCAAAAACGCCATAGGATAGTTGTGTAAAACACCTCCATCTGTTAAATAATGACCTGTTAAAGGATCAAGAACGGGTGTAAAATAGAATGTCAGACTCATTGTAGCAAGCAGTGCATCTGTAAGTTTTACAGTAGGTGTATGAACAACACTAAATTCACGGGGCAAACATACATTTAAATCTGTAGCAAAACACCGAAGAGTAGGTCCGTTCGGTTTTTGGAGGGCGAACTCCTCAAACGTTGTTTCAGGAGCAAAATTTTTCTGCTTGAGAAGACTCTCTAAAAATCGCCTGAGGTTCTCTCCCTTGTCAAATCCAAATTCATCCATAAATTCCATTGCAGATTCGGGATTAATACTTCGGATTAATGTAAAATCAAATTCCATACAGAGTTTTTTGAGTTCTTGAACTGTATAGCCCAACACCAATCCATAGGAAATAAGAGCCCCAGCACTCACACCAATGTATTCTTTGACAGATCGTAAGAGTCCCTTTGATTCAAGGACTTCCAAGGCGCCCAAAAAAGCTGTTGCTCGGATACCTCCACCACTCAAGCAGATTCGTTTGGGCGGAATGAGAATCATTCTGGCTAAAGTAGGAGTAGGATGTATAAACCCCCGAATCAACCCATACCCAAATTGAATCCCAATGAATTGTATGAACGACGGATTCGTAGAGATCAAGCTCGTTTGCGAGCCTACAATCAAGTTCTTGAACAGATTCACAATCGTATCTACACGGCTTCTCAACTTGCTGGGCACCCTGCCTATTTAATGTATACTGTCCCACCCTTCATTTTAGGGCTGCCCAAGTTAGATCTTGAGGACTGTATTGTGTATCTAGTCTATATGCTTCGTCAAGGAGGATTTGAAGTTCGCTTCACCTATCCCAATCTCTTGTATATCAGTTGGAGACATCACGAAAAAGAATATCTTCTTCATCAAAACCCCATTGTTCAAGCTATGATGCCACCTGAAGCACCCAAACGTGGCGGCGGCAAAAAGTCGGGGCCCTCCGTGAGTTTTGATCTGCCGAGTCCCTTTGCTCAGCAAGTAGCTCCTCCTGCTCGTAAGTTAGCCTCTGAATACAAGCCCCCTGAATCTTTTGTGCAACAGATGGAACGGCCCCAGTCTGATAAATCACAGGGCGTTTTGAATGATTTATGGATGTTCAGTTGAGTGAAGCAGCCCATACAACTTCTTCGCCACGGCTGGACCCAGTTTTCGTTTGTCTGAAATCTGAATGGCTGCTAAATCCTTCTCTGTCGTATTCCAAACTGTCGTCAATGAATTACCACACGCCTTCAAAATACCCTCTGCTGTAGCGGATGATACTCCTTTACAGCAGGTCAACACTGCAACTGCGAAATTGTGTGGATCATCTCGCTGCTCTCCCTTTGTATGACTCTTAATGGTGCTTGTATATGCCGTTGTTTTGCCCTCACGAAACTCGTTTTCGTCAGTCTTCCACTTCTCCGCAAAGACTTTGATGAACTCTGCTGTCTCTTCTACGGATTTTGTCTGAAAATAGGGAATCTTGTGAACAAAGGGTAAACGAACAATCCACTTCCAAAGCACAGATTTATCAAATCTGCGGGATGCATCAAAGTTGCCCTCAAAAATATATGCGATGTGGCAACCCTTTTCTTGCGCAAAAGCTTGGAGCCGTGTTCGCTGTTCTCTATATCGTCCATCCGTCATAGATGCTTCCATATCCGCAACAGTCTTGCGTTCAAATACAATCCCTCCTGAAACAATTTCTTCTCCACTCAAGCCGATCCAAACATCCCCCACAGGCAATGTTTTGACTGGGGTTCCAGCGCACAATGCAATCAATTCACGCTCACGATTATCAAGCACAAATGACATCTCTGGTGTGAGTCCCATTTAAGGTTTAGACCATTTTTTACTACAGAAGCAGATGATTCCAATCTGTCCTGCGGCCTTTGATATGGTCGTGCCCCTTCACAAAAAAGATACACCTGTATTTTATACGTATACCTTGCCCCATTTACTCAAAAATGCCATAGGGTTACAGACATTGTATATTGTGTGCTCACCAGATGCTCAGAAGGATCTATCAGGTAGCCCCAATGTTGAGTTTTTTGATGAAAGAAAAATCACTAGTTTTTCATTTCAAGAGGTAAAAAAATTTCTCAATGGAACCTCAAGGGCAGGTTGGTATTATCAACAGCTTCTCAAGCTCTATGCTCATCAATATCTTAAGAATCTTATGGAACACTATGTTATTTGGGACAGTGACACTGTGCTTTTGAAGCCCACGGCTTTTTTTCACAATGACTATGGTGAGATTCGCGGACTCTATGCAATCAGTCCTGAACGCAATCCACCCTATATGGAGCACATGGAGAGACTTATGCCTGGACTCAAACGACTTACTCACGAATGGGGTGGAGTTACACATCATCAGCCGTGGACAAAATCCGTGCTCAAGGACCTCTTCAGGCAGGTAGAGTTTCGGCACGGAACACAGTTTTGGAGGGGATATTTGTTATGCGTAGAACAAAAACACTATGGAGGATCTGGTTGCGCAGACTATGAAGTTGTTATGGCGTTTGCGGGACGATATCACAGTGAAACCATTCAAATACGACCCTTGCGCTGGGCTAACCGACGAGACCTTCCTAGTCCTTCTGAGGATCTAGATTTTGTTTCCCTTCACGAGCATATGATGCCACTTCTTCCAAAGACCATTGTGTAAAGAAGATCGTATACAAGATCATTACATCACCGAGACTTGAATGAAGTAGAAGCTTTTGAGGCTCTTGATTGAAGAGATGCTTGTAAAGTTCTGAGAGTTTTGGTGACTTGAATTTGAAGAGGGCATTCGCACTCAGTAATGGAAGCCTACAAATGACACGAGATGCCTCCATTGTGCAGAAATCCAGGGGAGGCCAAAGGAGTGCGTGATCGTGTTTAAGGCGAATGGCAGCCGCTGTAATAACATTTTTATCAAACTCCAAATTGTGTGCGATGACTGCATCTACTGTGCGTAGATCACGGATAAACTCTCCAAGAATATGATTGAGTTCAAATCCGTGTTGAAGGGCCATTTCTTGAGAAATTCCGTGAATCTGAACGGATTCAGGAGGAATGTGCCAGTGTGTTGGCTTCACAATATAGCTCTTCGCACGAAGGATTTTATTGCCCTCTGTAACAATCCACGAGATACTCACTGCTTCTGGCCAGTTGCTTGGATCCTCTGTTGCGGATTTATTTCGTTGTTTCGGTAAACCCGTCGTTTCTGTATCAAAGAAGAGTGCACGCATTTTTGTAGGTATTCGCACGTTGCGCCAATACCCTCAAATTTTAAACAAGGGGTAGTTCAAAGCGGATGTTTGAGGACTCACAACTATTACACGGTGATATTGTCTATACACGGCATGTCTATTATTCTCCGGTAAATCGTATGTATACAAAAACAATCCAACCTCAAGATCTAAACAAAACCATCATCCATATACAAAATCCCGTATTTTCTATTGAAACACTCCATTTCTGTTATGTGCATATGATTGAAAATATATTTCGCTTGTATTGGATACTTCAAGATCTCTTAGAATCAAACGAGTTAAAAACAGACAATGTAACATTTTTCATACGACGAAATGACTTAATGGCCTATGCCAACCTCAGTGATTATATTCTTGCTCAATATTTGAGTGTTATAGATGTAAATAAGAATCGCTACAGGGGAGCGTGGAATGATATGTTTAATATTATAAATACAAATGATTTAATCTTTGAATCATTTATCATAAAAGATTGTGTGTATTTGTTTGAAGATTTCTACGTATTCAACAACGATGAACAACAACACTCATTTTGGAATTCTAAATTCAGTGATCCCTGCCGAATTCTTTCACCCCATTATTTGAATCAATATAGACACCTCTTTCCCTATATACTACAAAAAGATGGTGAAACTGCGTATGTAAGATATTTAGATGACACCATTAAAAACAAATTAGTTTCCTTTCGGAAAAAGGTTCTGGATACGTATTTGCGATCCTATGATAGTCCAAGGGACGGAAAACGAAAAGCCATCCTCATTAATCGTAAAGATAAACGAGTCTTTCCTGAATCTTTCCTTCAAGAACTCACAGACTATTTGAAGTCATCCACGACCCTTGACTATAATGGAATGTATTTTTTGGAAGATATGAATTTTAAAGAGCAGCTTGAATTATTTAATACAAATGATGTATTTTTTATGATCCACGGAGCCGGCTGTGCAAATATCCTCTGGGCAAAGAAAGATTCCATTCTTTTTCAATACGATAGTGTCACACATCGCTTCTGTATGTATAATCGCCTAGCATCTTTACTAGATATTGTTTCTTACAATATACTTCTTGGTATTAACCATTCTCCAAAATTATTAGATTCTGTGCCTTTATAGTTTTCTTCTAGAAAACCGAATCGCACAGGTATTACTGGTCCTTTTTCTCAAGGGATACTTCATGCTTCTTTACAAAGGCCTTTTGAAACCACGGTTGCCTCTTCAACCACAAAAGCTCTTTCATTGTCATCTCGCCCTTTGCCCATTTTGTAAGGACTCGTAGTCGCATACGTTTTTCCAACGAGGATAGAGATGTTGCTAGTAAAATTTCAAGTAAGATGAGTGTCAGTATGACCATACTTGTTTTATATGTGGAATCTTAATACCAGTTTTCTGTCGCAAATGTGGGCGCAAAGGTCCGTTCAAGACCAGGTGTCCACTTGGTATAGTCCCAGCGATTGGTCCGCATAGAAGGTTCAGGTGTAAAGAAAGGATCAAGACCTACCGCAACATCCAGGGCTGTGGGAGGAACTGTAATGGTCGCTTCACCCGCTTTCTGCACGGGCTCCTTGGCCGCTGGCGCTTCTTCATCTTCATACACTATTTTCTCGTCCTTGCGCCGTGTTCCAATGACTTCATACACATTATCAGGCTTCTGCACAATAGTTGGGATGAGACCCTTTGCATCATAAATCTTGGAAATGAGTGTCTTAGCATCTTCCAAATCATATGTTGTTAATGAATCAGCTTTTGCGGGTTTATACGTCTGTAATATCTTACGTTCCTCCATTTCCACTGCGGTTGTATCCGGAGGTGTTAATGCCTCTCCCTCTATCTCCTTGTATGGGTTCAACGTCATAGGTTTTGATGAAGGCTCCGCAGAATCTTGAAATCCTTCTGTGGGATCGGACTTGATGGCCTTCTCTGCGCGCTGGCGAAGTTCAGCTACACCCTTCTGGAAGACTGCTGAATTGGGTGGCTGGACAGACCAATCCAGGGGATACTGTGCCGTCAACCGATTGATTTCCTTTCGGGTCATTTCCTTGTCACCCTCGTTTTGGAAAATCAAGTTGTATTCATAATCATCCACGGAATAAATGGGATTCTGAATGTATGGTGCTTCCACTCGTTGATCCATAATAACCTTCGTTTCAGGAGCATTGAAGTCCTTGGGTTTGACTTCAGGAATCCAGGCTTGCTTGTCTGCAAAGGATTCCGTGCGTTTTGCTTGGGAAGCCAGTATAAAAACATAGGCTCCCACGAGCAACACAATGAACACTGTTAGGAGATTCATACCTGTTCTATCCTTTGGTAAAAAAATAGCAAGTTCCGGTAGGATGCTCGTATTTTCAAACGGTGGAGCCAAACGGAAGTCTCGTAAAGTCACCAGGGGTCGCGTTTCCAAAGCTATGGATGTTCGGTCTCGGAAACAGATTAAGGGATTTGAAGATCTCTTGGGAAAGGGACCTCTGACTCTTGTCTTAGTCTATGCAGATTGGTGTGGTGCTTGCCATCGCTTCCGTGAAAACACTTGGAAAGACATTCAGAACCTCCCCAATAAATCTGTGAATCTTATGTCCGTGCGTGAGGATGTGTTTCCCGAAACTAGTCTCAAGAATACAAAAATCAATTATTATCCCAGCCTCTTGCTTGTTGGAAATGACAAGAAACCCGCGGAATTTACTTCCCCCAAGGGTGAAGTTACCAATGCTCTGCCCAACAATAGCAAAGAACTCTTGACAAAGATTGTTACAAGCCCCTTGCCTGAAACTGCGAGTGAAATGGTTAAGAGTATGAACAAGGAGAATCTCAAGAACAGTTTTGAAGCCATCTCTACGGCAAAGAAGAACTCCGTTGCCAACAATGCCTCACCGCCTATGGAAGAGCTGCTTGAAAGTGTCAAACCGCCTTCAATGGCCGAAGATTTAGAGACAGGATATGATCCGACACCCAATCCCAATGCCACGACTGCTTCCAAAGTCGGCGGTGGCCTTCTTACAACCCTCCAAAAAATCATCTCAAAGGGCACAAAAGCTCTTCGCATTCGCTCTCGCAAGGGACGCAAGGGCAAACGTAAGACGCGAAAGGTGCAGAAACGCAACAAATTTGGACGTTTCTCTCGTCGTCGGTAAAGCGCGTTCCCAAATTTGAAGGTATACCTTTCCACCTTAGTAAAGTAAGCAAACACTATGAAGCAGTTTCATCTATTAGACGTGCTCGCTCACGATTTAGTCATTGAGAGCGAGGATGATAACACGAAACAAGGCTACTTTGAACGACCTTATCAAGAAGCCGATTCTGAAGGAGAATTCATAGAAGATGCACCACGAAAGACAACCCAGCCTACACAACCACGAAAGGAACTCTATATTGAGCTCTTTGGTGTGGCTACGGAAGGAACTCCTGTTCATCTCAAAGTTACTGGATTTCGCCCTTACTTCTATATTGGCCTCCAGAAAAAGACAGATATCGTAACAATTAAACGTCACATTCTAGACAAACTCAAAAATCGCACATCCATTGAAAGTGATTTGAAGTTTGAGGAGGTTCAACGCAAAGTCCTCTTTGGCTACACTGGAAATACAACGTTTCCTATGTTGAAGATCTCAATGCCCAGCATTGATCTCTTCTACAGTGTTCGCAAACTCTTCTTGAGTAAATCGTTAAAGCCCATTCTTCGCATCAATGGTCGTGAAAAACCTGTGCAAGTCTATGAGGCCAATCTTGATCCTATGCTTCGGTTCTTTCACATTCAAGACCTTGAACCCTGTGGATGGATTGAAGCCGATTGCGAGTTTGAACTGGATTCCGCAACAGGTCGCCTTCTGGGTGAATGTGATTGGACACAGGTGATGCCTCCCAAACAGAAGCCAGGCAAATCTGGAGCCTATAAATTGGCTGCGTGGGATATTGAGTGCTACAGCCCCACTGGTGATTTCCCTGTGCCTGAAAAGGATCCTGTCATTCAGATTGGTGTCGTTCTTGTTCAGGGCACCAAGGTTGAAAAACACATCTTTGTGAACCATACGTGCACTCCTGTAGCAGGATGTATTGTTCATAGCCAACCCAAAGAAGATGAACGTGCGATGCTCCTTGACTGGGCAGGTTGGATGGCAGATCAAGATCCTGATGTGCTCGTCGGCTACAACATCTTCGGTTTTGATGAACGCTATCTCTGGAAGCGAGCTCAAATGTTGGGCATTGATCAATCCGCTGCATTTCAAGCCCTCTCACGCCTTGATGGTGAAGAAGTAAAGCTCTCTGAGAAAATGCTTAGCAGTTCAGCACTCGGTGACAACAAACTGTATATCTGGACAACTCCTGGCCGACTCCAAATTGATCTGTATCACTATATTCGCCGCTTGGAAAATCTCACTAGCTACAAACTAGATGATGTAACAAGTCACTATATGAGCGGTAAACTCAAGGGCATTCGTGAAGAAGATGGACACCTTATTCTCAAAACAGCTATTACCAAAGAAGCTGTTGTGGGCCGAAGTGTAAAACTCTTGGATGAGACCGGTGAAGCCATTGGCGACAAACTCGTTATCTCTGCCATTGGAGCTGGTGAAATCACCTTGACTCCTGAAGAGCCGGTTGACGGATTTCAAACAGCTGTCAAGTGGGCCATTGTAAAAGATGATGTAAGCCCGCAAGAGATCTTCAAACTCCATCGTGGAACTGCAGCAGATCGTGGCAAACTCGCTGCCTACTGTATTCAGGATTGTAACCTGGTCATTGAACTCTTCAACAAACTGGATGTCTTCAACAATGCAATGTCTATGGCAAATGTCTGTTCTGTGCCTGTAAACTACATCTTCACTCGTGGACAGGGCATCAAGATTGAATCTTTGATCTTTAAGGAATGCAACCAACGCGGACAAGCAGTTGTTGTGCTGGAAGCTCCAGGACGCAACTTTGCTGATAAGAAAAATGATGATGAGGATGAAGAGGTTGAAGATAGTTATGAGGGTGCGATTGTCTTTGATCCGGTCCCTGACTTCTACTTTGATGCGCCTGTAGGAGTCTGTGACTTTGCTTCCCTGTATCCTAGTTCTATCATTAGTGAAAACATCAGTTATGACACACTGCTCTGGGTCAAGGACTATGATATGAGTGGAAATCTTGTCAGGACCGATTGGGTTGGCTCTGAATCGTATGTAGAGCCTGGAACTCGCTGGACAGATATTGAGTTTGATATTTGGCGTCCAGATCCCAATGATACTCGGAAACACCCTGTAAAGATCAAAGCAGGTCTCCGTGTGTGTCGGTATGCACAGTATGTTGGTGATAGAAAAGGCACACTTCCAGATATTCTCCAGAAGCTTCTTGCAGCTCGTAAAGCCAAGCGAAAGCAGGCTGAAAAGGAATCCGATCCTTTCGTAAAAGCCCTTTTGGATGCGGAGCAGTTGGCTTATAAGCTCACAGCAAATTCGTTGTATGGACAGTTGGGCTCTGCGACCTTTAAGATTCGGCTCCAGCATTTGGCTGCAAGCACCACTGCGTATGGCAGGAAACAGATCACTTTCGCAAAAGCCGCAATTGAACAGTTCTATGGTCCCGCCGCACAGTCAAAGACTCACTGCGCAGAGATTGTCTATGGCGATACGGATTCCCTCTTTGTTAGTTTCAATCCTCGCGATTCAACCGGCAAACGACTTGAGGGACGAGAGGCCCTGGTTCGCACAATTGAACTCACTGAGGAATGTGGCCGATTCGTAACCCAAGCACTCAAGCCTCCTCACGACTTTGAATATGACAAGGTCTTCTGGCCCTTTATCATCTTCAGCAAGAAGCGCTACGTCGGCAATAAATACGAGGAGAATCCGGATGAATTCAAGCAGACATCTATGGGAATCGTCCTGAAGCGCCGAGACAACGCACCCATCGTCAAGACTATCTATGGTGGAGCCATTCAGATCCTCCTGAATCAACGGAATGTGGCCAAGGCTGCTGAGTTTGTTCGTGAGAAGTGCAATGAGATGATGGAGGGTAACACAAGTCTGGGACAACTTACAATTACAAAGTCGCTTAAGGCAAATTACAAAGATCCCACCAAGATTGCTCATAAGGTCCTTGCAGATCGCATTGCTGCTCGTGATCCAGGCAATGCGCCAGCACCTGGAGATCGTATTCCCTATGTCTATATTCAGACAGAGGGTGAAGTTACACTTCAGGGGGATAGGATTGAACTTCCTTCCTATATCCGTGCCAATAGTTTGAAGCCTGATGTCCAATTCTATATTGAACATCAACTGACGAATCCGTTATCTCAACTCTTCAGTCTCCGTGTGGAAGAGATTCCCGGCTACTGTGCTCCTCATTCTTGGCCTGAAAATGCTGATAAGCGTCAAGTCGCTCGTGAGCGTATGGCAGCAGACCTCTTATTCAGTCAAACCTTGCGGCTCTGTGAACGAAATGAACGCAACAAAGCAGCAAGCAAGATGGGATTTACGGTAACAGCAACGGCAAACAAGTCCCAAAAAGCTCGCACAGTATCTGTTGCGACCATTCCAAGTGGGCCAAAGATCCAGATGCGACTAGACAGTTGGTTCGCAGATAAACTCCTCGTAGAGTCCAAAGACAAGCAAAAGAAACAAAAACAGAAGGAGAATGGGACAAAGCCAAAGTCAACAACAGCAACCACAAAGTCCTCCTAGAATCTACGTCCTGACAAAAGAAGAAGCAGCAAGTGTTCTTGCACACGCAAATCGGTTGGATGGGTTTCGTGATGCTCTTTTTTTAGATGAAGTGAATCTCCGTGCTCGTGCTGACTGTGACTATACGCCTATGGACGGTCCAGATCTGAATTTAGACATTCCTGGTCTCAAAAAAGACGCAGTCATCTGCTGGATGTCACCCTCCGCCGAAGCAGGAATGCCGCACACTCGTGCGCCTAATATCATATGTATGCCCTTGTATTGGAAACAGGGGAGCATTACTGAAACAGTCAAGCACGAATTGGTTCATTTGGATCAGCGTGCTCGCCCTGAACTCTGGGTCAAATGGTGTGTTCAAAATGGCTGGACACTTGTGGAAGACGATGAAATACCTGAACGCTGGCTCCGTCAGTGTCGTTTGAATCCAGACACAATGGCCTATCGGTTTTGGGCCTACAAGGAACGATGGGTTCCTTTGCCCATGTATGAGCGAACAGATAGACCTAGGCTCCGAGAGATTCGCGTTCGGTGGTGGGATCGCAAGACTGGAAGTTTGCTTGTAGATCCTCCTCAAGAAGTCCAAGACCTTGTTGAGGGTATAGTGAATCCAGAACATCCCTTTGAGATTGCTGCGTATAAGGGTATACAGTTATAAGTCGGATTTCCGGCGAAGTAAAAAAAATAGGAATGATTTAGATGAGTCAGGAAGACGAAAATTACATCACTCCTATTTTTCCACTCAATGCAGAGGAATATCAAGATGGGGGTGCTGCTGCCATACGAAATGTTACTCAGTTCTTAGATGCTAACAGTCAAAAGATCATTGGCAACTTCAAGAAAGGATATACTGTAGGCATAACAAACACGCTTATTCTTCCCGCAATTACAGAGATTCTTATTCGTGATAAAGCCAAGGCCATTGTGCCTTTTAAAACGTTTGATGATCTCAAAACATCCAAGGCTGTTCCAGATAGTTTGAAGACAAGTCCGTTTTTTTTCTTGAATCAATTCTTTACAAAAACGGAAGCTATGGATGACTTACGTATAAAGTCAGATCCTGGTTATGATGAGGACAAACAACTCCTTCTTCTTGAAATCTCAGTTCGCTTGTATGTATTGATCTACTTGCTCTTGGCTACAGGAAATACACTCTGCGCATCTGGAACAAAGGCGAGTGGTGATTTGATCTTTAAGGACTATTTCACAAATAAGAAGGAAGCTGACCTTAAGACTATAATTACTGCTATGAAGACTCGTTGGGTTGATGCTGATATTCAGGTCTGTCTTTTTGGAGTTGCCAAGGATGATCCTGGCTTTACTGGATTTGCTGATTTTGAAATCCTCTGTAAAATTTTGTATGATTATGCACTTGTCATCTATCTTGAGGGATATGGTTACCCTCCAGATCTTATTAAGAAGTTCCAGGACTCCTATTACTTTTCGTCTATGACAGAGTTTGTTCAAGAGATGGAAAAGAAAGTGGCAGCATTGCCACCTCCACCTGTAGATGACTGTGTTGAACTTAAGAAAGTATTGGATGACAAGACGAAGGTCAAAGATCCCAAGGCCATCACAAAGGATGAACAGGAGGCCATAACAAAGGCAGAACCCAAGTATACCAAGGATTTTATTACAGAGTGTTTCAAGAAGTATCCTGCTGGCGAATATGCTTTTGCTCCTGAAGCTGCTCCCCCTACCAAAACCGATTGTGAGAAGATTAAGGACAAGTTGGATGAAGCCGGTTTTGTTGCAGATAAGAAGGCTATCACCGATGCAGAGGTTGCGAAGCTAACTACAGTGAATGATAAGTATACCAAAGAGTTTGTCACAGAGTGCTTGAAGGATACAAAACTCTTCCCTGCGGGTGAATATGCCCTTGCTGCTGCGGCTCCTCCTCCTACTAAGACCGATTGCGAGAAGATTAAGGACAAGTTGGATGAAGCTGGTTTTATAGCCGACAAGAAGGCTATTACTGACGATGAGGTTGCGAAGCTAACCGCAGTGAATGATAAGTATACCAAGGAGTTTGTCACAGAGTGCTTGAAGGATACAAAACTCTTCCCTGCGGGTGAATATGCCCTTGCTGCTGCAGCTCCTCCTCCCACTAAGACCGATTGTGAGAAGATCAAAGACAAGTTGGATGAAG
>JACCDW010750987.1_pt1 | contig 22634 bp, 17 predicted proteins | sample 7449781 | NCBI WGS metagenome assembly JACCDW01 (sample SAMN15323449, study PRJNA562643) | freshwater metagenome | isolation source: river surface water | place: USA:Blue River Watershed | collected 2017-08-18
CTTTCAATGATATAATCATCTTTTGTATCACCATCCTTTGGATACCCCCAAGGAGCATGAACTTGTTTGAGACTCTCTCGATCATTGCTTGCCTGTACAGAAAAGCTTTGTAGAAATAATGAAATGAATAGTACATTGAAGAGACGCATCATTCACTTTTGACGAATGGTGCAACATATCTTTCAGCCCCTTTTTGGATGATGAGCACATATGATCCGGAGGACAATCCCTGCAAAGACAATTGATGTCGCATATATCCATCAGCATCAGCCATGAGCATAACTTGAGATGTACTCATTGTATTTCCCATAATGTCAACAATGCTTATCTGAGAAGATTGGGATTCATTTCCCGGAATCATAATTCCAAGTTGATCTTGAGCAGGATTTGGTGCAATGTTGATGGTATTTGAAAGCATTTCATGTTCAATTGAAAGATAATTTCTGCTTTCAAGCATTTCTTGCACATCTTTGGGTACATCACTCAAAAAATCATATCCTGTTTTTTCTTCAATTGCATTGACAGTAGTTGTATATAATTTCCAATCCGTTGTACCCGAAGTATAGACTTCATTCTTCATCAATACAGCAATCACTTTTGTGGCAGGTGTGATGTCTGAGACTCTCTGGCCACTATCCAATATCACTACAATTTTCCAATATGAATCAGGAACTGTAACAACAGTATTGAGTCTTTTGGGATTGGCGCCAAATATTCCACCTGCAACAATGAATAATTCCTTGTTTTGATCTTTACATAATCTCTCACATTCGAATTCAAGAGAAAGCCAAGTTTGTTGATTCAATGTGGGAGTTTGAGGCATGATATTCGTAAGAAGAAAAGTCGATTTATTGTCTTCAGCTGTTGCAGTTCTTTCTTCCGAGCGAACCATATGCCCTCTATCATAACCGGAACCTGTATAGTCTCCATGTTTTACTCTGTAAAATTCTGCAGGCAAGCTCGTATCCTGAATGAAATTTCCTGAATAGCGAGGCACTCCACCAAACCATCCACGATGCAAATTCCATGATACCCAATTAGGTACATTAAGTTCACTATTATAACTCAATGCATATTGAGGTCTGATAATCAGATAATCATTTGATGCATTATTGTCGAGAGGAATTCCTAATTCCAAATGTATGGACTCAGTGTGAATCAATTGAGCATTCTGTTTGGAGAATGAACTGAGGAAGATAAAAAGCGCAAAGAGTATATTTTTTTTCATAGTGATTTATTGTGTGATGATACAATTCGTTGAAATAATTTGCTTGCCATTAGTAATAGAAAGAACATATGTTCCGGATGGTACTCCAGATACATCTATCTGCATCTGACCTGTCATTGCATTGCCATGATTCGATGCTTGTATATTCCATGACTTAATATTCAATCCTTTGATATCCTGCATCGATATAATCATCGTCTCTGTATGAGAAAGTGGATACTCAATTGTCAATTGAGATGTTCCTGGATTTGGATATACATATAATGCATTTGCAATAAACTCAGTGGAAGATTCAATCCCCGTTACTTTTGCAACTTGAACGAGAGATCTAAACGTATTTCCTTGATTGACATTCATAGATCGAAACTCAGGGAGTGAATCCAAATTGAGAATTGTTTCTGGTCCTGAGAATGTTATTGTACGATACACAAAAGAATTATCTGGCAATCTAAATCCGATTTGCAATGGCACTTGTTCATAAATGCCATACTCTTGCGCTTGGACTTGCGTGATCTTCAATCGCATTGAGCGAATTCCCCCATTCAATGAAGAAGCAGTATCTATCTGAATCCTAGGCCATCCTTTTCTTTTCACCCATTGATCAAAAAACCATTGTACATTCTTTCCTGATATATCTTCACAAGCTTTTTGAAAATCTTCAGTTATTGCATTGCCAAACCGATGTCTTTCAAGATATGTTTTCAGTGATTGAAAAAAGATACTATCACCCAGTAGATGTCTAAGCATTCCAAGCACTACTGCACCTTTCACATAAATCGTTCTGGGATAATTTGATGATGGTGCAGCTCTCCCATATTTTTCAAGTGGCATCACTCCTTCTCGAGAGATAGTGGTACCAAAGTATTCCGATATTTTGGATTGCACATCCTGCACATAGCCTGGCATACCTTTTAATTCTTCCGCCCAAAGCGATTCGGAATATGTGGCAAATGATTCTGAAAGCCAATGATAGCTATAATCTCTGGGAGTTACTTTATCACCAAACCATTGATGAGCAAGTTCATGTAAGATCGTTGAATTGGTGGAGTCCTTTTTTCGTACAATTGCCTCATCAATGCTAATCATGGTTTGATGTTCCATCGAACCGGTTGGAGTGAGAACATATCCAACAGTTTCAAATGGATATGGACCATATGCTTTCTCAAGTGTTGCAATCATTCTTGGTAATTGAGAAAAAGAAATAGCAGTTGCCAAGCTATCTTGTTTGATTGCATATACAGCATTTCTGTCCTCTCCGATGATATGCCTTTGAAATGAATCAACAGCAAATGTCATGAGATATGTTGCAAGAGGTTTGTCAATCGCCCAAGTATACCGTATGCCCTTTTCCAATGTATCAATCGACTGTAGAGAGCCATTGGAAACAGCCATTAATCCTTTTGGAACAAGTATGCGTGTTTTGAGTAGTGCTTTATCCGATGGATGATCATAACATGGTATCCAATGCTGCGTTGTGCCAACATAATTGGCAAAAAATCCTGTTCCTATAGCGTACAATATTCTTTTGGTTGAATACACCCCGCCCCAAGAAATTGTTCTCGGAGGCTCTTTTCCCATAGTACCCTGATAATGGATTTTCACAATGCTTGTATCACCTTTTCGGATGGATATTGGAATTTCTATCACATAATGCATCGTATCATCTTTGATTTCACCGTTTCTCATGAAATCTACTCTATTGCCATTGAGCATCACTGAATCAATAGTGAGATCTCGTAGATGTATAGGTAAAATTCCCTTTGGTGATTCATTCCATGCCACCTTTATGATACAAATTCCATTTTCAAGTTTGGGAAGCGGTGCAGAAAGCAAATCAATAGAAACATCATACTCAAGTATATCGAAAGGCTGCGGAATATATTCCGTTGGCCGAGATATCTGAGCAGAAGTCTTCATCGAAAGAAGGCATGCAATAGTAAACAGAATGTATTGGAAGTATTTCATGAGTATTCCCTACTATTCAATGTGGATGCGCAATTTAGGGAAATTCGGTATGATATTCAGTGTCTTTATTAAGAATAGGTAAACTATTTATCGAATAACTTAATAATTGCATAATGCCCTTGATGCTAACTTCGAATGCAGCAATTAGTAATTCGAGGACATCATGCAAAAAGACCTGCAAGCAGATCCATTCGCTCTCTCATTCGGGAATAGTTTATATATTCCATTTCCATCAATTAGCTCTCTCATCGAGCGCTCAATCGAAGATGCACTTGGTTTATCGGAAATGTCATCCATGTATGCAAAGGCATTGGCTAATATACATTGCCATGATTCTTTTTATGATACAGTTCTGAGCACAATGCATTGTACATATGAAGTAGATGGATTGGAGCACATACCAAAAGAAGGACCAGTGATCATCGTAGCAAATCATCCATTCGGTGGAATAGAAGGCGTGATTTTAGGGTCAATATTAGGAAGCATCAGACCCAATTTTAAAATCATGGCGAATTCCCTATTGGGTCGCATCCCTCAATTTCATGATACCATGATATTTGTCAATCCATTCGGTGGGAATGATGCTATAACTGAAAATCGAAAAGGCATTAAAGAGGCAATACATTGGGTGAAAGATGGAGGAATATTAGGTGTATTTCCAGCTGGTGAGGTTTCTCATTATCAACCAAGCATAGGAATGATTGCAGATCCATATTGGAATACGAATATCGTTCGGATGGCAAAAATGACAAATGCCGTGATCATCCCGATGTTTATTCATGGAAATAATTCACTCTTATTTCAGACAATGGGGTTGATTCATCCTCGATTACGAACAATGCTATTGCCTAGAGAATATCTCAAAATGAAAAATAGTAATATTTCAATTTCAGTTGGCAAACCGATTCAGAAGCACTTATTGAATTCATTCATCAGTGAAACCGATTGCACACGATATATAAAACAAAGAACATATCTCTTGCAATTGGATCGTACTATTCAACAGAAAAATCCTGATTCCAAACAGCAAGTGATACCTTCCGGATCATTTGATGAAATTTCAAAAGAATTGGCAAGATATACTCAACAAGATATTATGGCCGAATCAGGTGATTATGTTGTCTATATTGCAAATGCTGCATCTCAACCTGCCATTTTGAGAGAAATCGGAAGACTAAGAGAATGTGCCTTCAGAGAAGTTGGCGAAGGAACAGGAAAGGAATTGGATTTGGATATTTTTGATTCAGAATATGATCAATTGATATTACATAAAACAGGCCATGGGATCATTGGTGGATATAGATTAGGGAGAACAGATCATCTTCGAAATGTTTTTGGGAAAAATGGGCTTTATACTCAAACTTTATTTACCTATTCCCAAGGATTTCATGAACTCATGCCAAAGGGAGTGGAATTGGGAAGAGCATTTATTTGCAAAGAATTTCAAAGATCATTCTTACCACTTCAGTTACTATGGAAAGGAATAGGAGCATATATTCTCAAGCAAAAACAATATCGATATCTATTCGGAAGTGTCAGCATTAGTAATAATTATCATCCATTATCAAAACACTTGATCATTTCTTATGTAAAAGAACACTGTTTTGATCATGATTTTGCCTCTTGTGTCAAAGCAAAGCATCCATTTGTACACAGTAAACAACATCAATCCTTTCAAGCTCTGATTGGAAATGAGAAAATACACTCTGATATCGAAGTTATCAATAGTATGATTATGGAGATTGAGCCTGATGGTAAGGGAATACCAATACTAATTCGACAGTATATGAAACTCGGGGGTAAATTCTGTGGTTTTGGCATCGATCCTTCATTTAATGATGCTGTTGATTGTCTTGTGATGATTGACTTATTAAAGGCAGATGACTCAATGCTCGAGCGTTATATCGGTGAAGATGGCCTAAATGAATTCAGAAATTTTCATCTTTGTAATACTACGCATCACTATTCACAGATTTAATAGAGGTTTTTATGGCATTATCAGTTGGACATTCCGCACCTGATTTCACTTTGGTCGATAATACTTTGACCCCACACACATTGAGCTCATATAAGGGCCAATCTGTTATTCTCGCATTCTTCCCTGCTGCTTTCACAGGTGTTTGCGAAAAAGAAATGTGTACATTCAGAGATAATCTCAGCAAATTATCTTCAGCAAATGCAAAGATTTTTGGCGTGAGTGTGGATCTCCCATTCAGCGCAGATGCATTTTCAAAAAAGAATGAATTGAATTTCCCAATTCTATCAGATATGAATCGTGAAGTCACAAAATCATATGATGTTCTTTTCCCAAATCTTGCTAATGTTCCCGGACTTGATGTAAGTGCAAGAGCAGTCTATTTGATTGATGCAGCTGGAATTATCCAATATGTTGAAGTCACAGAAAACCCTGGTGTAGAGCCAAATTATGATGCCGTAATGGCTGCGGCTGCTTCATTATAATTCGAAAAGTTATCCACAAGCCCTTTCGTAACACTTACGAAAGGGCTTTTTTTATGTCAATTCCGTAGTTTTCCGGCTCATTAATTCGGAAATATGATGAACGCCTTACGATTACTATTTTTTGTGTTCTTTATTGCAATCTTCACAGGTTGCTCTGATGAAAAAAATCAACATCAACAGCAGATTCCTGAGGGTGACCTTGCAAAAGAGTTCGCACCCACTAATCCCCAAGTGAATATTGGTTCTCCTGCACCTGATTTTACTATGAATGATATAGATGGAAAACCATTTACTCTTTCATCTTTGAAGGGAAAGGTGATTATGATTGACTTTTGGGCTACATGGTGTCCTCCATGTGTGCGATCGATCCCAGAAGCAAAGAATATATGGAATACCTTTAAAGCCAAGAATTTTGTCTTATTAGGTGTTTCACTCGATAAAGATCTTGATGTGTGGAAAAAGTATGTCACAGAACAGCAAATGTCCTGGATTCAAGTTGCTGATGGCAATTTTTGGGACAATAAAGCTGCTATTACATATGGCATAGGCTCGATTCCAAGTGTTTGGATAGTAGATCAAGAAGGAAATATTGCTTTGAAAGATGTAAATCCCCTATCAGAAGGAGATGTCATCAAAGCAAAAATCACTGAATTGCTCAATAAGAAATAATTGGCAATACGGTATATTCGCAAACTTGAATTAGCAATCTTTAGAATCTCATAGGAAATCACCATGGCTCAACATGAATGCGACCTTGTTGTTGTTGGAAGCGGTCCGGGCGGTTATGTAGCCGCGATTCGCGCATCTCAACTAGGGCTTAAGACTATTTGCGTGGAAAAGGACAAACTCGGTGGAGTATGCTTGAATGTTGGATGTATCCCAAGCAAATCACTTCTCAAAAATGCCGAGTACATGAACTTTTTCAAACATGCCGATGAATTTGGCTTTCACTTCGAAAAACTGAATGCAGATTTTTCAAGAGCAATTGATAGAAGTCGTGAAGTTGCAGATCGAATGTCAAATGGTGTGAGTTTCTTGTTCAAGAAGAATAAAGTTCAGCAAGTTACCGGTCATGGCACTGTACTTTCTCGTTCAAAAGTGGAAGTTCGCGACCCAAAAACAAATGCCGTTACTGATACGATTTCATGTAAAAATGTCATTATCGCAACTGGTGCACGCACTCGCATGTTCCCTTTCATTGAGGTGGATCATAAGCATGTATGGACTTCAACAGATGCCATATTCCAAAGAGAAAATCCAGGCTCATTGATTGTTATTGGAGCAGGTGCAATTGGTGTGGAACTTGCATATTTCTATAATGCATATGGTACAAATGTCACTATCGTTGAAATGATGCCAAATATCGTTCCTGTTGAAGATATTGATGTGTCAAAAGAATTAGAGCGCAATTTCAAAAAAGCAGGTATGAATATTCTCACTCAAACGAGAGTGATTTCTGCTAAGCCAACAAAGAAAGGCGTTGAAGTTCTTGTTGAGAAAAAAGATGGAACACAAGAAACACTCATTGCTGATAGAGCACTCAATGCTGTTGGTGTACAAGCCAATATTGAAGGCATTGGACTTGAGCAATTAGGCGTAAAAATGGAAAGAGGCTGGATTGTTGTTGATAAATATCTTCGCACCAATATTGAAGGCGTTTATGCCATCGGTGATGTTGCAGGTCCACCATGGCTTGCACATAAAGCATCTGCTGAAGGAATTGTCTGTGCGGAATTTATCGCTGGGCATGAAACACATGGTGTTGATTATGACAATATCCCAGGTTGTACCTATTGCAATCCTCAAGTTGCAAGTGTGGGTCTTACAGAAGCAAAAGCAAAAGAAGCTGGTTATGAAATCAAAGTTGGAAAATTCCCATTCACTGCATCTGGAAAAGCACATGGTATCGGCAAAACAGCCGGTTTTGTTAAGCTCATCTTTGATGCAAAATATGGTGAACTTCTCGGCGCGCATATGATTGGACCTGATGTAACGGAAATGATTGCCGAGCTTGGTTTGGCTCGTTCACTAGAAGCAACAGGCCCAACACTCTTCCGCACAATTCATGCTCATCCGACTCTCTCGGAAGCAGTAATGGAAGCAGCTGCTGGAGCTTGGGGTGAAGCAGTGAATTTCTAATGTAAACTAGCAAAAACACGCAAAGGTGTCTGATTTTCAGACACCTTTTTTTATGTCTTTGTTAAACTCTGTACTTTGCGACATCATAATTGAATTGCCATACATGCTCGATCAATCTATCATATTGCATATCACATCGATACTCGATGAATTGCCATCTCTCCAAAATGATGCATGTAATCATGGAATACATATTGGGGAATATGAAGATATACTTAATCAAATTGTTTCATTGATTTTATCTACAGAATTACAATTATTCTCTTCACATTTTGCGGAGTGGACCTTTCTCATTCAGAAATATCCTCAATTTAAAAAAGCAGGGTTATTGTATGGTATGTTCATCAATCAGAAAAAGAAAGCGGCTATAAGTGAAAGGATGGAAGAAGCACGATTGATAACTAGGGCAATACTCTCCATTCTGGCTGGGCTTCCGCAGGATTATCAAGTGGAATTGCCCTCAATATCGCAGCAAGATTCAACTATTGAGATTCCATTTTTCAGAGGAACGATTCAATCTTGGACAAAGCATCAAAAACATACCCATATCATATGCCTAGATGAATTTCAGCGTGAGGTTCATTTTGAGATTCAAGATATTCATGCATCATGTCATAAACTTTGGCATGGAGCAACAATTCATATCATGCACTGCAAACAATCCTCTGATTCTAAATATGCCATTTCGACAGATTCAACTTTATGCATCATAGAACCAGATTTACTCTATACAGCCACAGATATTGCGGAATGCTGTGGTAATGGAGAGCATATTTCAATAGGATCGATGTTCATTAAGAAATTCTCCAAAAAGCAGTCTGGGATTCCTTTGCTGGCAGGTATCATTGTAGGAAATTGGTTGGATGCGGAAATTTCAGGTGAAACATTATCTCCAAATGAGATCATTCAAGCCACTATCAAAAGCATGCCATTACAAGCATTATCTGCTATTCGAGATAATTCGGATATGGAAAAATTGGAAATGGTTTGTCAAGAACTCATTCAATCTTTACATCCTATTCTTGACACATTTGATGGTGATGATGTGTCAACTGAAACCACATTCTTGGCACCAAGATATGGCTTGATAGGTCGACTTGACATCCTGATGGAATACGATGAAGATCCTATGCGCAAAACAGTGATTGAATTGAAATCAGGCAATGCTCCATCTATTGGATTGCCCGTAAATTTATCGGGATTCATTTTACCCATGGGTGCTTGGAAAAATCATGTAATACAAGTTGCATGTTATAATCTACTTCTTGACTCAGCATTTCCTGAGCGAACTGGTGAAAGTAGATTACTATATGCAAAAGATATTCAATCACCTGTTCGAAATGTATTGAATTCGCATCATGCGAAAAGAGAAGCAATGACAATCAGAAATGCGATCATGGCTCTTGAGCATGATATCATCAGTAGAAAATTTGCTTCTTTTATGCATCTATTCTCGGATGCAGAACTTGCCGAAATGACACCATATATCAGAGAAGAAGTAAGTGCATTCAAAAACTCATTTGAATCTTTGGACAAATTATCTGCTCTCTATTGGCTTGCTTCAATGTCATTCATCATGCGCGAACATCATAGTGCACGGATTGGCAATGGCAATAGACAAGGACTTTCATCTCTATGGCATTGCACTGTTGATGAAAAGCAAGAACAATTGTCAGCAATCGGATATTTGAAAATAGATGCTGAATTATCTGATTTCGAACGATTTCATTTATTTTTTCGATATACACAAAATACTACTAGAATGTCATCTTTGAGAAAAGGTGATATGATAGTTCTCTACCCTCACTCTGCTGTAATGGAACATGGCGATATACAGGGACATATACATAAAGCAGTCATTAGAGAAATTCATGAGCATGCAATCATCATCAGTTTGAGGAATAAACATGCATTCAAACAACATTTTTTGAATATAGAAACTGATTGGTGCATAGAGTCTGATGGAGGGAATGAATCACTGTTTACCGGAACGCTTCGCTCAATGGGTGATTTCATTTATTCTCATGAAGACAGAAGATCATTGATTCTTGGAAATAGAAGACCCCATGCAACCGAACTGTATCAAGGTCCACTACCTGATTTCTTGCATGATACACAAAGAGAATTACTTCAAAAGATACTTGCGACCAAAGATTATTTCCTTGTACAGGGGCCACCTGGCACTGGAAAGACATCAGCGCTTATTCATTCTTTAATACATATTCTACATCAGAATCCAGATGAAAGAATCATGCTCTGTGCATTTACTAATAGAGCAGTAGATGAATTATGCGCTGTTGCACAAAGGCTTGATTTGCCATTTCTTAGGCTCGGAAATAAACAATCAACTGCATTCCCTGATAAGTCATTACAAGCAAATGCAGAGAAAATGTCCCTAGAGGAACTTCGTAACCATTTATCGTCCAATAGAATCATTATTTCAACCATTTCAACATTACACACACATTCTGAAATACACTCATGGTTTAAATCCACAACCATGATTATTGATGAAGCTTCTCAATTACTTGAGCCACAATTATCTGGCATCCTGACCCAAACAAATAGATTCATTTTGATTGGTGATGAAAGACAATTACCTGCTGTCATAACTCAAGATTTACAAGGTACAAAGGTTAGTCATCCGCTCTTTGATGAAATCAACCTAATAGATTTTAGAATGTCATTATTCGAACGCTTATTAAGACTCTGCGTTCAACATGGCGATATTCATGCATATGGTATGCTGACTAAGCAAGCTAGGATGCATGAGGATATTTCGAAAATTGTGAGTAAGATGAATTATGAAGACAAGCTTGAAATCATGAATCCATGGCAACAAACAGAAGAAGATATTCCTTTGCCTTCTTATCCACGGCTGGCTTGGATTGCAACGCAAGCCGAACATCAATATAAAATCCATAGAGCAGAAGCTGCATTGTCTATTGAACTTGCATTGAGTGCTCTCAATGATGAGAACTGTACTTCAATTGGTATTATTACACCTTTTCGATCTCAAATTGCTCTCATTCAGTCACTTATACCAGATTATGCGAGAGATGTTATTATAGTTGATACTGTAGAAAGATTTCAGGGAAGCGAAAGAGATCTCATTATTATCTCATTGGCAATACATAGTGTATATCACATGAAAGGAATTGAATCTCGAACAGAAATTCAAGGAAAAGTAATTGATAGAAAATTGAATGTTGCTTTAACTAGGGCAAGAAAACAATGCATCATTTTGGGATGTCCTTCTGCATTGGATCATGATTCCCCATATCATCTACTTTGGAATACAATAAAGCACTCGATTTAATATGCCCGAGCTCCAAAAATCGCGGTACCAATTCTCACATGTGTTGCCCCTTCTTGAATGGCAATCGAAAAATCATCACTCATCCCCATTGAGAGAATATTCCATTCATTAGGATTTGGTACAAATGACTTTATATTCTCATGAATCGTTCGCAATACAGTAAATTCTTTCATTAATTGCTTCAGGTCATCTGTTGCTGTTGGAATTGTCATCAAACCTCGTAATTGTAGATATTTTAATTCTACGATTCCTTCCAAATAATCCTGAATTGCATCAGGATGTATTCCTGATTTGGAGGCTTCTCCAGATGTATTGACTTGTATCAATATATCCGTTTTCAATCCGGACTTTTGAGACAATCTATCGATTTCTTCAGCTACTGATTGCGATGAGCATGAATGAATCATTGCTGCATGCGGAACTATGTACTTCACTTTATTTGATTGCAATGAACCAATAAAATGCCATTCAGGATTGAAATTTGATTCTTTTGCTTCTTTAATTTTATCTCGAAATTCTTGCGCATAATTTTCACCAAATACCCTTGCACCACCTTCCCAAGCGGATTTCACGGCATCTAGTGGATGCATTTTTGAGACTGCTATAATTGTAACCGAATCTGGTTTTCTACCGCAAGCAATCGAACTTTCAGCCACTTCATGACTAATTCTCTTCCAATTTTCGATAATTGAATGTTGTTTGAACATTTCATAAACCTTCTTTTATCTTTCGAGCAAGCGTTAATACAGCATTCACATAATCATTACTATTATTGTAGTGATATACTGCTTTTTCTTGATCCTTTATATCCGGCCCCCATCCATTGGTCTGTAAATAATTTGCTATGCTATGAATGGCATCATGACTCGAGAATAAATCTCTATCGCCATCTTTATCACCATCAACAGACCATCTCACATAACTGGATGGAAGAAATTGACTCCATCCAAAAGCACCTGCAGTTGATCCATAGAGAGAAGTATAGTCCTTATGATATAATCTTCTGATTGTGTCTAAAGCCAATATCTCACCAAATGCCCACTTGGCTTTTTTCTGTGCTCTGGCAATAATCCGATTATCCAATGAGTCCAATTCAGAAGGATTTGGAGGAGGATTCTCAGCTCGCAATGCTTGTTTGTTTTTTTCAATATTTTCAGGTTCGGCGGCAAGTGCAATAGTAAAAAAGACACTTGGGAGATAGTATTTCCCGGTATAAGCCCCGAACTTGGTTTCTACCCACAAAATGGAAGTAATAACTTCTGAAGGTACACCGTATTTTTTTTCTGCGTCTTTCAAAGTTGCTTCATGTTCTTTATGAAAAGCAATGGAAGATGAAATCGCTTTTGGGGCATAATTATGGGAATAATCTACTTTCTTGCGATAACCTGTTACGTTGATTTTCACCAAACTTTCTTCAAACTTTAGCTTTGGGTCTTGTAGAAATGTCAATAAGGCTAATGTATCCATCCCAGCATCAAGAAGAGGGTCAATGAGGGGAGCAAAAGGTGATGTGAGTAAATATGAATGCTCTCTCAAAAATGCAGATCGCTCGGCAAGTTTTTGTCCTGCTGGAGATAATTCCCCGGGTTCAGACATTGGCTCTGATGATCTGCAACCGAAAAGGGTTACAATAAGTATCATCAATACAAATGTACTGATGGAAAAAATCAAACCAAATCGCTCTCTTCCCTGTTTCAAATGCTGCTCCAAGTATATTCTGTGTTCTATTTTCCAAGCAATACAAGTGCCAAGGAATGGAATAGGCATAAAAAAAGGCATCGAAAAACGATGCCTTGAAGTGATCCCAACGGGATTCGAACCCGTACTGCCACCTTGAAAGGGTGGTGACCTAACCATTAGTCGATGGGACCAAGCTGTAAAAACAGAACACAAAGATAGAGACTTTTCTTAATTCACCCAAATGGAATTTCATTGAGTAATGAGTTATTTCCAAAAGCAGTATATCCAAATAGGATAAAAGCAGTAGTTTTCGGCATGAAACCTTTAAAAAATACAACAATTTCAGTAGAAGAATTTCTGGATTTAGCAAAAACACACACAGTTTTTGATGTCAGAAGTGAATCTGAATATGCGCATGCACATATTCCAGGGGCATTGAATTTGCCTATCTTCTCCGATGCAGAAAGAGCTGAAATTGGAACAGTGTATAAGCAAGTTTCTAGAGAATCTGCAATTGAATTGGGATTTCAATATTATGGTCCTAAGCTCAATGAATATATTTCAAAAGTTCAATCATATGGTGTTCAAAAGGATTCTACAATTCTGATACATTGTTGGCGTGGTGGAATGAGAAGCGAGGCTATGGCATGGCTTTTAAATTTTTATGGATTTAAAGCTCTCATATTGGAAGGTGGATATAAAGCATTCAGAAATTATGTGCTTTCCACTTTTGATCGACCTCTTTCTGCTTTTATCATCGGTGGTTATACTGGTTCTGGAAAAACCGAGATTTTACATGTACTCCGTTCAATGAATGAACCGATTCTTGATTTGGAAGGGATAGCACATCATAGAGGTTCATCATTTGGCGCGATTGGATGCCAGGAGCAGACTTCGCAAGAGTATTTTGAGAATCGGCTTGCAATGTCCTATCCTCTGAACACTATTAACCATTTGTGGATTGAAGATGAAAGTCGAAAAATAGGAAGGAATATCATTCCACAAAGATTACATGAAATAATCCGATCTCGTCATGTCATTTTTCTAGACATTCCTCGTGAGGCACGACTAGAATGGCTTGTGGAACAATATACTGACCAAGATTTCACTTTGATTGAAGAAGCTGTCATTCGTATCAGCAAACGTTTAGGTGGTTTGCAAGCTGGTAGAGCACTTGCGGCTATAAAGACTGGGGATTTATATAGATGTTTTGAGATTGCATTGCAATATTATGATGATACCTATGCATATGGTTTATCAAAAAGAGATCAATCTACTATTCATCGTTTAGAAATGCCGGATGTGAATCATCAGGCTAATGCAGAGGCCATACTTTCATTTTCAGAAAACATAAAAAAAAGGAATGCAGTTTAGTGCATTCCTTTTCAGTTTTGATTTCAGTAAAAAAATCAGGTACCTTCTTGATAATTAGTCGCATAGTCGATTTGCTCTTGAGTGAGTCTATCGACTGAAAGACCCATAGTTTTCAATTTCAATTCTGCGATATACTCATCTTGTTCCACAGGAATATCAATCACTTCAATCGGTAATTTCTGACCTGCGCGATGTGCTTCAACCAATTTCACATGGCAAAGGAATTGATTTGCGAATGACATATCCATAACTTCTGATGGATGACCTTCCGCAGCTGCCAAATTCACAAGACGACCCTCTGCGAGGACATAGATTCTATGACCATTCTTCAATGTATACTCTTCGCAGTTTTGACGAATAGTGCGCTTTTTGACAGAAATTTCTTCCAATTCACCAATATTGATTTCGCAGTCATAATGGCCTGTATTACAAACAATCGCACCATCTCTCATTGATTCAAAATGATGCTTGCGAATGATGTCTTTCATGCCTGTAGCTGTACAGAAGATATCACCGATTTTTGCAGCTTCATCCATTGTCTTCACTTCATAACCTTCAAGCACACCCTTGATTGCAGCTGTAGCCTTCACTTCAGTGATGATCACATTTGATCCCATTCCGGATGCTCTTTTCGCAACACCTGCTCCGCAATGACCATGACCAGCAACAACAAAGTTCTTACCTGCGAGCATGACACTGGTTGCACGAAGGATACCGTCCAATGTTGATTGACCAGTACCATAGACATTGTCAAAATCCCATTTGGTTTCTGCATCATTTACTGCGAATACAGGATAATACAATTTGCCATCAGCTGAACGAGCACGCAAGCGATGCACACCAGTTGTCGTTTCTTCAGTTCCACCGATCACATCATTTTTTGCATAGTCAATCATTTTTTCATGAACGGTATTGATCAAGTCGCAACCATCATCCAATGTGAGATGTGGTCTATTGTCGAGCGTGCGATCTATACACCAGTAAAAATCTTCATGATTTCCATGCCATGCATAGATTGAAATTCCGGCTGCTGCAAGAGCTGCGGCAACTGCATCATTTGTTGATAAAGGATTACAGCCTGACCAATATACTTCTGCACCAGCAGCTTTAAATGTTTCAATGAGAACAGCTGTTTCTTTGGTAACATGAAGACATCCAGCAAGGCGATAACCTGCAAATGGCTTCGTCTTTTCGAATTCTTTACGGAAATGCATCATGACGGGCATATTTGCTTCAGCCCAATCAATCAATTTTCTTCCCTCTTCTGCGAGAGAAATATCACGAACACAATATGAACCTTGTACTTCGCTGAAAGAACCTTGTTCATTTTTTTGTGGAATATTTGAAGTATCTACAGACATTTTATATAACTATAAAAAGTGAAAAAATCATATTAGGAAAGCGAGGAAAACATTGGAACCAAGTCCAACTGTTCCCATGGAAATTCATTTCTACCAAAATGTCCATAGGCTGCAGTCGCACGATAAATAGGTCTTTGCAATTTCAATCGTTCAATAATTCCCATTGGTGAAAGATCGATATTCTTCATGATGAATGCACTTAATACATCAGAAGAAATCTTCCCTGTTCCATGCATGTCAACTAGTAATGAAACTGGCTCTTTGACGCCGATTGCATAGGACACTTGAATAGTACATTGTTCTGCCAAACCTGCTGCCACGATATTTTTTGCAAGATGTCTAGCTGCATAAGCTGCGGATCTATCCACCTTGGTTGGATCTTTACCACTGAATGCGCCACCACCATGAGGAGCTTTTCCGCCGTATGTGTCAACAATGATTTTTCTTCCAGTGAGACCAGTATCTCCATGTGGACCACCGATTTCAAATTTTCCGGTTGGATTAATATGGAAAACTGTATCAGGACCAATCATATTAGAGGGTATAACTGCCGGTACAACATGTTTCTTGATATCTTCAGCGATTTGCTCTTGTGAAACGCCGGGATCATGTTGAGTAGAGACAACGATAGTAGTAATTCCTGTGATCTTTCCAGCATCATCATATGCAACAGTTACCTGTGCTTTTGCATCTGGTCTGAGATATGGCATGAGTTCAAGGTGATTCTTTCTGATATCAGCTAATTTCTCAACCAATTTATGAGAATACATCAGTGCAGCTGGCATATATTCAGGTGTTTCTTTACACGCATAGCCAAACATCATTCCTTGATCGCCTGCTCCGCCTGTATCTACACCTTGTGCAATATCACCAGATTGCTTATTGATCACATTAATTACAGCACATGAATCAGCATCGAATCTATATTCTGCTTTTGTATAGCCAATTTCACGGATTACATTTCTTACAAGTTTCGGTAAATCGATATATGTATTGGTAGTGATTTCACCACCAACCACTATCATGCCTGTTGTTGCATAACATTCACAAGCAACTCTTCCGGTGGGATCTTCTTTTAATACAGCATCGAGTACTGCATCAGAGACTTGATCACAAATTTTGTCGGGATGTCCTTCCGACACAGATTCAGATGTAAAAAGATATGCCATGTATTCAGAAAATAGTTGTGAATGAAAACTTAACTTCTATCAATCTCGCTGGAATCTCCAACATTTAGTCTGGAGAATTTTCCTTTAACAATTGCATTATTGCCAATTATTGATTGCTCAAGCATTGAAGCTGTAACGGTTGCTCCATCGCTAATGATGGAATCTTTCACTACACTATCAACAACTTTTGCACCAGCAGCTACTGTTGTATATGGACCAATCACAGATCGTTCCACATGTGCTTTTGAAGAAATAAATGCAGGCGGAATAATCACAGTTCCTTGAATTGGATTGGGAGCTGACATTCCATCGAGCAAATACCTATTTGTTGAAAGGAGCGTTTCTGGTTTCCCGCAATCATACCAACCTTCAACGGGGAAAGTCGTGAACTTTTCTCCGCGATCAATCATCATTTGCAATGCATCTGTCAATTGATATTCATCTCTTGTACGAATATTATGTTCAATCATTTCATCTAAGCAATTGACAAGCAATGTGGGATTATTGATGAAATAGAGTCCTACCAAAGCAAGATTGGTTGTTGGATTCTCAGGTTTTTCAATCAATCTTGAAATGAATCCTTTTTCCATTTCAACAACACCGAACCTTCTAGGATCTTCAACACTTTTTACGCCAAGAGTTGAAAAACCGGAATTCGTAGCAAGGCTTAAATCAACATCAAAAATGGTATCGCCGAGAATAATAAGCAATGGTTCATCGCCCATAATATTTTCACGCGCAATCCATATTGAATGCCCAAGACCAAGTCTTTCTTCCTGATAAATGAAATTGACTTTGAGTGAATGATGTTTACGAACATATTCTTCAACAAGATCACCCATATAACCGACAATTATTGTTGCCTCATCAATTTCATGAGCTTGAAGTGCATCAAGGATATGACCGAGAATAGGTTTGCCAGCAACATTCAGCAATACTTTTGGCAAAGTATATGTATGAGGTCTGAGTCTAGTTCCCACTCCTGCAACAGGTATGATCGCTTTCATGGTTTTGCTTTGTCCTCTTAATGATCTTGCAAACCGCGCCCACTTTTCTTGAGGCGTTCGGAATTTGTTAATTCAATCACCACAGCATCAAGGACGCCATTGATGAATACATTGCTTTTATCTGTGGAATATCCTTTGGCTAATTCAATGATTTCATTGATTGTCACTTTTGTTGGAATCTGCGGATAATGTATCAATTCCGCAATAGCCATTCGAAGGAGAATGCGATCAATCAATGCAATGCGATCAAGCTCCCAATTTTGCGCAAATCTTTCAATCAGGCCATCAGCATATTCTAATTCTTCAAGCGTAAATGCTGTCAATTGACGAATAAATATCAATTCATCATCGCCCCAATTAATGCGGGTGTCTGATTCAAGTTCCATGATCTCATCAGGAGTCAGCAATTTCTTTGGCTCTGTTTCCTGATCATTATAATTGAAATCACGATTGACGATATGCGGGAAAACCTCTTCCCATGCAATTTCATCAGTAGAACAAGCCACCAATAATTGCATGACTTTTTCACGAGCTTTTCTTCGCGTTCCAACTATTTGTCGATCATTGCTTAATGGAAAAGAAGCAGAATCTTCACTTTTGATGGCCATTATGAACCGGGAGAAGATTGTGAACGATTGATGACTGTTTTGCCAGAATATGTTCTGTGTACATGAGCAACTGATGCTATGCGCTCTTCAGCCAATGCATTTGATGCTTCAATAGTTAGAATATTGCGTTCTTCTGACATTGCATAGATGCGGAGAAGGGTATCATAAATACCTTCATTTTTGCGGAGTACGGATTCTTTATTATACCCGTCAACTTCACTCGCAACATTCATAAGTCCGCCAGCATTAATCACATAATCAGGAGCATAGAGTATTCCGCGTTCTTTTAACATCGCACCATGCTTCTTTTCATCTGCCAATTGATTATTTGCTCCACCTGCAATGAGCGAACATTTCAATTGTGGAATTGTATCATCATTCAAAATTGCACCAAGCGCATTTGGAGAAAGAATATCACATTCCATACTAAGAATTGTATCTGGCTCAACATATATTGCTCCAGTTTTCTCAGCAAGTGCAATTGCTTTGTCTTTAAAAATATCTGTCAAAAATACTTTGGCGCCATCTTTAACTAGATGTTCAACAACATAACTTGCAACATTCCCTGCCCCTTGAACAGCAACTGTCATTCCGGAAACAGATTCTTTGCCCAATTGCTTTTTTGCAGTGGCTTTGATTCCGCAATACACGCCATATGCAGTGAATGGAGATGGATCGCCACTGCCTCCAGGACCTTCAACACCTGTAACAAATTGTGTTTCGGTGCGAATGAAAGACATATCACGAACATTTGTATTTACATCTTCGGCAGTGATATATCTCCCACCGAGGGATTCCACTGCCTTTCCATATGCACGAAATAAACCTTCGGATTTTTGAGTGCGAGCATCTCCGATAATCACACCTTTACCACCGCCAAGATTCAGTCCGGCAACAGCCGCTTTATATGTCATGCCTTTTGAAAGTCTAAGTACATCGGTCAATGCATCTGCATCATTTGCATAATTCCACATTCTCGTTCCGCCTAAAGCCGGACCGAGAACCGTATTATGTACACCGATGATTGCACGCAAACCGGTTTTTGGATCAGAATAAAAGAGCACTTCTTCATGCCCATAGTCAACAAGTGAATCGAAAATATTCATTGTCATGCTCATGTAGTGACTAAGATGAATTCATACGGATTGCAAAGTATACACAATTCCGAGACTGCAAAATTAGGAAAAATCATGTGTTTTATCAGCCGTTTGGGGATAATTTACATGCGCTCAATTTCTATCGGAACAACAGAACTTTGAAGTCAGTTTGAGAAGGTGATTCATTGTTTGTAATTTTACTTATACATATCTGGATAAATCATAATGTACTTATCAATAAAAACCCATTTTTCTTTGTTTTTCGCCATAATCCTAGTTGCCTTTCTTTACTCTTGTGATATGGGGAATAGTCCTGCGATCAATATACCCCAGCCAGCTTCAGAATTGAGAGCAACATCATTTGGTCCCAATTCAATCCGATTGTCTTGGAAACCTTCGAGAACAAGTGTGATTGGCTACGAAGTGCAAGTAATGGATGAGTTCAGAAGTATAGTCAAAACAGTACAATTTGGACGCGACTCCATTGGTACAATAACTGACTTGAATGAAGGGAAGGTCTATACATTCCGATTACTTGCTCGTTCGCAAGACACAATTAGTAGAGGAATTGAAATTTCTTGGGCTCCGGCGACCCGCTTTTCCGGTAGACTATATATCGGACCAAATAAACAAAATGGCATCAATTTTTTAGAAGAGAGATCTTATACACTTGACAAAGCATCTTCTTGGGATTTATGTTTGGAAGTAGACTCAACAGCTTCACCTATTTCTTATCATTTATCAACTCCCCTTGCCTCATCATTTGCAGATGTAAATGGCATGATCATCAATGGCATGGATAAGGGAAAAAAAGTACGGAAAACAGAATTGTTCAATGATGTTTCAGATCCTTATATCTATACTGGGATTGATTCCTTACATCATTTAACATTCAATGCCCCAATTGGTGCTGGATATACACCGCTTCAGAATCTTGCCGACAATATTCAAGCATTTACAAGAGGTTTTGTTTTGATACTACGAACACAACAAAATCATTATGTACAATTTCATGTGAAAGAAAAAAATCTACAAATCATGCAAAGAGATGCTTCTGGAACATATATAGAATTTGAAGCATCTGTTCAGAGAATTCCGAATCTTGCTTATGGCAAGATTTCCAGATGATTAGATTTTCTTTATAAGTCTGGCTGCGAATGCTCCATCTGAGAGATGCTTACCAGGAAGGGTTTTCATAAAGCCATGTTCACAGACTTCGGCAGGAAGATATTTCTCAGCCGGATCCAGGGTGAATTCAGGATATTCTTGCAAGAACCACGCGATATTTTCTTCATTCTCTTCAGATTCAATAGTACAAGTACTATAAATGATTGTTCCTCCTGGTTTGACGAGAGAAGCAGCATTCTTGAGTATGTCTCTTTGCAAAGGGAGAAGTTTTGTGATATCATCAGCTTCTCTCTTCCATTTGATATCAGGTTTTTTAGAAAGAGTACCGAATCCTGTACAGGGTACATCAGCTAAAACAATATCAGATTGTTCCGACTGAAATGTTCTTGCATCACCTGTTTTTGCTTCAAGGATTGAAATTCCCAATCTTTCCGCACCATCATTCAAGAAGCGAAGTTTTGCTTCATATTTATCAATGGCAATGATAGTTCCCTCATTTTTCATGAGTTCTGCTACATAAAATGCCTTTCCACCGGGTGCTGAACAAAGATCTATGACTTTCATGCCTGGCTTTGCTTGAGAAAGAAATGCAGCCATTGAAGCGCTAGCATCTTGTATGGCAATATGTCCAGATGCAAACATGTCTGATGTTGTGATATCACGCAATGAACTCACGAGTAGTGAACTTTCATGCTGCATTGACTTTGTGAATGGGATACTTTGTTCTTCAAGCCAAGTTTCGACTGTATGTATATCGGTATGCAGTCCATTCACCCGCAATGTGATGGATGGTCTGCCTACATTTGCTTTTAATAATTCTTCAGTAAATTCTCTTCCCCAGCGATCCAACCAGCGTTTCACCATCCATTTTGGATGAGAATACATAACAGACAAAAACCAAACCATATCTTCTTCTTGATTCGGGTATCGAATATTATCCAGATTGCGAGTGATATTTCTCAATACTGCATTTACAATTCCTGCAGATTTTTCACCCTTGATACGCTTGATGATTTCAACTGATTCATTAATTGCGGCTGCAGGCGGAATTTTATTCAAGAACATGACTTGATAGAGCGCAATTCGCATTGCATTTTTCACCGGTGTCATGCATTTGTCAAACTCACCATGATAAAACCCTGTCAATACCCAATCTAATTTTGAAAGCCAGCGAGTGACACCATTCACAAGCTCGGTAAGCAATGCTTTATCCTGATGAGACAAGCCACCTGTTCGTAATTCATGTTCGAGTAATTTATCGAGATAAGAATCACTACGCTCGAATCTGCTTAATATGCGAATGGCAGCTCCCCTTGCACCTTGATAGAGGAATTGATCATTTGATTGTTTGTCTTGAGTCGCAACTCTTCTGGAAGCAGGTGAATCTTCAAACATGTGAATCTCTTTATATCAGTATATGTCTTTTCTTAAAGGTATTTGCAAGTGTCGATAGCTAACAGATGCCATTCCTATCAAGTTCCATTTTTAAAAGAAATTCATGAAGAAAGAAACATGAAGTGGTTTTTCTATGTTATTATCTGTAATTTCAGGCAATACTATCGTGAATCTCCATGAAAAAAACAGCATTCTTACTATTATTAATATGCGCACTTTTTGAAGCGCGTGGTCAGAAAGTTTCCGATCCGAGAAGCTCTAGTTTCTGGTCTAAACCTCAACAATTAGGTATATCTCTAGGATTTGGCGGTATCATGCAGACAGGTACTTTGATTGCCAATGAATGTAATTGTTCATTTGAAAATGGTGGTGGAATGAGTTCCGCATTCGGAATTACCTATGAAGATGAATTAGCAAAGAATATAGTTTGGGGATTGACTGGTGAATACAGATATATCTCTATGGATTCAAGATATCAGGAATTAGAAACTCTTGAAAATCAGCGCACTTCATCTGGAGCATTAGTTAATATGGAAGTCCCGTTCAGACATAATGCCGCATTTTCGACTTCAATGATTGGCCTTTTGCCATACATTAAGATTTTCCCTTTCGACACACGATTATTTACACGTTTCGGCTTAAATATTGGATATATGACATCTGCAACGCTTACCCATACAAAGGAATTATTGCAGAAAAGAACC
>JACCDW010534393.1_pt1 | contig 22608 bp, 18 predicted proteins | sample 7449781 | NCBI WGS metagenome assembly JACCDW01 (sample SAMN15323449, study PRJNA562643) | freshwater metagenome | isolation source: river surface water | place: USA:Blue River Watershed | collected 2017-08-18
TCTAATATGTTCAATATGGAATATTAGTGATCAAGATTTCGATTGGCACAAAGCCTTAATACGAATAATTGTTTCTGCTGTATTAATCTATCCCGCTACATATGCTTCGAAAGAGTCTTCAAAACATAGAAAGCTTGAAAATTATAATCGTAAGACTGAACTAGAGTTAGCATCATTAAGTCCTTTTATAGAAAAACTAGACGATGAAAAAAAGCAGTCAATAAAACAGAAACTTGTTGATAAGTACTTTGGTAACAATTTAATTATTGATGAAAATGATACTAATTCTAAAACTAATGAAATTTCGATTGGTTTATTGGAACACATAGTCAAAATAATTACTGGAATTATAAGTAAAAAAGGGAATTGATTTATTACTTTTCTTGCGTGAGGTATACCTCACACATAATGTCCGGTTTTATTCATTTTCAAACAAAAGTGAACATTTTTGATACTGATATTCAATAGGTTAGTGTATTTAAGATAGATTCATAACCCTGCGGTCCCGGGTTCAAATCCCGGTCTCGCTACAAAGCCTGTCACGAAAGGGACAGGCTTTTTTTGTTTGAGGCAGCGTCACAAACTCGCTTGTGTAAGCTGACGAGAATGAAAAAAGCCAACTGAACGCGAAGCGTTTAGTTGAAAGGCTTTGGGTTTATCGAACTGTTGTGGGATGCCGACGCAGTCGGCCATCCCGAAGCGTTTAGTTGAAAGGCTTTGAGTTAATCGAACTGTTGGGTGACAGCGAACGAAGTGAAGCTGGCAATCCGGTCTCGCTATTTGAAAATCAAAAACTTATATTGAATTGTGAGTGGCTTTTTATTTTTATTTGTCTTTGCGTGAGGTTCTGCTTGAGGAATTGTGTCAATACTATCTTTTCGAAGATTCTTTAAATTCCGATGGCGTTATTGAAAATTTAGATTTAAATACTGTTGAAAAATATGCTTGAGATGAGAAGCCAACTTTATAAGCAATTTCAGATATTGATAGGTCCTCATTAATTAATAAATATTTTGCCTTTTGAAGCCTAACTGATAAAATATAATCATTTACATTAAATCCTAACAGTGCTTTTGTTTTCCTATATAGTTGGATTTTAGAAATACCTAATCCTTTGTAAATATCATCTACAGATAAGTCTTCATTTGAAAGATTTGACTCAATAATTGAGGTGAATTCACTAATAAATTTACGATCTAATTTATTGGAAGTGTTAGACCTACTTTCAGATGGAATTTCACTTATAAAATGCTCACGTAAAATAGTTCTATTCTTTAAAAGTGAAATGATAGATTCTTCAAGATAATTCAAGTTAAATGGTTTAGTAATAAACATATCAGCATATAATTTCATGCCTTCTATTTGGTCTTCAATCGATGATTTTGCTGTTAATAAAATAATTGGGATATGAGAAGTTCTTAAATCATTTTTCAATGTCTCTGCAATTTTTAATCCACTTAATCCCGGCATGATTATATCTGATATAATTAAGTCTGGTACTATATCAAATGCCTTGTTGATTCCATCATTGCCATCATTTGCAGTCAAAATCTCATAAGTTCCCTCTAGTCGATTTCTTAAAAATTCTCTTAAATCATCATTATCTTCAATAATTAAAATAGAGGCTACGTTATCTAGTTGTACTTTTGTAACTTTCTCATAATTATGTGGTAAGATATCTGATGTATACATGTAATTGTCTTTTGAGATATCATTTTGAACCATATCATTTAATACTTGGTTGGTTTTATTTTGCTCGAATGGAAGTGTTATTGTAAAGCTAGTTCCATGATTTTTTTTACTGTTGATCTCTATTGTTCCATTATGAGCATGTATAAGCTCTTTTGATAAAGAAAGTCCAAGTCCTGTTCCTTTGAATGTACTACTATGCCCCTGGTAAAATAAATCAAATGCATGTTCAGCATCTTCAGTTGACATTCCTATTCCATTGTCTTCAATTTTAATAATTGCTTTTTCTTGTTCCTGATCTTGGTCAATTGTTACATTGATAGAACCATTTTCTTCTGTAAACTTAAAAGCATTTGAAAGCAGATTGAATAAAACTTTATCAATCATAGATTGGTCAAAATATATATTTAGGTTATTTGCTTTATTGTTTACATTCAAGTAGATATGCTTTTTTCTTGCTAACTCTTTAAATTCATTTGTAATTTCAAATACAAAATCTCCTATATTATGTTTGGAGGCATTTAGGTTCATTTTACCCTCTTCAATCTTTCTAAAGTCCATTAATTGATTAATCAATTTCAATAATCTAAATGCATTACGTTGTACAAGTTCTAAGTTATTCTTAAGTGTAAAGTGAAGTCTAGGAGAAGACATTGTATCTTCTAAAGGGCCTAAAATTAGCGTAAGTGGCGTCCTTAACTCATGAGAAATATTTGTAAAAAAATTAAATTTAGCATCTGTAGCTTCCTTTACTTGTTTAACCAATTTTACTAATTTATTTTTTTGCTCACTAATCTCATCTTTTTGAGCCATTAATTTTTTACTTATTTTTTTATTTTCTTTAAATAAGTAATAAAAAATACTACTTAAAATCAATGCTATTGCAAGTGTAATTGAAATCGCTAGTATGATATTAATTTGATTTTTACTTATAAGAATTTGCTGATCAATTCTATTTTGTCTTATATCGATTTCTGTTTGTTGTGAAGCTACTTTTTTACTTTGTTGTTGTAATATTTTAACATTAGTTGAATCAATTATTGTCGATTCTAAAGTATTTTCTTTTCTAAAAGGCTTTTTTTCTAGAATATTGATAGCTGTTTGAATTGCTTCCTGGCCTCCAGTTGGATACAGCACGGTAGCCTTAAGTTGATTATTAGCAACCATATCCATGCCCATATCTTGAACCGAAAGACCGTCTACTCCAATTATTTTCACTTTTCTTTCAACTCCATTCTTTTTACAAATTTCGGAGACAATTTTAGCAATATAGTCACTATGTGCAAAAATTACATTTAGATCCTTATTATTTTTTATGACTGAGTCTAGCTTCTTTTCATAGTTCAGTTCATGATCATTTATTTTTCCAATTAAATTAATTCCCTTGATTTTTGATATTACGTCTGAGAATCCTTTATCCCTGTCAATAAAGGGGGAGGCTGTATTAAGCCCTGTTACCTCAAGCACCTTGCCTCTACCTTTAAGTAAGGCAATTGTATATTTACCCGCATTTTGACCAACTTCATAGTTAGATGCACCTATGAATGCAGTATATTTCTCAGAGTTAATCCTCCTGTCAATAAGCACTACCGGAATTTTTGAGTTGTAAATCTTTTCTAGAATAGGGCTTAGTGGGGTAATTTCATGTGGACTTACTATTAATAGGTCAATTTTCATTTTAACCAACTCGTCAATTTGTTCTATTTGTTTTTGGCTATTCGCTTGGGCATCTCTTACATAAAACTCAATATTATTGTGGAAAGAGACTTCTCTTTTCATTTCTCTTAACATTGTTTCCCTCCAATTATCACTTCCTTGAGCTTGAGCAAAGCCAATTTTAAATATTTTCTCATCACTTACTTTCTTATTACATGCTAGGCAAGTTGTTATAAGTAAAAGTGAAAAATAATAGTAGACTGTTCTAAATTTTGATAATGGCATTATTAAAGAGGTTAATTCTTAAACTGATTAGCAATTTGGCGAAAAATATGGTAAGTACTGTTTAATTCTGTTTATATTTTTTCAATTTCAACTTGATCATGACAATAAAACTGATTTTGCAAATTATTATAAATCCAGATTTGTAAAATGATGATCCAAAATTGAACATTATTTCGAAAGTTAATATTAAATAATGTTATAAGTTGCTGATAATCATTAATATGTATTTTACTACAATTTTATACAACATAGTTACAAATTCTAAAACCAGCTAAAGCTTACATAGATAAATTTAGTTCCTTATTAAGAATTGCTATGCTTAAATCAAATTTTTTTAGATGGGCTATTGTGGCCTCTTTAGCGGGTTTTATCTTTGGATTTGACACTGTAGTCATCTCTGGCGCCAATATTCCTATTAAAAACCTATGGAATACAACACCGTTGTTTCACGGCTTTTTCATTATGTCAATGGCATTATGGGGCACCCTTTTCGGATCTATTTTTGGTGGTTTTCCAACTGACAAGTATGGCAGAAAAAAAATCCTATTTTTATTAGGTATCTTATTTGCAATTTCTGCAATTGGGTCTGCTTTGGCTAATAACCCTTATATCTTCTCATTTTTTAGATTTATTGGAGGAATTGGCATTGGGGCTTCATCTGTTGTAGCGCCAACTTATATATCTGAAATATCTACGCCTAAAACTAGGGGTAAGCTAGGGGCCTTATATCAGTTCAATATCGTATTTGGTATTCTTGTTGCTTTTTTATCAAATTATTTCTTACAAGGGGTAGGTGGTGAGAATGACTGGAGATGGATGTTAGGTATTTTAGTCATTCCGTCACTCATTTTTACAAGTATGGTTTTTGGTATACCAGAAAGTCCAAGATGGTTAATTATTCAAAAAAACGATATAGATAATGCCACAATTATTTTTAAAGAGATGGGAGTGGAGGACCCCAATCATGAGATTGATCTGATTTTAAATGGAAATAAATCTGATAATTTAAAAAATCCCATCCATACTTTTTTCAACAAAAAACATAAAACAATTCTATGGCTTGCCTTTTTAATTGCATTTTTTAATCAATTATCAGGAATTAATTTTATACTTTATTATGCTCCTGAGATACTTTCTAAAATTGGCATAGGTGAAAAAGATTCATTGTTAAATTCAATTTCAATCGGAGGAACGAACCTTGTATTCACATTTGTAGGTTTATATTTAATTGATATAATAGGCCGAAAAAAATTACTCTTAATTGGTTCAATTGGTTATATTATAAGCTTATCATTGGTTGCAGGTTGTTTTATATCACATGCTAGTTCATTTGTATTGATGTCATTTTTACTGCTTTTTATTGCAGCTCATGCTGTTGGTCAGGGTGCAGTTATATGGGTTTTTATTTCAGAAATTTTTCCAAACAAATTAAGGGCAACAGGACAGTCTTTTGGGGCAAGTGTACATTGGGTTTTCGCGGCAATCATTACTTTAATTACACCATTGTTTTTAGATGAAAAAGAAGGCATTTTTAAAGAAAACCCATGGCCCATATTTGTTTTTTTTGCTTTAATGATGGTCGTTCAACTTGCATGGGTACTTTTTAAAATGCCAGAAACGAAAGGGGTATCGCTAGAAGAAATTCAAAATAAACTTATTAAATAAAATATCTATAAAAATTGCTCAACGATTGCTTAAAATTCCAAATTAAAAATTAAACTATGAAAAAAACCTTTCTTGTTTTATTTGTTATGCTAATTGCATTTCAAAATGCCTTTGCGCAAAGGCTGTTGACTGGTTCTGTCAAAGATGCATCCACTAATTTGCCCTTAAATGGAGCAAATATTGTAATTCAAGGTAGTAAAAAAGGCGTCTCTACAAGTGCCGATGGCAAATTTAGTATTCAACTAACTAAAGATGCTAAAAATATCATTGTAAGCTATGTAGGTTTTGATGCGAAAACAGTTTCAGTTAATGGTCTAAATCAAATTGATGTATTGCTTACATCTTCAAATGAATTAGAAGAGACAGTAGTCATCGGTTATACATCTCAAAGGAAAAAAGATCTAACTGGCGCTGTATCTGTTGTGGAGCTTTCTCCTGTTAAAAATAACAGTTCGGGAAATATTATGCAATCTTTACAAGGTAGAGTTGCAGGATTATATATTGAAAGAGATGGTTCTCCAAATGGTTCAAACGGTAGAATCTTAATCAGAGGAGCCAATACATTAGGAAATAATGACCCATTGTATGTTATTGATGGTATTCCGACAACAAGACCGGAAGTATTTCAGAATTTAAATCCAACAAATATTTCTTCTGTTCAAATTTTAAAGGACGCATCAGCTGTTTCTATTTACGGTGCTAGAGCATCAAATGGTGTTATAATAGTAACAACAAAAAATGGTGGAAATACAAACAATAAAGTAGAATTTCAATTTAACAGTAGCACTTCATTTCAGTCTGAAAAAGGCACTAGATTGAACATGTTAAACACTGTAGATAGGGGTAAGGCATTATGGCAAGCTTCTGTTAACGATAGACAAGATCCAGCTGCTGGATATGGTGAAATTTACAATTTTGATTGGAATAACGATTTTAATAATCCAATATTAAAAAGTGTTACTCCAAAACCTTTTGTTGGTGGTGATCCAAACACGCCAGTGGGTAATACTGATTGGCAAAGTGTTATGTATAAAACAGGTATTGTTACAAATAATACATTAACAGCATCTGTTGGAAATAAAAACTCTTCAATAGAATTTAGCCTAGGGCATTTAAAAAACACAGGAATGTTAAAGTTCACTGGTTATGAAAGAACGAGTGCAAGTGTAAATGCATTAACTCGATCTTTTAACGACAAAGCTATCTTCGGTTTCAATTTTAATATGGCTAATTCAAATGAAACTTTAACAGCAAGAGATTTAGGTGGCGCTTCAACTACGTTTTTAGCAGTAACCTTAGCTCCAACTATTCCAGTTTTCCAAAAAGATGGCAAAACTTATGCAGGTGCGCTTGGTGCTGGTTATTCAGATCGTAATAATCCACTTCATATGCAAGATCTTGCTAAATGGAATAATGCAAATAGATTGAATGCTTTTGGTAATATTTATCTTGAAATCCAACCGATTAAAAATTTATTCATTAAATCAACTATTGGAGCTGATAATTCATTTTTTAGCAATAAAGTTATTACGCCTACATTTAGCGAAGGTGCATTGAATAGAACAACAAATAGTTTGTCTTTTGATAAGAATCATTACCTAAGTACAACATTTTCAAATACACTTAGATATAATTTTAATTTAAAGAGTGATCATAATTTTAAAATCTTATTAGGAACTGAGCTGATAAAAACAAATTTAGATTTCAGTTTTAGTAAAAAAGAAGGATATGCGCTACAAAACAAAGACTATTTTACCTTAAGTGCAGGAACTGGAAATACCACATTAACTGGTGGATCAACCGGTCATTCATTATTTTCTCAATTTAGTAGAATTGATTACAGTTTTTCAGATAAATACTTAGCAGCTGTTACTGTAAGAAGAGATGGATCATCTAGGTTTGGATCAGATAACAGATATGGAATTTTCCCTGCTGTTTCTTTTGGCTGGAGAATCGATAGAGAATCATTTTTAAGTACAAGTAATACTATTTCTGAATTAAAATTAAGGGTTGGTGCAGGTAGAGTGGGTAACCAACAAATCGGAGATTTGGCTCGTTTTGGCTTATTTGATACAAGGTATGGTACTACATTGGCTCAGTTAGTGGGTGGTTTTTGGGAACAATATATGAATATAGGTACAGCTTATTCTTTGTCTGGCGCTAATACAGGAACATTACCTTCTGGGTTTGTTCAAACGCAAGCTTCAAATCCTGCTTTAAAGTGGGAAACTACAAATGAAATTAATGCAGGTCTTGATTTTGCATTTTTAAAAAATTCGATTTTTGGATCTTTTGATTATTTTTCAAGAAATACAACTGGTATTTTAATTACTCCTCCTGTAGCCTCTGCATTAGGTGAAGGACAATCAAAAGCAGTAAATGGTGCTTCAAAATCAAATAATGGGTGGGAATTTGTGATTGGGTATCAAAGTCAACAAAAAGGTGATTTTAAATATAACGTTAGATTAAATCTATCTCAATTTAGAGATAAGATTACTGAATTGCCTGAAAGTGTTCGTCCTGCATATCCAGGCAACTTAGTAAGTACCATTTTAGGACATTCTCAATTTGATATTTTTGGTTTTAAATCAAATGGTTTATTTCAATCACAAGCAGAAGTTGATGCAGCTCCAAAACAAATTGGTGCTGGACCAGGTCGTATCAGATATGTAGATATAAATAAAGATGGAAAAATTGATGATTTAGATAGAACATGGATTGGTAGTTCTTTACCAAAACTTGAGTATGGTTTAAGAGTTGACCTTAGTTACAAAAAGTTTGATGTATCCATTTTTGGTTCTGGTGTTGCTGGTAAAACCGGTTTTGATGTATATACATTATTTAACAGTTTGATGCGCAGTAGAGAGAATGTTGGACCAGGAGTCTTTAACGCTTGGACAAATACTAATAAAAACACTACTGTCCCTGCTTTAACACTAACAGATAATAATAATGAAGGTCGAGGTTCAGATTACTTCTTTGTTAATGCTTCTTATTTTAAACTAAGAAATGTACAGTTTGGTTACACCTTGAATGGAAATAAAATATTCAATAAGGTAAGAATCTTCGGAATGGCTGAAAATATTTTTTGGATTAAAAGCAAAAAATATACAAGTCCTGATCCTGAGAGAATTGATTTAGATCCAGTGCCTATTCCAAGAACCTTTACATTAGGTATTAACGCGTCATTTTAAATACATTAAAAAAAATTCAAATGAAAAATAAATTATTATATACTATATCATTTAGTATGCTTTTAATGATAAGTGCTTGCTCAAAGGTGCTTGACTATAGTCCCAAAGGTGTTCTTTCATCTGCAGATTTAACTTCACCTACTGCGATAGATGGTTTGGTGACTTCTGCCTATTCTGCTATTGGTAATGGCGACATGATTGGGCCAATCTATAGTAATTGGGCTTATGGTAGTGTTAGATCTGATGATGCCTATAAAGGTGGTGGAGGCACTGGTGATGTTGGAGAGATTGATGCAATGGAGAAATATAATTTAGTTAACCCAAATATGGGTGCTTTTGTTTCAAGAAGCTGGCAAAATTTATATAAGTCAATTTCAAGAGCCAATGTGGCGTTAAGAGCTGTTAATTCTTTATCTGAAGGACAGTATCCATCAAAAAAAGTGAGAATTGCTGAATTGAGATTCCTAAGAGCCCATAGTTACTTCACTTTGAAAAGATTATATAAGAATATTCCAATTTTTGATGAAACTGTTGCTGATACAGCTATTTTAAAAATATCAAATACTTTAACGAATGATGAATCATGGAATAAAATTGCAGCTGATTTTCAATTCGCAATTGAGAATTTACCAACTAGTCAATCTGAAATTGGCAGGGCAAATAAATATGCCGCACAAGCTTATCTTGCTAAGCTAAGATTATATCAAGCTTATGAACAAGGGTCAACTCATCAAGTGACATCAATTAATAAACAAAGATTACAAGAAGTTGTAGATTTAGCACAAGCCGTGATTGCCTCAGGCAAGTATTCTTTAAGTAGTGATATTGCAAATAATTTCCTTCCTGAATCAGAAAATGGATCAGAGTCAATTTTTGCAATTCAATTTACTATCAATGACGGAACTACATCTGGTCGTTTAAGTTTTGAAGATGGATTAAATTATCCACATGGCGCACCTCAGTATGGATGTTGCGGATTTAACGCTGCTAGCCAAAATATGGTTAATGCTTTTACAACTGATGCAAATGGTCTACCAAATTTTGATACTTTTAACAATAGTATTGCAAATTTAAATACTGCAACAGTAGATGTTAGAATTGATCATACTGTTGGTATTGATGGCCATCCATATAAGTATGATAACACAAAACCTTTTAGTAATAGCTGGGTTAGAGATCCTGGAGTTTATGGCAATTTCCATACTATGCGTAATCAACAATTAGCATCTAGTGCTTCTTATTTTAAGCTTGGGCCATTTATGGGTACAGCTAAAAATTATGATATTTTACGTTATGACGATTTATTACTTATTCAAGCTGAAGCTTTTATTCAACTAGGTCAACAGGAAAAAGCACTTCCCATTATAAATCAAATTAGAACTAGGGCTGCCAACAGTACAAATAGATTAAAGAAATTAGATGGAAGCTTCCCCTCCAATTATAATCTTAAAAATTATCCTGCCACAAACTGGACTGCTTCTTATGCACTTAAAGCATTACAATGGGAACGTAGACTTGAATTTGCTACTGAAGGTGAAAGATTTTTTGATTTAGTAAGATGGGGTATTGCCGAAAAAGTATTAAATGATTATTTAAATATTGAAAAAGTCAGAAGAACATATTTATCTACTGCTAAATTTACAGCGGGTAGAGATGAGTATTTACCTATTCCACAATCAGAAATTACTTTTACCAACGGACTTTACAAACAAAATCCAGGTTATTAGGAATTTTATTGGTTTAATAAGCACAAATCATTTGTAATAGGTAAAATAAGGGGAGGTAAAACTCTCCTTATTTGCTCATTTTAATTAATTATTATGTATTTTTTTAAATATTTATTAAGTTTCAATTTATTATTATTTTGTCTAAATTCTTTAGCACAAAATAATATTGTAAATAATGAAAAATATAGACCACAAATTCACTTTACACCTGAAAAAAATTGGGTAAATGATCCAAATGGAATGGTATTTTACAATGGTATCTATCATTTGTTTTTCCAACATAGTCCAAATGCAACAGTGTGGAGCGACATAAGCTGGGGACATGCAACTAGTAAAGACTTAGTACATTGGGAAAGAAAGCCAATTGCAATTTTTCCGGATAGTTTAGGACTAATTTTCTCTGGTAGTGCAGTTGTTGATAAAAATAATACCTCTGGATTGGGAAAAAATGGTACAATTCCCTTGATAGCAATGTATACCAGTCATGATATGGTTAAAGAAAAAGCTGGTGCTATAGACGTTGAAACCCAAAGTATCGCTTACAGTTTGGATGAAGGCGAAACATGGATAAAGTATCAGTCAAATCCAGTTTTAAAAAATCCGGGCATTAGAGATTTCAGAGATCCAAAGATAATTTGGCATGAACCTTCTAAAAAGTGGATTGTGTCAATTGCGGCACAGAATCAAATTAGTTTTTATGCTTCTTCTGATTTAAAAAATTGGGAAAAATTAAGTGATTTTGGTAAAACAGTTGGATCTCATGATGGTGTTTGGGAATGCCCTGATTTATTTCCAATACAATACGAAGGAAAAACATTTTGGGTTTTAATTGTTAATATAAACCCTGGTGGTCCAAATGGTGGTTCAGCTACTCAATATTTTATTGGTGATTTTGATGGAAAATCATTTAAATCTGAATCTAAATTTACGAAATGGGCTGATTATGGACCAGATGAATATGCTGGTGTTACTTGGAGCAATACGGATAAAAGAAAAATATTGATTGGGTGGATGAGTAACTGGCAATATGCCAATATTGTTCCAACTGAAAAGTTTAGAAATGCTTTTACATTACCTAGAGAATTGGGGTTGGCCAAAATTGGTGATGAATTGTATTTAAAAAGCATGCCAGTTGCTGAATTAAAGACAATAGAGCAGATACCTATTATTAAAAAAGATATTATAGTAAATCAAAGTTTAGATTTAACGACATTTATTGGAAAACTTAGTACCCCAAGTAAACATGAATTCAAATTTACTAATCAAAATAGCTATTCAATCGAGTTTTCAAACAACTTAAATGAAAAAGTAATTATTGGATTCAATAAGGAAAAAAATAGTTTTTTCTTAGATAGGACTAAATCAGGGAAAGTTGATTTTGAAAAAGATTTTGCAAGAATCAATTTTGCGCCGAGGTTATCAAATCAGGAAGAAATAAGTTTAATCATCTATTTAGATAGATCTTCTATTGAAATCTTCGCAGACAATGGGTTATCATTATTAACTAGTGTCGTATTCCCGAATGAAGATTATAATAAAATTTTAATGTTTTCTTCAAAAATATCAATGATTAATAAATTTACATATACGCCAATGAAACCAATTTGGTAGCTGTAATATCATGTGAGATAGTTTTTCGATATAGATAAAATTAATCATATTCCATTATGTTATAACAACTTTGCGTGAGGAAAACACCTGCTGAATTCGGTTAAAATCGGTTGATTTCGGTTTTGTGAAAACATAACGTATTACAAATCAACGCCTTCATTTTCTCAAAAAATCTTCATAACCCTGAGGTCCCGGGTTCAAATCCCGGTCTCGCTACAAAGCCTGTCACGAAAGTGACAGGCTTTTTTCGTTTGAGGCAGCGTCACAAGCTCGCTTGTGTAAGCTGACGAGAATGAAAAAAGCCAACTGAACGCGAAGCGTTTAGTTGAAAGGCTTTGGGTTTATCGAACTGCTGTGGGATGCCGACGCAGTCGGCCATCCGAGAGAGGGTAAGGCAACCATTCAGGAGATGACAATGCGCAGCATTGGCAATCCCGTTAAATCGTGGGTCCTTTGTTGTTTCTGCGTGAGGCCTCACCCCCTCTTAATAATTGTTATATTTGTTCGGTTTAGTTTTTATTCTTACTGAATCTGGAGTAAGACCAATTGATAATTTAAAAGGTCCATTTTCATAAGTTGTTCCAAGAAATCTCCAATCATTTTTTCCATTTACATACATGGTTATTAAATGCCACTTTATCAGGCCATTCTTATTATCTGAATTTGATGTTGTATCACTAGGGTCATAGCTTGTTATCCTTTTCTCAAATTTTTGTTTGCCATTTTCGTACCCATATTCCCAATCGAAATTGTTAGATAAACTAAATGATCTAATAGAGCCGGTATATTCATTCGCTTTGTTTCTATAAAAATGATTTAAGATATCTATTGGCGTAAATGAATTTTTATTAATTTTTCGATTTTTGCTATTTTTAATATCAGGAAAGTCTGTAATATGAGCGTAATATACTTCTTGTAACTTATTATAATTAGTATAATAAATAAATGTGATACCTGTCTTTTTTCTATTATAATTTAATGGCACATAAAATAATGTTGCACCAGAATTATTAGTTATTGATTGTGAATAATTAGTCCAATCTAATTTATTTAATAATGTATCAATAAATAAACTCGCACCTGTATCGATTTTTTTATGTCGTTCAAGATAGGATAAAAGCATTTTTTTTGTTGAATAGTCTATTGTTTCTTTTCTCGGAACACTTTTTATATTACATGAAAATGTTGCAAAAATTATAAATGTTATTGCAGCGCCTAAGATTGTAATTTTATTTTTCATTTTTCTATTAAACTATTTAAGTTACAAATTAATTTCTGCAATTTGAACTAGTCTATTTGTTTCTTCTTTGTGTTGCTGTTGCTGTTGGTCTTTTACCATTGAGCTTGTTCCTTGGCTTTTTTGATGTTAAGATCTTGCAAATTTCAATAATAAGCTGAAGTCTCCCTTATCGGCTTTTCTTAAAGCTAAAAGATATTTTTCACGCGATTCTTTTTCATCAGATAGGTTTTTACTACCCCACGAGAAAACAGGTTGCTGGAAAATCTTTTCTACAATAATATCAGCTATCATTCGACTATGTCTTCCGTTACCATTTGGGAAGCAATGTATGCTAACCAATCTGTGTTTGAATCTTATTGCAAATTCCTCTGGATCATATATATTATTTTCAAGCCAATAAGAAGCATCATCAATTAATGATCTTAATGCTATGGGTATTTCTAATTTGTCAACCCCGATATTTTTATTTGTTTTTCGGTATTCACCAGCCCATCTCCAAACGTTTCTATACATTCTTTTATGAAGCTCCTGTATAAAAGATTCAGATAAGATTTGTTCCGATTTGAATCTTCTAGTTAAACTCCATTGTATAGTATCTTCAATATTTTGTTGTTCAAATTCATCCAATTCGCCTCTTGTAGTAATAGACTGGATTAACAGATCTTCTTTCTCGTCTTCATCAAGCGGGGTTTGGCCATCATTGTATATTAAATCTAGTCCCATAAAATTTTAGGTGTTTTATTAATAACTTCTGATGCCCTTTCTTTTATAGCATTTTCAATCCGTTCTTTTGAATTTGCTTGATCTTCTAATTTCATCGTAGTGGAAGTACGTTCTACAATTTTTGTGGCAATTTCTAAAGCGCGGTTTTCTATCATTTGCTCCAAACTACCTTCATTAGGTACAAACCCGTAAACAAATTTCAGATCCAGGGCTTTTGCTAACTCTTGCATTGATTTTATAGTTACAGCTCCTTCTTTCTCACGTTTCTCAATATCCATAACCCCTTGCTTGGTAATAGAAAGTTTTTTGCCTAATTGTTCCATAGACATCCCAATGCCATTGCGTATTGCTTTAATCCATCCAATAGGTGGTACATTAACATGCTGTAAAACAGTTAATTGGGCCAATTTTTCATTTAGCTGTTGTAATTGAAGTTTATTATTTCTCATAAAGTAAAGTTTAAACTTGACTATTAATATACAAAAGTAAAGTTATTACTTTACATAATCAAATAATTTGTAAAGCTATTACTTGACCTTATCCTACTTAAGAATTGTAGATATGACTTTATTCAATTTGTAGAATTCCCTAAAATCCTTCCTCATTTGGTTAGAATGTAGTTCAATACAGGCTTTGGGTTAATCGAACTGTTGTGGAATGCCGACGCAGTCGGCCATCCCACTTAATGGCAGGAATTTTCTAATTATTCAATTATCCAGCTCCCTTCTTCCACCTCCGCTTCTAGTTCTCCCAGATCCCATCCGCAATAGCCGATGAAAAGTTGAATTTCTTGTTGATTGACACTCTCTGTGTTGATGGCTTCGATCACTTGCTCCATATTGCTACCCAAATACAGGCCATTGTGTATTTGTTTGCCTCCTTCTATGAGATCGGGGCGCTTGTGCAATACAAAGAGGTGCTCTCTATCAACGGGGCCGCCATCCATCAGTGGGAATGGTTTACTATGATTGAATTCAATGAGTTCATGCAAGGACTTTCCAAGAGGTTTATTGGTTACAAACCCGATACTTCCTTCTTGATTGTGTTCAACAATCAGAATGGTTGTATGCTCAAAGAAACTGCCATTCAGCAGGTCGGTGCTTTTGATAGTCAATCCGGGTTTAAGATCACTCATAATTTTGTTATTATACTTGCTTTCAAATGATTAATTGTAAATTTACGAAATGGTATTTTACTACAATTGTTAATTTACTTTATCCGTATAACATCTATAAATAATAAAATGGTCAATCAATTATTAAAAACGCCATTGGGAAGACTACGACTTGTAGCATTTATTGAAGGTTGTTCCTATTTACTTTTAGGTTTTACGATGATTTTAAAATATAAGTTTTCTTTACCACAGCCCAATTATATTGTTGGTTCGGCTCATGGAATTCTTTTTGTTCTTTACATCGTATTGCTGCTTCAAGTTGCATTTATACATCGTTGGAATAGCATCAAAATATTTATAGCTTTTTTAGCTTCACTTATACCCTTTGGGACATTTTATGCAGATAAGGTTCTATTTAGACAGTTGGATTAATAAAAATACTTTTATCTTACAAGTATGAAAAAATTAATTCTATTATCACTAGCACTCCTTTTGTTAAATATCGGTTTTGCGCAGTCAGAAAAAGATATTTTTAAACAAGTATCAACCAAATTCGTCGCATTTATTAATGCCAATCAGAACGATAGTATCATTGCCATGTTTTCTCCTGAAATGAAGGCAGCATTACCAATTGATAAATTTTCAGAATTTAATAGGGGGCTTAAAAAGCAATTCGGTCAAATAAAGAAAATTAGATTTGTAAGAGTTCAAAACACAACAGCATTATATGAGACTACTTTTGACACTGCTGTTTTAGGAATGACAATCACATTAAATAATCAGTATCAGATAGCTGGCTTGTTATTTAAACCTTACACAGAAGCAAAGGTAATTGAAAGAAACACAACAAGAATGAAACTCCCATTTAAAGGAGAGTGGACTACTACCTGGGGCGGTGATACCAAAGCTTTAAATTATCACGTGGAGAGTGTGGCGCAAAAAAATGCCTTTGATTTCTTAATTTATGACCAAGAAGGTTCAACCCATAAGGGTAGTGGACAAGCCAATGAAGATTATTATGCTTTTGGCAAAGAACTTTATGCACCTTGTGATGGAGAAGTGGTGTTGGTTGTGGATGGTGTAAAAGACAACATACCAGGCACATTAAATCCTGTTTATATTCCAGGAAATACAGTGATTATTAAAACGGCTAATGGGGAATATGCATTCTTTGCACATTTTAAACAACATAGTATTGTTGTAAAGCAAGGGCAGAAAGTTAAGACTGGTAACTTATTGGGGTTATGTGGCAATTCTGGAAATTCCTCCGAGCCGCACTTGCATTTTCATTTACAGAACGCAGAAGATATGACAATCTCCACTGGAGCTAAATGTTTTTTTGATCAACTAAAAGTGAATGGAGTTTTAAAATTTGATTATTCCCCAATTAAAGGAGATAAAATTGAATTGATAAATTAGACGTTTAATACGCTAGAAATTAATTCAATTGCTGGTACTCCTTTGGGGTAGATCCAACTTGTTGTTTAAAGAATCTTGTAAAATGTTGAGGGTATTTAAAGCCTAATTCGCCTGCAATTTGGCTAATTGACTTGTCTGTCTCAAATATTTTAGTTTTAGCTACTTCTATAATTTTATGCTGGATGTATTCCTGAGCAGACTTTCCGGTTGCCTTTTTGATTAGGTCACCGAAATAATTTGCGGATAAGTTCAGCGTTGCTGCACAATAGTTCACAGTTGGAAGGCCTATCGTGTTGGGCTTTTCGGATTCAAAGTAGTCATTTAGCAATGCTTCAAAATGCTCCAAAATACCCTTGTTTACTGAATCTCTTGTGATAAATTGTCGATCATAGAAACGTTGACAATAATCCAAGAATAGTTCGATATTAGAAGCAATTAGTTTTTTACTATGCTTGTCAATTGGTTGATTTAATTCAAATTTTATTTTGGCGAAACAATCTAAAATCATTTTCCTTTCATCATCAGACAAGTGTAATGCTTCATTGGATTCGTAATCAAAAAATTTATAGTTACGAATGTTTTTACCAAGTGGAGTGCCTAATATAAAATCTGAATGAAAAATAAGTCCATATCCTGCTGGTTGATAAGGCTGGGCAGGCTTTTCCATTTTCATCACCTGTCCTGGTGCAAAAAACGCCAAAGTGCCGGCTTGGTAATCGTAATAATGACGACCATATTTCATGTCGCCACACTTCACATCTTTTAAATAGATACAATACATGCCATATTGAAATTTAATTGTATCTACCTCACCCCAATCCCTGATGGGTGCATCTAAAAAATCAACCACAGTTACCAATGGGTTGAATGTTTTGGTATTGTTATCTGCGTTGTAGTCGCTTATATTATTAATAGCATATATTTTTTCCATATCAGCGTGTTTGTAGTCAAATTGACTCATTAAAGCTGCAATTTAAATGCCCGCTCGTCTAATCAGTAAAAATGGTATCATAATCAGTAATTGATATACCTTAATTCAAAATATATTGGTGGATCTTTGTTTTAAATTCAATATATCATTGAGCCAAATTAATAAAAGCCATTAAAAATTAACTATTATGAAAAAAATCACCTTCCTTATAATCCTATTTACACCATTTATTGCTATTGCGCAAAATACACAATATGCCGTTACTTCTTTTTTGCAGGATGGCCCAAAAGCGCCTAATACACATTATATTGGAGAAGCATTTTTGAGTAGTGTATTTCAGGGTGATAGTGAATTGAATTTTAATATTACAAAAGCAACTTTTCGAAAAAACTCAACTCTAGATTGGCATAAACATTCAACTGTACAGGTATTAATTATTATCGATGGCGAAGGTTACTATCAAGAAAAAGGAAAAGAGGCTATCGTCATTAAAAAAGGAGATATAGTTAGATGCGCAAAAGATGTTGAGCATTGGCATACAGCAAGCAAAGAGAATTTGGTTACCTATTTAGCACTATACGACGGGTCTAAGCCGACTATTTGGACCGACAAATTAACTCAAGAATATTATGATAGTATTGCTGAAAAACTAAAAGTAGAAAAAAAATAATAATATTACATAAGGTTGTAATTATAATATTTAAATACAAAAAAAATAATTAATTCTATTCAGTATAAATACTGAATAGAAAAACAAATCGTCCAAATTACAAATTTGTTATAACATTTATGGTATTGTATGCGAGTGCTAAATACCACAAATTTGTTATATGACAGATGAGAAGAAAAGATTAGCAGATAGGATAGGAAATAACATCAGGGCTATAAGACAACGCAAAGGAATGTCTATAGAAAAGCTTGCTTTTAAATCTGACATCGGCTATATGCAGTTGAGTCGAATTGAACTTGGCAAGATAAATACTACAATATACCAAGTATTTAAAATCTCAAAATCATTAGAAGTTGATCTTCATGAATTATTTCATTTAAAAGACAATTAAATGAAAAGATACTTAGCGTATTGCGATGCGATAAAATTTCTAGATGACAGAGGTTTTAGTTTAAATAAAACCTTGAATTTTACAGATAGTCCATTGGTTAAAAAATTCGAATATTGGGCAAAAGAGGATGGTGAGGAGATGTATCTACTTGAGGTAATGGATCAGGACTTTGTTTTTATGTTTAAATTAGTTTAGCAAATATTTAAAGCCAATCTATACCTATATTTGCATTTGTAAAAATGTATATATGTTAGACGCTATTATCCCTTTGATCTCTTTAATACTGTTAGAAGTAATTTTGGGGATTGACAATGTGATTTTCATTTCTATTTTATCTGACAAGCTGCCAGATAGTCAAAGAAACAAATTGAGGTATTGGGGCCTTGGGTTAGCAATGGTAATGCGTTTAATTTTATTGACGTTAATTTCTTGGATTTTAAAATTGGATCAAAGTTTATTTACGATTGCTGGTATAAGCTTCTCAGGCAAGGGGATCATTTTGATTGCAGGAGGCTTATTTTTAATTTATAAGAGTACAGTTGAGATTTATCATAAAACAGAGTTAGCCAATCAGAGTGAAGTGCCAGTTGTGCCAAAAACGAGTAGTTTCAAAAGACTATTGATGGAGATTATTTTGTTGGATTTAGTGTTTTCCATTGATTCAATTATCACTGCAATTGGAATGGCACAAGAATTATGGGTTATGTATACATCCGTTATAGTGGCTGTTGTAATTATGATTTTTGCGTCTCAACCAATTAGTTATTTTATCAAAAAGCATCCTTCATTCAAAATTTTGGCTTTAAGCTTTTTAATGATGATTGGCATTTCATTGATTGCTGAGGGTTTCCATTTGGCCATACCTAAAGGCTATATTTATTTTTCAATGGCATTTGCTTTTATAGTTGATATCATACAAATGAAAACGGTAAAATAGCAATATGCAATCCCCAGTCTTTTTAATCACTCCTCCATTTACTCAGTTAAATACGCCTTATCCTGCAACGGCTTATTTAAAAGGGTTTTTGAACACCAAAGGTATTTCTAGTGTTCAGGCAGATCTTGGGATTGAGGTGACATTAGCTGTTTTTAATCAAGAAGGATTGTCGAAGTTATTTGAGGCAATCGTTGAAAAGGAATATGAGCTTAGCCCTGATTGCCAACGTATGCTAGTTTTGAAGAATCACTATATCAACACGATTGATCAAGTGATTTTATTTTTACAAGGCAAGTTAGATACCATTGCGCATTTAATTTGTTCGCGTGCATTCTTACCAGAAGCAAGTGCGTTTGATCAATTAGATGATTTAGAATGGGCATTCGGCGCGATGGGGAAACAAGATAAAGCTAAGCATATCGCGACAATGTATTTAGAGGATCTTGGCAACTTGATTAAGGCAACAATTGATCCTTATTTTGGTTTTAGTCGCTATGCAGAGAGTCTCGGAAGATCTGCTAATTCATTTGACGAATTGTATGAAGCACTCAATGCGCCTGCAACTTATTTAGACAAAATTTTATTAGACCTATTTGAAGCGCATATTCAAAAAGTACAACCTAAACTAGTTTGTATCTCAGTGCCGTTTCCAGGAAATCTATATACCTCATTGAGATGTGGACAATGGATTAAGCAGCATCACCCTACTATTAAAGTAGCTATGGGTGGAGGCTTTGCTAATACAGAACTTCGTTCATTGTCTGACCCTAGGGTGTTTGAATTTTATGATTTTATTACGTTGGATGATGGGGAAGCGCCAATTGAAATGTTGATAAATCACATTGATGGCAAAAAAGATATACATGATCTTAAGCGTTGCTTTATATTATTGAACGGGGTGGTTACCTATATGAATGAATCCATTTATCCCGATTACAAGCAGCATCAATTGGGTACACCTGATTATGAAGGCTTATTATTAGATCAATATATTTCTGTGATTGAGTTGGTCAATCCAATGCACAGCTTATGGAGTGACGGAAGATGGAATAAATTAACGATGGCCCATGGATGCTACTGGGGTAAGTGTACGTTTTGTGACATCTCCTTGGACTATATTAAAACCTATGAACCTGCAACAGCAATTTTATTGGCGGATAGGATGGAGGCAATGATTGCTCAGACAGGTCAAAATGGGTTTCATTTTGTAGATGAAGCAGCACCACCGGCATTGATGAAGGCTTTAGCGATTGAAATCATTCGTCGTAAATTAGTGGTAAGTTGGTGGGCCAATGTGCGCTTTGAAAAAAGCTTTACACAGGATCTTTGTCTTTTATTGAAAGCTTCTGGATGTATTGCGGTGAGTGGGGGGCTAGAGGTTGCATCAGACAGATTATTGGATCTAATCCAGAAAGGTATCACAGTGGCACAAGTAGCTAGAGTAAGCAAGCATTTTAATGAGGCGGGGATCATGGTACATGCTTATTTAATGTATGGATTCCCGACGCAGACAGTGCAAGAAACGGTTGATTCTTTAGAAATGGTTCGTCAGTTTTTTGAAACAGGTGTATTAAAATCTGCCTTCTGGCATTTGTTTACGATGACTGCGCATAGTCCAGTTGGATTAGCACCTGAAAAATATAAAGTCAAAAAAGTAACAGAGGCAATTGGCAGTTTCGCCAACAATGATATCCTCCATACCGATCCTACTGGTGCAAATCATGAGATCTTTGGCTTTGGCTTAAAAAAGGCGTTACTAAATTATATGCATGGTGCTTGTTTTGAATTTCCATTACAAAAATGGTTTGAGTTTAAAATCCCAAAAACTACCATTGAGCCAAATTATATCCAAAAGCAAATTGATGCTGTAGAGATTGGCGCTTCAAACTATAAAGCAATATGGATAGGATTGATGCCTATTGCAACTATATTGCAAAAAGCAAAAAAAGGCAGCAAGTGGGAAGAAATGAATTTACGTTTTGAAACCAATAAAAATACTGTTTCAATCAATGTGTCGCCAGAAAAAGGGGCATGGTTAATACAGCTATTGTCAAAAATAAATATAGATACATCCTCTGGTATGCCTTTGGCAGACATCAAGGCGGATTATGCAGCTGCAGGGCTGGAAGGATTTGATTTGTTTTGGGATAATAAACCTGTCAATACCTTACATAAAGCGGGACTATTAAGAATATAAATTCATAAAGATGCATGTTGAATGGGTGAGAGATTTTTGTTTGACATTTAAAGATGTGGAAGAATGTCAGCCATTCGGCCCAGAGCATCTTGTATATAAGATCAAGGGTAAAATGTTCTTACTTCTTTCTTTGGATGAAATCCCGCCAAGAGTGAATGTAAAAACAGATCCAGAAAGATCAATTGAATTAAGAGAATCTTATCCTGACAATATATTGCCAGGTTATCATATGAATAAGAAGCATTGGAACACACTTGTATTAAATGCAAGACTTAACCCAGGATTGGTTCAAGAATTAATCACCCATTCTTACGAGTTAGTTCGAAAGTAATTTGAGCCATGCTCGATTTCTTAAAATTTTGCCAATTATCCATTCCAAAACTTAGTTTAACATATATTTTAATTGTATGTAACTTTTTCCCAATACTTTCGTCCCACTTTTAAATATATTGAATGAACTATTTTTCTTTGAATTGGCTTAAAACAGTTGCTTTTGTAGTGCTGACTTTTTTTAGCTTTAATGCTTTCGCGCAAGGATTTAACTTAAAAGGGGTTGTAAGAGATACGGTAGATAAAAAACAGCTACCCAATGCGTCTATTGTGCTTTTACATGCAAAAGATTCTGTATTATATAAAATGACTAGAACGCAAGCAAATGGTGCCTTCGATTTGTCTGAAATCAATAATGGGGCATATATTTTAATGATTACATATCCTCAGTATGCTGATTATTTAGAAAAAATCCAAGTCAATGACGCTGCGATTGATTTAAAAGTCATCCCCTTAAATACAAAAGTGCACTTATTAAAAGAAGTCATCATAAAAAACACAGTTTCTGCCATTCGAGTTAAAGGCGATACTACAGAATATAAAGCCGATAGCTTTAGAGTTACACCCAATGCGGATGTGCAAGAATTAATAAAAAAAATGCCTGGATTTCAAGTCAACTCAAAAGGAGAGATTACAACCCAGGGTGAAAAAGTAAATAAGGTGTTAGTTGATGGAGAGGAGTTTTTTAGTGATGACCCAGCAGTGGTAACAAAAAATTTAAGAGCGGATGCGGTAGATAAAGTGCAGGTATTTGATAAGAAATCTGATCAAGCAGCTTTTACAGGAATTGATGATGGGCAAACCAGTAAGACGATCAATTTGCAATTAA
>JACCDW011139395.1_pt1 | contig 22593 bp, 21 predicted proteins | sample 7449781 | NCBI WGS metagenome assembly JACCDW01 (sample SAMN15323449, study PRJNA562643) | freshwater metagenome | isolation source: river surface water | place: USA:Blue River Watershed | collected 2017-08-18
AGGGGCGGGGGCGGGGCGAGTCAGGGGCGGCCGCCGCGGGCGCCGGGTTCATCTGTCCCGGGGAGGATAGCCGACCGGCCGGCGGGCATGGGCGGGATCGTGGGACAATCGCGCTGCTCCGGGGTGCACGCATGGCGTGCTGAGAATCAGACCCGCGAACTTGATCCGGTTCATACCGGCGGAAGAAGAGCCCGACCTCCCTGCCCGGCCCCGGCGGCCGCCGCAGGCCGCAGGCCCGATCTCCGGAGCGCCCGTCCGTGGTAGCGAAGGAGTCCCCCGTGAGCATGTCGTCCCCCCAGGGCCAGGCGCCCCAACCTGCACAGCCCCCCGTGCCGGCGCGCTGCGAGCGCTATCCGCGGGTGCTGTCCATCGCCGGCTCCGACAGCGGCGGCGGCGCCGGCATCCAGGCCGACCTCAAGGCGATCGCGGCGCTGGGCTGCTACGGCATGACCGCCATCACCGCCCTGACCGCGCAGAACACCCTGGGCGTGCGCGCCATCCACGCCGTGCCGCTGGAGATGCTGTCCGCCCAGGTCGACGCGGTGGTGGAGGACATCGGCGTCGACGCCGTCAAGATCGGCATGCTGCACTCCGCGCCGACCGTGATGGCCGTCGCCGCGGCCCTCGACCGCCATGCCCTGCGCACCGTGGTGCTCGACCCGGTGATGGTGGCCACCAGCGGCGCCACGCTGATCGACCGCGAGGCCATCGACGTGCTGGTGCGCGAGATGTTCCCGCGCGCGCTGCTGGTCACGCCCAACCTGGACGAGGCCGCCCTGCTGGTGGGCCGTCCGCTGGCCACCGAGGCAGACATGGAGGCCGCCGGCCGCCAGCTGCTGGAGAGGGGCGCCCCCGCCGCGCTGGTCAAGGGCGGCCACCTGGCTGGCGACACGGTCAGTGACCTGCTGGTGGCGCACGGGCAGGCGCCACTGTGGTTCCGTTCGCCCCGCATTCCCACCGCCAACACCCATGGAACCGGCTGCACGCTGTCCAGCGCCATCGCCTCCCACCTGGCGCTGGGCGCCGGGCTGGCGCAGGCCGTGGGCCTGGCGCGCGAGTACGTGCGAGGCGCGCTGGCGGCGGGTGCAACGGCGCGTACCGGCGCGGGCGGCGGTCCCCTGAACCACGCCTTCGACCCGCAGCCGATGCGGCTGCTGCCCCTGGCGTGAACCCCATGACGCAGCCCACCGGCCTGGACACCCTCGGCGACGCGACGCGCGAAGTGGTGCGCGACCTGCTGGCCTTCATCGGCCAGGACGGGTGCACCGACGCGCAGTTCGACGCCATGGCCTTGCGCCTGTTCGCCCACCAGTACGCGCACAACGAGCCGTACCGACGCTTCTGCCAGCGCCGCGGCGCCACGCCCCGCAAGGTCGCCGGCTGGCGTGACATCCCGCCCGTGCCGATCAACGCCTTCAAGGAAGTCACCCTCAGCTGCGAGCCGACGGCGGCCTGCGAGCGCGTCTTCATGACCAGCGGCACCACGCGCGCCGAGGTCAAGGGGCGGCACTGGCATCCCACCATCGCCGTGTGGGACCTGTCCATGCGGCTGAACTTCGGGCGACGGTTCATGGGCACCGACGGCCGCCTGCCCATGGCCATCCTGTTCCCGCCCGAGACCGAGCTGGGCAACTCCTCGCTGGCGCGCTACCTCGCGCAGGCGGTGCGCGAGTTCGCAGCGCAAGGCAGCGGCTGGTATGTGAGCGCTCAGGGCATGGACACGGCCGGCCTGCGCGAGCGGCTGCAGCAGGCACAGCGCAGCGGCGAGCCCTTCGCCCTGCTGGGCGCGAGCTACAGCTTCGTGCACCTGATGGACGAACTGGCCCGCGACGGCGAGTCCTTCGCGCTGCCCCCGGGCAGCCGCATCCTGGACACCGGCGGGTACAAGCGGCAGGCGCGTGAGCTGCCGTTGGACGCGTTCTACGACGGGCTCTCGGCCGCCTTCGGCGTGCCGCGCGCGCGCTGCATCAACATGTACGGGATGACGGAGCTCAGCGCCCAGTTCTATGACGAGGGCAATGCCGTCGTACCCTCGGTGAAGACGGGGCCGCACTGGATCCGCTCGCGCGTGATCGACCCCCTGACCGGGCGCGACGTGCCGCAGGGCGAGCGCGGCATCCTGGTGCATTGCGACCTGGCCAGCTTCAACTCGGCGACGACCATCCTCACCGAGGACGTGGGCGTGGCCTGCGGCGAAGGCTTCCAGCTCCTCGGCCGCGCCGAGGGCACGCAGGCCCGCGGCTGCTCGCTGGCGGTGCAGGAGTTCCTGCAGGCGGTGTCGGCATGACGGTGCGCTGGACCGCCGGCCACCTGCCGGGCCTGGCGCCCGACGAAGTGGGCTGGCACGCCCTCGAGTTCCCGGGCGTGGTGGTCGAGGTGCCCGTGCTGGACGAGGCGCAGATGCTGGCCCTGGCCCGGCGCGTGCAGCGCGCCGCGCGCGAGCATCTGGCGGGGCTGCCCGTGTCGGCCCTCATCGGGATCATCGACCGGGCGATCGCCCGCCTGCTCGACCCCGCCGACCCCTGGCGCGTGCTGGCCGACGACCTCCTGCCTCGCGTGAGTGGATATGACGCCCAGATGGTGCGGCTGGCACTGACGGCCTACCTCAAGACCTTCCGCGCGCCGCAGTTGCACCGCTTCGTGGCCGAGGATTTCGCCAACCCCAAGGTGCTCGATGAGTTCCAGCCCGCCGCCAAGGGCGGCGCGGTACGGGCCTTCGGCCCCGGCCTGCTGGCTCATACCTGGGCCGGCAACACGCCGGGCCTGCCGCTGTGGAGCCTGGTGTGCGGCCTGCTGGTCAAGGCGGGCAACGTGGGTAAGCTGCCCAGCGCCGAGCCGGTGTTCGCCTCCCTGTTCGCGCGCCTGCTGGCCGAGGTGCATCCCCCCTTGGCCGACTGCCTGGCCGTGGTCTGGTGGAAGGGCGGCGAGCCCGGGCCCGCCGCGGCCCTGTACCGCGAGGCGGACTGCGTGCTGGCCTATGGCGGCAACGAGGCGATCGCCCAGGTGCGCGGCCTGGTGCCGGCCACCACGCGCTTCCTGGCCTATGGGCACAAGCTGGGCGTGGCCCTGGTGGGGCGGGCGGCGCTGGACACGCAACGCGCGCCGCACACCGCGCGGCTGGCGGCGCACGACGTGGCCCGCTACGAGCAGCAGGGGTGCTACTCGCCCCATGTGGTCTACGTGGAGCGGGGTGCGCGGGTGCCGCCCCGCGCGTTCGCGCAGTACCTGGCGGCGGAGCTGGCCAACCTGCAGCGGCGGTTTCCGCGCCGCGCCCTGTCGCTGGAGGAGGCGGCTGCCGTTGCCGCCTGGCGGCAGGCGGCGGAACTGCGCGCCCTGGGCGATGAAGGGGCGGAGCTGTTCACCGACGAGGAGTCGGCTGCCTGGGCCGTGGCCTACGCGGACGGGCCGCTGCCGCTGCCGCTGGCGCCGTCCGCCGCCTACCGGTGCGTGCAGGTGGTGGCGGTCGACACCCTGGAGCAGGCCCTCGAGCGCATCGCGCCGCATGCGGCCTTCCTGCAGACGGCGGGGGTCGCCGTGGCGCCCGGCGAGCTGTACGCGCTGGCCGAGCGCCTGGGCCGGGCCGGTGTGACGCGTGTCGCCGCGCTGGGCGCGATGACCGCGCCCGAGGCCGGCTGGCACCACGACGGCGGCTTCAACCTGGCCTCGCTGGTGCGGGTGGTGGAGATCGAGCAGTCCGCCGAGCGGGCGGCCGAGCGCTTCGCGCCCTACGCGCAGGAGGACCTGCCGTGAACGCCGGGCGGGGGGAGGGCGGCGGCATGAGTTTCCTGCGGATGGCGCAGGCCGGCTTTGCCTTCCCGGGTTGGCCGGCCACGCTGCAGGGCGTGGACCTGTCGGTCGAGGCCGGCGAGTTCCATTGCATCGTCGGGCGCAGCGGCTGCGGCAAGACCACGCTGCTGAAGCTGGCGGCGGGCCTGCTGTCGCCGACACAGGGGCAGGTGAGCGTGCGCGGGCGCGAGCCGGCGCAGGCGCGCGCGGACATCGGCTTCGTGTTCCAGTCTCCCACGCTGCTGGACTGGCTGACCGTGATCGACAACGTGCTGCTGCCGGTGTCCCTGCAGCGCCGGCCCACGCCCGCGGACGAGGCACGCGCCCTGGCGCTGCTGGCCCGGCTGGGCCTGGCCGACCGCGCGCGGCGGCATCCACGCCAGCTGTCCGGCGGCCAGCAAAGCCGCGTGGCGCTGGCGCGTGCGCTGGTCCTGTCGCCCTCGCTGCTGTTGCTGGACGAGCCCTTCGCCGCGCTGGACGCCCTCACACGCGAGGAGCTCCAGCAGGACCTGCTGCGCATGGCGCGGGACCAGGGCACGACGGTGCTGTTCGTGACGCATGACATCGCCGAGGCGGTCTACCTGGCCGACCGCGTGACGGTGCTGGAGGCCGGGCGCATCGTGCGCCAGCAGGCGGTGGACCTGCCGCGCCCGCGTGAGCACGGCCTGCGTTTTTCTCCCGCATTCGCCGCGCATGGCGTGGCGCTGCGCGAGGCCATGCAGCTGCGGGAGGACGCCGCATGAGGGGCTTGAACGGTACGAGGGCGTGGATGGCGCCGGGCACCTCGAGCGGCTCTCGGCGCGGCGGGCACGGGGGCGCCTGGCGCATGGCCGCGGCCTCGGGCCTGCTGGCCGTGGCGCTGCTGGCAGCCTGGGAGTGGGCCGCCCGGCACATGGGGTTGTCGGCGCTGGTGCTGCCCGCACCGTCGCGGGTCGCGGCGGCCTTGTGGAACGGGATCGCCACGGGCTACTTCTGGCCGCACCTGCGCGCCACCGCCGGCCAGTTGCTGATGGGGGTGGTGGCCGGCTGCGCCATCGGCTTCGCCGCCGGCGTGGCCATGGCCGAGTCGCGGGTGCTGCGCACGCTGCTGTGGCCCTACGTGGTCGTGAGCCAGGTGGTGCCCAAGCTGGCGCTGATGCCGCTGTTCATCCTGTGGTTCGGCTTCGGCGCGACCTCGCTGGTGGTCATCACCGCCCTGATCTGCTTTTTCCCGCTGCTGGAGACCACGGCGGCCAGCCTGCAGCAGGTGCCGGCCGAACGGCTGGAGCTGTTTCGCATGCTGGGTGCCAGCCGGGCGCAGACGCTGTGGCGCCTGAAGCTGCCCGCCGGCGCACCCGGCATCCTGGCAGGGCTGCGCGTGGCGGTGATGCTGGCGGTGGTGGGCGCCGTGGTCGGCGAGTTCATCGGTGCCAGCCGGGGCCTGGGCGCCCTGGTGATCACCGCGCAGGCCAGCATGGACACGCCCCTGATGTTCGCCGTTCTCGTGCTGATCGCGCTGCTGGGGCTGGCGGCCTACCAGTCGACCCTGTGGCTCGAGCGCTGGCTCCTGGGCCGCCTGCGCGGCGCCTGACCGCCGACCGATTTCAACCTGATGTGGAGAACCCGACGATGACGATGAAGATGCCCCGGCGTGCCGTGCTGGCCGCCCTGGCCGCGATGCCCGCATTCGGCGCCGCGCAGGCACCGGCGCGCCTGGAGAAGGTGACGGTGGCCGGCTGGAGCAAGCCCATCACCGAGGTGACTGCGCTGCTGGTCGACGAGGACAAGGGCTTCTACAAGGCCCAGGGCCTCGCGCTGGACTACGTGCCCGGCGCGGGCGGCGGTGACGCCATCCGCAACATCCTCAGCGGCCAGGCCGACGTGGCCTTCACCGACCCCGGCTCGCTGTTCGCCGCCCTGGACAAGGGGGAAAAGCTGCGAGCCATCTACGACATCTACCCGCAGAACGTGTTCAACGTGGTGGCCCTCAAGTCCAGCGGCATCACCAAGCCTTCCGACCTCAAGGGCAAGCGCATCGGCGTCTACAGCCTGGCCAGCGGCACGCGCCAGAACCTGCTGGTGCTGCTGCACCAGGCCGGCCTGTCGGAGAGCGACGTGACCATCGTCGTGACCGGCCTGCTGAACTTCGCGCCGCTGATGCAGGGGCAGGTGGACGCCACCGCCGCCACCGACACCGGCCTGGCCGTGGGCCGCCGCCGCGGTCTGGGCGAGGTGAACGTGATCGAGGTGGGCCAGTCGCTCAACGTGTCCAGCGACCTGTTCGTGGTGCGCGAGGAGACCTACCGGGCGCGCAAGGACGCGCTGCGCCGCTTCCTGCGCGCCTACCGTGACGCCGCCGCCTGGATGATCGCCAGCCCGCAGGAGGCCGCGCGCCTGGCGGTGACGCGGGCCATCGATGGCAGCGACCCGGCGATGAACCTGGAGATCATCCGCCTGCGCAACGCCTCGTCGGTCTCGGCGCTGACGCACAAGAGCGGCCTGGGCGCGATGGACGTGGCCTCGCTGCAGGCGGCCGCCGACATCTACCGCAAGCTGGGCATGGTGCAGCGCCCGCTGCGCATGGCCGACGTGGTGGCCGCCGACCTGCTGCCGGGCCGGTGAGCGCCGTGCGGACATGGAAGGGAGCCAGACGATGAAGTTCCAGGACAAGGTGGTGCTGGTCACCGGCGCGGGCCGCGGCATCGGCGCGGCCATCGCCCGCGCGTTCGCGGCCGAAGGAGCGGCCGTGGCGGTGAACTACCTGCGCAGCGAGGCGTCCGCGCAGGCGGTGGCGCGGGACTGCCAGGCCGCGGGCGGCGACGGCCTGGCCGTGCAGGCCGACGTCACCTGTGCCACGGCATGCGCCCGGCTGGTGCAGGACGTGGTCGGTGAGTTCGGCCGGTTGGACGTGCTGGTGAACAACGCCTTCGCGCCCTATGCCTTCGACCCGGAGCAGCGCCAGCGATTTGGCGAGCTGGGCTGGGCCGATTACCAGGCCCAGTTCGAGGGAGCGGTGGGTGGCGCCTTCCAGGTGTGCCGGGCGGCCTTGCCGCACCTGCGCCCGGGCGGCGCGATCGTGAACGTGGCGAGCAACCTGGTGGAGCACCCGCTGGTGCCGTACCACGACTACGCCACGGCGAAGTCGGCGCTGGTGGGCTTCAGCCGCAACCTGGCCGCCGAGCTGGGACCCCTGGGCGTGCGCGTGAACTGCGTCGCGCCCGGCCTGGTCTATCCCACCCAGGGCAGCGAAGGCACGCGGGCCGGGTTCCGCGAGTCCATCATGGCCGCGACGCCGCTGCGCCGCCTGGCGCAGCCGCAGGACGTGGCCGGGCCGGTGCTGTTCCTGGCTTCCGAGTGGAGCGGCTTCATGACGGGGCAGGTGCTGTTCGTGGACGGCGGACTGGTGATGCGATGAACGAGATCGACGACGAAGACCTGGTGCTGCCGGCCTGGCCGGCGGGCGCCGACCCGAGCACCGCGCCCCGACTGGCGGCAGCGCGCCGGCATGGGGGAGCCCCCACGGATCCTGCGCAAGGCACGGGGGGCAACGATGGCGCGGATGGCACGACACGCGCGGGTCCTTCCGGCCGTACGGCCTGCGTGCTGGACGTGCCGCAGGCCGACGGCACGCGGCTGCATTGGCTGGACAGCCCGCAGGCGCGCGGCTGGATCGCGGCGTCGCAGTCCGTCACCCCTGCCGCGTTCGCGGGCGTGTTCCGCGCGGCGCTGGCGGCCGGCTTCACCGGCGCGGATGCCGCGATGCTGGCCAGCGTGCCCGATGCATCTCCCCAGGGGCTGCCGCCGGGGAGCGTGCTGCCGCGCCTGTCCTGGGGCGAGGCCCCGCTGTTCGTGGCGAGGGCCGCACGCCCTGTACGGGCCGACCGGCCACTCGGCCTGTACGGGCTGGTCGACAGCGCCGAGCGCATGCGCGAGGCGCTGGACGCGGGGCTGCGCACCGTGCAGCTTCGGCTGAAGACGCCGGCGCAGCCCGCAGCGCACTGGCCCGACCGCCTGCGCGGCGAGATCGCGGCCTGTGTCGCCTTGGCCCGGGACGCCGGGGCCGAGCTGTTCATCAACGACCACTGGCGCGAGGCGGCCGCGCTGGGCGCGCCCGGCGTGCACCTGGGCCAGGAGGACCTGCTGGCGATGGACGAGCTTTCCCGCGCGGCCCTCGTGGCCAGCGGCATCGGCCTGGGCATCAGTTCCCACAGCCTGTGGGAGCTGTGCCGGGCCCGCGCCCTGGCGCCACGCTATATCGCCTGCGGCCCGGTGTGGCCCACGGTGACCAAGGACATGCCCTGGCGGCCGCAGGGCCTGGACAACCTCGCCTGGTGGTGCCGGTGGGCCGGCGCGTCGGTCGTGGCGATCGGCGGCATCCTCTCCCCGGGCCAGGCGGCCGATTGCATCCGCGCCGGCGCCGACGGCGTGTGCGTGGTGCGGGCCCTGGGCGATGCGCCCCGGCAGGCCGTACCCGCTTTCCAGGCCGTCCTCGACACGGCCCGCCGCGACGCGCGCCACGCCGGGGCCGATGCACCGACCTCGTCCTGGCCGCACCCCATGTTGCCCGCGGCCTGAGCGCCGCGTACCTGTTTCCGAATCACGAGATCCCTGTCATGACCCTTGCCTCTTTCCACCGCCGCGGCGTGCTGGCCGCGTTCGCCGGTGCCTCGTTCTGCCTCGTGGGCGGCCACGCCTTCGCCCAGCAGGCCGGCGCGGCCTTCCGTCCCGCGCGGCCGGTGAAGATCATCTCCCCGCAGCAGGCCGGCGGTTCGACCGACGCCATCATCCGGCCGCTGGCGCAAAAGCTCTCCGAGCTGTGGGGCCAACCGGTCGTCGTCGAGAACCGTCCCGGCGGCGGCAGCCTCATCGCCACGCAGGCCGTGGCGCAGGCGGCACCCGATGGCCACACCCTGGGGCTGGCCATCAACTCGCTGACCATCAACCCCAGCCTGCGCGACGATCTGCCCTATGACACGCTGCGCGACCTCACGCCCATCACCCAGGTCGGCAGCGTGACCGTGGCCCTGGTGGCCCACCCGTCGCTGGGCGTGTCGACCCTGCCCGAGTTCGTGCAGCTCGCGCGCGCGAAACCCGGCAGCATCTCCTGGGCCTCGCTGGGCATTGGCACCGGCGGCCACATCACCGGCGAGCTGCTGCGCAAGCGCGCCGGCATCCAGGTGGTACACGTGCCCTTCTCCGGCAGCGCCAGCGCCTACCGCGAGCTGCTGCCCGGGCGGGTGCAGGCCGCCTTCGTGGTGCTGGAGTCGGCGGTGCCCCACCTCAAGGCCGGCAACCTGCGCCTGCTGGCGGTGGCCGACCCGCGCCGCAACCGCCAGTTCCCCGACACGCCCACGCTGGACGAAAGCTTCAAGGGCCTGGGCTACGACGGCATCTTCGGCTTCATCGCGCCTGCCGGGGTGCCGCCCGCGCTCCAGCAGGCGCTGCATGCCGACATCGTCAAGGTGCTGGGCGACCCGGCCGTGCGCGCGCAACTGGAGCAGCAGTCGATGGACGTGCTCGCGCTGCCGCCCCAGGAGTTCGCGCAGGCGATCCGCCGCGAGATCGAGCACTGGAAACGCGCCGTCAAGGAGTCGGGGGCGCAGGTGCAATAGCCATCACAAGTCCTCGCAACCGCATCCCTGCTGGTTTTCCCTAGGATGGGCTAGGGTGGGGAAATCGCGTGTGTCGCTATGATGACCCGTCCAAAAAATGACCGTCTGGTCGCGGTCTGTTCCTTCGGAGACTTCACATGCAAAAACGCATCTTCCTGCGCGCCGTCGCGGCGGCTTCCCTCGTTGCGGCCGCCGGCCATGCCAGCGCCCAGGCCGACACCTTCAAGATCGGCCTGGTCCTGCCGATGACGGGTCCCTTCGCCTCCACGGGCAAGCAGATCGACGCCGCCGTCAAGCTGTACCTGGCACAGAACGGCGACAAGGTGGCGGGCAAGAAGGTGCAGGTCATCGTGAAGGACGACACCGGCACGCCTGACGTGACCAAGCGCCTGGCGCAGGAACTGATCGTGAACGACAAGGTGCAGGTGCTGGCCGGCTTCGGCCTGACGCCGCTGGCCTTCACCACCGCGCCGATCGCCACCCAGTCCAAGACCCCGATGGTGGTGATGGCCGCGGCCACCTCCAGCATCACCGAGGCCTCGCCCTACATCGTGCGCACCAGCTTCACTGCCGCCCAGGTGGTGACCACGCTGGCCGAGTGGGCCACCAAGAACAACATCAAGAAGGTGGTCAGCCTGGTGACCGACTACGGCCCGGGCGTGGACTCCGAGAAGTACTTCACCGAACGCTTCAAGCTCAATGGCGGCGAGGTCATGGAGACCCTGCGCGTGCCGCTGCGCAACCCCGACTTCGCGCCCTTCCTGCAGAAGGTGCGCGACGCCAAGCCCGACGCGCTGTTCGCCTTCGTGCCCTCGGGCGCGGGCTCTGCGCTGATGAAGCAGTTCAGCGAGCGCGGCCTGGACAAGGCCGGCATCAAGCTGATCGCCGAAGGCTCCGTCACCGACGACGACATCCTCAACTCCATGGGCGACGTGGCCGTGGGCGTGGTCAGCTCCCACCACTACTCCGCCGCCCACAACTCGCCCCTGAACAAGAAGTTCGTGGAGGCCTTCCAGAAGGCCAACAACGGCCTGCGCCCCAACTTCATGGCCGTGGGCGGCTATGACGGCATGCGCGTGATCCTGGAAGCGGCCAAGAAGACCAACGGCGCCGGCGGCGACGCCCTGCTGGCCGCCATGAAGGGCCAGGTGTTCGAGAGCCCGCGCGGCCCGATCTTCATCGACGCCCAGACCCGCGACATCGTGCAGAACGTGTACGTGCGCCGCGTCGAGAAGAAGGACGGCCAGCTGTGGAACATGGAGTTCATGACGGTCAAGGACGTCAAGGACCCGGGCAAGACCAAGTAAGCCGAGGCTCCCGCGCGCATGTCCCTGTCCCCGACGCTCGTTCTCGTTCCCGGCCTCATGTGCGATGAGGCGGTGTGGTCGCCCCTGTACCCGCACCTGCCCACGGGCGTGCAGTGCCGGGTCGTGGACCACGGCGATGCCGACAGCCTCACGGTGATGGCGCAGCGCCTGCTCGCGCAGGTACCGGCCACCTTCGCCCTGGCCGGCCACTCCATGGGCGCCCGCGTGGCGCTGGAGGTGGCCCGTCTCGCGCCGCAGCGCGTGGAGCGCCTGGCCCTGCTGGACACCGGTTACAAGCCGCTGGCGGCGGGCGAGGCCGGGCAGCAGGAAGTGGCAAAGCGCCAGGCCCTGCTGCAGACCGCGCGGTCCCAGGGCGTGCGCGCCATGGCCGCCGAGTGGGTCAAGGGCATGGTGCACCCGGACCGGCTGGTCGATGCAGCGCTCATCGAGGACATCCTGCGCATGTTCGAGCGCAAGACGGCCGACCACTTCGCTGCGCAGATCCAGGCGCTGGTCCAGCGCCCCGATGCGACCGCCGTGCTGCAGTCGCTGGCCATGCCCACCCTCATCGCCTGCGGCCGGCAGGACAGCTGGGCCAACGTGGCGCAGCACGAGGCCATGCAGGCCCTGGCGCCCCGCGCAGTGATGGAGGTCATCGAGGATGCCGGCCACATGGCGCCGATGGAGCGTCCACGCGAGTTCGCGGCCATGATGGGGCGCTGGCTGTCCCAGGCCGCCTGACGCCCGCCCCCTGACTCACGCCGAGCGGCGCATCCCCCGATTTCCATGACCGAGACAGAACGACTGCAGGCCGAGAAGGTCTGCCGCGACCTCGTGCTGGCCGCCGCGCGCGCGGTGGACCAGCAGGACTACCGGGCCCTCGCGGCCCTGTTCACCCAGGACGGCGAGCTGGTGCGCCCGGGGGGCACGCCCCTGGTCGGCCCCGAGGCGATCCTCGCCTCCTATGCCGCCAAGGACCCCGGGCGGCTGACGCAGCACATCGTGTGCAACCACCAGGTCACGGTGGACTCGGACAACACGGCCCGGTCAAGCTGCGTGGTGATCCTGTGGACCTCGCAGCGCAGCGAGGCGCTCACGCCCAAGGGGCGCCTGGCTGATGCCCTGCAGCAGGTCGGCGAGATCGACGACGCGTTCGTGCGCACGCCGGCCGGCTGGAAGATCCAGCGGCGGGCGGCGCGGTTCACGATGTACCGGCCCGGCGCCTGAGGCCCGGGCGCCAGGCGTTCAGCGCAGGGCGTCCAGCACCTGCGTCACGCGCCGGTTGATCTGCGGCCATCCCTGGATGGAGCCGTGGTCACGCCCCGGTACCGACTCGAAGCTCGCCGCCACGCCGCGCGCCGTGGCGGCGTCCGCCCAGCGCTGGCCGAACAGGGGCAAGGTGTTGTCGTCCTGTGCCCCGGTGGCCACGTGCACCGGCGTGCCCTGGCGCACGCCTGCCACGGCATCGAGCGGGTTGAGGCTCTTGCTCCAGGCGCTGCCGCCGCCGCGCTGGCTGTTGCGGTGCTCCCGCCAGGGCGGCACATCGCAGGGGCAGCCCAGGAGCACGGCGCCATCGGCCGCATCAGGGTGGCGGCCCAGCACCAGCGCCGATGTCGCGGCGCCGCCCGAGTGGCCCACCAGCACCACCTTGTCAGCCTGGTACGCGGTGCGCAGGTTGCGCAGCGCCTGGGCCACGCGGTCGATGTTCTTCGGCGTGTAGTCGTCGTCGTTGGGGTTGGCCCAGCCGCTGGAATCACCCGTCGGCGAGCGGTAGCCCGGCCGCACCAGGAACACCACCACACGCCCCGGCCCCGACAGGGCCTGGCCGATCCCGGTCCAGCGTTCGACCTGCCGGTTCTCCATGCTGCCGCGTCCATCGCCGTGCAGCATCGCCACCACCACGCGCCGCGGCCCGGGCGTGTCGCTGACCGGGACCACGGCCAGGCAACCTTCGGAGTCCGCGACCGAGCGCGGGTGCTTCAGGTCGGCACAGGACTCGGCCAGGGCCGGGAGGCAGAGGGTGGCGCATGCGGCTGCCGCCAGCGCGCCGATCCAGGTGAGGCGTTGCTTCATGGCCTCAATGTAACCAGATGTGTCCTCGATGCCTATGAAGCGAATGGCCTAGGGTATGTGCAGCTGCGTGGAGTTCTTCACCTCCTCCATCACCGCGTAGGTCCGCGTCTCGCGCACCCCGGGCAGTTGCCACAGCACCGATCCCGCGAAGCGGCGGTAGGCCTCCATGTCCGCCACGCGGGTCTTGACCAGGTAGTCGAAGCCGCCGGCCACCATGTGGCACTCCAGGATCTCCGGGTGCACCTGCACCGCCGCCTTGAACTGCTCGAACACATTGGGCGTGGTGCGATCGAGCAGCACCTCCACGAACACCAGCATCCCTGCCCCGAGCAACTGGGGGTCGAGCCTGGCCTCGTAGCCCAGGATGTAGCCCTCGCGCGTGAGCCGCTGCACGCGGGCGAGCACCGCCGTGGGCGACAGGGCCACGGCCTCTGCCAGCTTGAGGTTGGAGATGCGGCCGTCCGCCTGCAATTGCTGCAGGATGCGGCGGTCCGTCCGGTCGAGGTCGTCGAGGGTGGGCATGGTTGGTGAATTATTCGGTGATAAGCCTGAAAAACAAAGGAATATCCGGCGATGGATCCGCATCATGGTGGCTATCCAGCGACTTTCCGCCTTCGCCATGAACCCGTCCGACCTCCCCCCGCCCCCCGTCTTCGCGCAGTTCGCCGGCCCGGCCACGCCTGTGCCATCGCCCCTGCGCCAGGCCATCACCGCCGCCTGCCGCCTGCCGGAGCCGCAGGCCGCCGCCGCCCTGGTGGACGGGGCGCGCCTGCCCGGGCCGCTCGCCCGCCGCAGCCAGTCCCTGGCCCTGCGCCTGGCCCAGGGACTGCGGCAACGCAAGTCGGCCACCGGGCGGGCGGGCATCGTGCAGCACCTGCTGCAGGAGTACGCGCTGTCCTCGCAGGAAGGCGTGGCCCTGATGTGCCTGGCCGAGGCCCTGCTGCGCATTCCCGATGCCGCCACCCGGGACGCCCTGATCCGCGACAAGATCGCCCGGGGCCAGTGGCAGGCCCACCTGGGCCGCAGCCCCTCGCTGTTCGTCAATGCCGCGACCTGGGGACTGTTGATCACCGGCAAGCTGGTGGCCACGCACAGCGAGTCCGGGCTGACCGCCTCGCTGGCGCGGTTGGTGGGCTTGGGCGGCGAGCCCCTGATCCGCAAGGGCGTGGACATGGCGATGCGCATGATGGGCGAGCAGTTCGTCGCCGGCGAGCACATCGCGCAAGCACTGGGCAATGCCGCGCCGCGCGAGCGGGAGGGCTTTCGCCATTCCTTCGACATGCTGGGCGAGGCGGCGATGACGGCGCAGGATGCGGCCCGCTACCTGCGGGACTACGAAGTCGCGATCCACGCCATCGGCAAGGCCTCCAACGGCCGTGGCATCTTCGACGGCCCGGGCATCTCCATCAAGCTGTCGGCCCTGCACCCGCGCTACAGCCGCGCGCAGCAGGACCGGGTGATGGGCGAGCTGTACCCGGTGCTGGTGCGCCTGTGCAGGCTGGCCCGGCGCTACGACATCGGCCTGAACATCGACGCCGAGGAAGCCGATCGCCTGGAGGTCTCGCTGGACCTGCTGGACCGGCTGGCCTTCGAGCCGCAGCTGCAAGGCTGGCAAGGCCTGGGCTTCGTGGTCCAGGCCTACCAGAAGCGCTGCCCCTTCGTGATCGACCACCTGGTAGACCTGGCCCGCCGCAGCCAGCGCCGGCTGATGGTCCGCCTGGTCAAGGGCGCCTACTGGGACAGCGAGATCAAGCGCGCGCAGGTCGACGGGCAGGACGGCTACCCGGTCTACACCCGCAAGCCCTACACCGATGCCGCGTACATCGCCTGCGCGCGCCAGCTGCTGGCGGCGCCCGACGCCGTGTACCCGCAGTTCGCCACGCACAACGCGCACACGGTGGCCGCCATCCACGAGCTGGCCGACCCGGCCGCCTGGCACCCGCGGCAGTACGAGTTCCAGTGCCTGCACGGCATGGGCGAGCCGCTGTACGAGCAGGTGGTGGGCACAGGGCCCGGCGCGCTGGGCCGGCCCTGCCGCATCTATGCGCCGGTGGGCACGCACGAGACCCTGCTGGCGTACCTGGTGCGGCGCCTGCTGGAGAACGGCGCGAACACCTCCTTCGTCAACCGCATCGCCGACCCGTCGCTGCCGCTGGAGGAGCTGGTGCGGGACCCGGTTGCGGTGATCGACGCATTGGCGCAGGCGGAGGGCCGCTTGGGCCTGCCGCATCCCGCCATCCCGCTGCCGCGGGACCTGTACGGCCCCACGCGCGTGAACGCGCGCGGCGTGGACCTGGCCGACGAGGCCGTGCTGTCCCGGCTGGCCGAGGCCTTTCGCGCGAGCGTGGCGCAGCCCCTCACGGCGGGCCCGATGCTGGCGCATGAGACCGGCGAGGCGCATGAGGCGCAGGCCCTGCAGCCCGTGGTGAACCCCGCCAATGCGCTGGACGTGGTGGGCCGCGTGCGTGCCGCCACGCCCGGCGACGTGGCGCGTGCCTTGCAGGCCGCCGGCCAGGGGGCTGCCGCCTGGGCGGCCACCCCCCCGGCCGAGCGCGCGCGCCTGCTCGAGGCGGCGGCCGACCACCTGGAGGCCGACATGCCGCGCCTGATGGCGCTGTTGATCCGCGAGGCCGGCAAGACGGCGGCCAACGCGGTGGCCGAGGTGCGCGAGGCGGTGGACTTCCTGCGCTATGACGCCCGCCAGGTGCGCGAGCAGTTCGACAACGCCACCCACCGCCCGCTGGGGCCGGTGGTGTGCATCAGCCCGTGGAACTTCCCGCTGGCGATCTTCCTCGGCCAGGTGGCCGCCGCGCTGGCCGCGGGCAACGTGGTGCTGGCCAAGCCCGCCGAGCAGACGCCGCTGGTCGCGGCGCAGGCGGTGCGCGCCTTGTGGGACGCGGGCGTGCCGCGCAGCGCCGTGCAATTGCTGCCGGGCGAGGGGGCCGTGGTCGGCGCGCGGCTGGTGGCCGATGCGCGGGTGCAGGGCGTGCTGTTCACGGGGTCCACGGAAGTGGCCCGCCTGCTCCAGCGCAGCCTCGCGGGACGCGTGGGGCCGGGGGGGCGCGCGATCCCGCTGGTCGCCGAGACCGGTGGTCAGAACGCGATGATCGTGGACTCGTCGGCACTCACCGAGCAGGTGGTGGGCGATGTGCTGGCCTCCGCCTTCGACAGCGCGGGGCAGCGCTGCTCGGCGCTGCGGGTGCTGTGCGTGCAGGAGGAGGCGGCGGACCGTGTGCTGGAGATGCTGCGCGGCGCGATGGCCGAACTGCGCGTGGGCAGCCCGGACCGGCTGGCCACCGACGTGGGACCCGTGATCGACGAGGAGGCGCGCGCCGGGATCCAGCGCCATATCGAGGCCCTGCGCGCCAGGGGACGGCGCGTGCACCAGGCGGGCCTCAGCGACCCTTCACTGGCGCAGGGTACCTTCGTCCTGCCCACGCTGGTCGAGATCGACAGCCTCGCCGAACTGGAGCGCGAGGTCTTCGGCCCGGTGCTGCACGTCGTGCGCTATCGCCGCGAGGACCTCGACGGCCTGCTGGCGCAGGTCAACGGCACGGGCTATGGCCTGACCCTGGGCCTGCACACGCGCATCGACGAGACCATCGACCGCGTGGTGGCTGGCGCGCACGCGGGCAACCTGTACGTGAACCGCAACATGGTGGGGGCCGTGGTGGGGGTGCAGCCGTTCGGCGGGGAGGGCCTGTCGGGCACGGGGCCCAAGGCGGGCGGGCCCCTTTACCTTTACCGGTTGCTGTCGGCGCGTCCCGATGACGTGCTGGGGCGCGTGGCCGGGTGGACGGGAGAACCGGGCGTGCCACTGCCGTCCCAGTTGCTGCCCGGCCCCACGGGCGAGCGCAACGTCTACAGCCTGGTGCCCCGCGCCACCGTGCTGTGCCTGGCTGAGCGCGAGGCCGACCTGCGAGTGCAGCTGTCGGCCGTCCTCGCCGTGGGCGGCCGGGCCCTCTGGCCAGCCGGTGCGCGGGCGCTGCGCGACACCTTGCCCGCGCAGGCGCAGGCCCGGGTGGTGCTGGTGAACGACTGGACGGCGCCGGGCGTGGCCTTCGACGCGGTGCTGCTGCACGGCTCGCAGGAGGAACTCTTGCGGGTGCAGGGCCTGCTGGCGCGCCGGGACGGGCCGGTGGTGGGCGTGGAGCGCCTGGCGCCGGGCGATGAGGCCGTCCCGCTGGAGCGGCTGGTGGTCGAGCGCTCGATGAGCGTCAATACGGCGGCGGCGGGGGGGAATGCGTCGCTGATGGCGATAGGCTGAATCGCTGCCTGGCCGCAGCTGGCAGGCGAGGGGCGCATGCGAGGACGGGCATGGCGCCCCCGACAGGAATCGAACCTGTATCTGAGACTTAGGAGGTCCCCGTTCTATCCATTGAACTACGGCGGCGCGCCCGGGGATTGTAAGGGCGGCCGCCTCGTCGGGTGGGGCGATCAGTCGGCCTTGATGTTGGCGCTCTTGACCACCTTGCCCCAGCGCTCCATCTCCTGCGTCATGTAGGCCTGCAGGGCTTCAGGCGTGGACAGCGAGGGCTCCACGCCAGCGTCCTGCAGCGCCTTGACCGTGTCGGGCTGGGCCATCACCTTGGCCAGTTCTGCATTGAGCTTGTTGACGATCTCGCGCGGTGTATTGGGCGGCGCCAGCAGCGCCAGCCACACCGAGGCCTCGTACTGGGGCAGGCCAGCCTCCTGCATGGTGGGCACGTCCGGCAGCTGCGGCACGCGCTTGGAGGTGGTCACGGCCAGCGCCTTCAGGCGGCCGGCCGGCACCTGGGCCAGCGCGTTGGGCACGCCGGCGAAGCCCGTCTCCACCACGCCGGCCACCAGGTCGTTGGCGGCGCCGGCGCTGCTGCGATAGGGCACATGCTTCATCTGCACGCCCGCCATGGACTCGAACATGCCCCCCATCAGGTGCTGCGAGCTGCCGTTGCCGGAGGAGCCGTAGTGGATCTTGTCCGGCTGCGACTTGGCCAGCGCGATCAGGTCCTTCACGTTGTTGGCCGGCAGCTTGGGATGCGCCAGCAGCACGTAGGCCGAGTCCACCAGCTTGCTCACCGGCGTCAGGCCCTTGATCGGGTCGTAGGGAATGCTCTTGTAGATCCAGGGGCTCACCGTGTGCGTGGTCGAGACCATGACCAGGGTGTAGCCGTCCGGCGCGGCCTTGGCGACTTCGCCTGTGCCGATCGTCGAGCCGGCGCCCGGCTTGTTCTCGATCACGAACGACGTGTTCATGCTCTGTCCCAGCTTCTGGCCCAGGACGCGCGCGACGACGTCGGTGAAGCCGCCGGGACCGAACGGAACCACCAGCTTGATGGGCCGGTTCGGGTAGTTGGCTGATTGGGCATGTGCCGACGCGAACGCGCCGGTCAAGGCCAGGCCCAGGGCCAGGGAGCGGAACAGCACTTTCATGAGTTACCCCTTGTAGGATGGTTCAGGCAAGGTGAAGAAGCTGTGGAGGATGTGGTAGACCATCAGGTAGTTTTTCTGCTGGAAGCTCGCGTGCGAGATCCCCTGCATCAGCACGAACTGCTTGTTCGAGTGCGGCAGCAGCTTGTAGTAGTCCACCAGGTCCTCGAAGCTGGCGATGCCGTCCCACTCGCCGCGCATCACCAGCGTGGGCACTGGCAGCTTGCTCGGGTCCAGCAGCGGCAGCTTGGAGCACATGTCCACGTAGGTGCCGGTGGGCATGGAGTCGTCCAGCGTGAGGATGGCGTCGGCGAAGGCGTTGATGGTCGCGTCGTCCGCGGTGCCGGGATGGTCGCGGTTGAAGATGCTGAAGACGAAGTCGCGGTCGATCGGCCGGCGGTTGCGGCTGATGAACTCGGGCAGCTTCTTGCGGCGGTTCTCCAGGGTGTGGCTGTCCTTTCCGGTCCACACGAAAGCGTCCAGCGCGATGCGCTCGACCCGCTCGGGATGCCGCTCGGCGAACAGGCCCGCCTTCAGTGCGCCCGAGGAGATGCCGTACATGTACAGCGGCTTGCCGCCGTTGCGCTCCATCACGTAGGCGGTGCCTACGGCCAGGTCGTCGGCGCCGTTGCTGATGTCGCAGTTGATGTCGCGGTGCTTGCTCGAGCGGCCGTAGCCCTCGTTGTCCATCGTCCAGCAGTCGAAGCCGCGCTCGCAGAACCAGTCCATCACCGACGAATACGGCCGTCCCGGCACATGCAGGTCGAACGTGGGCTGCGACGCCATCGACGAGCCGTGCACGAAGAAGATCGTGCCCTGGTGCGGCACGCCGGCCTGGGCCTTCTTCTCCCACAGGAACAGCTTGACGTCCCCCTTCTGGGTCCAGTGCTCGGTGCCGCCGGACCACACCACCTTGTTCATTGAATGCTCCTTGGTTGATTGATTGCTTGTCGGATGCGAATGCGACCTCACACGAACCGGTTCTCCAGCACGCCCAGGCCATCGACCTCGATGCGCACCACGTCGCCCGGCTTCAGGTACTGAGGCGGGTTCAGCCCCATGCCCACGCCAGCCGGCGTGCCGGTGGCGATGACGTCGCCGGGCAGCAGCGTGATGCCGCGCGAGCAGGTCTCGATCAGGGTGGGGATGTCGAAGATCATGTCGGTGGTCTGCGCGTCCTGGCGCAGCTCGCCGTTGACCCAGCCGCGCACGCGGGTGCGGGTGCCATCCAGGGCGTCGGCCGTGACGGCCCAGGGGCCCATGGGGCAGAAGGTGTCGAAGGACTTGCCCATGTCCCACTGCTGGTGGCGCATCTGCACGTCGCGGGCCGTGACATCGTTGACGATGGTGTAGCCCCACACGTGGGCCATTGCGTCTTCCTTGCGGATGTTCTTGCCGCCACGGCCGATGATCACCGCCAGCTCGGACTCGTAGTCGATCTGCTCGGACACGCCGCGCGGCAGCACGACCTCGTCCTGCGGGCCGACCACGCACTCGGGCACCTTGGTGAACACGATGGGCCAGCTCTCGGCCGGCTGGGTGTTGGCCTTGAAGACGGAGCCGGCCAGCTCCTTGGCATGTGCGTGGTAGTTGCGGCCCACGCACCACACGTTGCGGCGCGGTACCGGCACCGGCGCCATCAGCCGCACGCGCGACAGCGGAACCGCCTCCCCGGCGGGGCCGGGCAGGGGCTGGCCCGCGACCTGCAGGTCCACCAGCGCCAGCACGCCGCGGGCGGCCTGCTGCGGCGCCAGCGCCAGCGGGGTCACCTGCTGGCCGTCGGCAGAGACGACGCCCACCTGCGGGCGGCCGTCGAGGGTGTAGGTGGCATAACGCACAATTCGCTCCGTGGGGTATCGAGTGGTTGGGATTGGTTTCGATGATTGGCCAAGTCGATCCAAAATTCAACCAATTCCCCCGAGTAAAAACCCGAAATTGGGGAAAACACCCAACCAAAGAGTGGGTTGCCACAGGTCAAGCTTCAACCAATAATGACCAATCGATTGTTTTTTAATCATCACAACCGCATGCGGGGGCTGCGATGAACACGCCGGAAAGCCTGGAGGCTTCGTTGCTGGAGAACCTGCGCTCGCAGCAGTGGCGGGCCGGCCACCGCCTGCCCACGGAGCGCGAGCTGAGCGCCACGACGGGCCTGGGGCGCGCGAGCGTGCGGCGCGTGCTGGCGCGGCTGAAGGAGCGGGGGCTGATCAGCCAGACCGTGGGCAGCGGGACCTACGTGACGCCGGACGCCTCACGCTTGCTCGCGCAGGAGCAGGCCGAGGCCGCGCCCGCCGGCGTGGACACCTCAGGCGGCACCAGCCCGGCCGAGCTCATGAGCGCGCGCATGGTGCTGGAGCCGGCGATCGTGGAGATGGTGGTGATGCACGCCACCGGCGCGGACTTCGAGCGCATGCTCGAATGCTGCGACCGGGCCGAGGCCGCGACCACGCTGGAGGCCTTCGAGCACTGGGATGGCCTGCTGCACGAGGTGATCGCGCAGGCGGCGCACAACGCCTTCATCCTGTCGGTGTTCCGCCTCATGACGCAGGCGCGCAACCAGGCCGAGTGGGGCCAGCTCAAACGCCGCAGCGTGACGCCCGAGCGGCGGCTGGAGTACCAGCGCGAGCACCGCGCGCTGGTGGAGGCCCTGGTCGAGCGCGATGCCACGCGCGCCCGCGAGCTGTGCCTGGCGCACCTGGCGCACGTGCGCCAGAACATGATGGGGTACTGACCCCGCGCGGTCCTCAGACCGATTCGACGACCAGCTTCTGTGCCGCCACGACCTTCTTCCAGCCGTTCAGGTCCTGCGCGAGGAAGCGGCCCAGGGCCTGCGGCCCCAGCGTGGCCGGCTCCAGCGCGTCGCTGCGCAGGCGGGCCTGCACATCGGGCAGGGCCAGCACCTTGGGCAGGGCCTCGTTCAGGCGGTCGATGATGGCGGGCGGGGTGCCCTGCGGGGCCACCAGGCCGAAGTAGTTGGACACGTCCGCGCCCGCGAAACCGGATTCGCCCATGCCCGGCACGTCCGGCAGCACGGGCGTGCGGCGCGAGGACGTGACGGCCAGCGGCTTGATGCGGCCGTCGCGGATGAAGGGCAGCAGCGCCGGGATGGTGCCGGTGACCAGCTGGATGTGCCCCGAGATCATGTCCGCCGTCGCCGGCGCGATGCCGCGGTAGGGAATGTGCGTGATGTAGAGGCCGGCGCGCACCTTCAGGTCTTCCAGCACCAGGTGGTTGATGCCACCCGCGCCCGCGGAGCCGTAATTGAGCTGGCCGGGGCGCTGCTTCGCATAGGCCACCAGCTCGCGCAGGTTGGCCACCGGCAGGTCCTTGTTGCAGGCCCACAGCAGCGGGCCCTGGGCCACCATGCTGATGGGGGTGAAGCTGCGCACCGGGTCGTAGCCGGCCTGCGGCAGCACCGCCGCCACGGTGGTGAAGGGGGCGGCCACCAGCAGCAGGGTGTGGCCGTCGGGCGCGCTTTGCGCCACGTGCTGGGTGCCGATGGCGCCGGAGGCGCCGGCGCGGTTGTCCACCACGAAGCTGGCGCCGAGCACGTCGCCCAGCTTCTGCGCGAGCAGCCGGCCCATGGCGTCGGTGCCGGCGCCGGGCGCGAAGGGCACGACGATGCGCACCGGGCGCTCGGGCCAGCCGGCGGCCAGCAGGCCCGGGCTGGCGAGGGACGAGGCGGCCAGGGCCAGGGCCTGGCGGCGGGTCAGGGTCGTGCGTGTGGTCATGGTCTGGGCGGGCAGGGCGTTGAGGCGGGGATCATGGCGCGGGCGGATGACGCGCTGATGACAGGCCTGAATGCTACTTCGACAGCATCCGCATCGCCTGCTCGAGCCCCTGCAGGGTGAGCGGGTACATGCGCTGGTGCATCAGCTGCTGCACCAGGCCGATGCTTTGCCGGTACTCCCACACGCCCTGCGGCTCGGGGTTGATCCAGGCGTATTTCGGGAAGGCGTGCGTGAGGCGCTGCAGCCACTCGGCGCCAGCCTCCTCGTTGTTGTATTCCACGCTGCCGCCAGGCTGCAGGATCTCGTAGGGGCTCATGGTGGCGTCGCCCACGAAGACCAGCTTGTAGTCCTTGTTGTACTTGCGGATGATGTCCCAGGTGGGGAACTTCTCGGCAAAGCGGCGCTTGTTGTTCTTCCACATGAAGTCGTAGACGCAGTTGTGGAAGTAGTAGAACTCCAGGTGCTTGAACTCGGCTTTCGCCGCCGAGAACAGCTCCTCGACGCGGTGGATGTGGTCGTCCATCGTGCCGCCCACGTCCATCAGCAGCAGCACCTTCACGCTGTTGTGGCGCTCCGGCACCATCTTGATGTCCAGCATGCCTGCGTTGGCGGCCGTGGCGTGGATGGTGTGGTCCAGGTCCAGTTCCTCGTTGGCGCCCTGCCGTGCAAACTTGCGTAAACGGCGCAGCGCCACCT
>JACCDW010648458.1_pt1 | contig 22587 bp, 18 predicted proteins | sample 7449781 | NCBI WGS metagenome assembly JACCDW01 (sample SAMN15323449, study PRJNA562643) | freshwater metagenome | isolation source: river surface water | place: USA:Blue River Watershed | collected 2017-08-18
TCAAGAATACCATATGAAATTGCATTATTTGCCTTCATTTCATTTAAATGATGATCTGATTGATCGGTCATATGATCACTATCACTATCTTCAGCAATTGTATTTAAAGATGCCCTTGCTGATGATAACCATTCTTTAATAATGTTATTAGAGGCGTAATTATATGACATTTTATATATTATTTATTATTTTAAATAATATATTTCAAATTTTCATGAGAAGGCGTTGTGGTCGCCTAACTGCTAATAAATAGAGGGGCGACATAGTCGTCCCATTAGACGGCGTTGCGGTCGCCTAACTGCTAATAAATAGAGGGGCGACATAGTCGTCCCATTAGACGGCGTTGCGGTCGCCTAACCGCCTACTCACCACGGAGGACTTTAACAATAGCAAGAAGAACATATTCCCATAGCAAAGGAATACGATAAGAAGGAATGATCTGCCAGCCACCTCCGCCTTCAGCAAAGGCCAAAATACGGAAGAGTGCAGCTTTCTTAGCGCTTGGAAGACTGGAAGCCTTTATAGTTTCTGTCCAATATTCAATCATTTCACACCACCGAAGATTTCTCTGAAGACCGAAGTAGATCCAATTTCTTATTGCAGGAATATCTGCAACTGTCCATGCCTTCGTGTTCCATGCTTCCAATGTCTGCTTGAACCAGAGTTCCCATCCTGGAACTGGTCCATTAGAGCGTGGAAGACTCTTATATAAATAATTTGTCTCAGTCGGCATATAGATTTCCACAAAATGATCCGCTAAACGGTATGGAAGTGGATATTGACTTGTGAAGAAGATCCGAAGACAGTTACTATATTGCTCAATCTTTTCCTGTAAATAAATAATAGATTCCTCGGACAGAAGATGAGCGTGATAGAAGACGAAGAAATGATAATTTGATTTACTCAAAACATAGGATGATCCTTGGAAATTCTTAAAAATAGTATAAATATAATTCTTGTCCTGAAGAGACATACGTGCCACATCATAACCTTGATGAATAGCACTTACCTCAAATGGAAAAGATTTTCCATCAGGACTGGGACCATCTTCTGCTGCAGCCTTCGTTGCTGGCCTCTTCTCATCATCATCGTCTTCCGAGTCCGAATCAGCTGCGCCAGTTGCCGAATTACTCACAGTATTTAATAGCTTTCCCATCAAATATTTCGTCTTTACATTAAACGGCACACCCTCCTTCGTTGCATATGATCTCAAATAGGCATTTAAAGTAGTGGCTTTACCTGTTCCATGACCGCCAACATAACAAAGATTGACAACCATTGATCTTCCTCTTAATCAAATAAAAATAAACAGTGCTTAAATTCTAAACACACGTGATAATTAAGTTATTAGAGCCGATAAAATGCTTGATATTGCAGTTCCATCAATATTTTTAGATGTAAATAAGATTCATATGCTTTCTTTCCAGAAGAAAGGTAAATATCCTCCTATGGCTGAACTTCGTTATGAGTCTTCATTAATTGAAAATAAATATATGAATTGTACTATTTTAACTCCAGAACTGATTATTGAAGACTGGAATTATATGAAAGGCCGTCTTCGTCTAAGTTGTGAGGGTAATAGTCAATTTGCAGCAAAAATAGATGCGATTCAAGATTATTTAATAAATACAATAGCAAATCATCAAGAGTTACTTTTTGGTGAAGTACGTTTTATGGAAGAAGATATAGATACTCATTTTAGAAGGCTCTATGATGGTCCAATTGGAAATTCAATGACATGCTATATATCACCTCATCATCTTTTTCCCTTATATGAAAAAGGTGATAGGGTTGCTTATGATAATTTTAATAGCAGTTTGGAAGTAGGGCGATCTATTCGTCTCATAATTCATATGCAAGGTGTAAGTCATTTACCTGGTGATATTTTCAGAATTCAGCATCAAATCCTAGGAGCATATCTGGTTGGCCATTAACTGACTTGTTTATCAATGCTTGCTATACAGAGACTCAAAGAGGCTATACCCATAGCAAATATTGCTGCCGTAATTGCAAAATAAACTACATATTCTGGATTGCGGCTGAAATAGACCCAAGATCCTATTGCAAGAAAAATCATTGACAATATAATAACAGGTGCAGTGATGCCTACATATTTTCTGATCTGCTGATTTGAATCAGCTGTTCCAACATTACTAGTAAGTATAATAGTAGTTACTAATGGTGCTATGAAACCAATAAATATTGATGCATGAGGTAAATATTGCTTAATAAGTTGCAATGCTGATCCAGAATCGCTCATATCTGTTATTATTATATAATTTTACTTACTAATTGCACCGGGTTTGTAAGGATCCTTGAGACCAAACATACTGACTGTGCCAAGGGCTTTTTGAACATTTCCTAGAACTTTTGGTGTAACAGTAGTTGCTTCATAACCAATATAACGACTTGTTGGAGTAATAAAAAGCATTATCAACATATATAGAAAGGATCCAATAAGCATGATAGGAAATATAATATTATATAGTTTTGATGCTGAAAATGTAGGGGTATTGTAAGGTATTTCTGTATTTTGTGCAAAGGACAGTTCGCTCATTCCTAAAATATAGACAGAATAGTAGATATGGCTGCCAGAAAAACGAGAAAATATCGCTTGCGGCTACAGCAAATAAGAGGTGGCTCTGTTGCAGGCAATAATAGAAGAATTAAATGGACATATAAACGTCCCGATTCAATTCCCTATGAAGAGATTCTTGGAAAGCGTGGCTGTCGCCCAGGTAACTCAGGAAGTGAAGACTCTTGTTTACCAGTGGAAGAACTCCAGAATATTGCGAAGAAATTAGGTGCTACTGGCAGCATTACAAAGCGCTCCGATCTATGTAATGCTATTGGCTGTGAAGAAGATACAGATAAGGAACTCTTGAAGAAACTTGATAAGGAAGAACGAAAGGAATTAGAAAAGAAATATTTTAGACCATCAGCACCGGAAGAATGGAATAATGACCCCGATGCATGGCTTGATAATCATTCCATTGAAGCAGTTCTCAAACAATACGAAGAATCCGATCCCACATTCAAATCACTCGGCGCTGTTCCCATTGACTTTGCCGCTCCAAGCCCATATGGATCCAAAGACCAATGCTTACTACCTGAATTTTGCCGTCTGGACTTAAAAAAACTTGCAGCCGAAGGCAAAACTGGTGTCGGTGCAGTATTCAATCTTGATCCCCATTTTAAAGATGGGAGTCACTGGGTTGCATTATATATTAATGTCAAAGAACCAGGATGCTATTACTTTGATTCATATGGAATGAAGCCACCGAAGCAGATTAAACTTTTGATGGAAACTATATGGTCACAAAATCATGGATGTAAACTAGCTTATAATGGACGTCGGTTCCAATATTCAAAGAGTGAATGTGGCATGTACTCCATGTTCTTCATAACCTGTATGCATTATGGTGTTCCTTTCAAGAAATTTGTTCATCATCGTGTGAAAGATAATGTAATGTTATTCTTGCGCTCATGGTTATTTAATACTCCATAAGATGCGTGAGAACTTAACATCATTACGATAACATCATATAGATATAGGACAAATGGACAAACGGCAGATGTTTTTTTCTGGACGAAACAAGTCCGTTATATACAATAATATTTCACAAGCGGTTGGTGGACAACTATCAGAAAACCAGTCCAAAAAACTGGATAAGATGATTGGACATTATATGCGCGAAGTATGGTCAGCTAAGAATGGACAGCCTATTCCACTTTTAAACAGTGAAGTAACAAATGCAACTAAGCAGCAATTTATAAATAGTCTTCCAATTGGACGTGCTCCGGCTCCTAATGGATCACAAAGTGGAACACCTAATGTGACTATACAACAACCAAAACTACGCCAAAGCCATGCCAAACAAATGGGTACCCTAATTGAAGATCTTAATCTGGGATCTCCAATTCAAGGTCCTACTATGTTCCAGGATACTACGAAGACATTGGAAGAACTTCATAAAGAACGTCAAGGAATCCAGCCAGAAAGACCACCAATCCCGGATTTCCGTATTACAAGTGAAGAGGAAGATGGCCCTAGTCCATTAGAACTCTATGAAATGGCAAAAAAGGCTCGTGAGGTAGAAGAAGCATCTAGACCACCACCTACTACTAATTCTATTGAATTACCCGCTTCATCATATGGATCAATTCCTCCATCTACATCGGATGATATGTTCCGTCAGATTCTTGGACCTGATGTTGGCTCTACTAACTCGCAACCATTACCACCACCAATTAAAACAAAAAAACGCGTGGAATTTGAACCCCCGATGCTACCTCCACGTGTTCCTATGCCTATGACTATTGATGCTCCTATACAATCTTCTGCAAAACAGCTTACATTATTACGCCAGGACAATATTCAACAATACAAAGAAGTTGAACAAAACCTATTTGTTAATTCAATTGATCGTGATTGGACTAGAGATTCATTATTTAATTGGAACAGATATAACTTTACCATTAATTTTGATCCTTCTGCAACATCACAAACATATAATTTAACCCCTTTTAGTCAAAAGAAATTCAAGGATATTATTCGCATACAACTTATTAAAATCATTGTTCCTCGTGAAACTCTAAGCACTTTAGTTACACGCACAGCTGCAGATACACCATCAACCACTAGCCAATTTAATGTTCTTGCATATCCATCTGTTGTAGTACGCATTCCTGAACTTACTGGTAATAACTATGGTACTAATGATAGTATTAATAATGCATTTGGTCTAATCCATTATGATGCACAATGGACAAGTGATCCTATAGGCGCTGCAGCTGTTGCTTCCACAGGATTAACTACCTCCAATGGTTATGTCAGTCTAATTCCTAAATTCTTGAATTGTCAGCGAACATATGAACCAACACCTCTGGCTACATTATCAAAATTAACGCTGCGCCTTGAACAACCTTTTAATTCAAATCTCCTTAGTAATACTTCCGACGTATTAGCTATTAGTGGTTTTAACCTAGGATCCGGTGTAATAACTTCTATTTATAGCGATTTAGCTGCACCATCCAGCTATATTTTTATTGAAACATCTACATATTTCTCAAAGTTTTTATGGGAATCTGGTGATCTTCTCTTCTTCAAAAATGTTGCTGCAACTACTACTGGTGCTACTGATACAACTGTTGCATCAATCAATGCTCTCAGTGAATTTATAAATAGACCAGAAGGACATAATATAATTGGTATTGGAGTTAAAAGTGGAGCATGGGCAGCGGGTGTAACTGACGGGGCTAATGCAGTCGGGTATGCAAATGTAATTATAATTGAAAATAAATTGGCAGCTGAACCGACAACTGGAACAACTACTCCTTATAGTTGGGGTACAGAGGGTGATATTACAACTGCACTTTCAGATGCTGCAACAACATTTACGGGAAATACGATAAATGCATCACATCAGGTACAAGCTGTTTTTAGAATTGTTACACGTGAATATGATCCGGCTGCGAAATTAAGACCAGATAATTTGAATTAAGTATAAATAAGTAGATATGTTCCGTGATTCTGGGCTAATTAAAAGAGATTTACAGGCTGAAGTTCAGGCTAGAATTAATCCTGTTATGAATGTTGTTGATATTAATAAAACCATAAGTATTGCAGATCCAGCAAATTTTAATGGTAAATTAAGAGCTGCTACAAATCAGATTGATGTTCTTGGATCACAAGGGCTTAATGCATATCAGATTCGTCCTGCAGAAAATATTAATCAAATTCCCAATCTTGGTCAAAATAATATTTTGCAGATAGAACGGACATGTGAAGCTATTAAATCTGCCGATTGTAATGCATTCAAAAATACTGAATTTGCTGCAAATTGTATGATAACTCATGCACCTGGAACTGATAGTCAGGGTAAATCTCATATAGGAGGCATTTTACTTAGTGAAGCTGACAGACTTTCACAGATGCGTCTGCCGACTAATAGAAATGCATTATATCCTGATTTTGAAAGCACTAGTTTGGGTGCAAAAGCTGTACCCGGTAAAAACTCTGCCACCTACGATCAATGTATTGCAATGGAAGAGAAACTTCGTTGTGAAGAACAACAAAATTTTGGTATTCCTAATTGTGCAATCTGTCAAGATGGACAAGGAACATGGTCACGGATTCCACCATCAAGTGTAAAACTTGCACCTAAACTAGTTCTAGTTGGTTATGGAACTGCAACTGTTGCTGGAACAACTGTTCAGCTGTCGTCACAGCCGACTACCGTTAATTTACCAGCAGATTCTGAAGGCAATACATATCCTATAATAGTACGTCAAGATCAACAACCTGCTATTGGTGGTTATTTAGCTGCAGATATGACAACTGGACCTTTTACAACTGATATATCACTTCTAACAAAAGATTTATCCAAAGATATTCTTGCAGATACGTTTGACACTGTAAATGGTAATCAAATAATTATAATGAGATCAATTAAAGATAAAACAATTACAATCAATATATTTATTCCTTTCTCATTCTATAATTTTGAAGCATGTCCTGGAAGTCCCTTTTCCACTAAAGAATCTTCAGTTAAGTATTTACAATCAGATCCATGCTATAATCCTAATAAACCTGGACAACACTCGTTAGCATGTTTGCAAGGTAAATTCATACAGGCAGGCTGTACTGTCGCAGGTGAAGCCTATCCAACTAATGAAGAAACTGCTACAAAGTTACGTTATGTCAATGGCCAGGCACAAACTCTCGCACAAGTTGCTAATCGTATTGGTATTATGAGCAAAGAGGCTGCAACTGGCCGTCGTGACGGTCGCCAAATGCCTATCCCTGAATGGGATACAGTTAGTCGTGCATGTACTGGCAAACCGATTACTGGGCCTTGCTCTGGTTTTAGCACTGATTCTGGACCTTTGAGTGATGAATGTATTCAATATCTCTTTGAAAACCGTGGTGCCACAAAAGACGAGGGTCCAACATATACTAGTGGCACGCAAGTCCAGAGCGCAAGTCCAGCAGGCCAATTCTGCACAAGAGAGGGACTAAAGGCACCTTATACTGCTGCTAGTCTAGAAGAGGCTCGTGCTAAAGGTGGTATTGACGGTGTCAAAAAATACTTTGATGATATGCAACGGATGGCGCTTAATAATTCATTAAGTGATGCTGAACGCAAACAAGCCGTTCAAAACTGCTATGGAATCAATTTTGCAGCTCCACGTGATGTAGGTGCTGGAGCCAATCCACTTGCAGTCCCTCAGGTCAATATTTCTATTCAACCCGTAAATACAAATAATTATTTACGTCATAGTGATTTCTTAATGTGGAATCAGCCATCAAATGGATCAGATCTGTTCAAAAATGATGCCACATTTAAATTGAGACCACCTCTTTGTGGAAAACCAGGATATGCAAGTATGGAAGCTGTTAATTTTCCCGATTATTATATTATTAATGGCCCTGGTGCTCGTGCAAAAATAGAAAAACGTGAACAAAGCCTTGAATTTAATGATAGAGCATGTTGGAAAATTGGTCAAAAAACGCCAAAGGGTACTATGAATATTATAGATCGTAACGAACAAGATGTTACAACAGGTTGTGGTCTTCCTGGCTTTACATCCTTTGAAAGTAAATATACCGCAGGTGCATTTTTACGCACTGCCCCTGGTGGCGCTGTTGATCTATTTGTTCCTCGCTCCGATGATGATCGTAAGGCGGCATGCTTCAAACCAGTACCAGGATTAATTCAAAAATAAATAATTTGGATTTTTATATAAAATATTGAGAATATATCAATATTATATTATTTGACAATATAATATAGATATGGCATCAGCTTCTGATTTCCGGCAAACAGTAGGGGATTTACTAACATATGTATATCCTAATTTTATCAGCAGTACACCTGCAGGTGAAAAGATTGCTACTGCTAATGAAGAGATAGCTCAAGGATTAAATCGGGCAATCGCTGGCAATGTTGGTGGTAAATATGCAAAAACAGTTGTTCCTGATATTGATAAATTATTCAAACATGTTGGCACCAGCCCAGAATTACTTGCAATGCAAGAGAATTGTCAAGCCTCAGATATTGATACCGCCGCTGCTAGTGTTAATCCACGTGCAAAATATCGTTGTGGCTGGCTTTATAAACGTGATCCTTCTTCTATTGTTCCTAAGATAAGCCAAGGATGGCTAGGTACTGAAGAAGGCCCTCTTGATATCTTTGATAAGAAACCTGAAGGACGTTGGTATTGGGATCTGGAAGATGCTAAGAAAGCTATACTAATGGATCGTTGTAGTAATGTTCGTAATTGTGCTGATTTAGCATCTCCCATTTTATCACAATCATGTGGCTATTGTAAAGTCAGTAAGCGGGGTGTTGCCATTGGCCCTACAGGCCAACCATTATATCCTGCGGATATTGGTCAAAACTGTGCGCCTGATCAGATTGTTCGTGCCACCAATCAATGTCCTCCACCTGCACCACCGCGAATTGATCCTGTAACACGTCAAGTTATCCCTTCTCCTACTTCTGTATGCACACGGCTGCCAAATGGACGTCTTACACAAGACTGCCTAATACAACAAGTACGTATGGCTGGATGCGCAGATACTGGTTCCTTATCTATGGCTCTAAAAGCAAATAAAAATCCACAAGATTCCTTAGCCACTTTGAAGACCAATAATGCATATAAGGTCTATCAGGATCGCAGTCCTACAAAACTCAGTGAAATGATGCTTAGTCAAGGTACTATAGGTGTAGAGGTTGCGCTACAAGATTTCACTGCACTTGCTAACCTTAGTCGCTCTACTGCTCAACGAGATACTGCCCTGGGAAAAGCCGCATTTGATCTCTGTACAACTGCAGGTACAATTGATACATTTGACTTCTGTACTGAGATCGCAGATTCTTCCCCTCCTCCATATGGTCTTGATTGTCTACAGAAAGAATTCAAAAAAGCTGGCGGCGTGCCCCTAGGAACTATGTATCCTAAGCAACAAACAATGCAAATGTATAATGGTATTCCATCTTGGCGTGCTGTTAAAGAATTTATTCGCACTTTAGCACAACAAACTCGCTCCACTGACATTAGCGTTCAAGAGAAGGCTCTAATGGAATTCCTAGGTATTCGCCGTGAAACCTTGTTAGAACCTACAGTGCCTAAGATCAATGCATACGAAATCTATAATTTCAGAGCACATACCAATGATAATGCTGTTTTTATGGGGCGTGTTTTCTCTAATGGAGAAGATGGATTTCCTGTTATTAGTAACTTATCTCAGCTACCTGCGGGTGCTGGGCCCAAGAATAGTGCATTTGTCATTGTCAGTGACTTACGCCCTGGGAAGCCTGCTCCAGTACAATTCTCATTCCCTGTTGCTATAAGTAATGGAGTGAGTATGACTATTAATGGTGATAGAGAACGCATGGCAGAGCGTAATGCTAATAAGCCAGCTGATTATCGTCGTGATTTCCCGCATGGAAAAGATATGGCTACTAATAGCGCATGTACTTCATTGGCTGCAACTGGGCGTAATTTCATGAAGATCTACTATAATAATCCTCTTGGTGCAGCAGCGGAATTTCAGGTACAGGTGCGTGATTGCTCTGGCCCTCAGGCACAGGCAAAAAAACTTCCAGGATCTTGGATTGCATTATCACAGGAAATAAAAGCGCCAGTTCTATCCTTTGAAGTACGAAGCAGAGACTACAGAGGTCAGGGACAGCGTCTTGGACTTCATGAATATCGTATGCCAGAGTTCTTCATTGTTGATAATTCTTCCGTCTTCGTGGAAGATCGTCCCAGTAACTTGAATGGTGTTCCCAATAGAATGCGCTATGTAACTTTGGAAAGTACTGAATCAAAACTGGAAGTCAATAAGTTAATGCATGTAGATTCATGGACCGCCTTTACACTCTGTTTCCGTGTAAATCGTCCCAATAAGGTCGCTGAAGAATCTATTATGGCATATCGTCTCGGTAACCTCCGTGTTGTCAATAAAGCAGATGGAACTACTATTGTGGAAGTCAAAGGACAACCTCTCATTACAGCTCGCTTGAAGATCGGTGAATGGTATGTGCTTTATCTTGAAAAGACAAATACTGCAGGATTCTGGAGTAACTTCATTGCTGGTGGAATCTTCAGTGCCGACTTCGTTGCTGGCAACTCTTCAGCACCGAATTTTGCTGGCTCAAGAACTTTCTCTGAAAATCATCCCATCTGTCCTAATGGTGTCGGCATCTTCAGCTTCGGTAAAGATGCAGCTGGTCCAGTTAGTGCTGGCATTTCAGTCGCATGGTTCCGTTTCTATGATCATGTGCTCAAAGGTGATGATCTTAGAAAAGACTTGAATAATAAATGGATCCGTGATTGGGAACCTAAATAAACTATTGTAGATATTATAATTATCCATATAGTTTATTTTTTTCTTAGCGCAGCAGCTTAGCCTTGAATGCACCTGTCGCAGCATCTTTCTTGGCACGAATAAGAGGTGTTTGTAGCTTTCTATCAAGTTCATCATATCCAAGGAACATATTTGGATCAGCAGATTCAGGATCTCTATCTAAAATATAGGTTTTTCCTTGGAATAAAATGGTTGGACGTACTTTCATTGCGCCTAGATCTTCATCTGCGCCTCTGCGACCCATAACACGTTCTTCAATCTCTCCTGCAGCAATATTAGTCTTAATATCAGGCTGTACAGTATAGTCCTTAATTTCACCTTCCATACCAAGATAACACTTCAGATCGGGCTCAGATTCTGCACTATTCAAAATGCAATCAACACTCACTTCCTTCAAGATCTTCAGGAAAGCCTTAGAAAGCTTCGCCTTCCCCTGACTAATTTTATAGACATGTTCATCGGATGTTTCACCTTTATCACGTGTCTTCAATGTCTCAATAACACGCTTCGTCTTCAAGTCTTCTTCAGTGAATTTAACAACATAGGTAAAAATACTAACAGTTCGTTCTTCAGGAGGTAAATCTTCATGAGAACAAATACGAACTGCACGACCCTTCACCTGTTCAGTACGTACATCATTCCAGAATGGCTCCATAATATGCACAGCCCGGACACACTTTAATGAAATACCTTCAGCACCTGCAGCAGTAATACCAATTACCTTACAAATCTCGCCCTTCTTATTCCCTTTCTGCTGATATCCGGATTCCATCATAATCTTCTTGATCTTCGGCGGAAGATCTTCCAGATTTCCATTAAAAAGATTGAGAACAACCTTTCTATGAGCAATAGGAATAGCACCATTGAAGAATGTGAAACGTTTTTCACCAGCAGCTGGTCCTTTACGAATAGATGCTTCTGCTTCAGGTGTTAAATCAGGATCAGTTAATGAACCAGTGACCTCTAAATGTACATAGCCATTTGCTTCAAGAGCATAGCCGAAGATACCTAGACCTTCGGCTGTATTGAACATACTATATACCAATGAAGATCCAGGAACAGTTTCGGGATCATCAATGCGACGAATCATTTCAGCGAACTTAGGACTATACTTTTCAAGATTATTATCAGGTGTTCCATTTAATTTCAAGTAAATTGCACGCTGTAATCTGAGTGTATTGAGAGCCTTCTGAAGACGAACACTATAAGGTTCTAGACGAGCTTGAGGTGCTTCATCTGCATCTTTGATAGAGAATCCACGGGCCTTTGCTTCTTCTTCGGCCTTCATCATGAAGTCTTGAAGAGCGCGTTTTAATTTAGGATCTGTCATATCTTCAGTTTCTGCAACAGATTCTTCAGCTTCGCCTTCTTTGGCTTCCTGTGCCATCTCTTGAAGAGTTGCTTCTTCTTCCTTCTTATCAGCTGCAACTCCTTCTGCATCTTCTGGCTCCTGTTCTTCATCAGCTTTTTCAAAAGCAGCCTCTGATATAATTTGCGTACCGCGTCCCTCATCCGTTTCCACACTCAGATCTTCTTCCTTTTTGATAGAGCGATAAGGACGGCGAATAGGCGCAGGGAATGCAAAGTTACATGCAGCACGACTATTAAAACGATAATTGGAAGGATTTGTCTTCTGTCCAAGTTCTAGAGCCTCATCATAAGGATTAATAACTTCCTGATCTGCCATCAGATCTTTAGGGCGTTCTTCAATCTCCTTCACACGACGAACTGTGTAATAATTCAATGCATAATCTGATAGTCTAACAGGAACAACAACATCTTCCTTGATCTGTGGCATAAAATCTTCACTTGCACCCTTGTAATATGATACAAGACCATATAGACGCTTTTTAAGAACATTAACATGCTCAGGCTTTGAACTTTCAATATTGACGAAATATTTATTAAATTCCTTAGGATTAACAGGTAAAATCGGATAACTGATTAGCTGTGGTTCTGCTTTGAATTTAATGCCAGCAGCTTTTGCAGCTTCAATAACCTCTTCAACAACTTGACGTGTGGTCTGCATTCCAGGGCCCTCTCCATCCTCTGTTGCCTCTTTTACACCCATAAAATCACCCTTGCCATCCATGACCTTAATATATCCATCAGGGAATGTAGTAATTAATACCTGTACATCAAGTTGTCCAGGAGTGAATTCCACGAAGTCAATACGAGGATGTTTATTGAGAATATCACGCATAATGGCACGGCTACTTTCAGACCTATCAAGCATATTGAATTTAGCACCATGTGTATATCCACCGATCATATTAAAGAGTGGGCCAAATTCATCAGGGAAGTTAATAAGAGGTGTACCTGAAAGACCGATAACCTTGGAATTTCTTGCTTCTGAGATCAGCCTGTAAAGCAAGAAGCCACGGCTATAGTTTTTATCAATGTCGCAAAGCCTTGGTTGCCAGCGATCAGGAGTAACTGGCTCAGGAGCAATAAGACGTTTGCGACCGCCCTTTGGGCCCGCTACCTCTTCCATAAAATAATGGAGTTTGCCTTCCATCAAATTTGACATATTGTGAATTTCATCAATGATAATAACAGCATTGTCAAAAGGTCCGGGTTTATCGGGGTGTTTAGCAGCATCACATACCATTTGCTTCATGCGTTTTGCAGTAATACCATTATAGTTGATAAATTGAATGCGATTCTGTTGAATTGCTAGGACTTGTGCGCGAATATCCATTTGTGCATTAGAATCAAGTGACTTGTAATTGGGTTCTGCATCAAAATTGGGGACCCAAATAACACGGCGATCTGGGTTAGTGTGTCTGCGAACTTTATTGAGATAGGATTCAGGAATACCGAGGATATTAGTTGCGAAGTTTTGAAGGGACATTGCATCAAGACCAGAATTTGTTTTTTCCAGGTGAAGGGGAATCCAATGATTATTGAAGCGATAATGACGGAAGCCGCATTTAGAGATTTCACCAAGGAAGTTGGACCGAAGAGAACTGGGTGTCATGACAATAATTTTTTTATCACCATTACCGAAAAGTGCTTCAGCGGCTGAAATGGCGGAGCAGGTTTTACCTGATCCGAGACCATGATAGACAAGAAGACCGCGATAAGGGGATTCTGCACGTAAATATTCACGAACAAATTGCTGATATAAGAATGCTTCAACAACACCTTCCTTTGAACTCTGCTTTTTGCATGCATCCACATCTTTGGCACCGAATGGTTTTGGCTTTAATGTAAATTGTGCGGCATATTCGCCCTCTTTTGCAAAGGTATTATCAAAGAACTTTGTGAAGCCACGACGACTAGGTGGTATCCAGGCCGGGGGTGGTGTTTTAATCTTATAAGGATCTGAATATACTTCATTCTCCTCCTGAGACTTATATGTATTCATTATCTTTTGCTGTGGACTGACTTTGCGAGCCAGAGATTTAGATTTTGGTGTCTTCATAGGTTTTGTCTCAGCTGCATCTGTTTTAGGAGCTAGCTCTGGCTCTGGCTCTGGCTCTGGCTCTGGCTCTGGAGCAATCTTTGGCTCAGGAACAGCCTTTGCAACAGCCTCTACAGGTGGTTCAATTACATTCTTTTTTGTATCAACAGATGCTATAGTGGAGCCATCAAATGCCTGTGGGGCAGCCTTCAAACGATCAAGTGATAATTCCAGTTTAGGAATCGGGACCAATTCCTCAGAGGCTTTCTCCACTTTAATCTTCATCGGCGCAAACACCGGTTTGCGTCTTTTATTTGCCTGTAGCGACTGCATCTATCTATCTATAATCATTATAGACATTTGACAGTAACATTCCATCACACAATGCATAAAAAATTTGAAACTAATTGTATTATATTTATGTTATAATACAAATTAAATGTCATTGAAAGTTTATGATCAAATTATGGTAAATAAGGAGTCCTACTTCTATCGCCATAATAACAAGGTAATTAGGATCACATTTGATACCAGTGAAATGGCACAGAACGCAGAACCAGCATTCTTTGATTGGCTGACTGCAAAAAAGGATTATCCTTATATTATTCTAAGTCGTTATCATTTTGCGGAGTGGTTTTCGCTTTTGTGGGGAGATTAATATCACCACATAATAGGTGATATGGCAGTAAATAGTATTCTTGATTTAGCAAGTAATCCTATATATTTAAAAATCCTTCAGAATGAGGCAACAAAGCGTGGTTGTTATGTAGCTCCTTCAGAGATTTTTAATATTCTTGACCGTGTTGCACCGCCACTAGTAAAGGCCGCACCAAAACCTGAACAACCATTGGCTATTTTTATGTGTGGTCCAGCCGGATCAGGTAAAACAACTATTCGTGGCCCCCTCCTAGAAGATCTTGGGATTGATGATGATAATATCATTAAAGCAGATCCGGATGAAATTATTCAGTCCTTTGAACAATGGAAAGGTCCCGGTCGTATGCAATGCCATTCCGCGTCATCATATATTTTATATGATATACTCATGCCGATATTTGCAGCATCTGGGTATCATGTAGTATTTGACACAACATGTCGCGATGTTGGATTTGCGGAGAAGTTTATGCGGCTATTGAAGAAGCATGGATATTATATAATAATGAGTTCAGTCTATGTATCAAAGAAGACGGCTTTGAAGCGTACGGAAGAACGTGGAAGGGTTTCGGGGAGAGTAGTTCCACGAGAGTTTGTGGAATTGATTTATGATCAGTTTATGAAGGCAGCGAAGGCATATATGCGTACAAAAGTGATAGATGAGATCAGATTATTTAATAACGAGGGCTCATCTGCGATCATGATTTTCCATCGTAAAGACGGAGAAGTATTATTGAAGGAAGGTGGTCATAAATTTTATTTTTCATTAAAGGAGTTTTAGTCATCTATAGGGGGGATAGGGGCTGGATTAGGAGTGCCATCACCCTTGAAAATATTATATACTTGTCCAGTTTGAGGGACAGTTTCGCAGCAATTATTAACGTAATGAGGGGTCTGATTATAGCCCGGGACTAGGCATGGGGGATTATAAGTGGAGGCTACAGCCTCTGGGGCCGTGCAGCAAGTAGGATAATAGATTCCTTGAGGAAGTGTAGTTGCCGGTGGTGGTCCACAACATACAGCCTTTCCTGCAGCATAACTGGTTAATGCATCATACGTGATAGTACGACCACCTGCAGAGCCTACCTGGAGTCGGTTAGTCAAATAATTATTTGGTCCAGGGCTTGGAGCTGGTGGGCAACAGCCACCAGGATTAGCCGCTGATGGAATAAAACTATTAGGAGGTTGCAAACTGCCGGCAGCACCCTTTACACGTTGATTGTAAGTGTGGAGAGATGCATCAACTGCTCCATTGCCACCACGATTTACATAGACATTTGCTTTTTGACGACGGATCTCTGTAAGCTTGCTTGCGTCCATTCTAACTATATTATAGAATAGATGGCCCGTAGTAGTCGCAGACTCCAAAGGAGTACCAGAAACTGTCATAGAAAGCTCCGAAGGAGCACCAGAAGGAGAAAACAAAGAGGTGCAGGGTTTTTTAATACAATAAAGAATCGTGTTGGTCGGATGTTTGGATCAAAGATTGAGCAAGAGCCTGTCCCTCTAACGGCTACGCCGTTGGCACCTTTACCAATAAGTCGTGAGCCCAGTTTAGCAAATATTGGCAATGATGTTAATAATAATAATTATGTGCCTCCAATGCCGCCTATGACTAAAAACAATTCCGGTAATAATAATTGGGTAATGGTTGGTAAAAATGCATATTAAATATAGAATGCCAAATAAATCAAGAAAGTATAGTAAAAAGACAGCTAAAACCAGAAAACAGAGAGGTGGTTTTATGCAGAAGCAAGAAGGAGGCTCATGGTTATCTGGGCTAACAGATAAGGTAAAGGGGCTTTTCAGTATTGATCAGCAGCAACAGGAACCTGTACAACAGGTTGCGACACAACAAGTAGCACAGCAAGCTGTAGCACAGGTAACAGTACCACCATCTGAGTCAATAAGGATGCAACCGCAACCAGGATGGACTAATGTGCCGCTAAATGCAACACCTCGTAAGAAGAAGAATAATTTTAGTAACTGGAATATTGTCGGCAATAATAATATTCGCCCAATTTAATCCTCTTCGGCTTACTCCTCTTCAGCAGATTCAAGTTTAATTAAGGCAAGACGACTAGCTTCTTGCTCCGCATCTTTAATATTTCTAGAAGTGGCCTGTGCAAGGACATTTCCATGGATATCAAGAACTCCCATAGTAAATATACGATCATGAATGGGCCCTTCAGCATGCACTTCAACATACTTAGGCGGAACTCGGTAACTTGCCTGGAAGAAACGAAGCAGCTGATCCTTATAATTGGTATCATCATGGATGAGTTGTGCGAGATCAATGTGAGATTCAATGAGTGATGTGATCCAGTCATAGCATACTTGGAATCCACGACCAGGTTCCTCTTCCTGAGAATAAAGCGCACCAATCCATGCTTCCAACATAGAGCCGAGCATACGAAGATTCTTGCGACCATTACATACCTCTTCTACGTGACGACTCATGACCATCCAAGGTGCTAGGCCGGCATCACGTGCAAGTCCTCCGAGCTTCTTATTATTAACAATACGGGTTCTCATACGTGTTTGGAAGCCTTCACCTTGACCTGGATAACGGCGCACAAGGTATGTGGCAACAATACAGCCAAGAATACTATCACCTAGATATTCAAGCTCTTCATTATCGGCGCTACGAAGAGGCAGACAGTTTTCGGGCCGTTCAACCATTGGCAAGGGCTTTCCGGTCTCTGAATTAACAGCCCAGATATCGGGGCGATCAACATATGATTTATGCACACAGCATTGTTGGAATAGCGGCAAATATCGCACTCTACCGCGCCAACCATAGCGACGTAGAATGTGATGAACATCATTTAGTTGGATCTCTTTGTTATTGAGATTCCAGGGATTGAAGACTTTCTGTAACTGTGACTGCATTTCCTAATAGTTTCTAATCTTATTCTGCAATCAGTTTTTAAGACCTTCTTATATACTTGTATTCATATGCGATCATTGCCTAAATATAATTATGATAGAATTATAGATGTCATCCACTGCTGAACCAGAGATAAAGAAGGAAGAAGCTCCTGCTGCTGCTGTAGCTGCTGAGCCTAATAAAACAGGTGATCCTGTGGCACCTGAAGAGGCTCAAAAAGCTACTGAGGAGCAAAAAGCTACCGAGGAATCAAAAGCACCTGAGGAGGCTCAAAAGGCTACTGAAGAGGCTCCAAAAGCTAATGAAGAGGCTCCAAATGCTACTGAGGAATCAAAAGCACCTGAGGAGGCTCCAAACGCTGCAGCATCACAAAATGGTCTTAGACGTAATATAAATGCTAATATTCGGGAAAAGATCAAAGAGGCTGATCCAGTTTCAGCAACCTCTATTAAACCAATGCTAAATATATTCGGTGATCGCTATGATCTAAATAAGACAACCGATCTGAAGGGTACTGCACAAGGTCTGGTCAGTTTTGTGACAAACTATGGTATTAATCCTAACTACAAAATGGATATTCCTCTCATTATTAAGGCATTTTATTCAGTTTTTCCTGATGGCTCAGGTAAACCAGCAACTGGCTTTGATGAGATCAGCAAGAAGCCTGCATATCATTTGATATGTAATCACATCATGTATCGTATGGTGACGCTTAAGACAGAGATCCAGCTCCAGAATCGTTCATCATTACGTCGTGGGCAACTCCAGGATATTTACAATAAGTTGGATGAGTTTTTGGAGCAAGGACAATGTGGTCGTTTCAGTAAGGCCGCGGCAGAGGATGCATTTAGACGTGAACAGGCCAATAAGCTTTTGAAGCGTGATGAGGCTACTGGTGGCCTTATTGCCACCTCAGCCCTGGAAAAGAAATTGCAATACATTATTTCAATCCTGAATCAAATGATTGAAGACGGCATGAAAAATCGCTTGAAGCAGTTGCAGGCGCAGGGTTTTGATTGCGGGCCGATGGAATCACTTCTTGAACAGCTTGAGAATGATACGGGCTCAATGCCAGTCGGCGCAATGATCAAAGCCTATACCGATCTCAAAGTGAGTCCAGGCGGCTTAAAGATCTGTATTTCGCGTTTGCGCCAGCAGATGGCTGAGACGAATGATCTGAGTAAGTTAGTTTTGATTCTACAATCAGTAAAACCTGGTTCTACTCTTACTATTGAACAATTAATGGAACTTATTAATCGTCTTAATAAGAATTGTGGGAAGGCAGCTGAAGGTGTTGCTGAAGAGCTAAAAAAGGAGATTGGTGTTCCAGAAGTACCATCGCCATCGCCATCGCCTTCGCCTTCACCTCCTTCGCCTTCACCTCCAGAATCTTCTCCTAGTCCTACTCCTAGTCCTGTTCGGCCAGAACCATCAGCACCTCCTGCATTGCCTGAAGATATACTTGTTTATGATAAAGATGATGATACTAAAATTATAATGGATTCAGATAATACGCCTATACAGGTGCCAACTAATTATAATGCATTAGATAAAGATGATTTTGTTTGTGATCCAAATAATAATAATCAGCGTTTAGAAATTACAGATAAGAATGGACAAAAAGGATTTGTTATAATTAAAGGTAATAAATATAGATTTAGTCCAATTATTACATATCCAGATGAATCAGAGCCTGTTAAAGAGACAATAGTAAAACCTGTTGTACCACCTGAAATGCAAGTAATAAAACCTGAAGAAGAGTGGCCTACTGATGATAAAGTATATTACACAGATGGTAAAGTAGTTAAAAGAAAATTTTATAGAAAGGAGAAGGGAAAACCAGACAAAGAAGAAATTGTTGATGCACGTATTCCAGCCTCTATAAGTCAAAAAGATGATGAAGATTTTGTATTACATAAATCAGGTGATCGTTTCTCAATAACAAATATCAGTGGAGTAAAGGGGTATATTAAAGTTATCAATGGACGATACACATTTATCCCTGAAGTACAAATAGAAGAGACAAAGGATGAAGAGGAAGAGGAACAACCTTCTGAGACAAAAGATCTTACAATTAGAACCATTTTAGTAGGTGGTGAAATACCAGATGAAACAGGAGTATATAAAAAATATGATATTAAAAATATTAATGCCGCAGTTGAAGGCCTAGATATTATTGGAAATAAATTAGTCAGTGATCCTAATTGGAATACAATTATTATTGAACAATTAGATGATGAGGATGCTAAAACATTTCAACAAATTAAAGAAACTGAAAAAAATACCTTAAAATTATGGGATACATATAAAGATAATCTTACTCTTGGCGTACCATTAAAAATCTTATTACAACCTATAAATCAAGATGCATTTACAAAATTTCATGATGCAGAAGACCAACAAAAACAATTAATTAAAGCAATTTTAGTTCCTACATTTGATGCAACTATTGTTGATATGTCTCTACCTAAATCAACAATTACTGAAAGAGAAGAATTAACACAGGCTCTAGATTCTGCTTTATCATATTATACAAAACTTATTAAAAATAATGAGGGGCTTGTAGAAGTACATAATGATTTTATCAAATCAAGATTTTTGGGATTAAGTAATCAAAAGATCCACGAACAATATGCTTTACGTCTTAAAGAATCATTGAAAAATACAAATGCAGGTAGCATCGTACCATTGCCAACAACCGATAAGGAGAAGGCAATCAGCAATACATTTTATTTTAATGTGGATTTAGCTGAACAACCAGAAAACATTCAAAATTCAACTTTTCATATGATTATTTTTGTTAAAAATAAGAATGATTTAAGTGGAAATAAGTATATTTCTGAACAAAAAGTTGCAGGACAGACATTTATGGATGGACATTTTATTCGGTTTATTTTTGGAAAAGATGTTGAACCATATGCTAATTCTGCTACTACCAATCCTGTAGAACCTAGCGAACCAATTATTGTTCCTGCATTAACTTTAGGAATTGAATCTATTCCTGAACCATCTAAGACTAAAGTTGAAGTAATTAATCCAGATATTACTAATATTACAGGAGAAGCAGTTCCATCAAATAGCCCATCTATTGTATCTACTGAAATTGTAGAAGAAGAGCCAGATCTTGCAATATATTACAAAACTGATAGCGGTGTATTAGATCTTTTAATAGATAATACACAAAATTTATTACAAATAAGAAAAGATAATTATAATATTAATGATAATGGAACTGTTAATTTTGTTTTTAAAAACAAATCTGATGGATCCATTAAAAAGATTGTAGGACCTTATAAAATGAAAATTAATGATACAGACTATACAATACAATACGATAGTGATGCGAAAAAATTTTATGCAGATGGATTTAAGATAGTGAGCTCACCATCTCCTTCAGTTACTCCTGCACCACCTCCACTACCACCTCCTACACCTTCACCACCTCCTTCAGGCACTCCTACGCCTCCACCAAAACCAGCTGAAACAGCACCGCCTCCACCACCTCCACCTCCTTCAAGCACTTCTACGCCTCCACCACCACCTCCACCAAAACCATCTGATCCTTCAGCAAGTACAACACCACCTCCACCACCTTCACCTCCAAAACCAACTGAACCTTCACCAACTGCAAGTACTACTCCTGTAGCACCTGAACCTACACCTTTACCAGAAATGTCAGTTACAGGCAAAGCGATTTACAAAAAATCAGATTCTATTTGGAAAATGATTGAAGATCAATATAATTCAACTGTAGCTATAAGAGGCGCATCATCATCAGCTATCAATGCTGCTACAAAGGATGCATGGAGAAGATTATATAATTATTTTAATGATCAAAATAAAAGTAAAAAATATTATTATATTGTAAGACATAATATTTATATAACAGAACGTCTATTTAATGAAATAGATGACAAAGATGTAAAAGATGCTTTCAAAGCAGTTATGGGCGAACGTATTGTTAGTTACCTAACTTTACAAGCACTAATTGATAGTGCTAGAAAAGTACATCGTCCTGATAAACCATTAATTGATAATTTTGAAGTTGCCATGGATGAAAAAAAACAATTAGACATAAAAACAGACGATCTAAGTGATGTAAGTCCTTTAACCGATGATGAAAAGACAGACTATACACGTATTCTACCATATTTAAAGTATATTATTCCAGATTCTTGGTTACCAGATACAATAAGAGGCGGCAACCGACTCCGTCGCACCAATCGTACCCAAGTCCGTGGCACTAATGATAACCGACTCCGTCGCACCAAGAAAAATAGAAGCAATTAATAGAAATGAATAACAATAACAATAGTTTTTCTAATGCGTCTAACGTTAATGAACCCAATGAAAATCTATCCAATTTCATTGGTTACAATAACTACTATGAGGAGCTGCGTCAAGCTAAGGGCCGTGGACAGCAACAAAATGCTAATGTAGCACCTTTAAAGGAGTTTTGGAATGAAGACGATTTCTATGTTGAGCAAATCAAACCTGAACTGGAAATGATGGAAAATAATAATATTCCGACGCGAAATGGTGCCAACATAATGTCAGCCAAAATTCATTCTAAGCGTAATATTTTTCAGCGCGCATTAGCTAGTACAAATAAGGGTGAATATAAGAGACTTACAAATGCTTACAGGGAGCTAGAAAATCCCCCTCCTTTTGTGGAATTCTTCTTATCAGAAAGACTGAAGAAGAAGGGTGGCAGCAAACGTAAGCATACTAGGCGCCACACTCGTCGTAGAACCAATAAAAAGCGCCGCACTAGTAGAAGATGAAGTTCCCTCGCATCAATAAGAATATCTTATTCATGATCGGCACTATTGCAATTCTTGCAGCAATCTCAATCTATTACACTGTTCCTGTATGGGGCCCTGAAGGTTTCGCTGGATCACCAGAGAAGGTCTTTTACATGGTCTATGCCGACTGGTGCCCTCACTGCCAGGCCGTCAAGCCTGCTATGCAACAGCTCCGTGATGATGTAGCCGGCGGCAAGGTCCTCCAAGGAAAGAATATCGGCATTGAGCTCATTGACGGTGAAAGCGGCAGTCCCGTTCTTGGACAGCTCCCTAAGGTCAAGGGTTTCCCCACATTCTTCTTTAAGAACGGTTCTTCCGTCCAAGAATATAGCGGTCCTCGTGAAACATCCGAGATCGTCAAGTTCCTTTCTGGCAATTAAATGGATGCACGACGTCTTCGGCTGAGTCGCACAGCTTCGCTATGCTCCTTAATGTAATTATCAACCGCCTTCAA
>JACCDW010654580.1_pt1 | contig 22586 bp, 26 predicted proteins | sample 7449781 | NCBI WGS metagenome assembly JACCDW01 (sample SAMN15323449, study PRJNA562643) | freshwater metagenome | isolation source: river surface water | place: USA:Blue River Watershed | collected 2017-08-18
AACAATGTATATACAGATAAGAAATGGTCAAATCCTTTCCTTAATCCATAACAAGATGTAAATTTGAATACATAACTAACCAAGATGAAAAAGAATCAAATCCCTTGTGTTACAATTGACGATTATATTCAACAGCAGGACAAAGAAAGACAAGCAGGCTTGGAGAAGTTGAGATCTATTATTAAAAAAGCAGCTCCCAAGGCAGTTGAAGGCATTAGTTATCATATGCCAGTTTTTATACAAGAAGGGAGTTTGGTATATTTTGCACTCTTTAAAAATCATTACGGTTTTTACCCAACAGCAAAACCAATTGAAATTTTTAAAAAACAATTGGACGAAAAAGGATATGTCTATTCAAAGGGAGGCATACAATTACCACTGGACAAGCCCTTCCCCATTAAGCTCATTCAAGACATGGTAAAGTTTAGGGTACAAGAAAATGAAATGAAAGCCCTCGCCAAAAAAGCAAAGGCAAAGCTCCCTAAAAAATAAGAGGAAAGTTAAGTTAGTATTCGCTACTTTAAAATATCCTCAATAATGCGTAAATGGTGCTTAGTGTGAATTCCTAAAAAATAAATAGTAGAAGATTTATTTAATAAGCCAAAAAAGGGATGCTTGAAATGTTGATGCTTACTACAGCTAGAAAGATCAGCAATCGCGTTTCTTGTTTGTTGAATAGACTGTATTAAATGATCTTTTGAAATTTCTTGGCCAGGCAATACGGAGGCTGGCGCTTCCGCACGTCCTCTTGGGAATTTTCCCAAAATAAAAACCATTACTCTTCTTGAATTCCACTCCCATTGATATGAAGCAGGATTTGATTGACAAACTGTTTGAATGATCTTTGTAATCACCAAACAACTATGTTCAACATGCCAGCCCACATTTGCAGTAGAAATAGTACTATTCTTATTTTCAAAATGAGCTACTTGTGCTTCCAATGCATCTACCAAACGCAACAAACGCTTCATAGATTAGGTGGTTTTCTTAGGAGGTAATGCAAATGCCTTTGCTTCATGGGCAAATTGACCATTATGTGCACCATCGCAAAAAGGTTTGTTTTTGCTTAAACCACATCTGCAAAGTCCAATGACTTCTCTACCTGCTAAATCATAGGTATTCCCTTCTCTATCCACAATAGTAAAATCGCCTTCTACTTTGATAGAACCGTTATGGTTAATGGTAATTTTAGTTGACATCGTATCTTGTTTTTTAAGATTGTTTTAAAGAATGAAAATAGGCCAATTATGACAATAATGCTAATTTTGTTTAGCAAAATAATACCTACTTGTACCAACTCATTAAAAACATAATCGCCCGCTCCATTTGGAAAGAAAATATAACTGATCATTTATTGGAGAAGCCAAGCGGTTATAAAGCAGCAAAAAACTATCGAGCGTATTTAATTACGTTAAGAAGATATTTTAAAGATGCTTTTTTGATTGGGCTAGGGGTATCTTGTGCTGCCTTTGGATTAAAAGGGTTTTTAGTGCCCAATGATTTTATTGATGGGGGCGCAACAGGTGTTTCACTTTTAATTTCTGCACTTACTAAATTACCCGTATGGATTTTTATTATAGGTATCAATATCCCCTTTGTATTCTTAGGATTTATTAGCCTTGGTAAAGAATTTGCATTTAAGACTGCAATTGCTATCTCCCTATTGGCCCTGTTATTAGCTATTGTTCCTTTCCCCATCATTACAAAAGACAATTTATTAATTGCCATATTTGGTGGCATGTTTTTAGGAGCGGGTATTGGATTATCCGTAAGGGGTGGTGCAGTATTAGACGGGTCTGAAGTACTGGCTATTTATTTAAGCAAGAAATTTGGTATGACCATCGGAGACATTGTAATTGTAATTAATGTACTCATATTTAGCACCGCCGCTTATTTTTTGTCTCTAGAAACCGCCATGTATTCGATGATCACCTATTTTGCTGCATCTAAAACTTTGGATTTTATTGTAGAAGGTATCGATGAATATATAGGAGTGACTATTGTTTCTTCGCACTGTGAGGAAATAAGAAAAATGATTGTTCACGAAATGGGGCGTGGCGTGACTGTATACAGTGGCAAACGTGGTTACGGAAAAAGAGGAGAAGCAAAAGAAGTAGATATTATATATACGGTTATAACAAGATTAGAAATTAATAAGTTAAATACCGAAATAGAAAAAATCACACCTACCGCTTTTGTTGTAATGCATACGGTTAAAGATACCAAGGGAGGTATGATTAAGAAAAAGCCTTTTAAAGACTAAACTTATTTTATTTCAAAATCGATACTGGTAATTGTTTCCTTCGCATTCTTGCCCAATATCAACTTATAATTTCCAGGATAAACGACCCATGTGTTTTTGGCAAGATCCCATTTTTTAAGATCATTCACTGGAATTTGAACTTTGACTTTTTCGTACTGGCCCTTTTTAATGTCCACTCTTTTGAAAAACTTTAATTCCTTTATAGGCATTCTATCCATATTGGGATATTCAATATAAGCTTGTACAATTTCTGCAGCATCTCTATGGCTAGTATTCTGAATACGAATATTGGCTGCAAGGGTATCACTCATTTTGTAGCTAGCTCCCTTGCCGGATAGTACTTCGTAATTAAAAGAAGCATAACTTAATCCATAACCAAAAGGATACTGCACAGGGCCTTGAAAATAACGATAGGTTCTGCCTTGCATTGCATAATTAGTATAGTTAGGTAAATCTAAAGTAGATTTATAAAAAGTAATTGGAAGTCTTCCCGATGGGGAAACGGCACCAGTTAATAAATCCGCAAAGGCGTTGCCTCCTTGCTCACCAGGATACCAAGCCATTACTATCGCATCGGCATAATTTTCGATAGCAGCCAAATTCACATTGCTACCCGCTGTCACCACTGCAATAATGGGCGTTTTTATACTTGCCCTTAATTGCTTCATAAATGCGACTTCACTTGCAGGTAAATCAATATTACTTTTATCCCCTCCCGACTTTGATAAAAAAGCATCTCCAGCTTCTCCTTCTAAAACAGGGGACAAGCCCAATACGGCAATCGTTAAGGCCGAATTTCCTGCTGCCCAAATGCCCCCAAAATGAACGGTATCATTGTAGTCGCACCCTAAATCATATTCAATTCTTGTAGAAGGATCCAAAGCTGCAGTAATGCCTTCTACAAAATTGACCGCCTTATCACTTACCCCATGATAATTACCAATTAAGGCATCATAAGAAGTGGCATTGGGACCCACAATCATTACACTTTCATATTGATTTTTGCCAATAGGCAAAAGTTGATGCTTGTTTTTTAGCAATACCATACTTTGTTGTGCTGCCTTTCTAGCTAGGCCAATATGAGATGTATTGTGAATGCTATCAACTAAATAGTTTTGATAAGGATCTTTTTTGGCAGTATTATAAAACCCCAATTTAAATTGAGTTAAAAGCAGTTTAGACAAAGCGGCATCCACTTCTTTTTCAGTTAATAGATTTTGCTGAACTGCTTGAACAAGATGTTTTTGTAAAATAGTAGAACAATCCAAATTAATACCTGCTTTAATGGCTGCAGCAGCTGTAGCAACATTGCTTGTGCTAGCATGATGACTTCCAAATACGCCATCCAAAGCACCACAATCTGTAACTACATGACCTTTGAAGCCCCACTCTTTTCTTAAAATGGTATCTAGTAATTTGGAGTTGATAGAACTTGGCGTTCCGTTAATGCTATTATAAGCACTCATTACGGATTCTACTTTCGCATCCACTAATGCATTAAATGCATACAAGTAGGTTTCTCTTAAATCTTTCTCATCTACCATCGCGTTAAAACTATCTCTGCCTTCCTCAGGACCACTGTGTACTGCAAAATGTTTAGCTGTAGCTGCCGCTTTTAATGTATTAGCATTATTTCCTTGTAATCCACGCACAAATGCAACACCCATTTTAGCCGTTAAGTAAGGATCTTCTCCATAGGTTTCATGGCCCCTGCCCCATCGAGGGTCTCTGAATATATTTACATTGGGAGACCAAAAGGTTAATCCCATGTATTGCAAACGTCTGTTGTTTTGTATCGCTAAATTGTATTTAGCCCTTGCTTCGGTAGAAATGATATTTGCAATTTCATGAATTAGATCATCATTAAAACTAGCGGCCATGCCAATGGGTTGTGGGAAAATGGTAGCAATGCCCGCACGTGCCACTCCATGTAAAGACTCGTTCCACCAATTATACGCGGGGATACCCAGTCTAGGAATGGCTTTACTATTGTAACCTAATAAAGATACCTTCTCCTCTAAACTTAATTTACTTACCAAATCAAACACTCTAGCATCAAGCGCTAAGTTTTCATTTTTGTAACCAGGGATAGATTGCGCAAAGCCCTCAAATGAAACGAAAATGATTCCCAACAATACCAGCCCTTTTCTAAATACGCTTAAATGCATTTTTTACGTTTACGTTGATAAAAAATTAGGGATTCAAATAGCTTATTTGAAAACTTTTTTTCAATACACTGTCTTCTGTATGAATGGATAATTTATGAAAGGCAGCCGATGGGAAAAAAATATCAGTCATGACACTGAGTCCATCGTCTGCGAATAATTCAATCGAAGTTTTATCTATAATTACTTCTACATTAGAATGTTGGTGCTGCGCTATCCTAGGTGCAATATGTTTAGCAGCAAACTCTTTATGAAAACTGGAGATGCCCGCCTTAGTTCGATCAATAAAATATTGATTATTGGCATGATGATAACCAAACTGTATACTTTCGCCCAAGTCATTAGAAAGCGTGACAGTATAAGATGCCAGCTGTTTAGTCTGCATACTTAATTTAAAGGGCAATGGACTAATCTGTGTAGTTTCAGGCACAAATCCTGCTTTATTAAACTTGATTTCAGACAAAGGGGAAGAACTTAAATAAAATTCAGTCCCTACCTTATCTAATTTTACATTTCTTGCAATGGTTAGGGCGCTTCTCCATTTAAGGGTAGGCACTTGTTGAGCATACATCCAATTGCTCATCCATCCAATGGAGATACGTTTATTTCCTGTATTGGAAAAGGTAACGCCCGCATAATTATCGGTGCCATAGTCCATCCATTTGGTTTGTTGGGAAAGACTGGTAAAACTTTGTCCATCAAATTGACCAATAAAATACTGCGTCGCCGACCCTTTATTTGGACCACCGGGATTGATACTTGATGTGAGCACCCAATAAGTGCTATCCTTGTATTGCAAAGGAAATAAATCTGGGCATTCCCAAACGCCCCCATGGTTTCCTATGTTTTCTCCAAAATCAGCAGTCTTTGTCCAATGAATTAAATTAGGAGAACTATAAAAACTCACCTTGTTTTTTACAGCCAAAGTCATAATCCATTTTTTAGAGGCAGCGTGCCAAATTACCTTGGGATCTCTAAAATCATTAATGCCTGGATTTTTGATAACTGGATTTCCAGCATACATTTTCCATGTATAACCATTGTCATTACTATAGGCAATGCTTTGATTTTGAAAATCTATTTTACCCGCTTTTTCTCCAGCCATATTGTGCTGGGTGAAAATGGCTACAATGGGCGCTTTACCGTTTTCGCCTAAGCCAGACGTATTGTTTTCATCTACCACTGCACTCCCCGAAAAAATCATACCAATTGAATCAGGATAAAGTGCAATTGGCTGGTGTTTCCAATGAAGCAGGTCTGTGCTGGTTGCATGTCCCCAATGCATTGGGCCCCATACCGTAGCCTCCGGATAATGTTGATAATACAAATGATACAAGCCATCTTTATAAAACATTCCATTAGGATCATTCATCCATCCTGATAAAGGCGTGAAATGTATTGTTGGACGATATAAATTTTCGTTTTTTACTATTTTATTTTGTGCAAAAGCAAATTGAAACATGCATAGCATGCAAAAAAGGAATGGAATGGATTTGAAAAAAATGCGCATAGATAATGCTTATATATGTTGCGAAATATGATCTAATACTTGAAAGGCCGTTTCAGCCATTTTGTTTCCTTTGTTGTCAAGTAGTGGATTGATTTCAGTGAATTCAATACAAGACACTTTTCGAGTAGCTAAAAACAAATCAAAAATTTCCATTACTTCTTTTGGAAATAGCCCATGAGGAACGGGCGTACCTGTACCATAAGAAATATTATCACAATCCATAGAATCTACGTCAAAAGAAATATAAATATGATCACAGTGCTGCAACTTTTCAATGGCTTCCTGTATACATGTAGTAAGACCTCTAAATCTTAATTCTTCTACTTTAATGAGTCTAATTTGATGCTGATCAATTGCATGCTGTTCAGCTTCTTCAAAATCACGTACTCCAATATAAATTAAATGTTCGGGCTTTAGTTTCGCACCTACTAATCCAATATTTTTCATGCGTTCCCAATTCACAATGGTGTTGGCTTCTGGGTGATTAATTTGACAGTCCAAATTATCAAAACCCATTGCTGCCGCTAAGGGCATGCCGTGAATGTTTCCAGAAGGAGAAGTATAAGGAGAATGAATATCGGCATGCGCATCAATCCAAATTACCCCTAATACTTTATTGGGGTGCGCCGCTTTCAAACCACTAATGGTTCCGAGTGCCGAAGAGTGATCCCCAGATAAAACAATAGGGAAATAGCCTGCTGTTATATTTTCACGAACTGCATCAGACACTCTTTCACATTGCTCAATTACATGTACAATACGTTTCGCGAAATTATTATTGTTCTTATTGTAAATAGTTTCATTATGTGTTTCAACATCTTGAAACAGGTGTCTGTGAAAGTAATCGTTGTTTTGATTAATGGCTGCAATTTCAATAGCATCTATTCCCATATCTGAACCACGGGTTCCTGCTCCAATATCTGATCTGTTTTTAATGAGTTTGATTTTCATATTCCGCATTTATCTATATTAAAGATACGAGATATAAAATGCTAGCCCTATTTATAGAAATCAAAATATTGTTAATGCTAGAAATAACTTATTGCTTTTGAAATAAGAGCGCTAAAATTCTGGGTAAATTAGACTTATTGTCTTCATCAAAATATTCTTTGATGGTGGTAATGGAAAAGCCATTATTGATTGCAGCAGTAGTAAAATCAGAAAAGTGATGATTAAAGCAGGTAACAACCTGTTCTCCCTCCGCAGTTTGATACCTAGCTTTGGATCCAGCATATTGTTTAAACGGATGTAATTCTCCCATATATACATGACCTCCTGGCTGAATACATTTGGCTAATTTTTCAAAAACCGGATGTACATTTTCAATATGTTCAAGTACCAGACTAAATACGGCTAGATCGTATTGTCCATTTGCAAAATTCCAATCCTGGTTGATGTCTGCTAATTCAAAATTTACTTTATTGGTTTGCACTTTAGTGCGGGCAACATCCATCATTTCCTTGCTAAGGTCCACCGCTTTCACATGGGAAGCCTTTTGTTCCAACCATACCGTGTTTTTACCCGTTCCGCAACCCATTTCTAGACAGCTATCAAATGAAATAGTTGACAAAATAGCCCTTAAAGCCACCGCTTCTAAATCACGGGTCTTATTTTCGTTGCTATCATATTGTTCAGACCAAACCTTATAAGCTGCTTGTACATTCATTGTTAAAAGCTTAAGCCGATTTTTTTACAAATTTAGTAAGTATGACGATGGTGTCCCCGTTTACCTTCCCTTCAATTTGCTCTGCATTGTCTGGCACCAATCTAATTTTTCTTACAATGGTTCCTTTAGGTGCCATGAAGTTAGCGCCTTTAACGTTTAGTTGTTGGGTTAGTACAATGGTATCTCCATTTTCTAAAGGCGTTCCATTGCTGTCAACATGTTTTGCAGCAACCTGGTAGGCAGACTCTGCCCAAGTAACCACTGTTTCGTCTAATTCTACAGAGGTTAGTATTTCATTGGCCCACTCTTGGTCTTTCACACCATATAAAATACGATAGCTTAAAGCTTGAACACTGGGTTCTGTATTCCAAATACTACCAGCTAAACATTGCCAATGTGTACCCGCCTCCCCGCCTTCTAAAATGGAAAGACATTGATCACACAATGCCACTTCGTTTTCAATTACATCACTATTCTTAGGACTTACCGAAAAAGCATGCGCTGCTTCATTGGTAGCACATAATTCACATAAGCCTTGTGCTCTTTCTTTTAAAGTATTGGAAAGTCTAGATTTCATAATGTTAATTGTTTTAAGGGACTCTATTGTTAATTGCCCGCAAATTTACAATTAAATACCCATTATAAAAACTGCTATAGTTATTTGATTTTAAACCTCCATCCAAAATACAACATACGTCCATTTGTTGGACCCCATATCATAGAAGCATCAAAAAAGTTACTGAAAGGCATATCGGCAGCAATAATTAAACTGTCCTGAAAAGTATTTGTGATATTTTCTACACCCATATAGAAATCCATATTTTTTGACTTGCCAACGGTTTTACTTATTTGTGCATTCATTAATACGAAATCAGGAGAAACAGATTCAAACTGATAGATACTAGGATTGCTAGCCGTACTTGGAATACGTTTAGGGCCGTTGTAGGTAAGAGTATAATTAAATTTCCAATCTTTTTCAGTAGCGTAGTCCACACTTGCAAAGGCTCTGTGCTTTGAAATAAAGGGCCTACTTTTTAATTGACCACCATAGGTTTGTTGAACATCAAAATAACGATATGCTAATCTGATATCTAATTTTTTGAATGGAGTTGCATTTAATTCAGCTTGAAAACTATTGGAGAAAGAACTTCCATTTAAATTGTAAAATTGAACCTGTCTAGGATTTTCTAAATCTACTATTACTTGATTGGTAAAATCATTTCTGAAAAAATCAAGGCCAATGGTAGCAGGATTTCCAAATAAAGTTATTTTTTGATCCAAGCTAATCCCTTTATTCCATGCAATTTCTGGTTGTAGGCCGTAGGCTGCACCAGCCATGCCGGGTATTATATTAACTTGTCTTGAACTTACAAATACACTATTGTTTTCGGCAAATACATTCGCAGTTCTTTGTCCCCTTCCCGCACTCAATCTAAAGGTAGTCCCCTTAATAGGTTCATAACGTAGGTTTAAGCGCGGTGTAACAAAAGCGCCATATAAATTATTATTATCTGCTCTCATTCCTAATACGGCACTCCACTTATCATTAGGTGTATAAGTATATTCAAAAAAAGTGCCTGGTACTATTTCTTTTCTAGCATAATGGGTTGCTTTAAAATGTTCATTCATCTTATCATATTGAAAGCTAAATCCGGTTCTAAATTTGTGGATAGTCGAATTCAATATCGATTGATAAATTAAATTACCATAAAAACTAGTTTGTTGGGCATGATAATTGGTTAAACCAAAATAAGCATGTTCTTGGTGGTCAATGGCATTCACTTGCAGGCCAATGCTTTTGTATTTTTGTTGAGGAAATACATATCCCAACTTTCCAAACACTTCATATCTTTTTGTCTGAATGGAAATTCCATAATTAGGATCATTCAAAGGACCTCTGTTTTCGTCAAAGGCATTTTGCCCACCTAATTTTTTATCATTTAGAATTTTAAAACCTACTTGCCCTAATACGCCCTTGCCATTGTCATATTTATATCTATTCATCAAACTCAATGTATTGCCCGTTGGCATATCCTTAAAACCGTCATCATTCATGTCTACCGCATTATTTAAAAAATTATCATGCAGTAATAAAGTGGTTGCCCATTTTTTATTGATGGTTGTGGTTGCATTTAAATTCAAATCTGTTTTACCAAAACTATTTACATACACATTGGCTAATAATTTTTCTGCAGTTTCAGGTTTTTTAAGTTCTACATTAATTTGACCTGCAATACTTTCAAAACCGTTTGCAACAGAGCCAACCCCTTTGGTAAGTTGGATACTTTCAATCCAGGGTCCTGCAATATAATTTAACCCCATGGGAGTAGCTAGCCCTCTTGGGCCGGGTAGATTTTCAATGGTTAATTGCGTATAATTTCCACTCAAACCCAACAACTGAATTTGCTTTGAACCTGTAACTGCATCGTTATAAGAAACATCCACGGCGGGATTGGTTTCAAAACTTTCACTCAAATTACAACATGCTGCTTTTAGTAATTCGGCACTTGTCATCACCTGAGTACGAATGGGATTGAAATAAGGAATAAAGCTAGCCATTTGACGACTCATTACTGTTACTTCACTTAATTGTCCGTTGGCAGACAACACAATTTTTAAATCATTTGCATGTACAACAGAAAGGGTATCAGATTTAAAGCCTGTATAACTAATTACCAGTTTTTGACTATTGCTATTCATGGGAATGGAGAATACGCCAATACTATCGGTGACCACTCCATTGGGCGTGCCCAGCCAATAAATACTTGCATTGGGCAAGGGTTCAAAACGTCCTTTATTATCTTCTTGCAAAACAATGCCTCGAACAACCTCGTGCATTTCTTGCAATTCTTCCTCTGTTGCTCTATAATGACAACATGCAGGCAAGGATTGGTAAACCTGGTCATTGGCTTTTTTATCTTCCAAATCGTGGCCTACCGACACAATTTTATTTTGAATTTTTTCCAGCTTAATTAATGATGGGTTATATTGGATGAGTAGCATTTTTGTGTCCACATCCCATACGGCAGTTTTAACTCCTTTCATTTTTGCCGCCAACTCAATCCTGTCTTTGCATTGTTCGCATTCACCAAATACCTTAAAGCTGGTATCTTTATAATTATTGCTGTTTTGCGTATTACCAACCAGTCCAACTAAGGTCAGGCAGATGAATAAAATATATTTTTTCATTTTGAATATTATGTCAATTATAAAATAGATGTACTATTGAATAAGACATAATCAAATTAAAAAAATAGATAAAAAGGATTGGGTTTGATTTTTCAGCAGTAAGGGGGGCGCATGTATTTGCGCATAAGTATACTTATTCTGTAAATCACGATAAGGCAATAAATAGGCAGCAGGAATAGCAACAAGGAAGACAGGTGCACCGCTGAGCTTTTGTGCATATTCAGCTTTTTGTTGTTCGGAGGATAATTTAAATTGTTTTTTTTCGTCCTTGCAACAGCCAGTATTTTTCATACCGCATTTTGAACACTTCTCTTTTTTTTCACTAGAGAAAGACCATCCTGCAAATTGATTCATGCAATAATGCAAGTGAATAGTGGCTCCCATTGTAGAAGCACTATACATTACCAATAATAATATGACAATGGCTTTTTTCACTAACACAAAGTTAGTAAGAAATTAACGTCGTTTACCAAATGTTTTTCTGCCTGGTTTTTTAGGATTGTAGGCTGGCGTAGGGCCAAATTCCTCAGGAACGGCTCCTTTAAAAACGGGTGCGCCTAACAATTCCTCAATGGTGGCAAACTTAGATTGCTCTTTTTCCCCCACAAGCGTAAAAGCGGTTCCAGTGGTGGCTGCCCTAGCAGTACGTCCAATACGGTGGATATAATCTTCCCCGTCGTTGGGAACATCATAATTAATGACAAGGTCAATATCATCTATATCAATTCCTCGGCTTAAAATATCCGTAGCCACTAGGATATTGGTTTTTTGATTTCTAAAATCCTGTAAATATTGCTCTCTACTTTTTTGATCCAGATCGGAGTGAATTTCTTCTGCAGCTAATTTAGCGCGTTTTAATTCAGAAGTCAGCACTTTTACATTTTGCTTCTTAGAACAAAATACAATGACCTTATTGAATTTTTTGGAACGCAACATGTCCTTGATAATAGGTACTTTTTGAGCCTCATAAACCACAAATGCTTTTTGGGTAATTTGTTCTGGTGGTTTAGAAATGGCAATATTAATTTCAATAGGATTGACTAATATTTTCTTGGCTAAATCACGCATTTTTACGGGCATAGTTGCAGAGAAAAGTAGGTTCTGTCTTTCCTTAGGCAAGTAGTTGATAATTTTAGCCAAATCATCGCTAAAGCCCATATCCAACATTCTATCCGCTTCGTCTAAGACTAAATACTTTAAACCTTTCAACTTCACATAACCCATATTTAAATGGGCAATCATTCTACCTGGTGTACACACTACAATATCCACTCCGCTAGTCAATGCTTTTTTCTCTGCGGTAAATGAATTGCCATCTCCTCCTCCATAAACTGCAATAGAACTAACATCTGTAAAATAAGACAATCCTTCAATGCTTTCTGCAATCTGAATAGCTAATTCACGGGTAGGAACAATCACCATAGCATTGATATCTCCTGCCGTATGCGGCATGGTTAACAATCGGTGTAATAAAGGCAATAAGAAAGCTGCCGTTTTCCCTGTACCTGTTTGGGCAGCTGCAATAATATCCTTCCCTTCTAAAATAGGAACCATTACTTGTTGTTGTACCGGCGTGGCATTCTCATATCCCATCGCGTCAATACCCTCTAAAATTCTGTCGTCTAACCCTAAATCAATAAATTTCAAAATAACTCGTTTTGCTAATAAAGCATAAAGATACAACTAATTAAAGGGACTTAATAAAGACAAATAAAGAGGCATTACAATTCTGCCTTAAAATGATGAAAACATTAATTATTGGCAGATATTTGCATTTCAAAATATGCATTTATGAAAAATACCATTATACACAAAGCAGATACCAGAGGAGTAGCCAATCATGGATGGCTGCAAAGTTTTCACAGTTTTAGCTTTGCGAGCTATTATAACCCCGAGCGCATTCACTTTGGCGCTTTACGTGTACTTAATGACGACACCGTGAGCGGTGGAATGGGTTTTGGCGCGCATCCACATGATAACATGGAAATTATCAGTATCCCATTGCAGGGAGATTTAGAGCATAAGGATAGCATGGGCAATACCACGGTGATTAAGCATGGTGATATTCAAGTAATGAGTGCAGGCACGGGTATTCAACATAGCGAATACAACAAAAATAAAAACGAGGTGGTTAAGTTTTTACAAATATGGATTTTCCCAAATAAAAAAGATGTTACTCCTCGTTATGATCAAATTACTTTAGATGTAAAAGATAGACAAAATAAATTGCAACAAATATTATCTCCCAATGCAGACGATGCTGGAGTTTGGATTCACCAAGATGCTTGGTTCCATTTAGGTAATTTTGAAAATGAAAAAACTTTCCAATACCAAATTAAAAAATCAGGTAATGGTGTTTATGCATTTGTACTAAAAGGAAAATTTTTAATTGACGGAGTTACAGCCGATACCAGAGATGGATTTGGAATAAGTGGTGTGGATCAAATAGATTTCACTTCTTTAAGTGATGATGCAGAAATATTATTGATGGAAGTGCCGATGCAACTATAATGCTAGTTTCATCATAATATCTGTTTGCTCGTCATTCCCTAACTTAAATAGGTGTTTGTCAAAAGGAATAAAACCATTCTTTGTATAAAAAGCTAAGGCACGGTGATTTTCTTCCCAAACACCTAACCAAACATAATTTGATTTTCTTTCAACAGCCAGTTCAATTGCTTTATTAAAGAGTAATTGACCTATTTTTTTACCCAAGTAAGTTTGATCTACATATATACGTTCAATCTCAAAAGCATTTGGATCCTTTTTTTCAGTTTGAGCGTTCCCGGTGTTAACTTTTAGATATCCAATAACTGTATCCCCTTCTTTAGCAAAATAAAATTCAGATTCGGGATTGTTTAATTCGGTCGTTAATTTGTCAATGGCAAAACTCGTATTTAAATAGTTTTGCATATCCTCTGTTGAATTATGTGCATCAAAAGTTTGAGCAAATGTAGCGCGGCTAATGATTTGCAATGCTAGTACATCTTTTGCAGCAACCTTTGTCATGGTGATTTTTTCTAGCATCTTATAGGATATTCATTTTTTACAAATACTATTGTGTCAATAATTTTTCTTTAGCCGAATTGAACAGAAGTCATAGTTAGGGAACCGCCTATTGCTTTATCATTAAAGAAGTTGATCTTTTCATTTTCATCTTTTAACCCTAATGTATAAAGTAGGGGTAAATAATGTTCAGGCGTCGGAATAGCCAACTGCGCTTCTTTTCCCAATTGCGCATAATGAATTAATTTTTCATACTCCCCATTTAAAATACAATCTTTGAATTGTTGATTCATATGATGCGCCCAGTCATATCCATACTCAGGTTCATTTAATTTATCCCAGGCAAGCATTCTTAAATTATGTACCATATTACCACTTCCTATAATCAACACGCCCTTTTTACGTAATTGATGAATTTCTTTAGCCAATTCATAATGAAACTTTGGATGTTTGGTATAATCAATACTTAATTGCAATACCGGAATAGTAACTTCAGGATACATATGTCTTACAACAGTCCAAGTGCCATGGTCTAAACCCCAATCATGATCTAATTCAACTTGTGTTGTTTTAATTAAAGCAACCGTCTCCTTGGCGAGTGCAGCATTACCAGGGGCAGGGTATTGAACTTGATACAAAGCTTCTGGAAAACCCCCAAAATCATGAATGGTTTTAGGAAACTCCATCGCAGTAATTTGAGTTCCTTTGGTAAACCAATGTGCAGAAATCACTAATACTGCTTTAGGAATTGGAATTTCTTTTGCTATGCTCGTCCACCTTCTGCTAAACTCCGTGTCCTCAATCCCATTCATAGGCGAACCATGTCCAATAAATAATACTGGCATGGTATAAGTTAGCTCAGGTAAGGTCGCTGTAAAATTTTTAAAAGCATGTAAAGTATTCATAGTGCTCAATTACAATCACAAGTTCGTTCTTTTTAAATGAAATTAAGGTTGAAGTTTCTTTTCCATATACACCACTCCTTCATTGGGGTTATGGCAATAGGCTTCTATTTCATAAAATCCATTTTTTCTATACAATCCCAATGCGGGCAACATCGCATCTAAGGTATCCAAGCGCATTAAATGATATCCATTCATACTTGCTTTATTTATAAGCAGGTCTAGTAAGGATTGAGCTATTTTTTTCTTCTAAAGGCAGGCTTAATGTACATTCTCTTTAATTCACAAATGTTTTCCTCAATTTTTCTATAGGCAGCGCAGGCAATAGGCAATTCCTTTTCATACACTAGGAATAGGCATCCCGTGGGACTGCCATACATACTATTAATACTATTTAATTCCTCTTGAAAATTTTGAAAGGCTAGGCTTATATGCAAGGAGTTCGCATATTCCTGAAACAAAGCAACTGCATCTAAAAGTTGTGCCTGAGTGGATGGTATCGTGTATTGTAAATTGTCCAAACTATTGAATTAAATAGGGCTGAATTGCTTTTTTCCAAATGGCATATCCTGCAGGTCTCATATGCAATCGGTCTGCAATATATAATTCTTCTCTCATTTCTCCTTTCGCATCCAACATCGCATCATAGATATCAATAAATGCTGCCTTTTTTTGAGTGCCAATAAAAGCCTTAATTTTTTTATTGGCGGCCTTTACTTTTCCCTGAATACTTGCACGACTGGGACTTGGTTTAATGGAGACAAAAGCAATATGGGTATTGGGAAGGTTGGTTCGGATCATTCCAAACAAGGTTTTAAATCTATTGGCTACTTCTTCGGCAGAGGTACTATCTGCACTTGCTAAATCATTTTCGCCGCAATATATTACTACTTGCTTTGGTTGATAAGGAAAAATAATATCATAGGCATATCTAATTACATCTGGCAAACTGGAACCCCCAAAGCCTCTGTTAAGGATTGAATAACCAGGAAAAGAAGTGTTTACGTCTTTCCACATGGTAAAGGAAGAGCTTCCAATAAATAAAATATTATGGGTGGAAGGGGTATGTGCAGAATCAATTTTTTTAAACGCTATTATATCATTCCAAAAAGCAGGACTTGTTTGGGCGTGTATATGATTTGTACAAAAAAATAAAATCAAACCAATCAAAACATTTTTCATAGGATTTAAAGTTACTGTTTTGATGCTACGACTTCAAAATAGCTTGCTACAAACTTCCCATCTACTATTTCGCCTTGCACTTTTGCTTTTCTAATAGCGTTACAGAAGCCCATTTTGCCATGCGCATCCCCAAAATCATCAATATGTACTTTATCTGCGAAATAAGCTTTGCCGTCTATTCTTACTGCAAGTGTACAACCCTTGCCTGCCAATTTAAACTGGCATTGACCACAAGAAGCTTCCACCGTTAAAACCTTTTTTGAAGGATCGATTGATTTAGAACTTGCATTTTGTGCAAATGCTACTGAACTCCAAAAAATCAATATTAATAAATTGAACAGTCTCATACAATATTTATAAAATAATTAAGATAGTTTTACAAGGCTACAAAAATAGTTTTTTTATGAATGCTATTACTCCTGCGCTTCACTCAAAAAACCATTATCCACTCAAAATGGTTGAGGTAGAGATTGGCATGTCTATCTATATTCCTGATCCTGCTAAAGTAAAAAGTAGCTACGAAGCATTACTAGCCATAGATCCGCATACACCCTTCCCTTTTTGGGCAAAGCTTTGGGCCTCTAGCTATGCGATGGTTCGTTTTTTAAAGGCCAACCCTGCCTATGCCAAAGACAAAAAAGTCATAGAAATGGGGGCAGGCATTGGATTGCCTTCATTATTCATTGCCAATCAAGCGAAAGAAGTCCTTGTAACTGACTATGATAAAGAGGCTGTGGAATTAATGAGAAAAAATATTGCACACTTAGGCTTGCAAAATATCCAAGCTGAAATATTGGACTGGAACGCATCTACAAAAGCCCTAGCTGCAGACACCTTATTATTAAGTGATGTAAATTATGCGCCGGAGCAATTTGGAGCATTAGAAAATTTAATTAATAAGTACCTAGCTCAAGGGACGCAATTAATCATTGCCACACCACAGCGCATTATGGGGGCAAATTTCGTATCCAGCATTGCTTCTCACATTCAACAAAATCAAACAGTAGAAGTGTTGGACCCTAATACGGGCAGTCATATTACAATAAGCTTGCTTATCCTTTAAATACACCTCTTATACAATTAAGCGCTTTATTGCTGTTTTAAGTAGATAATTACTGATTTTTGTCCTTTAAAACCCCCTTTATGAAAGAACAATTATTAGAAAATATAAATAACCCTGCATCTTTAGAGCAATTGTATCGAAAAGATAAAGAAGGATTTAGGAAGGCATTTGAGGCTATTTATCCTTTGCAAGCTCAAAACGCAAATTTGCAATTTTGGCAAATAAGACTTCATTACCAAGAAGAAAAAATCAGTGTTGTTAACAATGCTGCCTTCAAGTTTATTTTATTATTGATACTCGTGGCAGGTTTAATTGCAAATATTTCCAATCTTCCAGGTATCAATAAGGAGTTATTTTTTACACGCAACACCTCATTTATCATTATCCCTTTCTTAAGTATGTATTATATATGGAAGCAAGGATTGAGTTTCAAAATAAAAGCGGGTATTTTATTGGTATATCTATTATTAGCAGCCTACGTGAATTATTTACCCAATCATGATGCTAGTAGTTCTTTAAATTTAATTTACATTCATTTACCCTTATTACTTTGGTTTATTTTAGGATTTTCCTACTTAGGCAATGAATTTTCAAGCAATGAAAAAAGAATCAACTATTTAAAATTAAATGGTGATTTTTTAATCATGAGTGGCATTATTTTATTGTCTTGTTTTTTATTTACAGGCGTAACCATGGGCTTATTTGATTTGATAGGCATCAAAATTGAAAAATTTTACTTTCAATACATTGCCATATGGGCTATTGGCGGTATACCAATTTTGGCGAATTATTTGATTGATCATAACCCGCAAATCATAAATAAAGTATCTCCTATTATTGCTAAAATATTTACTCCCTTAGCATTTGTGAACTTATTCATTTATTTGGCGACCTTAATGTATACAGGAAAGTACCCACACAATGATCGAAACCTATTGTTAATTTATAACGCTTTGTTAGTAGGCGTATTGGCATTGATCTTTTTTTCTATTGCAGAAACGGGTAATGGGAAACGCAATTATTTGAGTAGCGTATTGTTATTAGGATTGTCTGTATTAACTATTATCATTAATGGAATTGCAGTTTGGGCCATTTGTTTTCGTATAGCAGAATGGGGTTTTACACCCAACAGAGTTGCTGTGCTTGGTGGTAACATTATTATCTTCCTTAATTTAATAATGGTAAGCGTGCAGTTATTAAAATCTATGCAACCTAATGGTGACGAAGTGAAAGTAGAGCAAGCCATTGCAAAATACTTACCGGTTTACGCTATATGGACAGCGGTAGTCGTATTTGTATTACCGATTTTATTTCAGTGGAAATAAAAATATACGGCTAGTCCGCTACGTATTCCAAAATATCTGCAGGTTGACAATCCAGTACTTTACAAATGGTTTCAAGGGTACTAAATCGTATAGCCTTGGCCTTACCTGTTTTAAGGATAGATAAGTTTGCCAAAGTTAAACCCACTTTTTCGGACAGCTCGTTTAAAGATATTTTTCTTTTAGCCATCATTACATCCAAGTTCACTACTATTGGCATATTTATACAGTTAATTCGTTTTCGGATTGTAATTCAATCCCCTTTTTAAATATGATTGCAAATACCATAATCACAAATCCCATCAATAACCAAACGTCTGCTCCTGCTAATTTCAAATCTTGAATGGCAGGAATCACTATGCTTTGACTTAAAATACGCTGATACAGCTCTCCTCCCCAATTTGAAAAAAATCCAATTCCCAAAGCGCAATAAGCAATTAAATAAATATACTTTCCAAGCGTTGGCGTAAATGGATTGGTTAGATCTAATTTTTTATCATTAAATATTTTCAAAATAATATAAAATAAAATTGCTTTTAAAACCGTCACAATACTCATAATACTAGTTAGCATTATAAAAGAGGTTTGGTTAGACTGATACAATTTTGACAAATCTAAATAGCCCCAAAAATGTGCAGCTAAATTTGAATTGAAAAAGAGGGTATACAAGGTGTTGGAAAGTACCCCACCGGCATCAATACTTACCCCAATAAATATTAACCAAGAAATGATGTGCAAAGCTTTAAATAGAAAGTTGTTCCAGTTAGACATACACTTATTATTTGTTGAGTAGGTCAAAGATATATAATTTATCGTTTATCAATAAATATTTATTCTTATTTATAAATAAATTACACGAATTGTGCCTAATTTCATGAAAATTTAACCCATGGCAAGTATCCATCCCCATATACATTACAACGGCAATGCCGAAGCAGCTTTTACATTTTACAAGTCCGTATTCGGTGGCTCTTTTAGTAAACTCATGCGTTTTAAAGAATTAAGTACAGAAGGTTTTCAGTTTCCTGAAGAGGAGTTGGAAAAAATCATGCACATTGCTTTACCGATTGGTGGTGGAACTGTATTAATGGGTAGTGACGTTCCTACAATGTTAGGTACCGTGAATGAAAATGAGAACAGAAGTAAAATTACGGTGCGTGCCGAAAGTAAAGAAGAAGCGGATGCCTTGTTCAATGGACTCTCTGTTAACGGGACAGTTGAATTCCCAATGGGCAATAGTCCATGGGGCAGCTACTTTGGCGCTTTTAGAGACCAATACGGCGTGGAGTGGATGATTGATTATGAAGTAATCGTTGCTTAACAACCTCCTTTATTAGGTGTCTTTTTGTACACTATTTTTCCATCTCTTTCTACATAGACCCCTGAAACAATTGGATAGGCGTATTTAGGTGCTTTAGATACTCCATTGGTTTTTACCAAAATTTTGTCGTTCACTTGCAAATGATGCAACTCTGTAAATTCCTTATTCATTTCTGGTCCAAAAGAAAGAATATAGGCTTCTCCATTTATATTTACCATGAAGCCAAAACCAAGTTGGGCTCCTTCTGGAAGTGAAAGAGAAGTAACTACAGCTTCCATACTAGCATGGTTCATCGATAATTTATTAATCTTAGCGGCCGCGGCTTGTACTTTTAAACCTGCAGGAGAGGCTTCCCAGTTCTTGAAAAAGACACCCTCAGGGGAGGATTCCCATTTCTTTAAAGCGGCTTTAGATTCAGCGGCTGTCAAAGGCTTTGGATGTAGCTTAGCTGTTGAATTGCTTTTATGATTAGCAAATACTACTATGCTAACAATAATGAATGGTAAGAATAGAAAGTATATCGCTTTTTTCATAAGATGGAAATGTAGGGTAATTAATTGTTCTTCTTATAACGTTAAAGTTAGCGAAAAGTTACTGGTCATTCAAACAAAAAAAGAAGACCTTCTTAAATGATGTATAAATAGATTAAAATTAAATTTAAAAGGCAAAACGATTCCTAGTTCGCTTTATTTGCACTAACTACTAAATCTGTGTCAATTAATTCTAGGGATAAAACCATATCCTTAACTGTATCCTTGTACTTTTTAAAATGCGGAGTTAAAATATGAGATTGATAGGCATTTAAATTAGCATATACTTCAAATATGGTAATCGAAGTAGGTTCTTTTTTATCAGCCACTGCGGTGTAAGACAAAACCCCAGGCTCTAATTGAATAGCAGCATTCATTTGCTCCTCAAGTGCTGCTTTATAATTAGCTAGCTGATTGGCAGCTACTTTTATTTTTGCAATTCTATACATTTTACTTACATCCTGAGCTTTTCCTTTCCTATTCAATAAATATTCATTCCTTTTAATCCATTTATCTGTTCCTTCAAATTTTACGTCCTTAATAATTGAAAAGGTATTTGATTGTAAAAGATAAGTATGCCTTAAAATTGCCTTCTTATTATCATTGCCATCCTTGCCGTCTATTTCCGTAGTCAATGTATAGTCCCCGTTTGCATCCTGCTTAAACTCAACTATTTTGTCCTTGCCAAATTGGTTTCCAACCATAAATGTGGTATCCTTTGAATTTGCATGGGGCTCTTTAGGGTATTCATACCCCAATATGAAGCCTTTAGCATCTGCTGTTAAATCAATTTTGATATTGGCTGACATCGTGTAAGGTTTGCCCGAGGAATAATCCAAATAGGTTAGGGTTCCCTCCCAGCTTCCAACTGAGGGTGCTAAATCTTTAATTCGAAAGGCTTGCGCGTTTGAGGATAGACAAAATAGGATAAGCGCAGTTGCAAAAAGTATATTTTTCATAAACAAATATAAGGAAAGATGCAACCACAGTATAATTATTAGTATATACCTATGAATAAACTGAAAGATGATTTATCATTATTGATAGCCTGAATTTAATTAAATTGCAAAAGCATTATTAAAAACCTTAATCATGAGAAAGCGTATATCCTTAAGTATTTTATTTCTTAGTAGTTTATTGTTATCTAACGTAAAAGGATTTAGTCAGAAAAAAGATTCATTATTTTTTGACCGCATTCCAAGATCATTAATGTGGGAAAATAAACCCAAAGCTTACAATATCAATAAATCTTCAATCGTAATTGTGTCTGGAGAAAAAACTGATATGTTTAGGGATCCGAATGTTACCTATAACACGGATAATGCACCAAAATTAATGTTCAAGGCAGATTCCAATTTTGTTTTATCAGCAGCCGTTGAACACAGCTTTACTAGTAAATGGGATGGAGGTGCTTTAGTATTGAAACTGGATAGTTTAAACTGGGTAAAATGTTGCTTTGAAAAAGATTATACAGGTGCAAGAAGAGTAGTTACTGTTGTAACTAAAGGAATTTCTGACGATTGCAACTCAGTAAAAGTGAATTCCAATAAAGTCTATTTTAAAATAGCAAAAGCAAATAATGTAATTACTATTTACTATTCTTTAACTGGAGCAAAATGGTTTTTAATACGACATTTTACTTTTGATGCTTACAATAATTTAAATGTTGGTTTTTTATCTCAATCACCCACTGGAAAAGAGTGTAAGGTAAAATTCAGTGATATCAATTATGTAATTAAAAAAATTAAGGATCCTTATATTGGTGAATAATTATTTTATTTCTCCACCCTTATTTATATATACTTATATGCCATCTGATTTGCAAATTTTATAATGAGGAAGGATATTAGTATATAACCTAGCTATGAAATTTACCAAAAAAAGATAAAAGCATATTCCCTAATTCTTTTACCTATGAGGCTCCCCCTTTATCAAGAAAAGGGCTACAATCATTCCATAGTAAAGTATGCTTTAAATTAGAAATTGGACAATTAAGCCAACGGAGATGGAAATTTATTTCTAAAATCGAATGCACTTGGCGAAGGCCCGTTTTTTTGTAAAAGGTCTAATTTGTCAACTGCCTCTTGCATAGTAAAATGAATGAGTTAGGATTGAAGAATAAAGACCTTGTTGGCAAAATGGGAAGCAAAGGGTATGTTTCATCAAGAATTAAATATACCTGCTGAGGTGTTATTGTCCTAGTTGCAACTACCCTAACTCATTAACGCACAAAGAACAAGCCATCATTTCTGATGGCTTGTTTAGTTTTGCTCCCCTTTTTGACGAAAGATGCAACTACAATCCGATGATTGAGTTGGTAGCTTTTCGAAAATTGAGGGGTTAAGATTCTTTAAATCTTTGAGGCGTTATCAACCAAATGAAATGAAATGATAAGGCACCAATTAAAGTCCACAATATATCATTCCAGTCAAATATCAATTTTCCTGAAAGCTGTGCAAATTCCCAT
>JACCDW010454972.1_pt1 | contig 22576 bp, 15 predicted proteins | sample 7449781 | NCBI WGS metagenome assembly JACCDW01 (sample SAMN15323449, study PRJNA562643) | freshwater metagenome | isolation source: river surface water | place: USA:Blue River Watershed | collected 2017-08-18
ACGAGCTGCGCGAAGCCATGCAGGAAAAAGGCCTGGGCACGCCGGCCACGCGCGCGGCCATCATCGAAGGCCTGCTCAACGAAAAGTACATGCTGCGCGAAGGCCGCGAGCTGATCCCCACGGCCAAGGCCTTCCAGCTCATGACGCTCTTGCGCGGCCTGGAGGTCGAAGAACTCTCCAAGCCCGAACTCACGGGCGAGTGGGAATACAAGCTCGCGCAGATGGAGCACGGGCAACTCAGCCGGGGCCAGTTCATGGCCGAGATCGCGGCCATGACCGAGCGCATCGTCAAGAAGGCCAAGGAATACGACCGCGACACCGTGCCCGGCGACTACGCCACGCTCACCAGCCCCTGCCCCAAGTGCGGTGGCGTGGTCAAGGAAAACTACCGCCGCTTTGCCTGCTGCGGCGCCGACGGTGCCAGCGAAGGCTGCGGTTTCTCGTTCACCAAATCGCCCGGCGGCCGCACCTTTGAGACGCACGAGGCCGACCAGTTCCTGCGCGAGCAGAAGATCGGCCCGCTCGAAGGCTTCCGATCCAAGGCGGGCTGGCCTTTCGTGGCCGAGCTGGCGCTCAAATTCAACGAAGAAGAAGCCCAGTGGAAACTGGAGTTCGACTTTGGCGACGACAAGAACGAAGACAGCGGCGAGATCGTCGACTTCTCGGCCCAACAGAGCCTGGGCCAATGCCCCAAGTGCGGCAGTCCGGTGTTCGAGCACGGCAGCAACTACGTCTGCAGCAAGGCCGTGCCCACGCACGAGCAGCCCACGCCGAGCTGCGACTTCAAGAGCGGCCAGATCATCCTGCAGCAGCCCATCGAGCGCGCGCAGTTTGCCAAGCTGCTGGCCACCGGCAAGACCGATGTGCTCGACAAATTCGTGAGCAACCGCACCCGCCGCCCCTTCAAGGCCATGCTGGCCTGGAACCCCGAAGAGGGCAAGGTGACCTTCGAGTTCGAGCCGCGCGAGAGCAAGTACCCGGCGCGCAAGACGGGCGCCACCAAGACCCCGTTCGGCAAGGCCGCCAAGGCACCGGCGGCCAAGAAAGCCGCTGCCAAAAAAGCGCCCGCCGCCAAAAAGGCCGCGGCCGAGAAGGCGCCGCGCAAGGCGGCCGTGGGCACCTTGAAACCCAGCGCGGCGCTGGCCGCCGTCATCGGTGACGGCACCTATGCGCGCACCGAGGTCGTGAAAAAAATCTGGGACTACATCAAGGCCCACAACTTGCAAGACGCGGCCAACAAGCGCGCCATCAACGCCGACGCCAAGCTGCGCGCGGTGTTTGGCAAGGACCAGGTCACGATGTTCGAGCTGGCCGGCATCGTCGGCAAACACCTGGGCTGATCCGGCCTTGGCCGAAAGCACAAGGCGCCCCTCGGGGCGCCTTGTTGTTGGGTGTGTGTCGCGTCAGCGCCCGATCACGCGCACCATCTCCAGGCACTTGTTGGAGTAGCCCCACTCGTTGTCGTACCAGGCCATGAGCTTGACGAAGGTGCTGTCCAGGGCCATGCCCGCGTCGGCATCGAACACGCAGGTCGCGCTCTCGCCACGGAAATCGGTGGAGACCACTTTGGACTCGGTGTAGGCCAGCACGCCCTTGAGCGCGCCCTGGCTTTGTGCCTTCATCTCGGCACAGATCTCGGCGTAGCTGGCCGGGCTGGCGAGTTCGGCCGTCAGGTCCACCAGCGAGACGTCGCTGGTGGGCACGCGCACCGAGCCGCCGGTGAGCTTGCCGTTGAGCGCCGGGATCACCTTGCCCACCGCCTTGGCCGCGCCCGTGCTGCTGGGGATGATGTTTTCCAGAATGCCGCGCCCGCCGCGCCAGTCCTTGTTGCTCGGGCCGTCCACGGTTTTTTGCGTGGCGGTGGTGGCGTGCACCGTGGTCATCAGGCCGCGTGCGATGCCCCATTTGTCGTGCAGCACCTTGGCCAGCGGCGCCAGGCAGTTGGTGGTGCAGCTGGCATTCGACACGATGGCCTGGCCGGCGTAAGTGCCGTGGTTCACACCATAGACGAACATCGGCGTGTCGTCCTTGGACGGGGCCGACATCAGCACCTTTTGCGCGCCCGCAGCCAGGTGCTTGCCCGCAGTTTCTTTGTCGAGGAACAGGCCGGTGGACTCGATCACCACCTGGGCGTCGACTTCGTTCCACTTGAGGTTGGCGGGGTCGCGCTCTTGCGTGAGGCGGATGCGGCGGCCGTTGACGATCAGGGTGTTGCCCTCGACCGCAATGCTGCCCTGAAAGCGGCCGTGCACGCTGTCGAACTCGAGCATGTAGGCCAGGTACTCGGGCTCGAGCAGGTCGTTGATGCCCACGACCTCGATGTCCTGGGCGAAGTTTTGCACTGCGGCACGGAAAACCATGCGGCCGATGCGACCGAAGCCGTTGATGCCCACTTGAATCGCCATGGCTGTCTCACTTTCTGCTGAAGGGGGGCGAGGCGCGGCAGGCGCCTGCGTGTAACCGATACCGAAGTCTATGGTAACAAAGTTACATGACGGACGTTCGAAGGGTTTGTTCTGGTTTTGTAACCACTGCCTGCCCTCTTGGGCCCTCAGGGGGATCAGGCTGGCGCCAGCACCTTGCCCGGGTTGAGGATGCCCAGCGGGTCCAGCGCGCGCTTGAGCGTGCGCATGAGCGCCAGCTCTTCGGCTGAGCGCGAGCAATGCAGGTGGGCGCGCTTGAGGGTGCCGATGCCATGCTCGGCGGAGATCGAGCCGAGCCAGTCGCGCACGGCGGCGTAGACCAGATCCTCGATCTCGGCTTCGGGCTGCTCGCCCTCGCAGACCTTGACGCCGATGTGCACATTGGCGTCGCCCACATGGCCAAAGAACACCGTGTCGGCGCTGGCCCAGCGCTGGTGCAGGCGCTGCTTGAGGTCGTCGACGAAGCGCCCGAGTTCGCCCGTGGGCACGCTCACGTCAAAGCCCACATGCGGCCAGAACACCGCGCGGAATTCGCCGGAAGCATCACGCACCGCCCACAGCCGGGCGGTGTCGCTCTCCGACTGCGCCACCACCACGTCCTGCACCATCTCGGCTTCGAGTGCGTCGGCAAGGACCTGTTCAAAATGCGTCTGGTCATGCGCGGGGTTTGTGCCCTGGGCCTCGATCAGCACATAAGCGCCGTGTCCTGGCGGCAGGGGTTGGCTCAGGTGGGCCAGGCCGGTGGTCATGCGCTCGTAGAAGTCGGGCCACATCATTTCGAAAGCCGAAAGCTGCGCCCCCAGGTGCTGGCGCACGTGCGCCAGCAGGTGCAGCACCGCGCCGTAGTTGCGCAGCGCGCACAAGGCGGTGCAGGTGCTGCGAGGCTGCGGATGCAGGCGCAACACGGCGCGCGTGATCACGCCCAGCGTGCCTTCACTGCCCACAAACAACTGTTTGAGGTCATAGCCCGTGTTGTTCTTGAGCATTTTGTTGAGCTGCGTGAGCACCGTGCCATCGGCCAGGACCACCTCCAGACCCAGCAGCAGTTCGCGCGCCATGCCGTACCGCAGAACGCGGTTGCCGCCTGCATTGGTTGAGAGGTTGCCGCCGATCGTGCACGAACCGCGTCCGCCCAAATCGAGCGCGAAAAACAGGCCTTGCTCGCTGGCCGCCTCTTGCACTTGCTGCATCGTGGCGCCCGCTTGTACCGTGATGGTGGATGCGGCAGGGTCCACCTCCTCGATGACTTTCATGCGCTCTAGCGACAGCAGCACACAGCCGGGCACAGGCTGGGCGCCACCGGCCAGACCCGTGAGGCCGCCTTGCGGCACCACGGGCACGCGGTGCGCATGGCACAGGCGCAGCAGGGCACTGACTTCGGCCGTCGATTGCGGTCGCACCCAGGCCAGCACATGCTCGCGCGGCGCGCTGCTCATCCAGTCGCTCAGACAGCGCTCGGGGATGTCATCGCCCACCCGCACCAGACCCACGTCAGCACGGGCCTGCAACTCGGCCAGGAAAAGGGCGTGATCGGGCTGCTGCATCGCCATCACCCCACCAGGCTGGGCAGCCACAGCACCAGCCCCGGAAAGGCGCACAGGACCAGCAGGCGCAGCACGTCCACGGCGATGAAGGGCATGGTGCCGCGGTAGATCTTGCCCAGCGGCACATCGCGCGCGATCGAGTTGATCACGAACACGTTCATGCCCACCGGCGGGCAGATCATGCCGAAAGTCACCGCCATCACGATGATCACGCCAAACCAGACCGGGTCAAAACCCAGCTGCGTCATGACCGGGAACACGATGGGCACCGTGAGCAAAATCATCGCCAGCTCGTCCATCACCGCGCCCAGGATGAAGTAGCCCACCAGCACCAGCGCCAGCACGCCATACGGCCCGATCGGCAGGTGCACCAGCAGGTCCACCGACTTTTGCGTGAACTGGGTGATCGTGAGGAAGTAGCCAAACAGGAAGGCGCCGACCACGATCATCATGATGGCCGAGGAGATGCGCAGCGAATCGATCAGCGCATGCTTGATCTGCGGCCAGCGCAGGTGGCCACGCGCGATGCCCAGCAGCAGCGTGCCGACGGCGCCGATGCCCGCAGCCTCTTCCACCGTGAACAAGCCACCATAAATGCCGCCCAGCACAAAGGCGAACAGCAGCAGCACCGCCCACAATTCCTTGAGCGAGTGAAAGCGCTCGCCCCAGCTGTGCAGATCGCCCTGGGGCAGGCTTTGTGGCGACAGGCGCGCCTTGATCGCGATCACCGCCGCGTACAGCAGCACGGCCATCAGGCCCGGCACCACGCCGGCGGCAAACAGCTTGGAGATGTCGGTCTCGGTCATGATGCCGTAGAGCACGAAGATCACCGAGGGCGGGATCATGATGCCCAGCGTGCCACCGGCAGCGATCAGGCCGGCCGAGAAGCCCTGCTCGTAACCGGCGCGGCGCATCTCGGGCAGCGCCACTTGCGTCATGGTGGCGGCCGTCGCCACCGAGGAGCCGTTGATCGCTGCAAAGCCCGCGCAGGCCGCGACCGAGGCCAGCGCCAGGCCGCCCTTGCGGTGGCCCAGCCAGGCGCGGCCGGCCGCGAACAGCTCGGCGCTCATGCCCGCGTGCGAGGCAAAGGCGCCCATCAGCACGAACATCGGGATCACGCTGAGGTTGTAGTCGGTCACCACCGACAGCGGCACATTGGCCAGCAGGTTGAGCGCCGGCTTGAGGCCCGAGAGCAGGGCAAAACCGCCCACGCCCGCGATGCCCATGGCCACCCCGATCGGCACACGCAGCGCCATCAGCGCGAACATGCCAAGAAAGCCCAGCAGGGCCACCAGATCACGGTCCATCTCAATCCTCTGTGTCGGGGCTGTCGATCGGCGTGCCGCTCACCAGGCGCGAGATCCGCAGCAGGGCCAGCACGGCGGCGGCGACCACGCCGCAGGCGGCCACCGCATAGAAATACGCGATCGGCAGTTGCAGATCGCTGGTGGTCTGACTGCCGGTGCTCAGCACCTTGGTCCAGACCATCCAGGCGGTCAGGCCCAGAAAGGCCATGGTCACGGTGGTGCTCAGCACATCGAGCGCGCGCTGGCCGCGCTGGCCCAGGTGCTCCCAGACGATGTCCACACAAATGTGGCTGCCGTGGTAGGTGGCCACGGCAAAGCCCCACATCAGCGCGATGCCCTGCATCAGTTTGGAGCCGTCAAACCAGTCGGGGATCTGGATGCTCAGCACGTCGCGCAAAAAGACATTGGCCGCGATCAGCAGCGCGATCGCCAGCAGAAACAGGGCGGCCAATGTCTCGGTCCAGCTCAGCAGGCGCTTCATCACTGGCCCGCGTTGCGCGCCTTGAGTTCCTGGCGCAGCGCGCCCAGCACCTGCTGGCCGTTCACACCGTTTTTACCCACGGCCTCGACCCACTGGCTGCTGATCGGCTCGACGGCTTTCTTCCACGCATCGAGCTGTTGCGGGGTGAGCTTGACGATGTTGTGGCCGGCTTTTTCGAGCTTGCCCTGGCCCGAGTCTTCGTCATCGCCCCAGGCGGTGCCGACCTTGCTGGACCACTCGTTGCTGCAATGCTCGTCGATGACTTTTTTCTGCGTGGCGCTGAGCTTGCCGTACCAGCCCGGGTTCATGATCCAGGTGAAGGCGGCGGCGTACAAACGCATGTCGGTGTGGTTTTTCACGGCCTTGTCGATGTTGAAGGACAAGAGCGAATTCCAGGGGAAGGTGATGGCGTCGGCCACGCCTTTTTCGAGCGCATCGCGCGCCTCGGGCGCCGACACCTGCACATTGGTGCCCCCCAGCAGCGTCATGGTCTGCGCCACAGTGCCATTGGCCGAGCGGATCTTCATGCCCTTGATCTGGCCGGGCTCGCTGATCGGCTTTTTGCTGTGCAGCGTGCCGATGTGGATGTGGGCAAAGCACAGGCGCACGTCTTTCATTTCGGTGGCAGCGTAGCTGCGGTACCACTTGTCAACGGCGGCCGAGCCTGGGCCGGGCTTGCTGATCTGAAAGGGCAGTTCGGCGGCGGCAAACACCGGGAAACGGCCGGCCTGGTAGCCGGGGCTCACCCAGGCCATGTCGGCGATGCCGTCGCGCGCCATGTCGTAGTGGTCGGCCGCCTTGCCCAGCTGCTGCGCAGGGAACAGCACCACCTTGATCGTGCCGTTCGACGCCGCCTCCACCGATTTGGCCCAGGGCTCAAAGCCCAGTTTGGCCAGCGGGTGCGAGCCGGGCAGCCAGTTGGCGAATTTGAGTTCGACCGGCTTGTCCTGGGCTTGTGCGCCCAGGGCCAGTGCGGCCAGGCTGCAGGCCAGGGCCAGGCGTGCGAAGGTGGTTTTGCGGGTCATCGTCGTCTCCTTGTGGTGGGGTGAAATCAGGTCGGGATTTTTTTGAACCATTGGATGGGTTGCTCGCGCGGCGCCGCGTTCAGCTGGCCCTCGGGGTCGGCCAAGGCGCGCTCGATTGCCTGGCGCAGGGCGGGCGCGGCGGCATCGGGATCGACTTGCCCATCGAGTGCAGGCTGCACATGTGTTTGCCAGAGCCGATCGTAACTTTCGCGCCCGCGCCGCTGCGTGTCGCCATAGCCCTTGAGCACCTGCGGCAAGCCCGCCAGCGCTTGTGCCATGGCCGGCGAGCGCGCGGCCAGCGTCTGCATGGCGGCCCACCAGGCCTGGCGCGCCTGCAGCTCCTGCGCAAAGCGCAGGCTGCGCCGGCGCCAGGGGCGCAGCCGCGCCAGCAGGCGCAGCATCAGGTAGCCGCCCAGGCGCGTGGAGCGGATGTGCAGGCCCTTGTGAAAGTGGGTTTTGCCGTGGCGCTCGGCCCAGGCGAGCAAGGCGCGGCCCAGGGCTGCGGGCAATATGGCCGCGACTTCGTCCACGCCCGGTTTGAAGTGCTCGGTCACATCGACCAGTTCCTCGGGCTTGGCCTGTGCTTCGGCGCGGATGCGCGCAAAGCGTTCGGGCCGGGTCTTGAGGTCGGCCACGCGGACCACGTCTTCGTAGCACATCCACAGGGCCAGGTGGCGCGCGGCCTCGGTCCAGGCCTGGCGCAGCGCGTCGCTGTGCTGCGCGCTGGGCAGGATGGCCTCGACCAGCGCGCGGTAGTCCTCGGCATAAGCGCGGTCCTGAAAATCTTCGCAGCGCTGCATGCCCAGGCGCAGCAGCGCTTGCAGCTCGGGGTGCGTCGGCTCGGACTCGGGCGCCGCGCTGGGGCCTTGGGCCGCGACCGCGCGCGCCGCGTGAAAGCCCGCCAGGCTCGCCTGCACGCCCTTGCCAGCAGCCTTGATCACCGCCTCGCACACCTCGACCGGCCAGGGCAGCACACCGGCACCGGCCAGTGCGCCAAACATCACGGCCGAGACCACGGTCTGGTGCTGCTGCGTCACGGCCTCCATGTCGAACAGGATGGCGCGCTGGGCCAGGGTCTTGGCCAGGGTCTCGATGCGCGCGTTGTCGAAACGGCCGTCGGCCATGTGCATTTTTTCGACGGTGGTGTAGACGCGGCTGGTCGAGGCGATCAGGCAGGTGCGTTCGGGCGTGACGAAGCCGCGTTCCATCATGCGCGCCGCTTCGAGCGCTTCGCTGGCGATCACCACATCGACGCGCGCGGGCATGGGCGAGAGCGCCAGCACCGGTGCGGCTTCGCCCGCGGCCAGGGGCGCGCGCTGCCATTCGAGGTAATAACTGGTGGCGCCGGTGCGCTGCGCCACGCCGGGCACCGAGGTGGCCTGCACCACCAGGCCCGCCTGGCGCGCGCAGTGCACCAGCCAGTCGGCCAGCACGCCACCGCCTTCGCCGCCGAGCGCGGCGATCAGCACCGATTGAATGTTGGATTGAGCCATCAGGCACCTTGCAATGTGCGAATCGCCCAAGCGTGCAAGCGGGCGGAAAGACGCTCCCACCAGCCGGCGTGGGTCACGATCTCGATCTTGTGGAAGGACGGGCAGAGCACCGCGGCATCGGCCACCTCGCCGCACAGGCCGCAGCCCACGCAGCCGTTGGTCACATGGGCCACGGGCGCGGTCTTGAGCGGGTCTTTGGCATCGCGCACGGTCAGCGTGGGGCAGCCCGAGAGGCGGATGCAGGAGTGGTCGCCGGTGCAGGTGTCCTCGTCGACGCCGTAGCGCGTGCGCACGCTGCGCAGGCCCATTTTCAGGCGCTGGGCGCGCAGCGGGCGCAGACGGCGCTGGCGTTCGAGCTGGCATTCGCCTTCGGCCACCACCACCTTGAGCCCCTTGTAGGGCGAGGTCATGGCCTCCTTGAGCGTGTCGCGCACGGTGGCCACGTGGTAGTTGTGCACCGTCTTGAGCCACTGCACGCCCATGCCCTGCAAGGTGCGCTCGATGGTCAGCTCGGTGCCGGTCGCGCTGCTGCCTTCGGCCACGCGCTTGCTTTCCGAGCCTGGTGTGGAGACGGTTTCCTGCGTGCCGGTGGCCGAGGTGTAGCCGTTTTTCATGATCACCAGCACGCCATCGCCCTGGTTCAACAGCGCCGACGACACGCCCGAGAGCAGGCCGTTGTGCCAGAAGCCGCCGTCGCCCATGATGGCCACGGGGCGGCGCACCGAGAAGTTCTTCACGCCCGCGCTCGAGGCCAGGCTCATGCCGTAGCCCAGGATGGAGTGACCGAACGAGAAAGGCTCGAAGGTGGCGAAGGAATGGCAGCCGATGTCGGCCGAGATGTGCAAGCGCCCGATCTCGCGCTCAACCAGCTTGAGCGCCGCAAACACCGGGCGCTCGGGGCAGCCGGTGCAAAAGTTGGGCGGGCGCGCGGGCACCGGCTGGGCCAGCACCGCCTGCGCCTGCGCGCGCGCATCGGCCAGGGGCTGCAAATAGCCATCGGCCTGCGGCGCCACACGGCCCGCGTCGTGGCGTTCCACAAATTGGCGCAGGCCGCGCAGCAGCACCTCGGCGTTGTATTCGCCGCCCATGGGCAGACAGTCCTTGCCATGCAGCGCAAGCTGCAGGCCGCTGCGTTGCAGCGTGGTCGCGATGTCCTGCTCGATGAATTCGGGCTGGCCTTCTTCGAGCACCAGCACCGCCTGCTTGCCCGCGCAAAAGCCCTCGATCTGCTCGGGCACCAGCGGGTAGACCACATTGAGCACCAGGAGCGGAATGCGCGGCTGGCCTTGCGCGTCGGTGAGGCCCAGCTCGCCGAGCGCACGCATCAAGGTGTTGTAGAGCCCGCCCTGCACAACCAGGCCCAGGTGCTTGAGATCGCCGTCCCACTGCTCGTTGAGCCCGGCGTCCACGATGAAGCGGCGCGCGGCCGGCAGCCGCGCTTCGTATTTGAGCTTTTCGTGCTGGAAGGTCGAGGGTGGGTGGGCCAGGCGCGCGTAGCTGAAGGCCGGCGGCTCCTGCTGCGGGTGGACGCTGGAGATCGCGGGCGCGATGTTGTCCTTGGCTTCAAAGCTGCCCTTGACGTGGCAGGTGCGGATGCGCAGCTCCATCATCACCGGCGTGTTCGAGGCCTCCGAGAGCTCGAAGGCTTTTTCGACCAGGTGCACGATGCTCGGCAGGTTGGGCCGCGGGTCCATCAGCCACAGCGCCGACTTGAGCGCAAACGCGTGGGTGCGCTCCTGGATCACGCTGGCGCCCTCGCCATAGTCCTCGCCGACCACGATCAGCGCGCCGCCCATCACGCCGGGCGAGGCCAGGTTGGACAGCGCGTCCGAGGCGACGTTGGTGCCCACCACCGATTTCCAGGTCACGGCGCCGCGCACCGGGTACATGATGGACGCCGCCAGCATGGCCGCTGCAGACGATTCGTTGGTACAGGCCTCCACATGCACACCCAGCTCGTCCAGATAGGGGCGGGCCTGCACCAGGACGTCGAGCAGGTGCGAGATCGGCGAGCCCTGGTAGCCGCCCACATAGCTCACGCCGGACTGCAAGAGGCCCTTGGTCACGGCCAGGATGCCTTCGCCGTGGAAGACCTCGCCCTGGCCCAGTTTCAGGCGATCGATTTCATGGTGGAAAGAGACTTCCAACGCGTGCTCCGCTTGTGCAATGAGCCTGCAATGTAGAAGCCTGCGCATGCGCTGGCAAATGATTGTTTAGAATTTCGCGAATTCGCCATTCGAATATCGAGGGTTAACCCTCATCGATAAACGCCATGAAATTCCAGCGACTGGACCTGAACCTGCTGCGCGTGCTGGTGGCCTTGCACCGCAGTGGCTCGGTCACTGGCGCGGGCCAGCTGCTGGCGCTGTCGCAGCCGGCCACCAGCCACCTGCTGGCCAAGCTGCGCGAGCATTTTGGGGACGAACTCTTCATCCGCACGCCCAAGGGCCTCAAGCCCACGCCTTTGTGCGAACGGATTGCGCCCGCGGTGCAGGCACAGCTGGCCCAGCTCGAGGCCACGCTGACCGACGACACGGCGTTCGACCCGGTCAGCACGCCGGTGCATTGGCGCGTCTCGCTGTCCGACCTCGGCGAGATGATGTTTTTGCCCGGTCTGGCGGCCACGCTGCGCCAGCAGGCGCCGCTGGCCAGCATCTCCAATGTCTCGGTGTCGGCGCAGGACGTGCCGGCCGCGCTGGACGCGCGCGAGATCGATTTCGCCATCGGCATCCTGCACACCACACACAAAAGCGTGCACAAGGAAATGCTGTTCGAGGAGCAGTATGTGGCGGTCTCCGCACAAGACTGGACGCCGCACGGCGCCAGCCAAAGCCAGCGCCTGAGCATGGCCCAGCTGCGCCATGCACGTTTTGTGATCGCCTCGCCCACGGCCACCTTCCAGGGCGGGGTCGAGAAAAGCCTCTACGAGCACCAGCTGGCCGAGCAGATCGTCTTGCGGGCGCGCCACTTTGGCGCGATCCCCGAGCTGACCTTGCGCACCGACTTGCTGGCCATCGTGCCCATGATGTACGCCAGGAGCCTGGCAGCGCATTTCGGCTTTCGCATCTGGACGCTGCCCATCAGCTCGCTGCGCTACACCGTCAACCTGTTGTGGCACAGCAGCACCGACCACGATGGTGCGCACCTGTGGATGCGCGCGCAGATCCGTCAGCTGTTTGCCAGCACCGAAAAGTAGCGCGCCACCTCAGGCCGGGCGCGCGGCTGGCGTGGTTCGCCCACATGGCCCACGTTGACAAAGCAAATGGCCTGCTCCTGGTCGCCCAGTTGCAGCAGTGCGCGCATCGGCGTCGCCGACAGGGCCTTGCCGCTGGTCAGGCCCGAGCCCAGGCCGAGCGCGGTGCACAGCAGCAGCATGTTTTGCACGGCGGCGCCGGCCGACAGCAGGCGTTCGGTGGCCGGGATCTCCTCGGGGCCGCCGCCCGTGCGCACCACCAGCACCAGCAGCCAGGGTGCGCGCAAGGCCTTTTCGCGCGCCTGCGCCAGCTCCTGGGCCGAAGCACCGGGGTCGCGCTCGTGCAGGGCCTGGGCAAAGGCCTCGCCCAGGCGTGCGCGTGCCGGCTGGGGCACTTCGATGAAACGCCAGGGCAGCAATTGTTCGTGGTCGGGCGCAGCGCAGGCGGCGTGCAGGATGAGCTGCTTCTGGGCCTCGTCAGGGCCAGGGCCGGTCAGGCGTTTGGGCAGCGTGGTGCGGCGGCTGTGGACCAGGGTGTGGGCCCAAAGCACATGGTCGGGGGCGCAGGCGTTCATGGGGCCATGATGCTACGTCCGTTCGCCAAGGGCCATCCCCCCAAAGAGCAAGGGCTGGAGGGCCGGGATTTTGTCCATACTCCTTAGGAACTATGCCGCCAGGCCGCTTGCCGGGGCTGGCTGCCGTTACGATCCCCTGCGATGAAAACCCGCCAGCGCCTGTCCACCAAATTCTTCGGCTTCGGCCTGGGCTTGCTGGTGCTGGCCCTGTTGTCGATCGGCCTGACGATGTGGGTCACGCGCCAGCTCGACGGTGGCGCTGCCGCCGTCAACGAAGCCGGTCGCCTTCGCATGCAAACCTGGCGCCTGGCCAGCCTGGCGCAAGACCCGGCCGGTGCCCCAGAGGTCGAGCAGGGCGTGGCCCAGCTCGAAGCCACCTTGCGCCTGCTGCAGCAAGGCGACGAACAACGCCCGCTGTTTGTGCCCTGGAACGAGAACACCACCGAGCGCTTTGTGGCCCTGCAGTCGGCCTGGCGAGAGCTGCGCCCCTTGTGGGTCAAGGCCCCGTCAGGTGGCCAGGCCGCGCTGACCGCCCGTGTCGAGGTTTTTGTGCAAAGCGTGGACGCGCTGGTCAGCGCGATCGAGCAGACCCTGGCGCGCCTGACCGCCGTGCTCAACCTGTTCCAGTTCGCCATGCTGGCGCTGGCGGTGGTGACGGCGGTGGTCATGCTCTACATCGCGTACCTGTTCGTGCTCCAGCCTCTGCAGCGCCTGCAAACCGGTTTGCGCCAGGTCGAGCAGGGCGACTTCTCGACACGCGTGGTGGCCGATTCGCCCGACGAGTTCGGCGAGCTGGCCGCCGGCTTCAACCACATGGCCGCCACCTTGCAAGGGCTCTACCACGGGCTCGAACGCAAGGTCGAGGAGAAAACGCGCGACCTTGAAGCCGAACGTTCACGTCTGGCCGCTCTCTACGAGGTCAGCAATTTCCTGGTCGATGCCACCAATATGGAAGAACTGGCCCAAGGTTTTGCGCAAAAAATGCGGCGCATCAGCGGCGCCGAGGCGGTGGCGGTGCGCTGGTCCGAAGAAGCCAGCCAGCGTTACCTGCTGCTGGCCAGCGATGGCTTGTCGCACGACATCGTGGCCGAAGAGCATTGCATCGAAGCCGGCAGCTGTGCTTGCGGCCAGCCCGTAAGCAGCGCGCGCACGCGCATGATCCCCATCGTCTCGGAACCCGAGTCGCGCCACGGCTTGTGCGCGCGCGCCGGTTACGGCGCCATGGTGGGCGTGCCGATCCGGCTGCAGCAGCGCGTGCTGGGCGAGGTGAACCTGTTTTACCGGACGGCGGTGGCACTCACGCGCGAGGACCGCGACCTCTACGATGCCCTGGCAGGCCACCTGGCCAATGCGGTCGAGCACCTGCGCACCCAGGCCCTGGTGCGCGAAGCGGCCGTGAGCGATGAGCGTACGCTGCTGGCGCGCGAGCTGCACGACTCGATCGCGCAATCGCTGTCTTTCTTGCGCATCCAGGTCACGCTGCTGCGCCAGGCGCTGGCCAAATCGCAGCCCCAGCAGGTCGAACGCATCCTGCACGAGATCGACGCGGGGGTGAAGGAAAGCACCAACGATGTGCGCGAACTGTTGGTGCACTTTCGCACCCGCACCAATGCCGACGACATCGAACAGGCGCTGCGCACCACCTTGCAAAAGTTTGAGCACCAAAGCGGCGTCAAGACCCAGCTCGAAATGCATGGTCACGGTGTCAACCTGCCTTCGGATGTGCAGTTGCAGGTGCTGCACGTGCTGCAAGAAGCGCTGTCGAATGTGCGCAAGCATGCCGACGCCGACCGTGTGCAGCTGCTGGTCGAGCGTGGGCCGCAATGGACCTTCACCGTGCGCGACAATGGTCGGGGTTTCGAGCCCGGACCGCAGCGCGATGACGACACCCATGTGGGCTTGCACATCATGCGCGAGCGTGCCGAGCGCATCGGTGCGCAGGTGCAGATCCAGTCCGCACCTGGCTCGGGCACCGAAGTGCGCATCGCATTGAATGCCGGAGGATGAACTTGAGCGAGACCCCACCGATCCGCTTGCTGGTGGTCGATGACCACAACCTATTTCGCCGGGGCCTGATCGCGTTGCTGGCGCAAGATGGGCGTTTCGAGGTGGTGGGTGAGGCGGCCGACGCCAGCGCGGCCCAGACCGCCGCGCGCAAGCTCCAGCCCGACCTGATCCTGCTGGACAACCACATGCCCGGTGTGCAGGGCGTGGACGCGATCCCCGGCCTCAAAGAGGTGGCGCCCGCCACGCGCATCCTGGTGCTCACCGTGAGTGAAAACGAACAGGACATGGCCGAAGGCCTGCGCAAGGGCGCTGACGGCTATCTGCTCAAAACCATCCACACCGACGCGCTGTGCGACTCGATCTGCAAGGTCTGGGAAGGCGACTCGGTGATCAGCCCCGAGATGATGGGCAAGCTCGTGGGCCTGCTGCGCCAGGCGCCTGCCCAGGGCCAGCCCGCGCCGGGCATGGCGCCCCAGGCGACTGGCAAGCCGCCGATCCCAGCAGGCCCCGCGCCGCTGGCGGCCGATGACCCGATCCACCAGCTTTCACCGCGCGAGCGTGAAATCCTGCTGCTGATCGCCAAGGGCGACAGCAACAAGCACATCGCGCGCGCGCTTGACATTGCCGAGACCACGGTCAAGATCCATGTGCAGCACATCCTGCGCAAGCTGGGCCTGAGCAACCGCGTGCACGCGGCGGTTTACGCCTCCGAACGCGGCCTGGCTTAAACCGCTCACAAACCCCGGCGTTCGCGCATGGCCTGGCCGATCTCGGCCAGCGCGGGCTCACCCAGCAGCCGCTCGGCCATGGGCAAGAGCTCGGTGTCCTCGCGCAGGATGTGGGTGCGGTAGGCGTTGACGAAGTCTTCCACCTGCGCCACCGTCAGCACCGCCGCTTGGCCATCGGCCACGGCCTGCAGCACGCTGCGCAACGCAGCCCAGCGGGCCTCCAGTTGGCGGTGCTCGGCCAGCAGCGCGGCCGTCAGTTCGCGGATGCACACCGCGTCGCTGCCGGCCATGGCTTCGAGCAGGGCCGGGAACAGGTCTTGCTCTTCGTCCTTGTGGTGGTGGCGGGCGGCGCTGTCGAAGTAGCGCAGCACCGCGCTGGCGGCTTCCTGCGCGGCGGCGTCGCTGCCGTGCGTGGGCAGGTGGGCCTGCAAGCGTTCGAGCGTGCGGCACTGTTTCTCGACGCGGGTGTGGCAGGCCGCCAGCATCTGCAATGGTGCTTCGGGGCCCGCCGCAGGGCTGGAAAAGCCGGGAAAAGACAGAGACATGTCCGCCATCCTAAGCCCGGGCCGCTCGCCCGAACAGGGACTAGCACTTTTGGCCGATGCCCTGCGCCTGCGCGCCCCTGGCCTCGTTCTTTTGCCAGCGTGCGCTACCCAGTCTGGAGGATGGTCGCTGCGGGCCAAAAAAAGCACAGTCGGTGCATGGGTTATCCAGAGTACAAGGAGGCACGTGCATGAGCACAGATCTGCAACACAAGCGCCAGGCCTGGTCGGTATTGATCGTCAGCACCTGGTCGTTCACCGTTTGTTTCATGGTGTGGATGATGTTTGGCGTCATCGGCATCCCGATCAAGAAGATGCTGGACCTCAATGCCACGCAATTTGGCCTGCTGACGGCCACACCCGTGCTCACCGGTTCGCTGATCCGGGTGCCGCTGGGCATCTGGACCGACCGCTACGGCGGGCGCATCGTCATGGCCGTGCTCATGGCCCTCACGGTGCCGGCGATCTGGCTCATGGCCTACGCCACCGAGTTCTGGCACTTTCTGGTGATCGGCCTGTTCGTCGGTTTGGCCGGCGGCTCCTTCAGCGTGGGCACACCTTATGTGGCGCGCTGGTTCCCCAAGCGCCAGCAAGGCATGGCCATGGGCATTTATGGCGCGGGCAACTCGGGCTCGGCCGTCAACAAATTTGTCGCACCGGTGATCCTGGTGGCCTTTGGTTGGGCGGCGGTGCCACAGGTCTACGCCGCCATCATGGCCGGCACGGTGCTCTTGTTCTGGTTGTTCAGCCACAGCGACCCCGAGCACCTGGTGCCCAGCAACGTCAAGTTCGGCGAGCAGCTCAAGGCGCTCAAAGACCCGCGCGTGCTCAAGTACTGCCAGTACTACAGCATCGTGTTCGGCGGCTACGTGGCGCTGGCGCTGTGGATGGTGCAGTACTACATCGGTGAATACGGCCTGGACATCCGCGTGGCCGCCCTGCTCGCGGCCTGCTTCTCGCTGCCGGGCGGCGTGCTGCGCGCCGTGGGTGGCTGGCTCAGCGACCGCCATGGCGCGCACAAGGTGACTTGGTGGGTGCTGTGGGTGAGCTGGATCTGCCTGTTCCTGCTGAGCTATCCGCAAACCGATTTCACCATCCTCACGGTCGGCGGCCCCAAGACCTTCCACATCGGTCTGAACGTCTATGCCTTCACCGGCCTGATGTTCATCCTGGGCATCGCCTGGGCCTTTGGCAAGGCCAGCGTCTTCAAGTACATCGCCGACGACTACCCCGGCAACATCGGCGCGATCAGCGGCATTGTCGGCCTGGCCGGTGGCCTGGGCGGCTTTGTCTTGCCCATCCTGTTTGGCGCCCTGCTCGACCTCACGGGCGTGCGCTCAAGCGCCTTCATGCTGATGTACGGCGTGGTCTGGGTCTCGCTGATCTGGATGTACTGGACCGAGGTGCGCCAGACCCCGGTCATGGGCGCGCAGGCCAAGTCCTTCTCCCTCCAGGGTTGACACGAGAACAAGACCATGAACACCACCACTTCACGCGCCGACATCGCCGACTGGAACCCCGAAGACGAGCGCTTCTGGCAAACCACTGGCAAAGCCATCGCCTACCGCAACCTCTGGATCTCGGTGCCCGCCCTGCTGTGCGGCTTCGCGGTCTGGGGCATGTGGGGCATCATCACCGTGCAGATGCTCAATCTGGGCTTTCCTTTCAAGCCCGCCGAGCTGTTCACGCTCACGGCCATTGCCGGCATCTCGGGTGCGACCATGCGCATCCCCGCGTCTTTTCTGGTGCGCCTGGCCGGTGGCCGCAACACCATCTTCCTGACGACGTCGATGCTGCTGGCGCCCGCGATCGGCACCGGCATCGTGCTGCAACACCCCGAGTGGCCGCTGTGGAGCTTTCAGCTCATGGCGCTGTGGTCGGGCGTGGGTGGCGGCAATTTCGCCAGCTCGATGTCCAACATCAGCACCTTTTTCCCCAAGCGCCTGCAGGGCACGGCCCTCGGCCTGAACGCTGGCCTGGGCAATTTCGGTGTGACCACCATGCAGATCGTGATCCCGCTGGTGATGACGGTGGGCCTGTTTGGCACGCTGGGCGGTGAGCCCATGACGCTGGTGAAAGACAGCGGCTGGATCTTCGGCAAGATCCCGGCCGGCACCGCCACCTGGATCCAGAACGCCGGTCTGGCCTGGGTGCTCTCGCTCGTGCCGCTGGGCGCGCTGTGCTGGGTGGGCATGAACAACCTCAAGACAGTCTCGCCCGACGCCGGCCACCCCGTGATGGCCTTTGCCAAGGTGACCTACCTCTACACCCTGGCTTTTGTACCGGCCATCTTCATGCTCTACCTCTACCTGCCGGCGCCCACCGGTCTGGGCGTGCTCAACATGTGGGTGGCCGTGCCGCTGGACATCGCACTGGCGCTCTTGACCATGCGCCTGGCGGCCTTTGGCGCGATGAAAGACAACATCGCCAAGCAGTTCGCCATCTTCTCCAACCCGCACACCTGGTCGCTCACGGCGCTGTACATCGTGACCTTCGGCTCCTTCATCGGTTTTTCGATGGTGCTGCCGCTGGCCATCACGGTGATCTTCGGCTTCCAGCACATCCCCGATGCGGCGGGTGTGATGCAGCACACGCTCAAGAACCCCAACGCGCCCTCGGCCCTGACCTATGCCTGGATGGGCCCCTTCATTGGCGCTGCCGTGCGCCCCTTGGGCGGCTGGGTCTCGGACAAGCTCGGTGGCTCCATCGTCACGCAGGCCATCTCGGCGGTGATGGTGGTGGCTTCGGTGGCCGTGGGCTACGTGATGATGCAGGCCTACAGCTCGGCCACGCCCGAGCAGTATTTCCCGGCCTTCCTCGGCCTGTTCATCGTGCTGTTCACCGCCAGCGGCATTGGCAACGGCTCGACCTTCCGCACGATCGGCGTGATCTTTGACCGCCAGCAGGCCGGCCCCGTGCTGGGCTGGACCTCGGCCGTGGCCGCCTATGGCGCGTTCATTGCGCCAGTGGTCATCGGCGACCAGATCAAGGCCGGCACACCGCAGCTGGCCATGTACGGCTTTGCCGTCTTCTACGCCCTGTGCCTGGTGCTCAACTGGGCCTTCTACCTGCGCGCTGGCAGCGCGATCCGCAATCCCTGACACCTTTTCGGAATCTCACAACCGTTCACCCGGAGTTCCTCCATGAGCCATTTTCTGGACCGCCTGACCCATTTCAACCTGCCCAAAGAGCCGTTTGCCAACGGCCATGGCCAGGTCACCAACGAAGACCGCACCTGGGAAGACGCCTACCGCAACCGCTGGGCGCACGACAAGATCGTGCGCTCCACCCACGGCGTCAATTGCACGGGTTCGTGCTCGTGGAAGATTTACGTCAAGGGCGGCATCGTCACCTGGGAAACCCAGCAGACCGACTACCCGCGCACACGCTGGGACATGCCCAACCACGAGCCGCGTGGCTGCGCGCGCGGCGCTAGCTACAGCTGGTACCTGTACAGCGCCAACCGCGTCAAATACCCGATGGTGCGCGGCCGCTTGCTCGAGCGCTGGCGCGCCGCGCTCAAAGTGGCCAAGAGCCCGGTCGATGCCTGGGCACTGATCGTCGAAGACGAGAAGGCGCGCCGCGACTACCAGCAGGTGCGCGGCATGGGCGGCATGGTGCGCAGCAGTTGGGACGAGGTGAACACCCTGATCGCTGCGGCCAACGTCTACACGATCAAGAAACACGGCGCCGACCGCATCATCGGCTTCTCGCCAATCCCGGCCATGTCCATGGTCAGCTATGCGGCCGGCAGCCGGTATCTGAGCCTGATCGGCGGCGTGTGCATGAGCTTTTACGACTGGTACTGCGACCTGCCGCCGGCCAGCCCGCAGATCTGGGGTGAGCAGACCGACGTGCCCGAATCGGCCGATTGGTACAACAGCAGCTACATCATCGCCTGGGGCTCCAACGTGCCGCAAACGCGCACGCCCGACGCCCACTTCTTCACCGAGGTACGCTACAAGGGCACCAAGACGGTGGCCGTCACGCCCGACTACTCCGAAGTGGCCAAGCTGTCCGACCTCTGGCTGCACCCCAAGCAGGGCACCGACGCGGCCCTGGCCATGGCCATGGGGCATGTGGTGCTCAAGGAGTTCTACTTCCCGGACACGGCCAGCGCAGCATCGCGCCGGGCCGCCCCAAGCGATGCCGCCCCCCTCGGGGGGGAGGCGCCGAAAGGCGCTTCGGGGGGCAGATCTCCTTACTTTGACGACTACGCCCGCCGCTACACCGACCTGCCCATGCTGGTCATGCTCAAGGAGCAAACCCTGCCCGATGGCAGCACCACGCTGGTGCCCGACCGCTACCTGCGCGCCAGCGACTTCAACGGCCAACTCGGCCAGGACAACAACCCCGAGTGGAAAACCGTGGCCTTTGACACGGCGGGCAAGGCGGTGCTGCCCAACGGCTCGATCGGCTTCCGCTGGGGCGCCGAAGGCCGCGAAGACGAGGGCCAATGGAACCTCGAATCCAAAGAGGCGCGCGGCCAGAGCGAGGTCAAACTCAAGCTCTCGGTGCTCGAAGATGGCGTGCAAGAGCACCAGGTGGTCGATGTGGGTTTGCCGTATTTCGGTGGCCAGCAGACGCCCAATTTCACGGCCAATGCCGCCGTGGGCGAGATCAACCGCGCCAAGGTGCCCGCCGTGCGCCTGCGCCTGGGCAAGGCCGGCGAAGAGCGCTACGCCCTGGTGGCCACCGTGTTTGACCTGCAGGTCGCGCAATACGGCATTGACCGTGGCCTGGGGTCCGGTGCGAAAAACTACGACGACAACGCGCCCTACACGCCGGCCTGGCAAGAGGCCATCACGGGTGTGCCGCGCGATCAGGTGATCACCGTGGCGCGCCAGTTTGCTGACAACGCCGACAAGACGCATGGCAAATCCATGGTCATCATCGGCGCGGCCATGAACCATTGGTACCACGCCGACATGAACTACCGTGGCGTGATCAACCTCTTGATGATGTGCGGCTGCATCGGCCAAAGCGGCGGCGGCTGGGCGCACTATGTGGGCCAGGAAAAGCTGCGCCCGCAAACCGGCTGGACCGCGCTGGCCTTTGCGCTCGACTGGCTGCGCCCGCCACGCCAGATGAACAGCACGAGCTTCTTCTATGCCCACACCGACCAGTGGCGCTACGAAAAACTCGACGTGGCCGAGATCGTCTCGCCGCTGGCCGACAAGGCCAAGTTTGGCGGCAGCATGATCGACTACAACGTGCGCGCCGAACGCATGGGCTGGCTGCCGAGTGCGCCCCAGCTCAAGACCAACCCAATGCAGGTGGTCAAGGACGCGCAGGCCGCGGGCGTGGCGCCCCAGGACTATGTCGTCAAGGCGCTGCGCGACGGCTCGCTCGAGATGAGCTGCGAAGACCCCGATGCGCCGCAGAACTGGCCGCGCAACATGTTCGTCTGGCGCTCCAACATCCTGGGCTCCTCGGGCAAGGGCCACGAGTATTTCTGCAAGCACCTGCTGGGCACCGAAAACGGCGTGCAAGGCAAGGACCTCGGAGCGGACGAAGCCAAACCCCACGAAGTCAAGTGGCACAAAGAGGCGCCACAGGGCAAGCTGGACCTGCTGGTCACACTCGACTTCCGCATGAGCACGACCTGCCTGTATTCGGACATCGTGCTGCCCACGGCCAGCTGGTACGAAAAAAACGACCTCAACACCAGCGACATGCACCCCTTCATCCACCCGCTGTCGGCAGCGGTGGACCCGGTGTGGCAAAGCAAGAGCGATTGGGAAATCTACAAGGGCTTTGCCAAGCGCTTCAGCGAAATCTGCGTCGGCCACCTCGGCGTGGAAAAAGAAGTCGTGCTCACGCCGCTGATGCACGACAGCCCGGCCGAACTGGCCCAGCCGCTGGATGTGAAGGAATGGAAAAAGGGCGAGTGCGATCTGGTGCCCGGCAAGACCGCGCCGCAGATTGCCGTGGTCGAGCGCGACTACCCCAATGTCTACAAGCGCTTCACAGCGCTGGGCCCTTTGATGAACAAGCTGGGCAACGGCGGCAAGGGCATCGGCTGGAAGACCGAGATCGAGGTCGAGCAGCTCGGTCAATTGAACGGCACCACGCAAGAGCCCGGTGTGAGCCAGGGCATGCCGCGCATCGTGAGCGACATCGACGCCTGCGAAGTGATTCTGCAGCTCGCGCCCGAGACCAATGGCCATGTGGCCGTCAAGGCCTGGGACGCCCTGGGCAAGCAGACCGGCCGCGACCACACGCACCTGGCGCTGTACCGCGAGGACGAAAAGATCCGCTACCGCGACATCCAGGCGCAGCCGCGCAAGATCATCAGCTCGCCCACCTGGAGCGGCATCGAGAGCGAGACCGTGTCCTACAACGCGGGCTACACCAATGTGCACGAGCTGATCCCATGGCGCACCCTCACGGGCCGCCAGCAGTTCTACCAGGACCACCCCTGGATGATCGCCTTCGGCGAAGGCTTTTCCAGCTACCGCCCGCCGGTCGATCTGAAGACCACCGATGTGGTGCAGGGCCTCAAGTCCAACGGTAACAAAGAGATCGTGCTGAACTTCATCACGCCGCACCAGAAGTGGGGCATCCACAGCACCTACAGCGACAACCTGCACATGCTCACGCTCAACCGCGGCGGCACGGTGATCTGGCTCAGTGAAGACGACGCCAAGCGCGCCGGCATCGAAGACAACGACTGGGTCGAGCTCTTCAACGTCAATGGTGCGGTGGCGGCGCGTGCGGTGGTCAGCCAGCGCGTGAACAACGGCATGGTGCTGATGTACCACTCGCAAGAAAAGATCATCAACACCCCGGGCTCGGAAATCACCGGCGTGCGCGGCGGCATCCACAACTCGGTCACGCGCATCGTCTTGAAGCCCACCCACATGATCGGCGGCTACGCGCAGCTCTCTTACGGCTTCAACTACTACGGAACGATTGGCACCAACCGCGACGAATTCGTGGTGGTGCGCAAGATGAAGAAGGTCGATTGGCTCGACACGCCGCGTGACGACCAGCTCGCGCGCGCCTACCAGTCCCAGGGCGAGAACCCCTGATCCACGGCACGCCCAACGCAAGGAGAAACAAGATGAAAGTACGTGCACAGATCGGCATGGTCCTCAACCTGGACAAATGCATCGGTTGCCACACCTGCTCGGTCACCTGCAAGAACGTGTGGACCAGCCGCCCGGGCGTGGAATACGCCTGGTTCAACAACGTGGAAACCAAGCCCGGCATCGGTTATCCCAAGGACTGGGAAAACCAGGACCGCTGGAATGGC
>JACCDW010080239.1_pt1 | contig 22575 bp, 30 predicted proteins | sample 7449781 | NCBI WGS metagenome assembly JACCDW01 (sample SAMN15323449, study PRJNA562643) | freshwater metagenome | isolation source: river surface water | place: USA:Blue River Watershed | collected 2017-08-18
AATGATGGATTACTGTACATTGGATTGTCTGGATGAGTTTGATGTGTAAATATTTCTCCATATACTTTAGAGTTATCTGCAGACTCTGCAAATAACTCTAAATTTTTGACATTTACAAATGTATCATCATCTACCATGAATAGCCAATCAAAATAATCTAAAATTTTAATATCTTCATCAAAAAATATATGTTTCAATAGATTATAAAAATTAACTCCCTTAACTTCCAATCCCCCATATGAAGGATCATCACAAACTTTAATTATATTATCGGATGGATCTTCATGATCAGAATAAAATAAATAATCATCAACATCTTGAATCCAAGTATTTTTAATGGATTCAACTCTATTTTTATATTTTTCAGTTGTCTTAATGCAATAAAGTATTTTTGTCATTAATTTATTTCCTCAATATAATTTAATCCTACTGAATGAATTGATTTTGGATAATTTCTAACATAATTATGTTGATAAATTTTAGGTTTACTCATTTTATAAGAATTGATTAAGTCTTTAAATGAAGATTGCATCAAATGTATTTGTTCTGCATTTTCCAGCAATGAAATATAATCAAATAACTTAAATTGTTTATCATTTCTAATGATATTATAATCACACTCTATATCAATATTATAACCCCTATCTGGATCATCATGCACAAATGCATACTTATCGCCACTTGGATTTAAAGTTTCAATTACTTTTTTTTCTCTATCATAATCTCTCTGAAAATAAAATTTATCAAACCTCACTTTAAAGTCCAATCCTGCCAAGATATAAAATGCTTTATCAAAAGTAGTATAGGATAAGTGTTGGTGTAAATTTTCAAATCCAACTCTAATTAAATCTTTTTGAATGTTGTTATGGATAATATAAGATATTACTTCCTGCTCTGTTTCAAAATCTAATATAGTTAAATTTTGAAGATCTCTAAACATATACCTTATATTATCAGCATAATGCGTATAGCAAAATAAAGTAAGGTAATCATATAATTCGCAAAAATGTCTAACCATCCCATTACAAATTATATGATCACCAAGACCCAAATGATGGTACAAATATTTCATATATTGGAAAGTAGTTTCTCTAATCTATTCATATCACTATTAGTCACAAATTGATTATTACCAATATAGACACCGTTCTCATGAATAATATCTACTTTCAAATTTGAATCTTTACATTCAATTTCATAATTTAAATATGGCTGTTTAAGAAGATTTCCTCCAACAATCGGCCTATACTCTATCCCATTTTCTTCAAAGGCAGAAATTAACTTATCCTTAGTTTCTTTAGATTTGCATATGAATGGAAAGCAAAAACAACTATTTCCAGAATTAAAAGATATTGGATAAAATTTTGAGTTTTTATTTACCATTAATGCAAACTTGACATAATTTTTTCTTCTAATTTCGATAAATTCATCAAGTCTTTTCAACTGAGAGATTCCCAAAACTGCAGCCAATTCAGTGTTTCTAAAATTATACCCATCAGTAACAAACAAAAATGACTTTTCAATTGAAGGATTTTTCTTAGCATACTTATCAAATTTACTAGACACTCTTGCTAGTCCATGTGACCTTTTAAGTTTCATAAGATCATAAAGATCTTCATCATTTGTAGAGATCATTCCACCCTCAATGGTAGACATATGATGCCCAAAGTAAAAACTAAAAGTAGCTCCTGTGCTATTTTTACCTACCTTCTCCCCAAAAATACTTTTACATCCATGTGATTCACAAACATCATCAATAATAATTGCACTAGGAAAAAATGCTTTATAATACATAGGATTATCTGCAGGAATACCCAGAAGGTGCGTCACAAAAATCATCTTAATATCTGGATGCTTTCTGGATATATCCTCCATATTTTTTAAATCAAAACTATAATTTTGAAGATTAATATCACAAAAAATAGGAGTAAGTCCTAACTGAAAAATTGGATTAATATTAGTAACCCAAGTACAGGAAGGAAGAAGAACTTTATCTCCTCTTTTCAATCCATACTTTTCAATTACTGAAGCAACTAAAAGAAAATTGGCAGTGCTTCCAGAAGTCACAAATAATGAATATTTACATCCAAGCCACTCTGACCACTTTCTTTCAAACTCTTCAACCTTTTCACCTTGGGTAAATTTATCTGAAGTTAAAACAAATTTAGCAAGTTTAAGCCTATCCCCAAAGGTTAAGGTGTTTTTCATTAATGGCCATTTATACTCTGACATAATTTTCCCTATTTTTTAAGAACCAATCAATAGTAAGTTTTAATCCATCTTCAAGTGAAGTCTGTGCTTTCCACCCAAGATTATCCATCTTAGATGTATCCAAAGCTCTTCTAGGGGTTCCATTTGGTTTAAGAGTGTCCCAAAATATTTCCCCCTCATATCCAACTAAATTGGATACCAATTCAGAAAGTTCTTTAATACTAACCTCTCTTTGAGGACCTATGTTAATAATATCAGGATCATCATAATTATTCATCAGGAAAATCAATCCATCTGCAAGATCATCAGAAAATAGAAATTCCCTTGTAGGACTACCATCTCCAAAGCAAGTTACTGAGGATAGATTTTTTTCTTTAGCATTAATAAATTTATTAATAAAACTAGGAATTACATGGCACTGATCCAAAATAAAATTATCATTAATTCCATAAAGATTGTTTGGCATCACTGATACTGTTGGAAACCCATACTGTTCAGTATATTTTTTGCACATCATATATCCAGAAATTTTTGCTAATGAATATGCAATATTAGTTTCCTCCAAAGGACCAGTCATTAAATACTCTTCCTTAATTGGAACTGGAGCATGTTTTGGATAAATGCAAGCAGATCCTAAAAAGAGAAGTTTTTTGCATCCATTTTTGTATGCAGCATCAATTACATTAGTTTGAATCTGCAAGTTTTCTCTGATGAAATCTGCTGGGTACTGTTTATTATACCCAATACCTCCAACCTTTGCAGCAGCAAGAAAAACATATTCTGGTCTTTCTTGCTCAAAAAACTCATAAACATCATTTTGCTTTGTTAGATCAAGAATAGATCTACTTACTCCAAAACTTCTATCATACCCAAGTTGTTTTAATTTTCTAGATATTGCTGATCCAACAAGTCCCCTATGCCCAGCAATAAAAATTTTAGATTCACTGTCCATGAATACACATATCCTCAACTAATTGTTTAAATGAAATTTTAGGCTCCCAACCTAGATTTTCCTTTGCCTTAGTGGCATCACCTAACAAGGTTTCTACTTCAGCAGGTCTAAAATATTTAGGACTAACTTTTATAATCTCTTTCCCAGTAAATTTATCAATACCAACCTCATCAAGTCCCTCTCCTTCCCAGACAATATTCATTCCAAAATAAGGAGCAGATTCTTCAACAAATTCTCTAACTGAATATTGCTCACCTGTAGCAATAACATAATCATCAGGTTTATCCTGCTGAAGCATCAACCACATTGCTTCCACAAAGTCTTTAGCATGTCCCCAATCACGCTTTGCATTTAAGTTTCCAAGATATAGGCAGTCTTGCAAACCAGATGAAATTCTAGACAGTCCAATTGTGATTTTACGAGTTACAAATGTTTCACCTCTCCTAGGTGATTCATGATTGAAAAGAATTCCTGAACTTGCATGTAGTCCATATGACTCTCTATAGTTCTTTACAATCCAATAACCATAGAGTTTAGCAACCCCATATGGAGACCTTGGATAGAATGGAGTTGTTTCTTTTTGAGGAATCTCCTGTACCAATCCATAAAGTTCAGATGTAGATGCCTGATAAATTCTGGTCCTCTTTTCCATACCAAGAATCCTAACTGCCTCTAGAATTCTCAAAGTACCCAAACCATCCACTTGACCGGTGAACTCTGGCATTTCAAATGAAACTTTTACATGGCTCTGGGCACCAAGATTATAAATCTCATCTGGTTGAACCTGTTGAATAATTCTAATTAGATTTGTAGAATCAGAAAGATCTCCATAGTGCAAATTAAGCTTACTATAAATATGATCTACTCTATGTGTGTTAATCATGGAACTTCTTCTTATAATTCCATGAACCTCATATCCTTTGCTCAAAAGAAGTTCTGCAAGATATGAACCATCTTGCCCAGTAATTCCAGTAATTAATGCTGTCTTCATATCCTTTAAAGTACATATGATCATTATAATAAAAAAGATGGGTTTATGCAACCCATCTTTCACTCAGTATATTCAGGCTCGCCACCAATTCTTTGACTGGAAATTGGAAACCAGGCGGGAGTAAGATCCCATCCGCACCACCAATTTTTTATGGAAATTGGAAACCTAAGAGGGTCATTAGACTCCACCAGGGTTTTTAAAGTCTCTCCATGACTGAAGGGAGGGGTTCCCGACCAGGGCTTAGATTATAGTCATAACCGAGACTAGTAGGACTGTAGAGAATTGAACTCCATTCACACCGTTATAAGCAGTGGGCCTTAACCAATAGGCGACAGTCCCATAAAAATTTTAGCAGGCATCATCATGATCAAAATATTTATCATAATAATTTTCATATTCTTTATAGGGAATCATCATAACATTTTTATTTTCTGAGGAAATTATAAATTTTTCCCCATCTTCAACTCTTTGAATGATTTTTTCAAAATTTACTTCCAATTCTTGAATAGTGATTTCAGTCATAGAAAATTTTAATTAATTCTTAAATTTATCTATAATACTTAATATTGTAGCAATTTTATTGTATTTGTCAATAGAGCTATGAACTATTAGTTCATTTAAAATTTGAATCTCCAAAGAACTTTTGCATAGGATCAGATCCTGTTTTTACAACTTCACATGCTCTTTTATAAAAGTGATTGTCTGTATTTCCAGACTTTTCAAATGTTTCTTTTATTTTTTTCCAATTTTGATAAGTTCTTTGATCCATGGAACTCGTATGTGTATGGATAATACTATATACAAGTTCCAAAGTTTTTAGTTAAAATTTGTTTAAATGATCCTCAAGTCTATGCAAAAGTTTTTCCATTTTTGGCATATCAGGAATCTCTAGATTTGTTGCATAAAGATATTCATCAAGTGCAACTGTGAGAAGTTCAATATCACCTTTTGAAAGATTTGGGGATTCCCAGTTCATTTAATTTCAAACTCCAATTTTCTAACTTTACGATTTTTTCTTGATTCTTGAAAAGCAAGATCTTCTTTTGTTAAGAAGGTTTTGCTTTCCTTCTTTAGTATATTACTCACTATCTCCACCTTTGTCAAGTCTAAAGCAGTGATAGTTTCACCCCTAATGGTTGTCAGATTATCGCATCCACAACATCTAGTTTGTGTAGGGTGTGACTCTAAAATTGCATTGCAATTTTTGCATCTTATTTTTAACATGATTCTGCATAATTTGTTGTATTTAGTAATAGCGGGTGGGGGAATTGAACCCCCTCCTGGAGCTTATGAGACTCCTGTGCAACCTTTACACCCACCCACATAACAGGGGGAAATGTATTCCCCCCAAAAATCAGAAGGTAAACTTAGTCTGAATTACACCACCCCATTTATCTGAGTTCTCATAGCGTTGATTATTATCAACATAGAAGAGAGCAGGGGTAATACTTACATTATCAGTAACCTGAAACTTATAGAAGATCTCTAGAAGTGTTGCATCATTTACTCCTTTAGTGTCTGCAGTAGGTGCTTGCCCAACAGCAACACCAGCAGTATTGCCATTAACAAACACATCAGACCATTGGAGTGCTGCCATCCAGGATTGGCTATCAGTAGCATCAGTAGCACCAGTGGAACCACTCACCCAATTATAACCATAACCAGCACTAATGGAAGGAATCCAACCAGACTGTTGAGGTTGCCAGTAAGCATTCAGAGCAATACTATTTGACTCCTGATTACCAAGAAGAGTGCCATTAGCATCAAAAAGTCCATTATAGGAACGAGGACGAGTACCCTCAGTACCATAACGATAACCAACACCAACACCCCAATTAGTGCCCTTATAACCTGCCTGAGCAAGGAAGTTCAGAGCACCATCAGAGTCAAACACACCAGACTCAGTACTATCACCATTTTGAGCAACATAGTTCAAGCCAGCAACAATCCCAGTTTTACCCATGTATTGAATGCCAGCACCTGCACCAGTTGCTTTATTATAAACACCACTAGTACCAGCAGTAGAAAAGAAGTCAAGAATATCTGACTTGTAGGCAGAAGGAATCCATGCCATTTCAGTATTGCGAACAAGAGGACCAGCAGTAATGGTCACATTTTGTGCAACAGGGAATTGGTAATACAGACGATCAATCTCTACTTGATTATCAGTAGTTTCTGCTTTGTCCAGTTTAAACAGAGAAGAACTGGATCCAAATGGATCAGTACTAAAGTTTCCAGAACGAAGACGAGTGCGAAGAAGATCCTTACCAGTAAATGAAGTATCAAAATTCAGGCGAAGGTCATAGTTAAATGCGGTGTTGCCAACGTTTCCACCATCATTAGTTTCAAGACCAGGAACTCCACCTAGAACAAATGTTGCTTCACCTTTAAGTTTGGTGGTGGTTGAGAATTGATTTTCTTCAAGAAAACCAACTTTTGCCTCAAGACCATTTACTCTACCTTCAAGAATGGCAAGTTCAGTTGCAAATTCATCCTGAAGACGCTTAAGTTCATCTGTAACTTCAGTTACACGATCTAGACAAGAATTGAGGAGTGCTGCTGCCTCATAACGAGACATGGCACGACCACCACCAAAAGTTCCATTAGGATAGCCTGCAACACAACCATAGCGTTCTACTAGGTTAGCAAGTGCTTGATATGCCCAATCTGTAGGTTGAACATCAGAAAATTGTGTAATGCTAGTAACTTGCTCTACTTGAGAATACTTATTAACTCCTTCCAGATTAAGATCTGCAGCATCAGCAGCAGGAGCAACAAGTCCCAGAGCAACAGGAACAAGCATTAGTTGTTTGAGTTTCATAAAATTGTTAAGAATTACAACTACAGTGGTTATTTATCCCAGTTTATTCTGGGGAAGCGGGTAACGGGATTTGAACCCGTGACTACAACTTGGAAGGATGGTATGTTTCCACTACACTATACCCGCATTTATGGGAGTCATTATAACTCCCACATATTTATTTTGTCAAGTACTAGTTAAACTCTAGTATAACATACACTTGCAACTCCCTGCCCAGGACGTGCAATTGAAGCAAATGCCCCATAGGACAGGTCTAGATCTCTACCCCCAACATAAGGACCACGATCATTTACTCGCACAATTACAGATTTTCCATTTGATCTATTTGTAACTCTAAGTCTAGTTCCAAATGGAAGCCATCTGTGTGCCACAGTTTTACCATAGGCATTGTACCATTCGCCATTAGCAGTTGTTCTCCCATGATAACCATCGCCAACTCCATAATGTGATGCTAGGGTACATCCACTAGCTGCTTTTGCTTGAAGGGGTGCCATTCCTACAACAGCAACAGCAAGAATAGAAAGTGTTTTAAGAAGCATTAATTTACATTGAATTCTACATCCTAATAGAGAAACCGCACATCCTCTTTTTCAAGAGGGAATCTCCTAGGCTCTAAGTTCATAATCAAAGACTCATGATAAAAATCATTATGAATGATTATTTAGTAATTGTCAAATTGACCATTAATATAATCAAGAGACATTACCTCAATATTTTGCTTCTGAATGACCCAATCTCGAATTTCTGCATACAGTGATGCAGCATCCTCTGATCTTCCATCAGCACATAGATCATGCATCCTATCAATCATATTGTCAACCTGAATTTGACACATTTTCTTGAGTTGTGTTTTGTTCATAATAATCTTTTCTGAAGTACCTTGATAGGATGTGTTTATCCTACAACATAAATTTTAAGATGTCAAGAAAATACTTTCTTCCATAAATAAATATATAAAAGAAAGTATTTTTATGACCTGGCAATATAATGATGAAGATTTTACTGAAATCCCTGAAGGTATGGAGGGATTTGTTTATCTTATAACTAACTTAACAAATGATAGAAAATATGTTGGGAAGAAACACTTCTGGTCCAGACAAAAAGATAAGAAAACTGGAAGAAGAAAAAAGAAAGAAAGTGACTGGAAATCTTATTTTGGGTCTTGTGAAGAACTCAACAATGACGTAAAGGAGTTGGGAAAAGATAATTTCTTAAGAGAAATTCTTTACATATGTAAACATAAAAAATCCATGTCTTATTATGAAACATATGAACAATTTAAAAGAGATGTATTATTAGATGATGAATATTACAATACCAATATAGAAGGAAGATTTTTTGTAAGCGAAAGAAGTGGAATATATGAGGTTGTTTTGAGAAACGATAAATTTAGAGAAGATAAAAGAAAACTTATGACTGGAGATAATAATCCAGCAAAAAGACCAGAGGTAAGAAAAAAACTTAGTGAGTTACACTCTGGGAAAGGAAATCCTAGATATGGTTCTAAACTTACTGAAGAGCACAAAAGGGCATTAATTACATCAAAAAATATTAAAATAAGTGATGGAACAAATACTTGGAATAGTGTTACATCATATTTAAAAGATAAGAAAATAGGATTCCCCAAATATAAACAACAATTAGAAAGTGGATTGATCTTTATTGTTAATTAAATTATATTTTTTATTTAACTTTTCTAAATTGACTCTTTTATTTTCTGAAATACCAAAAATACTTTCCTCAATTGTAGCTCCTAGAAGTCTCAGGGCATTCAATAAGATACACAAACCCATAGTAGTCCAAAATGTCAGGTGTATCAAAAACCTTTCCTTGATATATCCAAGGGTTTTCATAGGACATATAATACTCATAATTTCGAGATATTATTTATCTTGAAACCTAACAGAGTGATTCTAGTCACAATTTGGATCTCTGTCAACCCATGCTGCTCTAATCCCCATAACTCCTCCAGGACACTCATAGTAAATGGCATCCTTCACCACCAATCTCTGGGTGTCAGTGAATCTTGGGGACTCCAGACCCTCTAGGATGGTCTTGTTGGTCATTCTGGGGGGTTCTCTGGGTTCCTGCCTCTCATAGTCCCTTATGGCATGATCCACATCCCTTTGAATCCTCCTGTTCAATTTTTCTGGATCTTTAATAATCAACTCATTAAAAATAGTCTGTGGGAAAACCTTTCTTTGAATTTCATCAAAGAGGTCCCACAGACTATTCTCATTTATTCCAGTGCATTGAGAAAGAGTAGCAATTAATCCAGAAGTAACTATACTTACAAGGATTAATTGCTTATTCTTCTTACTTAGATTCACCTTCTTTCTTTGCTCTAATCTGGTTGATTAGTGAATTCAACTTTTCTCTTTTTGCCATCTCAGAAAGTTTTCTTGGCTCACTATTCTTATGTGTGGATTCTTCCATAGAAACCTCTTCAGATCTAGTCTTTGCTTGCTTTGTTGCAGTAGCATACATAACATTTTTCCATCTTTCACCATATCTCTGCTTAAATCCTGCAGCAGACTTCTTCATTCCTTTCACAAGGCGCTCTTTCTCACGCTTCTCTGAAGAACCTAAAGATCTCTCGCTAATTTCAACTTCTTCTTTCTTATATCCTTTTGCCTTAGGAACACCTTTTGAAGGAACACAATTTGGCACTTCTCTCCCACCTTTCTTTTTCATTCCAACCTGAGTATACCCCTTCCAGCAAGGATCCTCTTCATTAATGAACTCTTCAAAATGTTTTCTTGCTGCCTTGACCATATCAGCATGTGCCTTGGTCTTCTTCATATCTTCAACTGCCTTTTCATTATTCTTCATTCTCTTCTTCATATCTGTCTCAAGATATGAATCATCTTTCTTTTCATCTACAACATCACCTTCCATCTCATAGGAATCTGCCATCCCATGAATGTGCTTGCCTCTTGATTTTTTATCCTCTCTTTCTGCTGACTTTGCTTCCGAGTCTGCATACTTTTTGGCAGTTTTGGAATCAGATCTATCAGACTTTCCTGCCCTTCTTTCTTGAGCAGCAAGTCTTCTCATCTCCTTTTCATCATCGCTCATTCTTTCGTCAATCTGAGTGTAAACAGATTGATATGCTTCTCTGATGTTATTAAGTCCAGTCATGACGTGCGAAATCCTTTTTAGTTATTTATAAAAAAAGGGGTCCTAAGACCCCTCTGAATCACAATTTAAATCCAGCAAAACTATCCTTTTTCACATCTTGCTTAATACCACCAACTACATAGGACTCTACCTCAGTTTCCTGTGGTGCAACCTGAAGACCTTTGGAACTAATCCAATGCTCAGTCCATGGAAGTGGATTATTCTTGGCAGCAATATCATAAACTGGTTTAATGCCAATAGAACGCATTCTCCTATTGGCAATCCACTCAACATAACTGTTAAGTAGTTTGTCGTTAAGTCCAATCATAGATCCATCTTTAAACAGATATTGTGCCCATGCCTTTTCTTCATCCACGCATTTTTTAAATGCAGAAATTACCCAATCCTGCTCTTCTCTAGCAATTTGTTGCATTTCTGGGTCATCGCCTTCATTCCACTTATTAAGGATGTTTTGAGTAATGACAAGGTGCTGATTTTCGTCTCTTGCGATGAGAGAGATAATTTTAGCGGATCCTTCCATAAGTTTGAGTTCACCAAATGCAAAGCTGCAAGCGAACGAGACATAAAACCTGATACCCTCGAGAATGTTGACATTAGCAATTGCCCTATAAAGTTTTCTTTTTAATTCAATACGATCTTGACGTGCATATCCAGCATTTTCTTGAGCATACATCCATGCATTGGAAGTTCCATATTGCTGCGCAGAATTAATAAAGTCATCGTAGGCTCCAGTTACAGAAGATGCTCTTTCCAGAATTTTTTCATTATCTAGAATAGTATCAAAAACATCTGATGGGTCAGCATAAACATTTTTGATAATATAAGTGTAAGACCTGGAATGAATCATCTCCATAAACTCCCAGACAGTCATACAAGCTTCCAATTCAGGAAGAGAGCAGTATGGAATAAATGCCATGCCAGGACCTCTCCCCTGAACAGAATCAAGAAGAATTTGATATTTCAAATTGGAGGTAAAGATGTGTTTTTGTTCTAGGCGAAGTTGCGAATAATCTGCACGATCTTTTTGAAGAGAAACCTCTTCTGGTCGCCAAAAGTATCCGAGTTGTTGTTGAGTTAGTTTATCAAAAATAGGATACTTGTAAGAATCATATCTTTGAATCCCCAGTGGGTTGCCAAAAAACATTGGTTGCTTTTTGGTATCCACTGGAGAGGTATTGAATACTGTCATACCTTGAATAGAATCATTGGAATTTACTCTAAATTTTGCAACTGTCACAATCTTCCTCTCCCTTTGAATTTAAGATTTCTTCAATCAATGACTCAATGTTTTGAGTCGGTTCTTTAATTTCATCAGTCTTATTATCATATGTATTCTGATAATAAGAAGTCTTCCAACCATACTTGTATGTGTTGAGAAGATCTTGAGCCATTATGCTAACAGGAACTTCATTATTGGAATAATTTTCTGGATTATATGACCAGTTTCCAGAAATCGCCTGATCGAAGAATTTTTGCATAACAGCAACAATATTAATATAACCAGTATTGCCAGGCATATCCCAAAGAAGCGTATAATTGTTTTTAAGATGCTGATACTGTGGAACAATTTGCTTAAGAGGACCTTTCTTGGACTTCTTAATGGACAAAAACCCTCTAGGTGGTTCGATTCCATTGGTTGCATTTGACACAACGGAACTGCTCTCCGATGGCATTTGTGCGGACAAAGTTGAATGTCTAAGTCCATGTGCTTGAATCTCGGAACGTAAAGTTTCCCAATCATGCTGGTAAGGAATATTTGAAATTTCGTCTACATCTTTTTTGTAAGTATCAATAGGAAGAATGCCATCAGCATATTTGGTATTTGCAAATAGAGAACATGCACCTTTTTCCTTGGCAAGTTGATTGGATGCTTTCAGAAGATAGTATTGGAATGATTCAGAAAGTCCATGAACTGCATCCCATGCTTCTTGAGAATCATATCTAAACCCAAGTTTAGCAAGATAGTGAGCCAGTCCAATATAACCAATTCCAAGGGACCTACGTGCCTTTGTCGACTTTTCTGCAGCAATCACTGGATAGTCCTGATAATCAATTAGTTCCTCAAGACCTCTCACTGAAAGATCACAAAGTTCTTCAAACTCATCATCAGACTTTACTTTACCAACATTGATTGCAGAAAGAATACAAAGAGCAATTTCCCCATCAGGATCATCAATGTGCTGAAGTGGTTTAGTTGGTAGAGTAATTTCTTGACAAAGATTACTCATTTCAACTTTATCCTTAAAGGATGAATGAGAATTGCAATGGTCAATATTCATGATGTAGATACGACCAGTCTCAGCACGTTCCTTTAGGAGGTCCAGAATGAGTCCCTGAGCACTAACAGTTTTTCTTGGAATAGATGAATTTCGTTCATAACCCACATATAAATCGTCAAATCTACTAGTGCCAAAAGCATCATAGAGGCCAGGAACATCGTGTGGGGAGAAGAGACTAATCTCTCCATCTTGGATGAATCGTTCATAGAACAGTTTGCTGATTTGAATTGAGTAGTCTAGTTTACGAACACGGTTATCTTCGGTTCCTTTATTATTTTTTAGGACTAGAATATCTTCTATTTCTTGGTGCCAGATTGGGAAGTGGACAGTTGCTGATCCACCACGGATGCCATTTTGAGTACAGCATCTGACAGTTGCTTCAAACTTTTTGAGGAAAGGGATAACACCTGTGTGCTGAACTTCTCCACCTCTGATTTTGCTGTTGATGCCACGGATTCTGCCTGCATTGATACCGATCCCCGCCCTTTGTGCAACATATCTGCCAATAGCCATATCAGAACTAAAGATGCTATCGAGGGAGTCATCAGAATCAACAAGAACACAGCTAGCAAATTGTCTAAGTGGTGTTCGCACTCCTGCCATGATTGGGGTTGGGATGTTGATTTTGTGTTTGGAGATTGCATCATAATACTTCTTTACATAAGAGAGTCTTGTTTCTTTTGGATACTGCGCAAAAATAGTTGCTGCAATCATCATATACATGAACTGGGGCGTCTCATAAACTTTCCCAGAACTCCTATCTTGAACGAGATACTTATCAACAACTTGGCGTAGGCCAGCATAAGTAAACAAATAATCACGATTGTGATTGATATGAAGACTAAGTTTGTTAAGTTCATCCTCACTATAGTTAGTTAGGATTTCTGGATCATAGACTCCAAGATCAACACAATTCTTAATGTGATCAATAAATGCAGGATGGTCTTGAACTTTACCATACAAAGATTTTCTCACTGCAAACAAGAGAAGTCTTGCTGCTACAAATTGATAATTAGGATTTTCAAGATCAATCAAATCTGATGCAGACCTAATGAGAATCTCCTGAATCTCTGCTGTAGTAATTCCATCATAGAATTGAATGCCAGATTGCATCTCAACCTGACTTGCAGATACTCCAGAAAGATCTCTACATGCTTCTTCTACCATCAAATGTAGTTTATTTAGATCTAGTTCTTCGATAGAACCATTCCTTTTAATAACCTTTACGCCTTTGCTCATACTCGTTTCCAATTAATAAGTTTTGTTTTTGCTTCTAAACCAGAGTAGGTGTTTGATTCTAGCACTTCTTGAACCTGAAGTCCAGATATAACCATTTCATTTATGTCCTTTTCTTTGACACTATTTGGCCAAATGACAACAGAAAAATGTTGATCAATTGCCCTCTCTATCCTCTGTATGATTTGTTTATTTCTTTTTTCATTGTCATAGACCAATACAAAATCCACATCATAGTGATGTATAAAAAACATGTTATCCATGTCTGCCCCAACCATGGCAATAGCATTATCTACAAACATGCTATCAAATGGACCCTCAACAATATAAACTGTTTTAGTCCAGTCAATACCATCTAATCCATAAATTTTTGGATAACTCTCATCCAGAATGACTGTAATATATTTGATTGGAGAATTTGGAAGTAAACTTCTTCCCTGAAATCCAAAAACATTCCCATTTTTAACTAGAGGAATTATAATCCTCGGTTCATCATGTTTTGTAGATTCAAATGTTTCTTTTTGCCTATTGGTCCATTCCTTAAAATTTTCGCAAAAATATAGTTGTTCTAAGTATTTTTTTGGTATTTGCCTTTGTTCTACATACTGTCTTGCAAAATGTTCTTTATTTAGTTCTGAAATTGATGGCAAATCCAAAACTTTCAACGACTTTGTTTTCTTAAAAACAGGTTTTTTGTGATCAAATTTTGGTTCTGGCGTATTAGATCCCTTACCAGTAAGTCCATTTTTATATCTTTCCATCACATACTTATCATAAAGGACTGCATCCATGTCCTTTAGAAAATTAGTAAAAGACCTAGAAACTCCACAATTATGACATTTATAGTTGTGGTCATTCTTTTGTTTGTAAATATATCCTCTTGCCTTATTCTTATACTTCTGAGAATCTCCACAATATGGACACCTGAAATTATAAAGATCTACTTTAACTCTTTTAAATTTTTCAAGTCTTGAAGATACCAATCCAATGTATTTGGAATCAATAAAATTCATTAATAAGGAGCATCATTTTGATCTTTCTATACTAGCAGGCCCATGGTCTGGAGTCAAGATATCCACTACCACAGAAGATTGAGAGAATATGAAGCTCAAAATAATCACAGCTCCTGCAATTATCCAACGAAACTTAATAAGGTCTTCTATCTTTATTTCCATTTTTTCAATTCTTTCTATAACAATATTATGCTCTTCTCTATTAGAATCTTTTAAATCATCCAATTGCTTAGAAAAATGTTCATCATTTTTAATAGTTCTATCTATTCTTTCATCATGTTTTGTCAAAATTGTTGCTATTTTATTATTTGCTTCTGATATTTTATCCACTGCCATTTCTAATTTATCTATCATTTGTCTAGATAAATCTTCATACATATTAAATTTTGTTTCCAAAACATCTAATTTAGATAAATCCGATCTTCTGATTTGGAATAACATTTTACTTTTTCCTAAGTTGAGGTTTTTCCTTTCTTGCCAAATCCTTGAAGAAAGGATTCCATCCCCTTCTTTTAGACTTCCTCAAATCTATTGGTGGATTATCTGGAGGCAATCCTGCAATTCCCCCACCAGATGCTGTCATCTGCTCTCTAATGATTTCAATTATGAATTGCAGTTTAGAATTTTCCATTAAATTTGTTGAAGTATTTTTAAACAATTTTCATCTACTGGAATATCTTCTAAAAATGTTTTTGGATATTCTGGTATTCTATTCAAATAAGATAAAAATGTTTTTAATGATGGCCACAACTCTCTTTCCAATTTAAAGAAAAGCAAAGGTATTGTGGCATCATTAAAAACATCAAATACTATTATAAAATGATTTATCAAAAGAGTTACTTTTAACTCTCCAGATTTTAAATACCTCCTCAAAAGTTTTTTGATATATTTAAATCTGTTTAGATCATTATAAAAATCTTCTTTTGTTACTGACTGAGGATTGTCGTAATATTTTATAGCAAATAAAATATAATTATCTTCATTCAACTCATCAAATCTCATATATCAATTATCACTTAATTGTTGGATATAGGATGCCATTTGAACCAGTAGTAATTCCAGAAGCAGCTACAAGAGTTTCTGCTTTAACTCTTAAGGTTCCATGACAATCCACATAAGTTGTTACTCCAACCCAACCAGCATGTGCATATGCTACATATGCACTTGGTACATGTGAAGTTGTTGAAATGCCATAAACTTGCTTATCATATCCATCAACATATCTCTTGAAGGAAAGAGTACCTCCAGTGGCAATGCCAACTGAGATAGTTGATCCTAAAGAAATTGTTGCAGCACCTATAGTAGAGATTGTAATATTATTTGACCCATTTACAAGAAGATCTCCTACATTCAATCCCACTGGAGGAATAGTTGGAATTATATTAGTTCCAACTCCAGCGTTTGTGGTAGCAGTTCCAGTAATAGACAGAGTTGCAAGAGATTGAGCAGTATCAAGAGCATTACTATAGCTATAATCAAGAGTAGTATAAAGAGGAAGTTCTGAAATATAAAAATCTGTTGAAGCAATTGATGCCCCACTTAGACCTGCAGTAGATCCAATTGTTAGTTGAGTTGTGCTGGCAATACCGACAATTACAGCATCTCCAAAATATGTTCCACCACTACCTCTGACTCCAAAGCGAATCACATCTCCAGTCTGAGCTGCTCCAACTTGACCAAAGGTTGTACCAGAACCAGTAACTACTAAAGTAGAATAATTAAGAGATACTGTACCAGTAGAACCCACATTATCGTTTGTTCCCCAAAGAGCCATGTGCCTTACCTTTAAATAATTTTTTTCTTCTTAAGTTATTTATAAAAAAGGGGGAGTCTCAAACTCCCCCACAGTTTATTATCCCAATAATAAATTTATGAACAATCTCTCATTAGAGCATCTCTAACCATCTTAGCAATAGTATTATCTATGTTATTATCAGTAGTATTTACATACATATCAACTAAATCGCAAACTAGTCTTTTTGTGTGACAGCTTGTAAGAAAGGCAAAAAGAAGTGGTCTAGCTAAATTTACTATTCCTGCCATGGTTTACTCCAATAAACACAGAATTATTTATTCTTAAGACCTTTCAAGACTTGTCCAGCTTTTTGAGATAAAGTATCTTTCTTTTTCCCAGCAGCAAGTTTTCTATTTGCCTCAGGTGCTTCTGGCTTTTCTGATCTTTGAGATCCCATAGGAGCACTAGATTTTCTAGAAGATCCAGATTTCATCTTATTAAGAATCTTATCAGCTTCTTGCTCTAGTCTTTCATCTCTGGATTGCTTTTGTCTTGCTGCTCTTCTATCAGCATCAGTCATTACTCTTTGAGTTCTTTCTGAAGCAGGTCTTAGCTTGCTTTTTTTGGGATCATAAACTCCTTCAATAATGTAATTATTATCCAGAAGATATTTAATCACAGATTCATTTCTAAAACTGTTGGAAGATACTCTTGCCCTTGCTAATTGAGTGTCTGCGATTTCCTTCCTAACTTGTGCTTGGGCAGCTCTTCTTTTAGCAGACTCAAGGGGGTCCTTCTTAACTGTTTCTGCATCACCTCTTGCTGGCATGGCAGAAGTATCTGCTTCATCTAGAACTTCTGTTCCAGCAGATTCATAAATTTCAGCAACCTCATCCCAGGTAAATTGAGAAAGATCATAACCTTCTTTTACCAATACTTCAATCCAAGCATTAACTTCTTCTTCAATACTAGGATTAATTTCGATCTTATTTTTAATTCCAGATCTCACATCAACTTTTTCATTTTTAGTTAGTTTATTAGAAAGATTGCGCTCTTCCTTCTGAACTTTCTTCTTTTTAAACTTACCTTCTACTTCACCCTTTTCCCAACCCTTTCCATCACCATCATCGTCCCACCAACGCTTTGGTTTATCTTCCTTTTCATCTTCATCTTCATCCTTTTCACCCTTTTCTTTCTTCTCGGACTTTTCTTCCTTTTCTTCCTTCTCGACCTTTTCTCTTAAGGTATAAGGATCCTGAATTTCAAAAAATGGATCTCTAATTTGTTTATAAGTATCTGCCCAAATGTTAGTCATTGATTTTTTACTAAGATCTTTTTTCTATTTATTATTCAAAAACTTCACAAACATCTTTTATCCACGACTTGAACATTATTCCATCCTCTGTCACGCAGATTAAATGATTAGCACCAGATCTAATTATTTCTCCCCTAAGTCCAGTATTATTACTTTCAACTATATGACCAACTTTAAATAAATCCCCAAAAACATAATTTTCCCTTAAAGATTTAAGATCTAATTCTGGAGATATTTTCCAAGTTTCTTTAACATCAAATGATCCACTGAGATCATCAAAAAGTTGTTTAACTAATTTAGGTTGAACTCCTGCTGGCATTGATTTCTTGAATACCTCAAAATCCCCAGATGCTGCTGCCTTCCTAGCAACAGAAGAATTCTCCTCAGAGTCTGGATCCTTTGGTCCAGATGAAATTACATTAATAGAGCTAAATTGATAAAGTTGGCCATTCTGCTTTTTAGTTAAATTATCAATTTCAGAAACTCTTTCTGCACCACAAACTATGTTTATTCCAGTATATCCCTCAGCGTTTAGGAAAGAAAGAACATCAAATATAGTTTTAAAGTCCTCACTATCAATAATCCTGTCTGCATACTCAGGAAACATTGCTCTCATATAGTCAATTTTAACATCAGGTGGCAATGGATTAGTTTTTCCATCCTGTGCTCTTGATGGGAAGATATAAAAATTTCCACCTGATGCTGCTTGCTTTAATGCATTTAGTAAATTCTTATGTCCTTTTGTAGGAGGATTGAACTTGCCAATGGCAACAGTTACAAAATTTCCAGATTGTCCAGAACCCCCTTGCTGCTGAGAAGTTCTAGATGATCCTGCAGATGCCTGTGGGGTTTTACTCTTATCTGATGTAGATGCTTTTGCTTTTGCACCTAATCTTTTTGGTGCAGGTTTTGCTTTTGCTAATTTTTTGGACTTTACATCAGCAGGTTTTTGTCTAGAAGATTCATCAGATTTGGAAGAGTCCTTTTTTCTTTTCTCTAAGAATTCTAACTTACCTTTTACTGTTCTAGCTTTTTTAGTACCTTCCCTATCTATCCAAAACCCATGCCCATCGCCAACTAACCCAAGCTTTTTTGCCTGTTGAGCAGCTTGGGAAGTTCTTGCTTCTGTTATGAACTCTAAAAATTTTTTCATCTATTAATTTCTGAGTATATCAAATCCTGGTTGTTAAGAATATACTGTAGTCCTATTCTTTTCAGTTGTAAGTATTTATCTTTATTTTGTTTTGGATCCTTGTGCTCATCCATAAAAGATGAATAAAATAAAGAAAAATTTTCTATTGCCTTTTTCTTTATTTGCTTAACTCTTACATGAGTTTTATAAACTACAATAAGTTCTTTGAAAAAATCTTCCATCAAGAAAGTAAGGTAAAGATATCTCTTTCAGTATTTACCTCAACACCACACTCTTCTGTAAACTTTTCCAAATCTTTTCTTGATGGATTATTGATTCTTTTTCTTGCCATTTCATGATAATCATCAGAAAGATCAAAACCAATATAGTTGTGTCCAAGAAGTTTAGCAGCAAGACCAGTTGTACCTGAACCACTGTAAGGATCAAGAATTGTTCCTGGTCTTTCCATCACTGCTTGGATGCACCTAAGAGGAAGAACAATAGGGAATGGAGCAGGGTGAGGATTCTTCATCTCAGGACCAAACTTCCAAACACTACCATAGTTTACAGATCTCCTAGGAAGTTTGGGACGCTTTGCTCCTTTGCACAACCAGTAGATTCTTTCATCAATTTGTGTGAATCTGTATCCAGAAATCTCAGGTCCACTCCCCCTATTCCAAATAATCTCTTCTCTAATGTGCCACTTAGTTTTGGGCAACCATGCCCAAGGAGAAGTTGCATTGCCTTCAAGATACCTCACTTTATGATTATAGAACAAAGATCCACCCTCTTTTGTTTTATCAAAGAGAATGTTTAGTAGTTCAATTTGCTGTTCTTGATATACATCTTCTGGAAGTGAATCATCAAACTTATCATATTCAATTTTACGAAATAAACCACCACCAATCTTCTGTTTGTTGTATGGTGGTGATGTTACTGTACAATCAATAGAGTTGTCATCAAGTTGTTTTGCCAACTCAATGCAATCTCCAGTTCTCAGGTCAATCATAGGGTCTCCAGTATTTTACCAGTATAGCACATCACTGGACTTTGATAAAGGGTCCAGAAAGGTCAGCTTGACTAATGTTCATTTTTGATGACAGAAAATATGCATGGGTAATAAGTTCTGCCAATTTATCTTTCTTCTTTGCTTCTATAAACATTTTAATATATCTCAAAATTCTCATTTTACTTCTAAGTTTTACTGCATAATTTTTTCCTGAAGGATTTGGAGATTGGGAATCTAACATGAATGCTTTTTGAATAAATTCTTCTGGTGTGCATTTTTTTTCCATGTATGAAATGTCACCAAAATCTTTTGATATCGTATTGTCAGCAATAATATCTTTGAAATAAGTTTGCCAATACTTAAGTTGAGTCTCTGTAAACTTTGAATTCAATGGAATATTATGATTGATATCTTCTCCAGTATATTTTTTTACCAACTTTTCCATCTGTGGTGCTGGAATTGCTCCATTCCTTGCTGTAGCATTTACATACTTACCTTTATTGTTAGGAACTCTGTCTCTTGGTTCAGTTGCATGTGCAGAAACACTAGAGACTTTACTTTCCCAATAATATCTTTTAATATATTTTCCAGCTTTAAATTGTGCTTCAAATGTTAAAGAGTTACCTGCAAAATCATTTTCACCACCTCTCTTTTTGATTTCCATATAAGTAAACATTTCACCTATTAGATCTCCTTCATGAACTTCAATTCCATCAGGACCAACATCTAAATTAGTTTCATAAACATGAGATTCTGGTTCTGCTTTTGTAGGCTTTTTCAGCGAAATGCCAATTAAAGTTTTTTCCTTTAAAAGTTTACTTAGATATGCATTGACAGTTCCAACAAAAACTTCTGGTGCAGTAGTTCCATCCGAAAATTCATCTTTTAAAAGATTAATCATATCTTTAATTTTTTGCTCCTCAGATGATTTTACCATGTAAACATCTGTGGTATTCCAACTATCTTTTTTTCCAGTAAAAATTTGTTGCTGAGGTCTATTAAAACTTGACCAAATGTAATCATAAATGTCTGTACTTTTTGTTGCTGGTATGGTTTTTGTTTTACCACCATACCTAGCATAACTCCAACTGTTATCTTTAGATCCTTGATTATGTCCCAAATATTTTATCAAAGCTTTTGCTTGCTTTAGTAGGCCAAGATACCACTCAGAATCCATATTTGGGAATTCAGTTTTTAGATCATTATAAAGGTCTAAATCTTGATTTGGTGTTAGATCTGCTCCCTTTTCTATTGCATGATAAAAAGTTACTATTGATGCTGCTTCAAAGAGATCTGTTTCTGCCATTTTACGCTTTATTATTATCTATCGTCTTCTGCACGATGTTCTGAGTAGAACACATCAAAAGCACCTTCAGGATAACGCTTCATCAGTTTATCCACATTCCTTGAAACAACATAATCAAGAGGAACTTCTAGTGCAATACATGCTTGCATAACATACCACATCAGATCACCAAGTTCAGTAATCAGGTGATCCTTGTTATCTTCATTCCAAGGCTTTCCTTGAAAGATCATTTTTTTAACAATCTCAAGAAACTCACCACCTTCAGCATTAATACCAACACCAGCAGTCAAAAGACGCTCAATGTTAGCACCTTTACGATCCAACTCAACAATACGATCAGAAAATGCTACAAAATCTTTAGATGCATCAGAAGTAACTGCATCCACAAAATTTTGATACTTGCTAAAATCTACTTTATCAATCATAATTTTTTCCTTTTCTCCTTTGAAGTTTACAATAGGTTTTAGTTTTGGTCAAGTATTTTGATAGTCCAACCTTTATAACTTTTTCTTTCCCCTTTAAGCATTCTACTAAAATAACTTTGAGATAATTTATTCTCTTTACAAAATTTTGAAAGATTTTTAATTATCAAAGTAGTTCCATTTTGATTTTTTAGTTCATAAGTATTTTTAGAATGTGCTTTTGAAATTTTTTGCTTACAACTTTCAGTAAGATTTCTTCCAGTTCTATAAGCAATCATTTTATCAACAGTTTCTTTTGAAAGAATTTTTCCTTTATGTGCTCTACTTATTTTTTGTTTATGTTCTTCACTCAAAGATTTTCCAATTAATTTTTGCCTTCTTTTTTCTATAGAACTTTGTGACTGCTTAAATCCTCTTGAGCACTTACCACCTTTTTTGATATTAAAGCCATTTTCCACAGAGTCATAAAATTTAATCCAATACTGTTCCTTTTCATCTAACAAATTTCTATCTTTAACTTCTTCAACTATACCATAAACAAAATCATACTTACTGTATTTTTGTATTGCTCTACTGATTTTAGTTTCATTAATTGTTCTAAAATGACGAAAAACTCTTCTCTGCAGTTTTTCTACAGTTTGACCTATGTATTTTTTACCAGTAGTTAAATTATGAATACAGTAAATAATTCCCATTAGAACTTAAATCCTGAAAATTTATTTTGTTTTGATTCTTTGGAATGTTCTTCAGATTCATATTCTTCTTGACCAGAATCTAAAATATTCTGTTGAGCACTTTGCTCACAATCATACAATCTCATTTTACCTCTATCAATTCCAAGAACGAACCTCTTATATTTATCAGTTTCAGCATATCTATTCTTCAATTGTTTCACCATAATCTGCCCCAACTGCTCAAGCTCTTCTGTGCTAATAAGAGCAAACATAAGATCAGCAGTAGCAGGCAAACCGAAGGACTCACTAGTATCAGTAAGTTCAACATCAGAAGAACC
>JACCDW010546278.1_pt1 | contig 22575 bp, 22 predicted proteins | sample 7449781 | NCBI WGS metagenome assembly JACCDW01 (sample SAMN15323449, study PRJNA562643) | freshwater metagenome | isolation source: river surface water | place: USA:Blue River Watershed | collected 2017-08-18
AAAACATGGCAACAGGTACAGTTAAGTGGTTCAACTCTGAAAAGGGATTCGGTTTCATTGCAGTTGATGGTGGCGGACAAGATGTATTCGTTCACTACTCAGCAATCCAAGGAAACGGTTACAAGAGCCTTGAAGAGGGTCAGTCAGTTTCATTCGAGGTCGTACAGGGTCCAAAGGGTCCTCAGGCCGATGCAGTGAACGCTAACTAATAGCAACCGCTAGCTTTACAAGAAAGCCCCGCACATTGTGCGGGGCTTTCTTCTTTACATTACTTTTTTGGCTCCGGTGGAACTTCGCCAGCTTTCTTAAGCGCTGCAGTAACTTCCTTCACAGGAGATAAATCTTTTCCTGCCTTCCATGCATCCAGGTACTTCCATGGAGCAACTGCGCCACGTCGTACCCACCAAATATCAGCAGGTGTCGGCCAGGAAATTCCAAAGTGAAGGTGCGGAGAAGTTCCACGTGCACTTCCTGTTGCACCAACAGAACCTAAACGCTGTCCGGCCTTGACCTCTAGACCGGGTTGAATTGCTTTATGGATCGATCGCAAATGTGAGCCGTAGTAACGCACCCCATCGACACCGATCATCGAGACTGAAAGTCCGCCTCGAGTAATTCCGGCATTAACTTTTCCAGACCATGTATCTACACGGTTCACTTCATCAATGACGCCGTCAATGGGTGCAACAAATGCGCAACCCGATTTTGCCAAGATATCGGTGGCCGGATAATCATGGTGAGCACGCGCATAGTTGACCTCACACCCAGTTACAGGAAATACATAGACAGGTCCTGCAGATGCTGGAAGCGGTGAAAGTAGTGTGAGGGAAAGGAGAGCAGCTAAAGCGATGCGTATCTTCATTGCCTTAGGTTAATGCGGCGCGATCAAGTTTTGCGGTAACTGCCATGTGAGGGACAGTGAGCGCCCACACAACAACTAGAGCCATCCAGAAGAAATCGTCATCGAAATCTGTGCCAACAATTGCCAAGATGCCAGCGATGACAAAGGTTCCAATCAGAGCTGGAACTCCGGGAATCACAGCGGCTAGAAAAGTTTTCTTGAGATTGCCTTGCGAATATGCAGCCTGACAGGAATCAAGTGAGAGCGTAAGGCGAGCTGTATGGCGCATCGCATGCCAGCATCCGAAATAGACGGCAAATGCGATTAGAGGAGGTGCAGTAAGTGCCAAAACAAGGAGCAGCGAGATATCAAGGGCCTCACGTCTGCGACCTTTGATAAGCAAAACAAATATTCCAATAAGGCCAAGGGCTGTAACTACTCGAAGAATCTCTTGATCAAAGCCTTGGTGCCAATCGATCAAAGATGGGTTGACCTGTGCCAGCGCATCTGTACTGGCGCTATTGACCAACGGAATAAAAACTGGGATTGACCCGGCGCAAATGGCATAGACGGTTCGTGGAAGTTTGCGCACCTGTTCGCTTCTTCGATCTATCTCATTGATAAATGCAGCATCACCAATTCCAAAGTGCGTTGCACTCATTACCAAGACGAAGATGAAGCCAATAACGCTGAACTTGAGAATCGCGATGACGGCAACGATGGCAACGGCCACGTAGATAACGATAAAGATCGCCATAGTCAGAGGCTTGGTGCGAGGAATCGTTACGAGGTGATCCAAGGCCCCGTGCGGAATGCCTATTGCTAAGGCAGCCATCGCAATTGCGATCTGCCACTGCATGGAATCGGCCCCGAAGCTCTGAGAAAAAATCAATGAGAGAGTGATTGCAACGGCAACTGCAAGAGAAGAGAAGGTACGGACGGAGGAAAAAAGTCCATATTCGTTGACCTTCATGTCGCACCCCCGTTCTGCCAACCATACCAAAGGCACCTATGAGAAGATCAGACGTGGAGAAATTCGGATACATGGCGATGTTGGCCTTCGTAGTCTGTGGCTCGTTCTGGCTAGAGATTGTTCTCAAGACCGGTGTCCTACGCAGATGGAAGCGCGCACTGATTAGCATCCTTCCAGTCAGTACCGTCTTCTTGATCTGGGATGCCTATGCAATTGCTCAAGGTCATTGGTTCTTTAACCGCGATCGGATGCTTGGGATATACGGGCCCTTCAATATTCCACTTGAAGAGATTCTCTTCTTCATTCTTGTTCCTATGGCGGCGATTCTGACAATTGAAGGTGTGACAACGGTAAAGCCTCATCTGCGCGAAAAAGAATTTGGAAAGGATGAGAAATGACCTACAGCGATTTAGCAATCACCGCCGTCCTTATTGCAGTAGTTGTCGATCTCTTCGTCTTTAAGAATTCACTGCTCACCCGCACCGCTTTCTGGCTTTCCTATTCGATCATCTTGCCCTTCCAATTAATGTCAAACTGGTGGTTGACCCACTTTCGCGATGATGGAAAGGCGATTGTGATGTATGACCCGAACACCATCGTTGGCCCTCGTTTGGCGGCAGCACCGGTTGAAGATCTCCTCTTTGGTTTTGCCTTGGTCCTCTCTGTCATGGGGCTCTGGGAGTTCTGGGGCAGGCGAGGATTTCAGCGTCGCTAGAAAATTGAGATTCTCCTATCTGGAGTAATCTTTCCTTTTGTATACAAGGGGCGGTAGCTCAGTTGGTTAGAGCCCCGGACTCATAATCCGGTCGTCGTCGGTTCGAGCCCGACCCGCCCCACTCTTCATAATTGCTTCACCTCAGATGGGAGTCTCGAGTGAAAAGGTTCTTTTCAAGCTTCATCCTCGCTCTCATTTTTGCTTTGACGACTCAAACATCCTTTGCAAATGAGTTGGCAATTTGGGACAAGTTGCAAGGGACAAATCCAAAAGGCTACGTGCTCTTGATGCGGCATAGCCTTGCACCAGGGGTTGGAGATCCAGAGAACTTCTCGCTCAATGATTGTTCCACTCAGCGCAATCTCTCAGATATCGGTCGTCAGGATGCACGCGACATTGGCAAATGGCTTGAAAGAAGGCAGATCAAAATTGCTCGAGTTGAGTCAAGTAGATGGTGCCGGGCTAAAGAGACAGCAGAATTGCTCAACCTTGGAAAAATTCGCCTCAATAGAAATCTAGATTCACTCTTTGAGGAATCAGACCTTCTTAATCACCCTCAAACAATAAGAATTCGCAAGCAGATCGTTGACTACCGTAACAAGTCAGGGCTGCTTATCTTGGTAGGACATTTCGTCAACATAAGCGCTCTCACCGGCGTGGGTGTGGCCTCGGGTGAAGGCGTTCTTGTTCGTGCAGATAGCAAAGGTGTCATCAGGGTTGTCGGTTCAACTCCAAAGTTAAACCGTTAAAGTTAAAGAACATGCGATAATCACTCTAATGAAATCACTTGGCGGCATCGGGAAATTCTTCGGTAAAGGTAGGCAGACTTCTCCCTCCTTCATCGGCTTTCGCCATCCCAGTGGGATTGGCATTCGCAGCAAGTACTACGTCATTCCGCTTTCACGAGGAGCATCAGGATTCTCGCGAGCCCTTGCAGAAGATGGTCAGCTGACGCTAATCGAGAATTCAATCAAAGGATCAGATCAATCTTCGCTAGAGTCTTTTGCACATAGTTTCCTCCCCCGCCTTGCCAGCCATCCACATACTGCTGGCATATTTCTGATTGCAGTAGGCGATGAAGCACTTTCGGTAAGCGAAGTTGCCGCACGCATCCAGGCACTTGGCACCCCATGTGAGTACATGGCCTTACAAGAGTTTGGCGATATGGAACTTGCCGGAAGTCTTGCACTCAGCACCGCCCAAGAGTTAAAGGCGATGGCTTTATCGGGTCTAGATAACGTTGATCCGTCCAAGGTAACGATTACTTATGTCGATGAACCTTCGGATCTTCCAGGATTTATCTCGCTTCTGGAAGCACACTCATTTGAACTCGATATTCGCCAGGTAAGTGGCGGACGAAGTGCTTACCTTGCTGAAGCTGCTTTAGATGGCGCTCATGTGATTCTCTCTTTTGTGGAAGGAGCCTCTTATCCATCAGGAACTGTTGTAACTCCTGTACTTAACGTTGCCTCATCTTCTCCATTGCACACGGTGATCGCCAGTGACTTCGATCTGCCACATGGCAGCACTCACGCAGAAATTCTGGGAGCACTTCAATTGACCTTTGGGATGGTTCCAACACATAGCGAAACCACGGGTCTTTATGAGCCGCTCTTTGCAGCAAATGTACCTTCGCTTAATGATGAAGATGGCGCTGATGAAATTTGCCTCATTCCCGCCAATCCCATCTTGATTCCATTTCTCATCGACCTTGTTTCACATCAGTCAGGGCTCTTCCTTAAAGATCGAGAGAGTTTTGGCGAAGGACCAGTACAGGCTAAAGAGGTTCTGGTAATTGGAATCACCGCTGGCGAATGTCAGGCGGCCTTAGTCGGCAATGGCGATGAAGTCATTGTCACCTTAGAAGAACATCACTCGTTACAGCAGTTGGCAGAGGTAATTCTTAGCCGTAGATAATCGGTAAATAAAGAGCCCCTCACGCATTTGCGTGAGGGGCTCTTTACGATTACGGATTATTATCCGCGCTTATTCTCGTAGTACTTACGGTTAGCCGTAGCTGCCGCCTTGGCAACGGTATTGAGTCTTTCGACGATTACCTTTGCTGCACCTTCAGGAGTCTGTGATCCTGTGAGGCACTTCTGGAACTCAGGAAGACATGTCAGATCGCGCCAAGCTGTAAGGCCTGGGAATGTGTATGTCTTAGGGAGTGTCTTAAGGCTTGCAATTGCAGTATCGAACTGGCGATTGTCGGCGATGAACTTATCCTTGGCTGCATCGGCAGATGTTGGGAAGTAACCGGTGCCCTTAAGGAATGTTGTCTGAGCCGCTGGGCTACCAAGGAATGATGCATATTCAAATGCTGCATCAGGGTTCTTGGTGTGCTGGAAGACACCGTTGGCAAGAGGAGCCTGGAAGCCCATCTGAGCCTTAGGGCCATTTGGACGCGCAAGGGTCATGACCTCAGTGCCGTACTTAAGGTTCTTGCCCACGTCGATAAAGCTACCGCCGTGGTGCATGACCATCGCTGCCTTACCTGTGTAGAAGTTGCTGAAGATTTGTGCGTAACCATCTGTAGCAACTGTTGGAACCACTGCCTTATCTTTAACGGCCAAGTTGACCCAGAAGCGCATCGCTTCAACTGCTGCATCAAGTGACAAGGTTGCCTTAAATGAAGGAGAGATGATTGAACCGTTGAATGCGTGGAGAACGTTGACGATAAATCCACCGCCACCTGATCCACCACGCATTGCAAATCCATACTGACCCTTGCTTGGGTTGGTACATGCGATTGCAGCGGCACGGAACTCTTCAAGAGTTGTTGGCTCCTTCTTAATTCCAGCGGCCTCAAAGAAATCTTTGCGGTAGTAAGTCCAGTCGATGAATGTAAAGAATGGAACACCATAGACCTTGCGGTTAGAGGTAAATGCTGGAGTGTCACCTGCAACAGCATCTTTACCTGGCCATTGCTTGTTATATGTGGTGATATCGCGCAAGCCACCGATACGTAACATATCTGTGAAGCGTGTAACGTCGATCATCACAGCATCAGGACCGCTCTTAGCTGTAGTCGATGCAATGTACTTGGCCATCCAGTCATCATTAGTAACTGTCTGCACATCAAGTTCGATGGCAGGTGATGCCTTCTTAAATGCTTCAGTAGTTTCAGCAAAGGCAGCGCGCTCTGGTGCACCAGTAAAGTGGTTCCAGTACGTCATCTTGCCTGTGCCCTTTTTATTTGTGCGAGCAGCAAATGCTGATGTTGCAGATGAACCAACTGATGCAACCGCACCCGCCATGGCGCTGAGCTTCAGAAGAGTTCTACGGGAAAGATTGCCGATTAGGTCCTGCATAGGTATCAACTTTCTATCTGTGGCCCCACCCGATGTAAGGCTTGGTGTGAGGTTAATAACAGCCGATCAGGTTGGTCAATAGAAAACGCAAAGAAAATATAGGATTTTTCTAGAAAAATATAGGATTAAATTCGGAAAATCTAAGCCCAGAAATCAATCCCTGACATCAGTCTTTGAGGCTACCAGCGGTGATACCCGCGACCATCTTGCGCCCAACTAGGGCAAAGCCGATAACTACCGGCAAGAGGCTGAGCATTGCTGTCGCTGTCAGGGCCTCCCACGGCAACTGGAACTCACCGATCATCTCCTTGAGGCCAACGGGCCAGGTTCGTGTTCGATCAGATGAGGTCAACATGAGGGCAAAGAGGACGTCGTTCCACGCAGTGATAGCCGTCAGAGTTCCCGTTGCGGCTAGGCCTGGCAAGACCAGTGGAATCGAAACGCGCCACATAGCACCCATGCGAGAGCAGCCATCAATGCGCGCGGCATTCTCCAAATCAGGAGGAAGTGAATCAAAGAAGCCCTTCATCAACCAGACTGTAGCCGGCAGAGTAAAGGTCGTATATGCCAGGGTCAATCCCGCGTAGCTATCGAGTAACCCCAGAGTATTCATAAATATATAGATTGGAATAAGAAGCAACACTCCAGGTACTAAACGAATTGCTAGATAAATCAATAGCACGTTCTGCCGGCCCTTGAACTTGCTTCTCGAAAGAGCGTATCCGGCCAAGGTACCTAAGGTCAGACTGATGATGACTGTCAAGGTGCTCACAATAAGACTATTTTTAATCAGCAACGGGAAATTGGTATCCCGCCACACACCTACGTAGGCGTCAAAACTCAAATTTGAAAGACTAAATTTTGTGGGAAATTTATTTATATCTACATTGGTTCGCAGGGAGGTATAGAAGGTCCAGATCAAAGGCATGATTGCAAAAATTGCCAAGAATCCGATCCCAACATTGACGAGGTAGTAAGAGATCGGGCGCTTCTTCTTTTTGGTAGTAGTCATTAATCTTCCTTTCCAAAACGAGCAAAGCGGATATAAACCATCGCAAAACCTGCAATTGCTGCAAGGACTGCAACTGAGATTGCAGAGGAGTAACCGAAGTCATACATCTGGAAGGCCACTTGGAAGGCGAGTAATGGAAGCACTGTGGTGCTATCGCCAGGGCCACCATTTGTCATCAGAAGCACCAACGTCGGTGAGTTAATGAGGTGAATGACGCCCAAAATTGATGAGACAACGATTACTGGAGAGATCAGCGGCAAAATTACGTAACGGAAGTGCTGCCAACTGCTTGCACCATCAACAGATGTTGACTCACGCATATCTTTTGGAATTCCTTGAATGCCTGCCAACAGGAAGAGCATAAAGAATGGGTATGAGGCCCAGAGATCAACAAAGAGGACTGCATAAATTGCAAGCTCTGGATTACTCCATAGACCGGCTGGACCAAATGAGATCCCGACACTCTCAAGCATCTTGATCAGTACGCCTGAATTCTGATCAAGGATAAATCGCCACATGTAAGCGGTCACAACCGGCGGAGTAAACCAAGGAAGGACAACTAGTACTCGAATGAGACCGATGTATTTACGATCTTGGCTCAGGAGCATCGCTGCAGCTAATCCAAGTGCTAGCTGCGTAATCAAACCGACAACCATGAAGATGAGAGTATTTTTTGTAGCAAGGAGGAAGAGGGAATCTTTAAACATCTGCCTAAAGTTCTCAAGACCAATAAATGTTGAGTCAGGACCTTCCAAAAGAACAGTGCGCGTAAAGCTTAAGTAGATTCCGCGATAGAGCGGGTAGAAAATGAATGTGACGACGAGAATAAGACTTGGGACCAGCAAGACCCATGCAAAGTACTTGCCTTCAAGGATGGAATGAAGTCCCCGATACGGTGACTTTTTCGCTTTACGTGGCAGGGCAGTCCGTGTACTCATGCCGCAAAGGTAGGGAGGTTAGTTGTTGGCTGTCAATGAAAACTCGCAAAAAAAATATAGGATATTTTAATGCTCGCCCTTAGGGCCTCTCCCCTAGATCAGGCTAGGTGGCTTCATCGTCAGGCGAAAGGCGTTCATCGCAGCTGGAATATCACTGACCCAGGTCACTAATTCATCGTGGGCATCGCCGATGAACTTCTCGTTCTTGAGTGAATGTAAGAAGGTATGGAGATCTTTATAGAAGCCAAAGGGATCACAGACCACGATCGGCTTCTGGTGATATCCAAGGTGGCGCGCCACCCAAATCTCCATGAACTCTTCCATCGTGCCAAGTCCGCCAGGCAAGATGAGGAAGCCATTGGAGAGATCTTCAAGCATCGCTTTGCGCGATCTCATCGACTCTGTGATGAAGAGTTCAGTGGCTTCTTCATCGGCAAACTCTTTGCCCACGAGCTTATGAGGAATGACACCGAAGGTCTTACCGCCAACGCTTCTGGCACCCCGTGAGACAGAGCCCATCATGGAGAGAGTTCCGCCGCCCCAAGCAACATCCCAGCCTTGCTCGGCAATTGACTTGCCTACCTCAAAGGCGAAATCAACATACTTCTTATCTATCTTGGTCGATGCTGAGCAGAAGACGGCTATACGCATGAAGCAATAGTGCCATGAAAAGTTCTGCGCAGTAGGATTTCAGAATGAATACAGTTGCATGGGAAAGTGGCGAGTGGATTAATCCACCAGTTTCAACTGCGGCCTCGCCAACTGAATTTCGTGTAACAACTGTCCACGAAAGTGATTTCTGGCGCAACACCTCTTATGGCTTCGTTCACGATTCAGGCCATGCCCTGCTCGTTGATTTTCCAGATAACTCTGCGATGGAAGTCTCGTTCATCCTTGATTACACAGGGCAATTTGATCAAGCTGGAATTATTGTTTATAGCGATAGCCAGCACTGGATCAAGGCCGGCGTCGAAAGTGCCGATGGTGCTCCGCAAGTTGGGGCTGTTGTCACATCAATCAACTCTGATTGGTCCCTTGCACCAGTGCCAGAGTGGATGGGTAGAGAGGTAACGGTGCGTGCAAGTCGCGCAGGTGATGCACTCTCAATTCGTGTGCGTTGCGCAGACGAAAATCGACTTGTGCGTCTTGCGCCTATTGATGCAAGCCTGAATTGGAGAGCAGGACTGCATTGCGCCAGCCCTGTGAGCCAATCACTTGATGTGCGATTTACACATTGGTGCACAGGAGAAGCTGATTTAACACTTCACTAAGTGCGGGGTTAGAGTAGGAATATGAGTACTCGTCAATGGAAAGCACGTGATGTAGCCAAATGCATCATCATCCCTAGTGATCTCGATAATAAGTACTCGCGCGGAGTTCTAGGAACCATCACAGGTTCAGCCCGCTTCCCAGGTGCTGCCGTCCTCACATGTGCAAGTGCATCTGCAACTGGACTTGGAATGATTCGCTTTCACAGTAACTCAGGGCTAGCTCACCTTGTCTTACATTCAAATCCAGAAGTTGTCGTACAACCTGGACCAGTTACCGCCTGGCTTGCCGGATCTGGAATTGAATCAAATCGCTACAGTGATTTCACAACCTGGCTTCGCCATCGCTGGTTCACATTGATTTCAAAGCAGAGCGTTCCAACAATTTTAGATGCGGGGGCGCTTTCGCTTGCAGGAAAGTTCTCTCACCCCACGTTGATCACCCCACATGCCGGTGAACTTGCTCGACTACTTATCTCGCGAGGTGTGGACGTTACATCCGAGGCGATCGAAGGTAATCCAAAAAAGTGGGCGGTGAAGGCTTCTCAATTGCTTGGAGTTGTGGTTCTTCTTAAAGGGTCGCGCACTGTTGTTGCAGATGGTGAATCTCTCATTGAACTCACGATCTCCTCACCGTGGCTTGCCACTGCGGGTTCTGGTGATGTACTTGCAGGAATTATTGGTGCACTTGCTGCAACTAATTACATTGAGATACTCAATGACGGAAATAGATTGAGCGAAGTTGCTGCAAGTGCTGCATATATCCACAACGCTGCAGCTCTTCTTGCATCTAGGGATGCCCCAATCTCTGCGACACGAATTATTGATTTTATTCCCGATGCGATAAGAAAAATTCTGTAAACGATTAGTAGAACCTGCGCGACTAGTCAAAGCGCGATACCTTAATTCATGACCGCTGCAACGTTACCTCGCGTAATGATTGCAAGCGACGACGCATTTGAATTAACAACAATGAGCGCTGCTCTTCGTCTACACGGAGTCAATATCGTAGGTGAGGCAAGCAATAAAGCCGTTGCCGAGAATACTTTCAAATCTTTGCAACCCGAAGTTCTCGTTATTGATCTGCTGTTTGCAAGTTCTAGTGCGCTTTCAATTATTTCTCACTTGCGCAAGATTAATCCAACACTTGGCATCGTCTTAATGACCGCCTGTCCAGATCTGCGTTTACTTGGAATTTCAGAGAAGACCCTCCCTCGCGGCGTCCAAATTGTTCTCAAGCGATCTGTTGCAGATCTTGCAGCGCTTAGCTTTGCCATTGCGTTATCAATTGACACTCAGGTACTTGGTAGCCCTGCGGCATGGATTAAGTCGCATGCTTCACTCCACGAAAATGCATTTCTCACTGTCCTTAGCGATTTCACTGATATCCAGGTGGCGACTCTGCGATTAATTGCACAAGGTTTAAGCAACTCTGAGATTGCAAAGGTGCGCTTTGTCAGCGAGAAATCTGTTGAACAGATTGTTGCAAGAATCGCTCAGCATCTGCAGGTTGCTCCTGATCGATCAAAGAATCTTCGAGTGGTCATCACCGGCGAGTACTTCAAGTGGATCGGTGCTCCAAGACATTTGTAGAAGAGTTCTTGTTCTAGTTCTAGTCCTGGTACTTGGTAGAGTGGCGTCATGGCAGAAGTGAAAACTCTTCAGGATATTCGCGAACATTGGAATAATGTTCTGGATTTCGTCGAAAGAGAAGATCGAATCACATGGATGGCCTTCTTTGATGCTCGTCTTGCCTCATTCGATGGCAGCCTTCTTATCCTTGATTACTCAGATAGTCAGAAATTTGGTGGATCACATCAATTTCCGCAGACGCGCGCTAAGCAGATAGCCTTATTAAAGAAGGCGATCCACACTATTCTCAATATAGATATCGAGATTGAGCAGAGGCCATGAAGAGATTAGTTATCGCACTTTCATTGACGCTTACCGCAGGCCTTCTCTATGCCACTCCAACTTATGCCGCTGGAGCAAGCCTTTCTATGTCGCTCAACCAGACACCGGGACGGGCAGAGCCCATCGTGACACTTTATGGCCAGATCAAACCGGCGAAGGCATCGATTCCCGTCACAGTTCAGATTTATCTCAAAGGAAAGTGGCAGGACACTCGCTTTATAAGTAAGACTGCAAAAGTTGGAACCTGGCGTGTAGTTGCAGTTGCAACAGCACTCAATGCAACGATGAAGTATCGAGCCAAGGCTAATATTGCAGGTAAGACTGTCTTCTCAACCGCCAAAGAAATTGTGATTAAACCTGTCCCGCAAATGGTCGATGGTCTTTCGCATGTGATTGATCCATTGGGTCCTGGTGGACGCATCCACGGAACAGATGTCAGTAGATGGCAACATCCGAATGATGAACCCATTGACTTTGTAAAGAAATACAAGGCAGGAATGCGCTTTGTCATGATTAAGGCATCAGATACGCGCGATGAAGCAGATGCACTTGCTCTTAAATATGTGATCATGGATCGCAGCGCTGCTCAAGCTGCAGGTATCTTTACAGGTTTCTATCACTATGCAGTAACGCCTGATAGCAAAGATCCTGAAGTAATCAAGACCGATGCAGCAACGCAGGCACAGAAAGTGATCTGGCGATTGGCTGAACTTGGTGGCTATAACGAAATGGATCTTCCATACGCACTTGATTTAGAGAATAACTGTGTTCGCTACGATAAATCAGGGTGCGTTAAATATGCCAGCAAGCAGGCTGTGACCTTGTGGGCGAAGACATTCCTAAAGATCGTTAAAGAGAAGACTGGTCGCACACCAATTCTCTATTCCTATCCAGCATTTCTTGAAAATGCCATGGTCCGAGATGACGAACTAGCAACCTATCCATTGTGGTTAGCCCAATATCAAATCGATCCTGCAGATCCTCTTGCCCAACCAGGACTAAAACCTGGTGGCTGCTATGTGCATTCATGGACATCTGCCAACTGTTCCTCTCAATGGATTATCTGGCAGTACTCATCATGTGGAATTGCGCCAAAGTACGGAGTTCCTGGCAATCGCCTTGATCTCAACGTCTTTAGAGGAACTCAAGATGAGTTTCTAGCTCTCGCCACCGGCACTTGGAAGCCCTCTGCAAATGATTTCATGCCTAAGAATGAGTCGAGCACGATGACGATCAAATCGGTCAACGCCGTCTCAACCGATAAGAATGCAACGGTTAAGGTGGAAGTCTTTAGGCCGACAGGGTTACCTGTAGTCACTGGAACAGTTCGCTTCTATCCGAACCCAACCAATCGCCCTGAGAATATGTTGGTGCAGACTGTTGTGCGATCAACAAGTGGCGCATGGACGCTAACAATTAAGGGACTTCCAGCAGGAACATGGCCAGGTGAGATTGGCTTTGTTGATGCAACAGGAACTCACGCCAAAGTTCGCGTACCGATTGAGTTCACTATCGCCCAAGGGCCAGAACCAACTCCTTCGCCATCTCCGACTGCTAAACCAGCTAAGCCAAAGCCGACCACCGATAGTTGCGCTAAGCAGATCAAGAATTAGAGAGCGGTAATCTCAATCATCATCGCTTGCTCTGGTCCAAGAATCGGAGTTGTCAGGCCGATGACCTCAAGTTCACGGCCAGTAAGAGTTACTCCATCCATCCATGTTGGCTTCTTATGCAACATAAAGTGTGGCGCACCTGCAGGAAAGATCGGCGCGACTTTATAACTCTTGGCTGGATCGAGCCCACGCAATTTCATTGGCGCAGGATGCACGGCAACAGTTGGTGTGAGTTGGGCGTAGGTAAAGAGTGCGTGTAGGCGGTCGTGAGAGATTACTCCGTAGAGATATCCATGAGGATCTGGATAATCAATGCGAACGCTCTTTCCTGTATGGAATAGATCGCGATGAGATTTATAAAAGCTCGCCCAGATTTTCAGATTATCGCGTTCGCTCTGCGAACTCTGAGTGATATCCCACTCAACACCGGCATGGCCAAAGAGTGCGGTAATTGCTCTAAACGATAGATCGAGTGAGCGACCAGTTTGATGGCCTCGTGTTGGTCCGATGTGGGTACCAAGAAGTTCTGGTGGAATAACAAGAGATGTCCAGCGCTGAATTGTCTGACGCTCAAGGGCATCATTGTTATCACTAGTCCAGAAGCGATCAACGTAATCAAGTACTCCTAGATCAATGCGAGCACCACCTGATGCACATGATTCGATCTCAAGATGCGGGTGGCGCTTCTTTAGTTCTGCAAAGAGGCGATAGATAGCTATCGTCTGTGTGCGAGTACCTGCACGTCCCACGTGACCGCCATCGTTAAGAACGCGATTGTGATCCCACTTGATGTAGGCGATCTTGTGAGAAGACAGAATTGCAGAAGTTTGCTCAAGCACATGCGCGAAGGCACCTTCGTGAGCTAGATCAAGAACCAACTGATTGCGCCAGAGCGCCGGCGTGCGATCTGCTTCGCGCAATACCCATTCAGGGTGGGCTCGATAGAGATCTGAATCAGGATTGATCATCTCTCCTTCAAACCAGAGACCAAATTCAATTCCCTTACCGTTGATGTACTCGATCATCGAGGTAAATCCCTCTGGCCATACCTCGGCGGAGATAACCCAATCCCCTAGTCCGCTTCTGTCATCGCGGCGCGAGCCAAACCAACCATCGTCAAGAACAACGCGCTCAATACCGATCTCTGCTGCCACATCAACGAGCGATTTAATCTTTTCAAAGCTATGGTCGAAATAAATTGCTTCCCACATATTTAATGTAAGAGGTCGTGGTCGGCGAGGATGTTGCGTCCGAGCGCGAATGTGTTGGTGGAAGGCGTGGCTTACTCCATCGAGACCTTCAGACGAAAAAACTGCTAGCGCTCGTGGTGCGCGATATACCTCACCTGATTCAAGGATGACTTCACCAGGAAGTAAGAGCTCTCCCGTTCCGATCGCTTGGAAACCTTCAGATGTTCTATCGATCAGGTTCTGATTATTTCCACTCCATGCGTTAGTCAGCGCCCATGCGCTACCGGATGCAAAGGTGGTAGAACTTTCAACGGCTAATTGGGCGATGGTGAAGTTATGTCCGCTACGACCTTCTCGACTATCTCGCACCCACGTACCTGTTTCGATATCGCGACGTTGTGGATGGCGTTCGTTTGACCAGCGACCTGCAAAATCTAAACTCTGACGCGCCTCCTGGGGAAGCGGTAACCAGTAGATAAATTCATTGAGTATGTATTGATCGCTTCCGGTGTTTTCAATTGCTGCCTCAAGAGTCAGCACACCGTAGGCATCTAGTAAGAGTGAATAGGTGAGTTTCAGATCGGCATATGCATCGGTAAGTACAGCAGTGATTGAGTTCTTGTCGCTTGCAAAATCTGTCACTACAAAGTGAGATGACCATGCACTTCCATTTCGATGGCCACTGAGTGCGCTACGTCCTAAAAATCCGCGTGATCCTTCGCGCATAACCCCTGGGTTCTGCACAGAATCAAATCCGCTATTGGTCACAGATGGTGTGACGGCTCGTGCAAAGTCAGCACTTACGCCACCAAGTGGTGCGCCCCAATGGCTCACGACAAGTGCGCCATCGATCACATCAACAATTAGTTCTGCAGAGGATGCTGTCAGGATGGCTCTTTCTCTGCTCACATCGGTAGAGTAGTGCCATTATGAGCCAGACCAAAAGTCTCGATGCCGGTGTAATCCGCAGCGATCTGCCAATGTCAGATGGTCGAACAATTCGTTATTACGATAGCCAGAATCGCACTCGAAGCGCTGTGGATCAACGTCCTGTTGAAGAGCAGCCAGGAATCGGTGAGTTACGACTTGATCCTCTCCTCAATGAGTGGGTTGTGATGGCAGCCCATCGCCAAGGTCGCGTCTTTCTTCCACCAAAAGAGCTCTGCCCATTATGTCCAACACACGCAGATCTCTTTAGTGAAATTCCAGATAGCGATTATGAAGTAGTTGTCTTTGATAATCGATCACCATCATTGCGCGCACCAATTGGCGACTGGGCTCTTCCAGATATCGTTGGAACAGATACAGATCCAGGGACTGCTGCCGGAAAGTGTGAAGTTGTCTGCTTTACCGATAACCATGGCGGATCATTTGGAGAACTTTCAGAGCGCCAGGTTCGCACGCTGATGGAGGCCTGGCGCGATCGCGTGAGAGATCTTTCGCAAGAGAGCTACATCAGACATATCGCACCCTTTGAAAACCGTGGCGAAGAAGTTGGCGTAACGCTCTTTCATCCGCATGGACAGATCTACGCTTACTCATATCTGCCACCTCGCGTGATCAAGATGTTAGATGTTGCAAAGACTCACCATGAAGAGACCGGTCGAGTGCTCTTTGATGATGTCGTTGCCCGTGAACTCCGCGATGGTGACCGCATCATCGCTCGTAATGAACACTGGGTCGCCTTTGTTCCATACGCTGCCCGCTATCCCTTTGAAATTCATATTGCACCCCTCTCCCCTGTTCCAGATTTAGCAGCCTTGAGTTCAGAGCAGGCTGATGCCTTTCCTTCCATTTCGATTGAGGTGATGCGTCGCCTTGATGGCGTCTTTGGAATATCGATGGCGTATATCGCGACATGGCATCAAGCACCTGTGCGCGAAGGCCGCGATCTCTTACGTCTTCATTGGCAGATCACCAGTGTGCGCAGAGCACCTGGAAAGTTAAAGTATTTGGCAGGTAGTGAATCTGCAATGGGCGCATTCATTATGGATCTCAAGCCTGAACAATCTGCTGGCCAATTGCGTGATGTAGTTCTATAGATGTCTGATTGGCTCAAACCTCACGTTATTGCATCGGCGCCAGGCCGGGTAAATCTGATCGGTGAACATATTGATTTCAGCCAAGGATTTGTCCTCCCCTTTGCAATTGCCGATCGCACGACTGCAAAGTTGCGCAAGCGCAGTGATGATTTCATTCGCATTCGTTCAGCACAGCGCCCTGATGCCGTAGTAACTACATCTCTTTCGGAGTTAAAGCCTCTCGGTGGCGGTGATTGGGAGCGCTATGTTCTTGGCGTCATCTGGTCACTAAAGATTGATCGTGGCGTTGATATCGAGATCGATGGCCGCGTTCCACTTGGCGCAGGTCTTTCCTCATCTGCAGCCCTTGAATGCGCTGTTGCTGTCGGGCTCAACCAACTCTTTGACCTTAGCCTCAATAGAAAAGAGTTAGCGCTACTGACGCAGAAGGCTGAGAACGATTACGTCGGTGTCCCATGCGGAATTATGGATCAATCTGTCTCGTTGATGGCAGAAAGTGGCTCTGCGCTCTTACTTGATTGTCGCGATCTAACAACCACATTGATTCCCTTTGATTTAGCAGCCTCAGACCTTGAACTCTTGGTGATCGATACTCAAGTTCACCATGCCCTTGTCGATGGCGGTTATGCGCAGCGACGAAGTAATTGTGAAAGTGCAGCCCAGAAGATGGGCGTGACTTCGATGCGAGATCTCAGTAGCCAACATCTCCACGAGAGCAAAGATCTCCTTTCTGATCATGAATTTTTCCGCGCCCGTCATGCAGTCACTGAGATTGCTCGCGTTGCTACAGCCGTTGAATTATTAAAGGCTAAGGATTTCGTTGAGCTGGGCCGAGTAATTACCGCATCACATATTTCTCTCCGCGATGATTACGAAGTCTCGTGTCCTGAACTCAACTGCGCAGTCGATACCGCGCTAGCCCAGGGAGCACTCGGTGCTCGCATGGTCGGAGGCGGCTTTGGCGGCAGTGCCATCGCGCTCGTTGCTTACGATCAGATCGCTGCGATGCAAAGTGCGATCACACAGGCATTTGATAGCGCCGGCTTTACCGCCCCACGCTTCTTTACATCTCTGCCTAGTGATGGTGCGCGGGTAGAGCTAGATCACTCCGCGATCTAAACCTTCTAAAACATCACGCGCACGCTCTTTAACTTCGCCCAAGTCTGACAATCTATTGAGACCAAAGACTTGTTGACTCATGCGATGGTTCTTTACAAAATCGTCGCGGTGGCGATCGAGAAAATCCCAGTACAGGGTTGTAAATGGACAGGCGTTATCGCCCACTCGCAATTTAGGGTTATAGGAACACCCTTTGCAATATGTGCTCATCCGCGAGATGTAGGCACCCCCTGCTGCATATGGCTTTGTCATCATCTGTCCACCATCTGCATGAAGTCCCATACCGATAACGTTTGGAACCATTACCCACTCAGATGCATCAACGAATTGTTCGCGCATCCAATCGAGAAACTCTTGCGGGTTGCTCCCTGTGATCAGAGCTAAATTACTTAGGACCATCAAGCGAGGAATGTGGTGCACCCAGGCGCGTTCCTTTACATCTGTCACGATCGACTTCACACAATTCATCGACGTCTTATTCGGATCGCTAAAGAGCGGCAGCAAGGGGCGAGATGCGCCTAATTGATTATTCTCGCGATAGCCCTCGCCTAAGAACCAATACATTCCATTGACATATTCTCGCCAGCCGATGACCTGACGGATAAACCCCTCACATGAGGCGATTGGAATAGTGCCCGTTGCAAACTTCGCTAATGCAGCTTTGACGACCTCTGACGGATGTAAAAGACTGTTGTTGATATATGGACTTAAAAGTGAGTGATGGAGAGCCCAGTTATCTGATGGCATCGCATCTTCGTAGGGGCCAAACTCTGCAAAGTGGTTCTCAATAAAATTCTCTAACGCACGTAGTGCGCCATCTCGAGATGTCGCCCACTGAGTAGGTGGCTCCATACCAAGCTCAGCAGCAACCTCAAGATCAATGGCATCCGGGGCAAAGTCAAGGTATTCCGGCCAGGTGTAATTCTTCGGAGGTGGCAGCCTATTTTCCTTATCAAAGTTCCACTCGCCACCAACTGGATCTTTGCCATCGACTAAAACTCCGAGGCGAATGCGTTGTGCTCGATAAAAATTCTCCATCACAAATGTCTTCTGCTTCTGTGCCCATTGCATAAAGAGATCCCGAGGCGTTAAGAAGAGATCATTGGGTGCAAACTCAACACCAAATTCTGAGAGAGCTTTACTTTGAGTAAAGGAAGATGGTTCGGCACAGGTAATTGGAAGTGATCCATGTTGAGTTTGAACCTCTTTGAGCCCATCGATTGTTGTCGCAGCCTTGATGTATTCAACCTGGAAACCCTCATCGCGCAGGGCTGCAGCACTATGGCGCGCACTTGAAATAAGAAAGTGAAGGCGCATTGGATGCCATGGACGACCCGTCGTCATTCGCGCGCTCTCAACAAATACGATGAGATCAGATTTGGTAGATGCCGTCTTTAAAACACCATAATCGCGATGCAGATGATCGAAGGGAATATAGAGAATTCGCTTCAAGAGATGAGGCTCTTACGAGTTAACGGGATCGATCGAGATAACAGCAACGCCACCAATGGATGAGAGGACCTGAACAAGATCTGTTGGATCGGTACCTGGAACTGCAACGAGAATATCGTCGTAGCCAACTCCATCCTTTGATTCAAGAACGCTCAATGAACGGATATCGCACCCTGCTGCACCGATTGCAGATGCAATGGCGCCGAGTGAACCCGGACGATCAGGGAGTGAGATCTTGAGTTGAAAGAGCGCCATAGCAGCACTCTACAGGGATGGTGCGGTGCCGAGGGTGACCCTAAATGACTTGCTGCCACCGCTATTTGGAAGATCTACAACAACTGTGATCTGAGTTCCAGGAGCATATGAGCGAATCTTGACGATCGCTGCAATCTCATCTGGGATTCTCACGCCATCGATAGAGCGAATCACTGAACCTGCAGGAATTCCTGCTCTTTCAGCGCCTTCGCCCGGACTTAAACGTTGAATACGCGCACCGATACCTGTGAAGGCGGTATCAAAGAAGACTCCCAGAACTGGTCTTGTTGATTTTCCAGTTGCGATGATTTCATCAATGACGCGCTTTGCTTCATTCATTGGAATTGAAAAACCTAGACCGATAGAGCCACTTGTTCCACCGCTTGAGAGAGTTGCGATTGCCGAGTTCACGCCGATGATGCGACCTTGTGCATCAACGAGTGCGCCACCTGAGTTACCGGGATTGATTGCAGCATCTGTCTGAATTGCATTGACATATGACTCGCTACCTACGCTTCCAGCAGTTACTGGTCGATTAAGAGCAGAGACGATTCCACTAGTAACGGTACTTGCAAGACCAAGAGGAGAACCGATTGCAAGGACTGGATCTCCCACGCTCACCTTGGAAGAGTCTCCAATTGCGGTGGTAGGTAAGTTTCCAGACCTAATTGATAGGACTGCCAAGTCATACATTGGATCGCGGCCAACGATAGTTGCATTGACCTGATCGCCATTTGTGAATTCAACTTTGATTGTTCCGGTTGTTACGGCAGTTTCAATCACGTGATTATTTGTCACGATAAAGCTGGTGTTGGCGTTGCTTCGGTAGATCCAACCAGATCCCGTACCGCTGCCCTGTGAAGAAGTGACCGAGATCGAGACTACCGTTGGAGTAACTAGCGCCGAGATCGCTTTAGCATTGAGTCCGGTACCACCGATTTCAATGAGATTGCGCGAAGAAGAACAAGTTCCAGTGCTAGAGAGAAAGAGCGCACCTGTGCGCTTATCGGCACATGCAGTGATGACAGATGATGGTGATGTCGAGGCTGCTGTGGCTACGCCACCTGCGATGAGGGCACCTGCAAGAAACGCGCTAATGATCGTCGCTGGGCTCTTAACCTTGATGCTTTTCATACTCACCATCCTTAGTTACGATGCTGAATTTACCCTGTGAAGAAACTTGGCGCATTCTGTAAAAGAATTGCTCCCTCACTTGGATTCGAACCAAGAACCTGCCGATTAACAGTCGGCTGCTCTGCCGTTGAGCTATGAGGGAATAGTGCAGAGCGCAGACTCTACCGCACCTAGACGGGTGGGTGTAAATCGAAGGCTCTAGAGGGAGCCTATGGCCAATTCGTGAAGTCCGCGGCGGGTGGTCTCAAGGGCAACCAATGAGGCAAATGCGCTGTTGTACTCGTCAGGGTTTTCAACGGGATTAAGGCGCTGCAAATTCGATTTGAGATCTGCAATTGCGCGACTAATTCCTACTTCGCGCAAGCGCGCCACGATGCTCTCAATATATCGAGCCGAAACTTCTCCATCTGAACGAATTGGTTCAACGGTGAGTTCGGTAAAGAGAGTCTTCATCCGTTCATCGGCGATCTCATCGATCTGCATCGTTGTTGAACTATGTGCATCGATGATCCGCTTCATCTCAACGTAGGCAGGATGGGTAAATGCAGTCAACTCAATCTCAGACCAGGTGGTGAGCAGATCAGGCATCTGCAATCGCGCTTTAAGAACTTCACGTTCGAGCAGAAGGCGCGGCTCCTGTGGGTGCGGACGCCATGATTGATCGCCTGCATCTGTCTCTACCTCTGTGACCACGTTTGAATTCTTGCGCGCACCCTGTGCAACGGCAGATGTCACTATCTCAACCTCAACGCCGAGCCATCCTGCAAGCAATCGTGAATATTCAGGACGTAGAGATTTGTCGCGAATCTGGGCAACTAGTGGCGCTGTTGCATTGAGGGCATTGATGCGACCTTCAGCCGTTGCCAGGTTATGTAATTTGAGTTCAGTGCGGATTGCAAATTCAAAGAGCGGAACGCGCTTTGCAATGAGATCACGTAACGCTAAATCTCCCTTGGTCTGACGCAGATCGCATGGATCTAAACCATCCGGTTCAACGGCGACAAAGGTCTGAGTAACAAACTTCTGATCTTCGCTAAAAGCGCGCATGGCAGCTTTCTGCCCTGCCGCATCGCCATCAAAGGTAAAGATCACTTCGCCTCTAAAGGCATCATCATCCATGAGCAAGCGACGGATGATTCGAATGTGGTCTGCACCGAATGCCGTTCCACATGTTGCAACGGCCGTTGTAATACCAGCAAGGTGGGCTGCCATTACATCGGTATATCCCTCAACGATGACTACCTGACGCTTCTTGGCAATCTCTTTCTTAGCCATATCTAGGCCATAGAGAACCTGGCTCTTCTTGTAGATCGGCGTCTCTGATGTATTGAGGTACTTAGGTCCTTGATCTTCTTCATCACTTGCCAATTTGCGAGCACCGAAACCGACAACATCGCCTGAGATATCGCGAATCGGCCATGTCAGACGATTTCTAAATTTATCAATGGGACCGCGTTCGCCCATCTTGGAAAGTCCTGCAACTTCGAGCTCTTCAATGGTGTATCCAGCTGCACGCAAATGCTTAGTCAGTGCATCCCATGAATCAGGTGCATAGCCAACACCAAATGTCTGGCAGGCAGCTTTATCGAAGCCGCGCTTGGTAAGTAAGTCACGACCATGTGCGGCATCAGGAGATGTATTGAGTTGTTCTTGAAAGAAGGCTGCTGCCAATGCATTTGCTGCAACTAAACGCGAACGATTAACTGAAGGACCAGATGGCGCACTTCCACTTTCTTCATAGCGAAGTGTGTAACCGATGCGATCTGCAAGACGTTCAATAGTTTCAGTAAATGACAGGTGATCTATCTTCATCAAGAAGGCGATGACATCTCCACCGGTTTGACAGCCGAAGCAGTGGAAATAACCCTTACTTGGAGTTACATGAAACGACGGTGACTTTTCATCATGGAAGGGACAAAGACCCTTCTTCTGCCCGCCACCAGCTGATTTGAGCTGAACATACTCACCGACAACATCATCGATCGGCGCATGGTCGCGGATATGTTGAACATCCTCATCCTTTATGCGACCGGCCATATCCCCACTCTATCCAATCAAGTGAGCGTGCAGGGCATATGCCCCTGGGTCAGTAAGGCTTGCAATCTGATCGATGACAACGCGCATGCGAGCAATATCGTTATCAGCTCGCGCCCAATCATCGAGGAAGATCGGATCCAAAGCAGCCGGGGCCTTGGCATAGAGCATCTCTACGAGTTCTGCAATCAATTTCTGCTGTCCTGCATAGCGCTCTTGTGAGGCATCTGCGCTGATTAAGTAGTGGCCAGCAATAGATTTAAGGAAATCAACTTCGATGCGCTGTTCACGTGGAATCTCAAGATTTGCTTCATAGCGCGTCAAGGAACCTGCGCCATGGATTTCACGAGTATGCATCTCTGCAGCCAGGACAAAGCGGCCAATAAGTTGTGATGTGGAATCCTTTAATCGAGCAAGAGATCTATGTGAGCGATCGTAGGTACGAGGCCAGCATGAAAGTGATTCAAGGCGTGTGAGTGCTGCGGCAACTTCACCTTTAGTGGCATCGCTCTTGTAACTTGTGATCATCTGCGTGTACAAAGTATCGAAATCTCTTTCAAAGTCGGAGACCTTTACTGTGCCGACAAAGATTGCATCTTCGAGATCGTGAACCGAGTAAGCGCAATCATCAGACCAATCCATGATCTGGGCTTCAATACATTGGCGACCATCGGGTGCGCCTTGGCGAACCCAATTAAAGATCTCGACATCATCGTCATAAACACCGAATTTACGTGGGTTGACACTGCGCGGCCACGGATACT